>JAABUU010005419.1_pt1 | contig 14345 bp, 15 predicted proteins | sample 5559301 | NCBI WGS metagenome assembly JAABUU01 (sample SAMN10711884, study PRJNA513360) | rock metagenome | isolation source: Antarctica rocks | place: Antarctica: Victoria Land, Richard Nunatak white | reverse complement strand
CGCGCCCGGTCGAGTGCAATCGACCGGGCGCGACCCGTTGGTGCTCAAGCGCAGCAGCAGCACGGGGTGCAGCAGCAGTGGCTGATCGACAACCCGCCGGAGATGGACAGCAGGTCGTCCTCGGACAGCTCGCTGAGATCGACCTGCGGCGTGGCGGGCACCGAGAGCACGTAGGTGCCGCTGATCTTGCCGGCCTCCCACTTGCCGACGGCGACCTCGACCCCGCCACCGGCGCTTTCCTCCGGAATGACGCGGGTGACGACCACCTCGGCCCCTTCGGGCACGGTCAGACCGTGCTCTGCCAAGGCCTGGGCCGGATCGGATTCGAGGCGACCGGCGTACTCCTGGTCGGTCCAGGCCGACACCAACACCTTGGTGTAGGCCGTGACGAATTCTTCTTGTTCGGTGAGCTCCATGTGATGACCCTTCTGTGTTCGGCGGCCGCGAGGACCGCCGAGGAGAGTGACACTGACGATGGTCGAAATCCCGGCCCGGAGGAGGCTCCTGTCCTCATCCGGCCACGGAAGATGGTGCGGGACTTCCGCTGCCGGTGGCCTCAGGCGCAGCAGCAGCAGGGCGTGCAGCAGCAGTGGCTGATCGACAACCCGCCGGAGATGGACAGCAGGTCGTCCTCGGACAGCTCGCCGAGGTCCACCTGCGGCGTGGCGGGCACCGAGATCACGTAGGTACCTGAGACTTTTCCGGCCTCCCACTTGCCGACGGCCACTTCGATGCCACCGCCGGAGTTCTCCTCGGGGATGGCCCTGGTGACCAGCACCTGCGACCCGGCCGGTGCGGTGAGTCCGTGCTCGGCGAGCGCCTCGGTCGGGTCCGAGTCGAGGCGGGCCGCGAACTCCGCGTCCGTCCACGCTGCAACCAGCACCTTGGTGTATGCGGTGACGAACTCGTCCTGCTCCTGCTGCTCCATGACAATTGCCTTTCGGTTGGCTGGGCCGGTGGATTCTCCGGTTCGCCGACAGCATTGCATTGCCACAGGCATCGGCCAAGACTTTCCAGCATTAATTATCGAAGCCGTCATTGCAGCTGAAATGGTGCCGGCGGTGGCGCCAAAGTTATTGAGAGTCAGCACTTGTGGATGACCAGCGGAGATGCGTTGAACCACTGCGCACAAGAGTGCGGACCGCTGATCCGCAGGGCGAAAGATTATTCTGGAGCCAGCGGGAATAAGAGTGCGTCCGCATTCTGAATGCGGTCTGGTGCCAGGTCCGACAAGAGTTGATGGCCTGAAGCGGTCAGTGGGACGGGGTGGCTCCGCGGGCACATCTACGTTTCCACCCATGACAAGTTTCGCGCCCGGGCCGATGGCGCCGGACGTTGCTCCACCCGCTACCGCACCGCCCGCTGTGGCGGTGCACGCCGGCGAGCTGATCGCGATCGACACCACGAACACCGGGGGGGCCGGAACCATGGGTGAGCACCTGGCCGCCACCTATGTGGCCGACCAACTGGCTTCCGTCGGCGGAGACCCGGTGCTCATCAGCGCGGAGCCCGGGCGGACCAACGTCATTCTTCGGATCCGAGGGCGCACCGAGGGTGCGGGCATCGTGGTCCACGGCCACCTCGATGTGGTCCCGGCCGACCGTGCGGAATGGTCGGTGGATCCGTTCGCCGGCCTGATCAGAGATGGCTTCGTCTGGGGTAGAGGCGCTGTCGACATGAAAGGTGCTGACGCGGTGATGGTGACCGTGGCGCAGCAGTGGCTGCGCTCCGGCATTCGCCCGCGTCACGATGTCGTCTTCGTCTGGGTGGCCGATGAGGAGACCGGAGGTCGGCTCGGTGCCGGTCACCTCACCACCGAGCATCCGGAGCTGTTCGCCGGTTGCGACACCGCCATCGGCGAGGTCGGTGGTTTCGGCCTCCCGCTGGGCGGCGGCCGCACGCTGTACCCGATCATGACCGGCGAGCGATCGCAGGCGCGCGTCAGGCTGACCGCCCGCGGGCAGAGCGGCCATGCCTCGCTGCGGTCGACGGCCAATCCGATCGCCGCCCTGGCGGCCGCCATCGGCGAGCTGGCGAACCACACCTTCGAGGTGACCGCCACGGACTCGATCGAGGATTTCCAGCAGGGCATCTCGCAGTTGTGGCGAATCGATCGGACCGGCCTGTCGCTGGAGCAGTTCCTCGCGCGGATCGGGCCGTTGCGGCACCTGGTGGAGCCCGCGCTGCGGTCCTCGGCCATCCCAACAACCTTGCGCGCCGGAACGGCGACCAACGTCGCGCCGCGCGAGGCGGTGGCCGACTTCGACTGCCGGGTGCTGCCCGGCGGGTTGGCGGAGTTCGTCGCCGGTCTGCCCTCGATCGTCGGCGACGGGGTCGAGATCGATGTGGAGCGCCGGTCCGCCGGCTTCTCGACACCCTTCGACGGGCCGGTGGTCGACGCGATGATCGCTGCACTGCTGGCGAGTGACCCCGGGGCACTCGCGCTGCCCTACATGGTTTCCGCGTCGACCGACGCGCCCCATTTCGCCGGCCTAGGAATGCGCACCTTCGGTTTCACCCCGCTCCTGCTGCCGATGGGCTTCGCCTTCGGCCGGATGTTTCACGGAGCCGACGAGCGTGTCCCGGTGTCGGGACTCACCTTCGGGGTAGAGGTGCTCGATCGGTTTCTGGTCTCGTTCTGACCGGACCGCGGCGGAAGGCGCCCGATCATCGCTGCAGATCTGGCCGTCGCGATTTGTCGGTCCATGATGTGGACATTGGGACTGGTGTGACAACGTTGCGACACCAAACGTCTGGGCCTGGCGGTGTGGGCGGTGCTGAAGTTCCGCGCCTCGCACGGCGCCATTCAGACGGCCGTCCAGCGGGATCTGCCGGCGCTTCGGGGCACCGGCATATCTACTGCTGTCCAAGCGGCTGTTCGGGCTTCGCGGCGGACGCTGGGCCTACGACTCCGAACGACGCGCCGAACAGCTCCTGGAAGTCGAGCAGAGCGCGCTGGAGAACTCCGGCAACCGCAAGTGATTTCTCGATTCCTCACCCCTGCGCCGGATACTGCTCGCCGCTGAGCAACCGGGCCAGATGCGTTGCGTTCTTCGCGACCGCTGCATTGGTGGCCGCGGTCTTTGCGGGGGTGGCCGCCAGATCCTGGTAGTCGATGGCTTGCATTGCCTCGCCGTTCCAGTAGGTAGCGGCCTGAGCGGGGATGCTGAATCCGACGTCGTTGAGAACCTGGAACAGAACGGCACAGACGTGGTGCGCTCCGTCCTCGTTCCCGACGACCGCGGCGATGGCGACCTTGCCGAACGTCCGCAGCCGGCCTTGCCCGTCGGTCTCGGACAACTCGGCGTCCAACCGTTCGAGTACGCGCTGGCAAAGACTGCTCGGCTGGCCCATCCAGGTCGGGGTCGCCAGTACCAAGATGTCCGCAGCCAGAAGCTGCCGGCGGATGGTGGGCCATTCGTCGCCGTCGCCCATATCGGTTTCGACACCGGCCCTGACGTCGTGGTCGGCCACTCGGAGCGAGCTGCCGCTGACCCCGTTCTTGGCAAGTTCGGCCAGCACCTGGGCCGCGAGCAGGTCCGTGCTCGACCTAGCCGGGGAGGCTTTCAGCGAACAGGTCAGGGCGAGAGCGGTCAACTGACGATTTACCATGAAGAACTCCAGACGTGACGGTGGCGGGGCGAGCGAATTCGATCAGTAACCATTGAAATAGTCTTTTCGAATGCTTTTGGCTTTGAGAGCTCTGACAGCGCCACTCACCGAATCGACCAGGGCCGGCGAACCCGACACGAAGACGTGGCGGCGTGCGATGTCGGGCACGGTGGCGGAAATCAGGTCCACGTCCAGTCGTCCATCGACCGATTCGAAGCTCTCCGGCAGACTCGAATACCGGTGGGCGGACACCAGCACCGTGCGAATGCCGGCTGCCTCGAGTTCCCGCCGGTAGGGCAGCTCACCGGAGTTGCCCGGTGCATAAAGCAGAACTACGTCGCGCCTGCGCCCCACGACCGACGCCCCGAGTTGGCTGATGAACGGGGTGATGCCGATGCCACCGGCCACCAACAGCAACGGTGCGGTGAAGTCTCTGGGCAGCAGGAAATCACCCGAGATCCCGGTGGCGCGGACGGTGCTGCCCACCGGCAACCGATCGAGAGCCGACTTGAAGCTGCTCATCCTGACGGGCATGTTCATTCCGAGCTTGACGGTCGACGACTGGGCAGGAGGCGACGCGATGCTGAACGCCCGCCTGCTGCCGCGGGTATCGGGCCGGCGATGGGGTAGCGACAATTCCAGATATTGGCCCGGTTTGAACAGCAGCCCCCGGCTCGGCTCGAAGACAAATTCCACCGCCGATGGCGACATGCGGCTCTTGCCGGTCAGGATCAGATCGATTCCGCGTCGCTGGCCGAATGCGAAAGCGACCAGGTTCCCGACGATGAGTGCTGTTTCCGGACCCACCGGATACGAGCCGAGCGTGATGGGTACCGAGAACAGCACCGCGACAATGGCTCCGACCGTGAGTTGCTGCCAGCGCACCGGCGGCAGCGTCAGCGGTTCGCTGAGCATGAAACCGGCGAAGAACACCAGCGGTGTTTGAGCAAAGGCGAATTTCGCCGCCGCGGTCAAGTCGGACCCGTTCGACAGGCCGCGGCTGAAAAGGATACCGCCGGCAACCACGACGAACACCGCGGCGAGCGGCAGTCGTCGGGTTCGGTACAGCACGAGCAATGCCAGCAACATGGTGGCAGGCAATAGGATCGGGCTGCCGATCCACCAGATTGCCAGGTAGAAGTGGAGCACGGTGAGCCAGACGGCGCCGACCGCAGCCGGGTTGAAAACGTGTCGTCCGCGGAAGGCCAGCAAGTACTTTGAGGCGGTCGCGAAGAGAGCGGCAACAGCGATCTGCTCGAGGGTGGTGAGATCGGTGGTCGGTTGCAGGATGAAGAACAACAGCAGCGCTGTGATGATCGACGATTCGGTGTGCGCGGGCGCCCGGAACAGCAGCGAGAAGATCCGACTGCTGACCAGGGTCACCACCAGGAGTGTCGCCAGCGTGACCAGCAATGCGAACGGGCGATAGCTGAGCTGTCCGGCCGCGCTGAGCAGGAGCGCCAGCGCTCCGAGAAGCGCAAGGCTCAGCGTGACCAGACGGTATATGGTCACCCGTCCGATCGCGGTGTCGATTCGCGCCCTCATCCGAAAAACTCGCCCTCGAAATTGGTCGAGTATTCGACTCCGCCACCGGCCGGCGTTCGTACGTAGGCGAAGTCGAAATCCCCGGCCAGCCGTGCGGGATCGGTGAAGAACAGTGCGGTGGCCAGGCCGTCGGCTACCATCGCAGTTCGGGCCACCGCCCATGCCGCGGTGATTCCGTCGGTCGGCTCTCCGGTGGACGGGTCGATGATGTGGTGCAGATTCTCGCCCCAGACCCGCCGATTGCTCGCTGAGCCACACAGTGCCCGGTTGCGCAGCTGGGCGGTACCGATGACCGCGGTCGGGTCGGTAGGGTGCTCGAGACCGACCAGGCAGCCCAGAGATCCGCGATGGGCCAGATCGCCGCCGGCGTTGATCAGAAAGTTCTCGATTCCGTTGGCGATCAGTAGCTCGGCCACCAGATCGACCAGATATCCCTTTCCGGCTGCGCCGAAATCAAGGAGCGTCGGCCGCCCGGCAGTGACCACCGTTCCGGTGATGCTCAATACGTCATCCCAGGCCGGAACGAGCGCGGGCCCGAAACGTCGGCGCAGCGAATACCTGGCGTCGTAGCCAAGGTGTTCCAGAACGTTCCCCACCAGCGGACTGACCGAGCCGTCGGTAGCCTCGTAGAGCCGGCGGTAGAAGTCGAACAACGGTCTGGCGTGCTCGGGAAACTCGACGGTGCCGCCGTTCTCGGCGAGTCCGGCCACCAGGGAGTCACAGCGGAACCGTGAGTAGGTCTGGTCGAACTCATCCACTCGGTTGTAAAGCGCTGCGCGGACCCCGGTCGCCAGTTCTGCGGCGGTGTTGATCCTCCAGGCGGTCCCGATGGCTTCGAAAGTGAAGTCAGGCACGGGCTTTGGTCTGAATTTGTTTGAGCGCATCATTGAAGCCGAGACTGGTCAATGACGATCCGGAAACCGCGCCCAGCGAAATCGTGTCGATTTTCTTCCCCAGGATCTGGCTGGAATATCCGGACGCGAAGGCCGACTGAAATGTGTGGCTCACGCCGTCCCCGCCGAGCAGGTCCAAATTCGACTTGGTCACCTTGTCCTGAAGCAGGGTGACGGTCACGCCCAACTTCTCGACGCCGCCGGGACTGTTGTAACTGCCGGTCGCCTGGTACTGCCCGTCCTTGAATTTCTGTGCGACAGCAGGTGCCGGCGTCGGAGATGACGTCGCGGCCGTCGTCTTGCGGGTCGAGGCCGCGGGCGTCGGCGCAGTGATCGGTGCAACCTTCTGGCCGGACCTGGTGCCGGGTGCTGCTCCGGAGGCCGTGACCGGCGTGGAATGAGAAGGCGCGCTCGGTACCGGTGCACCCGGTGCTGATCCAACCGGCGCGGTTGCTTCCGAGTCCGCCTCCGACTGCGCCGTGTCGCGCGGTGCCGAATCCGACGGCGTCGAATCCAGCGGCGCAGAAGCGGACGGCGTCGAATTCAGGAGCGTAGAAGCGGGCGGCGTCACCGAACTGGGCTGTTCGATTCGAGAAGAACTGGTTGCCACGCCGACCGATTCGGCGGTGGCAGCAATTGCCGCCAGCGCCTGGTCGTGATGATGAGTGGCGCCGACCACGGCGCCGGTTGACGCGCCGACGATCGCGATCCCGGCGACCATCGCCATGCCATAAGAACTTCGCCTGGTGCGGCGCATCTGAACCCTCTTCCATCCGGAAGGAATCCGAGGCCGACGTCCTGCGAGATTGGCCTTGGCCGAGCTCGGAGGAGATCTGCCAGAACTCCCAAGTATGGAGGTGGCCAGTGTTACTTCGCCAGGAAGTCCAACAGCGCGGCGTTCCATTCCTGCGGGTGGCTCACGTTGCAGCCGTGGGGTGCGCCGGCGATCAGTCGCAGTTCGCTACCCGCAATCGCCGCATGGGTACGTCGGCCCGACCCGGCGAAGGGCACGGTTGCGTCACTGTCGCCGTGCAGAACGAGGGTCGGCACTGAAACCTTCGGGAGATCGTCGCGGAAATCGGTGGTACCGAACGCTGCCATGCAGGCCAGCGCAGCCTTCTTGTCGGCCTGCTTGCACATCGCGAGTGCGTCCTGGCGTTGTTGTTCGGTGACTTGGAGCTGTCCGTTGGCAGAAAAGAATTGGGTGGTGAAATCGTCGTAGAACGAATCCTGGTTCGCGGTGAGGGCAGCCGTCATTTTTTCGGCCTCGGCGGGTTCCAGCGGACCGTCGGGGTTGTCCTTCGTGTGCATCATGTAGGGCGGCACAGCCGAGGCGAAAACCACGCTGTGCAGCCGTTCCGAACCGTAGAGGGTGAAATATCTGGCCACCTCGCCGCCGCCCATCGAGAAACCGACAACGGTGACATCGTTCAAATCCAATTCGATCAGAAGCGTGTGCAGATCCTCGGCCAGAGTGTCGTATTTGTAGCCGGTCAACGGCTTGTCGCTCCGGCCGAATCCACGTCGGTCGTAGGTCACGACCCGGTAGCCGGCCTGTTCCAGTGCAGGGACCTGGGCGCTCCACGACTGTCCGGACAGCGGCCAACCGTGGATGAGCACGACGGGACGGCCAGAGCCGCCGGTGTCGTCGACATGCAGCTTCGTATTCTTGAAAAGTCCGTGGTGAGCGATGATTTCGGTCATCTGGGTCTCCTTCGTCACGAATGGGAAGTGATCGGGGCGGTCCCCGGGTGCAGCAGCACCTTGGTGTAGCCGTCTTCGCGGGCGTCGAACTTCCGGTAGGCCTCGACCGCCTCGTCCAGCTGAACTTCGTGGGAAACGATGAACGATGGGGTGGCGCGGTCGTGGATGATCAGGTCGCGCAGTTCCCGGTTGTACTTCTTGACCGGGCACTGTCCGGAGGCGATGCTGATGCCCTTTTCGAAGGCGGTCCCGTAGTCGAATTCGACGCGACCCTGCTTCGCGGGTTCGGTGGGTGCGCCGGGATCTTGCGGCACGTAGACGCCGACGACACCGATGTGCCCGGTGGCCCGGACCGTCTTGACCAGGTTGTCCAGCACCATCTCCGGGTGTTCCTCGCCCGAGGCATCATGTGCCTGGAAGCCGACCGCCTCGACGCCGCAGTCAGCGCCGAAACCCTTGGTGGCGTCCATCACGAACTCGGCCGGGTCCACCTTCGAGAAGTCCACCGCGGTCGCACCGAAGCCGGTGGCCATGGCCAGCCGGTCGGATTCCTTGTCGACGACGAATACCTGAGCGGCGCCGCGGATCATTGCGCTGTGTGCGGCCATCAGCCCGACCGGGCCGGCGCCGAAGATGACCACCGACTTTCCAGGAGCGACGTGGGCCAGTTCTGTGCCGTGATATCCCGTCGGAAAGATGTCGGACAGCATCGTGTAGTCGGATTCGTGTTCGGTTCCTTCGGGCAGTTCCAGAAGGTTGAAATCGGCCCAGGGAACCCGAAGCAACTCGGCCTGCCCACCCCACAACGGACCCATCTTCGGATAGCCGTATCCGGCGCCGGGGTCGCCGGAAGGGTTTGCGCGTAGACACGCGGAGGTGAATCCGTCGTTGCAGTTCCGGCAGGTGCCACAGGCAAGGTTGAACGGCACGGACACCCGGTCGCCGACCTTGATGCGTCCGACCGCGGACCCCACCTCCTCCACGATGCCCATGTTCTCGTGACCCAGCACCATCCCGTCCTCCAGATCGGCACGACCTTCGTAGGGGTGCAGATCAGAACCGCAGATATTGGCGGTGGTGATGCGGATGACCGCGTCCAGCGGCGCTTCGATTTTCGGGTCGGACACCGTCTCGACGGCAAGCTCGCGCGGTCCGTGAAAAACGACTGCCTTCATGGCACTCCTTCTACATGATCTGTGGAATCCGCTGCGGCGAAGGCCACCCGGATATCCGGGCCCATGCGGACCCTTGTTCGTCGGTTCCCTGCCCGCGCCGACCGAAAACCCAGGAGCGCTGTCGGCCCGAGTGTCGCCGGCGGCCGGCGACTGGATCAGGACAGGGATTCGTGGACGCGACGCAGCGAGCTCAGGCCGTCCTGTACTCGGCTCTTCAACGTGGGTAGCGGGATACCCAGCAGGGCGCTGGCGTAGAGGTTGGTGTGTCCCGCGAAATAGATCATCGTCAGCGCTTGCCGCTGCAAGGGAGTCAGTCGATTCAGCGCTTCCTGGATTGCGGCCACATCCGCATTCCGCAGGACGGTGTCCGTCACCGAGTCGATGTCACGGTCGAATTCCTGCTGGGCATACCGGTGGTCGTTGGTCCGCGCGGATTGCGCATGCCGCACTCGATCCACAGCGCGCGCGTGGGCCACCCGCCAGATCCAGGACATGGCCGAGCCTTTGGTGGGGTCGAACTGGTCGGCGCGCCGCCAGATTTCGACGAAGACCTCCTGCGTCACCTCCTCCGCTTGGCTTCGATCGCGGAGCACCGCGTCGGCGATCCGGAAGACGATGGGAAAGGTCGTGCAATACAGCTCGTCGAATGCGCTCGGCTCGGAATTCGGGATTCTCTGCAGGAGTTGCGCGAGCGGTGAAGCGTCGGCGTCAACCGGGTTCTCCGACATTGTGCCGGCTGGCATGGTGGCGGCTGGTGCCCTGCGGCTGAATTGCATCGAAATCGAACTCCTCGTGCAACGGCGATCTGGTCTGCTCGTTGTTCGGGGGCCGTGCGGGCGGGGTTGGCCGGGCGGGGAGTTCCACATCGAATGCTCATGTGCGGAAAGCGGTGCCTGTTCGGAGCTTGTCGAAACTCACCCGTCGGCTTTGGTTCGCCCGGGCTCACGATCGCGAGACTCGGTCCCCACCTGGGCGTTTACGTGCCAATCGGGTGATCATCGGGATCGGTCCCTGGCCGCACCATCACACTGGTTGACCACGGCCCTGCCGAGAGGTAGAAAGCGTTAGCTGGTGTTCGGGCGAGACTCTTCGCCGTTTTCGGAGCAGACGCATCCGACACCAGAGCGAGAAGGGGTGCCATGAGCGGAACGGACCTGGACGCAGTGCAGCTGATCAACGCACTGCCCGAACCGTGCGTTCTGCTCACCTCGGATTTCGTCGTGCGGGAGGCGAACGCGGCGTACCTGGCGGCCACTCATTTCTCCCGGGCGGATCTGGTGAACCGGACCTTGCTGGAGGCCGTACCGGATCGGGGTGATGAGGCAACGGCTGCTTTCGCGCGGTGCAGGCGGATCTGGTCGAGGTGGTGCGGACGAAGGTGTCGCGTACCTCGGTCATCAGCCGCTACGACCTTCCGACCGGAGCGGGCGGCCGGCTCCAGCGGCGGTATTGGAGTTCGGTCAATTCCCCCGTGTTGGATTCCAACGGCCAGGTGCATTACCTGGTGATTCAGGCACTGGACGTGACCTGCGCCCGGACCGCCGTCGGCCGCGCGGTATCTCGCGCTGTGGATCAGCTGGCTTTCGACGACGGCGCACTGGACGTGGACCTGCAGGAGATCGCCGGATACTTCGGCGATTCCACCGCCAGTGACCCTGAGCGACAGGAGCTGTCAGGACAGATTTCCGAGCTGCTCGGGGTCTTCGAGGCCAGAATGATCATCGAGCAGGCAAAAGGGTTCTTGATGGCTCGGTGCAACATCTCCGCCGATCACGCCTTTGCCCAGATGCGAGCGCAGTCACAGCACACCAATGTCAAGCTCCGGGAGGTTGCCGCAGCAATCGTGGCCTCTTCGGTGGTTGCGCCGGTCCTTCATTCCCGCGTCGAGCGGACACCCGCGCCCCGCCGGCCGCAGTGAAATTGCCTTCGAACGGATCTGGACGGAGGTGTTGCGCCGCGACGGCCGTCACCGGGCGGCAGTCGCCTCGACCGGCCGTGACCCATCCGCCCGCCTTCCGGCGACGAACGGTTCCCTGTGACAGATGACGCCGTGCCAGCCGGAACAGAGGACGCGGCTCCGGCCGACAAGCCCCGCCCGGGTCGCACCAGGAGCCGACGAGTGCCGGCGTTCCTGGCGATAGTGCTTGCGCTTTTGGGAGTGCTGGCCATCACGATGGCTGCGTGCAGCTCCCGCCCCGGCGCGCCACAGCCGTCGGCCTCCGCCGCCGGAGTCATCGACGGAGAGACGTCAGGCTCCACCTCCGTCGCGGCAGTTTCCACCGGGTCCGCGCAGAGCTCTACGGCGGCTCAGCAGACCGCAGGCTCCAAGAGCTCGGCGAAACCTGGCACCAGCCAGAAGTCCGCTGGGGGCGCAACCCCCCCGTCGACCGCTCCCACCCCGGTGCCGACCTCGAACCGAACCGCGCCCTCCAAGAAGTCACCGATCGTGGTGCCGTCCTTCGGGTCCCAGGTGAAAGGACCCATCCTGGAGGCCTCACCACCGGTCTCCTTGGCCATCCCCGCGCTCGGAGTGAAGTCGCCCCTGCTTGATCTAGGTCTGAATCCCGATGGCACCGTCCAGGTTCCATCGCTCGACGACCCGGCGTCGAAGGCTGGGTGGTACCGAAATTCCCCCACTCCAGGGTCCATCGGACCGGCGATCCTTCTCGGGCACATCGACTCGAAGAAGTATGGTCCGGGGGTCTTCTACAAACTGGGCAACCTCCAACCCGGCCAGGAGGTCGACGTCACCCGCCGCGACGGTGTGGTGGCGGTATTCAAGGTGGATGGAGTTCGGACATACCCGAAGAATCAATTCCCGACCAAGACCATCTACAGCAACATCGACCACGCCGGGCTCCGGATGATCACCTGTGGCGGGACATTCGATCCCGACAAAGGAAGTTATGAGAGCAACATCGTCGTTTTCGCGAGCCTAGTTTCCTCCCATCGGGCCTGACGATGGCCCGTCAGTGCGCTCGCGCCGTCGCTTCGGCGTCGGGGGCGAGCTCTGCATTAGCCCGAAAGGGTGAATTCTTCAGAGTTGGCCCGGGACGCCAATCCGAGTCAAGATCAGTCTCGAATCCAACCACGTGAGCAAAAACTCGCGGCCGGTGTCGACGGCGGTTGCGTGGATCGAGACGAACTCATGAGTCTAAGGTTGCGCCGTATCTGGGCGGCCGACGTTTCGAGGCGCGATGCGTCGATGTGAGTCACCAGCTTGTCTGCATAGGCAAGTTTTCCGCACGAGAACTAGTGAAAGGAACGACCGATGGGCGATCAACAGATCTTCGACGGCAAGCCGGTGCTGCAGTTCAGCTCCGAGACCAACCGGCGAAGCTTCCTGAAGTACGCAGGTCTGGTAGGAGTCGGCGCTAGCTTCGTGGCGGGTGGCATCCTCAACGCCCCGTACGCAGCTGCTGCTCCCGCGGTGGCCAAGGGCGACCTCGACATCCTGAATTACGCGCTGACCCTGGAATACCTGGAGGCGGATTTCTACGCAACCGGCCTCACCAAGGGGTTCCTCAAGGACCGCGATCTTGAGCTGATCACACCGATCGGCGACCACGAGAAGCAGCACGTGGCGGCGGTCAGTTCGACGATCAAATCGTTGGGCGGCACTGCGGTCAGCAAGCCAAAAATCACCTACCCGGCCGGTATTTTCGACAGTAAAGCCAAGTTCCTGGCCACTGCCTCGATGTTCGAAGAGCTGGGTGTCAAGGCCTACCACGGCCAGGTTCCGCTGATCATGAGCGGCGACGTGCTGGGCGCAGCGGCTTCGATCGCCGGTGTCGAATCACGGCACGCCGCGATCATCGCCACCCTGATCGGTGGGGATCCGTTCCCGAGCCCGATCGAGATGCACGCGTCCATGGCCGAAGTGCTGGCCGCCGTCAAGCCACTGATCAGCTAGTAGAGGAGGAAAACAATGTCACAACGTGATTTCGTAAGAGGCCAGGTCAACGAGGTTTCTGCCCCGTTGGCGCTGTCCGCGCTGAACAACCGCTGGGCACTCGCGTCCGCCAAGGATTTCGGCAGCGACGTCGATGTCCTTAACTTCGCGCTGACCCTGGAATATCTGGAGGCCGCCTTCTATGAGCAGGGCAATGCGGCGAACCTGCTTTCCGGCACCGAGAAGGACTACCTGAAGAAGATTCAGTCCGACGAGGAGTACCACGTCACCGCTATCACAGCGACGATCAAGAAGTTGGGTGGAACCCCCGTTTCGAAGCCGGGCGTGAAGTTCGGTGCTTCCTTCGACAGCCGGAAGTCGTACCTGACGACCAGCCACACCTTCGAGAACGTCGGTGTCGGCGCGTACCTGGGAGCCGCCGGCTTCATCAAGGACAAGGGCGTTCTGCAGGCCGCCGCAGGCATCTTCGGTGTCGAGGCTCGGCACGCAGCCGTCGTCGGTAACCTGCTGGGTCTGCCGGCTGAGGGCGGCGTCTACATGGGTGCCTTCGAAAAGGGAGTGCCTGCTGCCACAGTGCTCGCCGGCGTTGCCCCGTTCATCGTCCAGATGGGCTCCACGCCCAGTGGTTCGGTCAACACCGGCGGCGGCAGCGCCTCCAAGGACGACAAGTCCGGCCTGTACGCTCTTGGTGGCGCCGCCCTGTTGGGTGCTGCCGGAGCAGCCGTGTATTCAGCTCGTCATCGTGCACCGGAAGCGGCCGAGTAATTCAGCCGCATGTGGTGATTTGAATTGATCCGAAAAGGGTGGCGAGGCTTCCGGCCTCGTCACCCTTTTTCGTATGTCTGCTGGTACCGCATTGACCGCCGCGAGAAGCAGACTGCTGATAGCTAGTCGTAGATGACGGCGAGTCCACGGCGCTCGAGGTCGGCGAGGCCGTCTCGCATGGCCTGCAACTGCCCGGGCGAGTGTCCTACCCAGTCCACGAATTCTGCGACCACCTTCACCGGCTCCAGCGTGCGGCAGAACCGGGTCGGATTGCCGGGGAACTTCTTGTCCGTCAGGTTGGGATCGTCTTCGAGGGTGCCCGTTGGTTCGACGACATAGATCCGCCCACGGCCCTGCCCTATGGCCAGTTCAGCGCCCCACGTTGCGGCATCCAAGGTCGCCGTCACATAGAACGTCCCGTCGTGAAGGTTGGCGCGTCGGTGCCGTCGGGAGAACGCGGACGGGCCGTTCGGTGGGAAAGAAGCGGTGGGCGTGGCTGAAAATTGAAGAGCGATCAGTGGTCAGCGATGAGTACTATTGATTAGGTAGTACTGCTGTGGCCGGTTCAAGATCTGGATCGCTGCGTGGAACGGCCGGGAGGTCCAGTGGTCGGAATTCGTCGGGCTCGTCCGGGAACCGCGTCGTGACAGGGCTGCTGAGCCATCTGCTGGATGTGCGCGGGCCGCTCGTCTACGTAGTGGTGGCGCTGGTGGTCTTCTCGGAAGACGCGTTGTTCGT
>JAABUU010005414.1_pt1 | contig 14356 bp, 14 predicted proteins | sample 5559301 | NCBI WGS metagenome assembly JAABUU01 (sample SAMN10711884, study PRJNA513360) | rock metagenome | isolation source: Antarctica rocks | place: Antarctica: Victoria Land, Richard Nunatak white | reverse complement strand
TCCCGCGCTGGAACCCGATCAACATCTGCTCCTATCACCTCCAGGAGGCGGGGGCCACCCCGGTGCAGGAGATCGCCTACGCCATGTCCAACGCCAAGGCGGTCCTGGACGCCGCGCGCGAGAGGGTGGACGAGGCGTTGATGGGAAGACTGTTCTCCCGGATCTCATTCTTCGTCAACGCCGGGGTGCGCTTCGTGGAGGAGCACGCCAAGCTGCGGGCGATGTCGATCCTGTGGGAGCAGCTCGGGCGCGAGCGCTACGGGGTCTCAGACGAAAAGCAGCTGCGCTTCCGCTACGGCGTGCAGGTCAACTCGCTGGGGCTGACCGAGCCCCAGCCCGAGAACAACGTGCAGCGAATCGTGCTCGAGGCCCTGGCGGTGACGCTGGGTCGAAACGCCCGCGCGCGCGCCATCCAGCTTCCGGCGTGGAACGAGGCATTGGGACTGCCGCGCCCGTGGGATCAGCAGTGGTCGCTGCGCATTCAGCAGGTTCTGGCCTATGAGACCGATGTGCTCGAGTACCCCGACCTGTTCGAGGGCTCGGTGGTGATGGAGGGCCTGGTGGGTGAGCTCCTAGACGGTGCCCGGGCGGAGATGGCGGTGGTTGACGAGCACGGCGGGGCGGTCGCGGCGGTCGGCTACATGAAGGGCGCCCTGGTGGACTCCCACCGCGAGCGCATCCGGCGCATCGAGGCGGGTGAGCTCACGGTGGTGGGTATCAACCGCTACACCGAGACCGAGCCCTCCCCTCTCACCGCCGACGCCGAGGGCGGCATCCTCGTCGTCGACCCCGCCGTGGAGGCCCAGCAGATCGAGGCGGTGCGCCGCTGGCGCGCCCAGCGCGACCAGGCTGGCGTCGACGAGGCGCTGAGCGAGCTGGCCCGGGTGGCCGCCAGCGAGGAGAACATCATGCCCGCCACCATCACCGCCGCCCGTGCCGGGGCCACCACCGGTGAGTGGTCACACACCCTACGCGAGGTGTTTGGCTCCTACCGCGCCCCCACGGGGGTGGGCGAGGCGGTGGCGGGCAGTGGTGAGGACCTCGATGATCTGCGCGAGCAGGTCGACCGGGTCTCCGAGCAGCTCGGTCGGCGGCTGAAGATCCTGGTGGGAAAGCCCGGCCTGGACGGCCACTCAAACGGCGCCGAGCAGATCGCCGTGCGCGCCCGCGACATCGGCATGGACGTGGTCTATGAGGGCATCCGCCTGACCCCGGCCCAGATCGCCAAGTCGGCACTGGACGAGGGCGTCCATGTCGTCGGGCTGTCGATCCTGTCGGGTTCGCACCGCGAGCTCATCCCCACCGTGGTCTCCGACCTGCGCGCCGCCGGGGTCGACGCTCCGGTGGTGGTGGGCGGAATCATCCCCGACGCCGACGTGGCGGCCCTGCGTCAGGCGGGGGTGGCGGGCGTCTACACCCCCAAGGACTTCGACCTCACGAAGATCATGCGCGACATCGTCGGCCTGGCGGGCAACGGCGCCAACGGCCACGCGCCCGGGGCGTGAGCGCCGGTGTGGAGCTCGGCCGGGGCGTGAGCGCTGGCAGCGAGCTCGGCCAGGGGGTGAGCGCCGGTGTGGAGCTCGGCCGGCGCCTGCGCGAGCGAGACCTCACCGCGGCACCCGCCACCCTCAACCTCGTCGAGAACCGCGGTGCCGGCGCCCGCGAGCAGACGGCGGCGCTGCTCGCCGAGGTCTCGCCCGCTGCCCAGGGTCACGAGAACGGCGCCCACGTCATCGGAGTCACCGGACCGCCCGGGGTCGGTAAGTCGACGCTGCTGTCGGCCCTGGTGGGTCACTGGCGCTCGCGTGAGCGCAGCGTGGCCGTGCTCGCGGTGGACCCCTCCTCCCGGCGCTCGGGCGGCTCGCTGCTCGGCGACCGGGCGCGGATCGTCTCCGATGCGGCCGATCGGGCGGTGTTCATCCGGTCCACGGCGGCCGGGGAGCGCCTGGGGGGACTGGCACCGGCCACCCGGGCCGGCGCCCAGGCGCTGGCGGCCGCCTTTGACGTGGTGGTTATCGAGACCGTCGGGGTCGGTCAGTCAGAGACCGAGGTGGCCGAGGTGGCCGACACGGTCGCGGTGATCGTCCAGCCCGGCTCCGGGGATGCCCTGCAGTTCCTCAAGGCGGGGATCATGGAGGTCCCCGATGTGCTGGTGGTGACCAAAGCCGACCTGGGGGCGGTGGCCACCCGAGCCGAGGCCGACCTGCGTGGCGCCCTGGGCTCGGTGGGCGCGAGCGACACCCGGGTGGTGGCGGTCTGCGCCGTGGAGCCGCTGCGGGGCATCGGTGAGCTCGCCGACGCCCTGGAGGAGCACCGCTTGAGCGTGGACGTGGTGCAGCGACGCCGGTCGGCCCGACGAGCCAACGCCCTGGCGGACTTCGTCGTCGAGCACGGCGAGCGGGGGCTGCGGGCCCTCGGCGGGCGACGCGCAGCCCGGGGTTGGCTGGCCGAGCAGGACCCCGGGCTCGATGTGGCCGCCCTCACCAGCGCCCTGGAGGCTCGCGCTGGGGTTACCAGCCTCGCAGACGGAGCTCGAGCTGGGGTTCTGGATACGGTCCGAGATGGGAGTCGCCATGCGGTTTGACCTGGCTCTCATGCTCGTTGCCTTTGTCGTGGTAAGCGCGATCGCCGGGGGGTTGGGGGCGCCCAACCTGGGCACGGCGCTGGCTTTCGGCCAGATGGGCTTCGCCGCCACCCTGGTCTGGGTGCTGCTGCGTCGCTGAGGGCCGCGCAGCGCTCAGGCTGCGCGCGACCGACTCCCAGGATCGAGATCGACGAAGCGATAGCGGCAGTGCTTGCACACCCGGGCGGCCGCGAGGACGGTCTCGGCGCAGTCGGGGCACACCTTGTGCTCGGGAGGAGGCGGGGATGGGATCCGAGCGGGGCGCCTTCGGGCTCGCATCACCTGGGTTCCCACCACCGCGAGCGCCAGGCCCAACGTGGCCGCCACCGCGAGTACGTAGAGCCAGAGCAGAAGGACACGCGGCCCGAGGGTAGGGATGGGGCGGACGAGGCGGGGGACTCGCGCAGACGAGGCGGGGCAGGAGGGCTCGCGCCCTTCCCTGCGGTCTGGCCACCCCACGGGTGGCCAGAGGTCGTCGGTCCTCTGTGCTCGGGACGGGCGGCCGCGATCGGTCTCAGCCGACGAGAGACGCCACGCGCCACTGTCCGGCGATTTTGGTCAACGCCACCGTCCCGTCGAAGGGGGCCTGGTTGGCGGCAGTGCTGTGGACGGCCGCCTGAGCGCTTGAGCCGTTGACGGTGATGCGACGCACGGTGAGCTGGGGGCTGCGTACGGGATTGAGCGCCAGCGCCAGGGCGCGCTCGCAGGGCAGCCCCTGCTTGATCACTCCCTGCACGAGCATGGGCGCCAGCACCGTGGTGCACAGCGCGTGGTAGTCCTTGGCTGCCGTGGCCCTGCCCAGGCGGTCGAGGGTGGCGCGTACCTGTTGGCTGGGGCTCGCCTGACCACAGCCGGCGACCCCCGCGCCGCCCAGCGCGGTGAGCGCGACGACGGTGGTGACGAACGCTCGCCGCCGCGAGGCCTGCAGATGTCGATAGGGGAGCACGGGCAGAGGGTACTGTGAGGGGCATGATCCGCGAGCCCCTGATCGACGGCCACGGACGCCTGATCGGAGATGTCCGCGTCTCGGTCACCGACCGCTGCAACTTTCGCTGTCAGTACTGCATGCCCGCCGAGGGGCTGGCGTGGCTGGAGCGCGACGGGGTGCTGAGCTTTGAGGAGATCGTGCGCCTGACCGGCCTGCTGGCCTCCATGGGCGTCACCGACGTACGCCTGACGGGGGGCGAGCCCCTGGTGCGCCGCGGCCTGCCGGCCCTCGTGGCGATGCTGCGCGAAGTCGAGGGGCTGAAGGAGCTGTCGCTGACGACCAACGGCTTCCTGCTGGAGCGCGACGCCGAGGCGCTGGTGGCGGCGGGCGTGGATCGCTTCAACGTGTCCCTGGACTCACTCCAGCGCGACCGCTTCTTTGCGATGACCCGACGCGATGCCCTACCGCGGGTGCTGCGGGGCCTGGAGAAGCTGGGCTCTCTCCCCGACGCCCATCCCATCAAGGTCAACGCGGTGGCCCTGCGCGACTTCACCGAGCAGGAGATACCGGCCTTCGTGCGCTTTGCCCGCGAACGCCCGTTTGAGATGCGCTTCATCGAGTTCATGCCCCTGGACGCCGACCGGGCATGGAGCGCCGACCGGGTGCTCACGGGTGCCGAGGTCCGCGCCGCTGTTCATGCGCTGCACCCGCTGGAGGCCGAGCCCCGCGAGCCCAGCGCCACCGCGCGCGTCTACCGCTTCGCTGACGGACGCGGACGCATCGGATTCATCAACCCGGTGTCTGAGCCGTTCTGCGAGGACTGCAACCGCATTCGGCTGACCGCCGATGGACGTCTGCGCACCTGCCTGTTCTCCGTGGGGGAGACCGATCTGCTAAGTCCGCTGCGCGCCGGGGCCGACGACGAGGAGATGGAGACCGTCGTGCGCAACGCGGTGTGGCGCAAGGAGCTCAAGCATCGGGTCAACGATCCGGGCTTCGTGGCCCCGGAGCGCACCATGTCGGCCATCGGAGGCTGAGGGCCGCTCGCGGCCGGCGGGGGTGCCGCGGCCGGGGGCGGGGGTGCCGCTGGCGGCGGGCGGGGGTGCCGCGGCCGGGGGCGGGGGTGCCGCCGCCAGGGGCGGGAGCGCCGCGGCCGCCGGCGGAAGTGTGGGCGAGGCCGGGGGGCGGCCACGAGCGTGGGGAGGCGTGAGAGGGTGGCGTGCGTCCGCTGACAGCCAGCCTGCGTAACAGCGGGTAGGCATGGTCGTCCTCCTCCTCTTCGCCGTTGTCGCCGGGGCCGGGACTGCTCTGAGCCCCTGCGCCCTGCCCGTCCTGCCCGCCCTGCTCTCGGCCGGGTCCACCGGGGGCCGGCGCCGGCCCCTGGGGATCATCCTCGGACTGTCACTCACCTTCACGGTGACCATCGTCGGGCTGGCCAAGGTCGCCGACGGGGTCGGGCTGGGGACCAGCCTGCTGCGCGACCTGGCCGTCGTGGTCCTGCTCGGCTTCGGCGCCGTGCTGCTGGTGCCGGTGCTGGCCGACCGTATCGAGGCTCCACTGTCTCGGATGGCGGCGCTGGGACCCCGGGGCCGCGGCGACGGTTTTCGCTCGGGGCTGGCGGTGGGCGGGGCACTGGGCTTTGTCTACACCCCGTGCGCGGGCCCAATCCTGGCGGCGGTGATCTCGGTGAGCGCCGCCACCGGCTCCACCGTGGCCGTCGGCGTCGCCTACGCGCTGGGCTCGGCGCTCGTGCTGCTCGCCCTCACCCTCGGCGGTCGGCGCCTGCTCGACCGCCTGCGCGCCGCCGGGCGCGGGCCGGGGCTGCAGCGGGCCATGGGGGCAATCATGATCGCCACCGCGATGGCGATCATGATCGGCGCCGACGTGAGCTTTGACCAGTTCGTGGCGCGCCGCATCCCCGACGTGAGCCTCACCGCTGCCCTGGAGCGCTCACACACCGTCAAGAGCCGCCTGGCCGGCCTCCGGGGAAGTGCGCGCTTTGACTCCCAGGCCAGCGCCGCCGGCGCTCCCGCCACCGGCGGCGGCTCAAGCGCCAGCGCGTCTGCCGGCGAGCTGCCGGCGCTGGGCGCCGCGCCCGAGTTCATCGGAAACCAGCGGTGGTTCAACACCCCGGGGGGGCGGCCGCTGACTCTGGCCTCCCTACGCGGCCGGGTGGTGCTGGTGGACTTCTGGACCTACACGTGCATCAACTGCATACGCACGCTGCCCTACCTGGAGGCGTGGGACGCTCGCTACCGAAGCGCCGGACTGACCATCGTCGGCGTGCACTCACCGGAATTCGGCTTCGAGCACGATGCCGGCAACGTGGCCAGTGCCATCACCAAGTTCGGAGTGCGCTATCCGGTGGCTCAGGACAACAACCTCGCTACCTGGAACGCATGGGGCAATCAGTACTGGCCGGCGGAGTACCTCATCGACGCCCGGGGCCAGGTGCGCCATACCAACTTCGGCGAGGGCGACTACGCCGCCACCGAGGCGGCCATTCGGTCCCTGCTCGCCCAGGCCGGCAGCCACAACCTGACGGCAGGGGACGCACATCCGGTCGGGGCGATCTCCCCGAGCAGTCAGGCCACGCCGGAGACCTATCTGGGTGCCACCCGGGCCCAGGGCTGGCTGCCGGGGGCTCCCATCCGGGGCGTGCACGACTATCCGGGCGCGGCGGGCAACCTGCCCCTGAACCACTTCGCCTACACGGGGCGTTGGCAGATCGGTGACGAGTCAGCCACCGCCCTGGGCGACTCCACCATCGACTCAAGCTTTCAGGCCAAGGACGCCTACCTGGTGCTGTCACCCCCTCCCCACGGCACCGGTCAGGTCGGCGTCTTCCTCGATGGGCACCCCGTGAACGCGTCTCAGGCCGGTCCAGACGTTCACGGCTCCACGGTGTCGGTCACCGGCCAGCGCCTGTATCACCTCATCGCCCTGCCCGGACCTCAAGCGCACCGCCTCACCCTACGTTTCCGCCGGGGCACGTCGGGCTTTGCCTTCACCTTCGGCTAGGTCACAGCCGGCGCCACCTCGGCGCCCGGGGCGGCAGGTGCTGGCGCCGCACCGTCGAGCGCGTGGCGCCACCCGCGAGCCTTGAGCGCGCCCGCACCGTGAAGGTGGCGCTGGGTGAGCTTGATCACCGAGATACCCCGGCGGCATGGCTGTCAGCCACGAGTCGAGCCCAAGCGACCATCACCGCTTCGCTGACCGGGATCGGGTGTCTGCGGTTCGGGCTGATACCGGCGAGCCTAGGGCGGGCTGGCCGAAGAGCGCTGGCGCCAGCTCAGGATCTCCTCGGCCTTGAGGAGGTCGGCAGGATCGTTGACGTTGAGCAGGTCCGACGCATCCCGAGCGGACACCACCACCGGAACCAGGGCAGCGACGGCATCCAGCGCCCGACCCCTGGTGCCGGCTGCCTCGAGCGTCAAGGCCGCCTCGGGCTCATAGCGCCCGAGCAGCGGCTGCCAGCGACCATCGGCGGCGGCGATGACCGCGAGCCGAGGCGCGGCCGCCGGTGCGGCCAGCGTGCCCAACAGCTCCGGCGTCACCAGGGGCAGGTCGACGGCGCATACGAGCACCGGCCGTCCTCCCGCGCGTCGGAGAGCATGGGTGATGGCGATCAGGGGATGTCGGGGCTCGTCGGGCTCGATCCACACCGACGCCCGATCGCCCAGGTCGGGCAGCGCAGTGTCGGCCTTGGCGGCGATGACCACCTCGTCCACGACCGCTGCCAGGGCCATAGCCACGTGCTCCACCAGCGGGCGTCCGGCGAGGAGAGCCAGCGCCTTGCTGCCGCCCAGCCGGCGCCCCCGGCCGCCGGCAAGGACGATCCCCACCACCCCCGCGACCTCGCCCCGTCCGCCCGCCGTCGTCCGCCGCGCCCCCGGATCCTTCCCCCCCACCGGCGCCACGGTGCTCACGAGCCACGGGCGCCCTCCTGGCCGTAGTCGCCGAAGGGAGCGTCGCGATCGCGCACGGCATCACGGACGTCGCCGAGCGCGCGCCGGGAGAAGTCGATGCCCTCGGGGGTGTGGCGAGCGGCGCCGTCGAGCAGGGTGCCGATGAGCTGGGTGACGCCGAGGCCCATCTGCTCATAGGACTGGTTGACCAGCAGCTTCATCATGTGCAGCTGGTTGGCAGGCAGGCGGGCCACCCGGTGGGCCAGCGCCAGCGCTGCCGCGTCGAGCTCCCCGGTGGGCACCGCCTCAGAGGCCAACCCCCACTCGACCGCCCGGCGTCCGTCCAGGGCGTCACCGGTGAGCAGCAGGCGCTTGGAGCGCTCGAGCCCCAGCCGGTACATCCACATGGCGGTGGTGGGGCTGCCCCATACCCGCGCCGGCGGGTAGCCGATGCGACAGTCCTCGGCGCACACGATGAGGTCTGAGCACAGCGCGAAGTCGGTACCCCCGCCCACGCAGAAGCCATGAACCTGAGCGACCACCGGCTTGGGCGAGCGCCACAGGCTCATGTAGGCATCCACGAAGCGCGACATCGTGCGGTAGTCGGCGATGGGGTCCCACGGCCGGTCGCCTTCCTCCTCCTTCATCATCTGGGCGCCCCATCCGATGTCGTAGCCGGCGCAGAACCCCCTCCCGGCCCCCCGCAGCCGGATGACTCGTACCTCGGGCTGCTCCCACGCGAGCTCCAGCGCCGCGCGCAGGTCGGCGATGAGCTCGGGATTGATGGTGTTCAGCCGGCGGGGACGGTTGAGGGTGAGCGTGGCGACGGCATCGTCGCGCTCATAGAGGACCGTGTCTCCCACGACGGCAGCATAGAATCATCGCCCATGGAGGGTTCCCCGGCCGAGACCACCGCCCGCAGCTGGCTGCGCTGCTACCGCTGCTGGTCACAGGACCTCGAGGTCCAGGTCCATTACGAGGGCATCCACAAGATCGACTCGACGACCGGCGAGCGCGCCGACGTCGTCGACGAGCTTCAGGAGGCGGTCGTGCAGTGCTTGGAATGCATGCACGACCAACCCCACCTGGGATTCTCCGAAGGACGCGTGCAGCCCATCGAGGATCGCTGGGAGCGCATGATCGCCGGCACCCCGTGGGTGGCGTCGTGCACGGTGGCCGTGGACTCCGACGAGGTCGAGAGCTGCTCGGGACCGGAGGCCGGAGATGCCCTGGCCTACGCCGCCTTCGGCGACCATGGAGTCAGGGAGTTCTTCACTCACGTGCGCTTCCACAAGCATGAGGACGACAACACGATCGTCGTGCACCTCTTGGTCGAGCTCTACGCCCGTTCCTCCGAGGAGGCCACCGAGGTACTTGAGGAGGCCGCCCGGGGCGCCCTGGCCATCACCTCCCTGGCCGAGGAGTCCCGCCCTCCGGCGGCGACAGGTGAGGACCGCCACTGAACCCCCGAGACTCGAGGCCCGATCAGCGCTGGAGTGGATCCTTCCAACACCGGCGCGGCGCGCCCGCCTGGATGTGCGCGTAGCATCCTTGAGGAGAGGTGGCGTTCCCTCGCGTCAGTAAGGCACCCAGTGCCCATCGTCTACACAGGTCCCCTTTGCGCACGGCGGGGCTGTAACCGGCCCGAGTACTCAGACGGCCTGTGCGCGCTGTGTCGGCGCTTGGCGCGCATGTTCGGCAAGCACCCGGCGATGTTCGCCTACGAGCCACTCGATGGTTACCGAGACGATCGAGACGCCGTCGAGCTTCCCTGGGAAGCATGGGAGCAGGCCGGTCGAGCGCGGGGAGCAGGCGTCGCTGACCTGTTCATGTCGGGGGCATCCCGCGATGAGCGTTCCGCACCCGCCACCCGACCCCCTGACGGCGAAGACGCGTCCAGCTGAGAGAGCTCGCCGCCGTTCAACGACGTCGTGAGGGTGAGACGCGGCGCTCGGATGCGGCGCAGCTCAGGCACAGGACTCCGTCGGGCAGGGCCCGCAGGCGAGCCGGAGCGATCGGGTCCTCGCACGCGTCACAGGTCCCGTAGGTGCCCTCGTCGATCTTGATCAACGCCCGCTCGGTACGCGCCAGCGCGCTCTCCAGCGAATCTCCGACGCCGATCTCGGTGAGCCGGCTGATCGCCTCGACCGTGCCGTCGCCGATGCGCTTGCCAAAGCCCTGGGCGCTGCCAAGCTCGGGACGGGCCGCGAGCGAAGCCACGCGCTCGCGGGTGCGCTCTCGACGCCCTTCGAGCTCCCGTCGGATCGCGTCGAGGTCGAGCTCACCATCGCGCGCGGGCATGGGTACGACCTTACCCTGCCGTGAAGGTCTCTACGGCACGGGCTGATCGATGAAAGAATCGTGGCGAGCGCTACGAGGCCGCGCCGGCGACTCTCTCAGCGGCTTCGCGCATACGCTCACCGACGCGCCGGCCGAGCCTACTCCGATCTGGGCGACGACAAAGGCCTGAGGTCCGATGGCAGTGACCATGGGGAGAGGGCAGCCGCGGGATCGACGGCCGTGTGACGGTCCCCGGGAAAAGCACGAAACCAACCACTACGATGGCCCAACTTTCGCGAGCCCGACTGGAGGCGGCATGGCATTCACGGACAGGCTCAAGAAATTGGCGAGCAAGGCCGAGGACGAGGCAGCAACCCACAAGGCCCAGATCCACGAGGCCGTGGTCAAGGCCGAGCAGACCGCCGATCAGCGCACCGGCGGCCAGTATCACGACGAGATCCTCAAGGCGGGCGAGAAGGCCCACGCCTTCGTGGACGATCTCAAGGAGCCTGACTCGCCTACGTCGGTCTCTGCACCTGCCAAGTCACCATTGAGTGACGCGCCGACGGAGAGAGACCGCTAGTGCCTGACTTCGCGCACCATTTCCGGACCCAGTTGACAGACCGCAGCCCGGGTCTCATCGGCCTGATCGCCACGTGCACCGTGGTGATCGGGGGGTGCGGTTCGAACGCCGTGTCCTCGGGAGCCCGGCAGGCCGCCCAAGCGGCGTGCCTGCAGGCCACGACGAACATCAAGGATGCGACGGCCAAGCAGAGCGCCGATCAAGCCTGTCGCGCCGTGGGATCAGGCAACCAGACCCAGCTGACGCTCGCCGCCAAGCTGGCGGCGCGTCAGGCGTGCCTGCAGGCCAGCCAGCAGATCGCGGGCCCCGCCCTGCGCGCCCAGGCCAAGTCCGTCTGCCCCGCCGTCAAGTAGGCGACGAACCTTCAGCGTCGGCTGCGCCGCCAACCGCCGCACACCGACCACCGGCGCGCCGTACGCCCGATCACTTGCCCAGGCGCTCCTCGAGGGCGTCAAGCTGCCCGCGCAGGGCAGCGGGCAGGTTCTCAAAGCGGGCGTAGTGCTCGCGGAACTGGGTGAGCTGCGCACGCCACTCATCACCATCGACCCTGAGCAGCTCCTCCATGTCCTGCTCGGAAAGCGACAGTCCCTCGACGTTGATCGCTCCGGGGGCGGGCAGGCGCCCGATCGGCGAGTCGACGGCCTCGGCGTCTCCCGCACAGCGACGAAAGACCCATTCGAGCACCCGGCTGTTCTCGCCAAAGCCCGGCCACAGGAAGCGTCCCCCCTCGTCCTTGCGAAACCAGTTGACGTAGAAGATGCGCGGCAGCTTCGCGCCCTCGTGGCGGCCGATCTCCAGCCAGTGAGCGAAATAGTCAGCCATGTCATAGCCACAGAAGGGCAGCATCGCGAACGGATCGAAGCGCAGCTCCCCCACCGTCCCGGCGGCGGCCGCCGTCTTCTCCGAGGACATGACCGATCCCATGAACACACCGTGCTCCCAGTCAAAGGCCTCACACACCAGGGGCACCACCGTGGCACGCCGTCCTCCGAAGAGCATGGCGTCGACCGCGACTCCCTGCGGGTCCTCCCACTCGGGGGCGATCACCGGGCACTGGGCGGCAGGGACGGTGAAGCGGGCGTTGGGATGGGCGGCGGTGGTCGTCGATTCGGGCGTCCAGTCGTTGCCGTGCCAGTCGGTGAGGTGGTCGGGGACCTCCCTGGTCATGCCCTCCCACCACACGTCACCGTCGTCGGTGAGCGCGCAGTTGGTGAAGATGGCGTTCTCCCGGGCGGTGGCCATGGCGTTGGGATTGGTCTCCTTCCCGGTCCCGGGGGCCACACCGAAGAAGCCCGCCTCGGGGTTGATGGCATACAGCCGGCCGTCGTCAGCGAACTTCATCCAGGCGATGTCGTCGCCGATGGTCTGCACCTTCCAGCCCTCCAGGCTGGGGATGAGCATGGCCAGGTTGGTCTTGCCGCACGCCGACGGAAACGCTCCGGCGATCACCTTGCTCTCGCCTTCGGGGGAGGTCAGTTTGAGGATGAGCATGTGCTCGGCCATCCACCCCTCGTCGCGGGCCATCACCGAGGCGATGCGCAGGGCAAAGCACTTCTTGCCCAGCAGGGCGTTGCCGCCGTAGCCCGAGCCGAAGGACCAGATCTCGCGGGTCTCGGGAAAGTGGACGATGTACTTGTTGTCGGAGTTGCAGGGCCAGGGGACGTCTGCCTCACCCTCGGTCAGCGCCATGCCCACCGAGTGCAGGCAGGGGACGAAGTCCTCGTCGCCCAGCGCCTCCAGGGCCGCGCTGCCCATACGGGTCATGATGCGCATCGACACCGCCACGTAGGTGGAGTCGGTGAGCTGCACGCCGACGTGGCTCTTATCAGAGCCCAGCGGGCCCATGCAGAAGGGGACCACGTACATGGTGCGCCCCACCATGGAGCCCCGGAACAGGTCGGTGAGGGTCTCCTTCATCTCCTGCGGGTCACGCCAGTGGTTGGTGGGTCCTGCTGCGGCGCGCTCGGTCGAGCAGATGAAGGTGCGGTCCTCGACCCGGGCCACGTCGGCGGGATCGGAGAAGCCCAGATAGGAGTTGGGGCGCTTGGCCTCAGACAGGCGCTCGAAGGTGCCGGCGTCCACCAGGGTCTGACACAGGCGGTCATACTCCTCGGCCGAGCCGTCACACCAGTGCACCTCGTCGGGCTGGGTGAGCGCGGCCACCTCCTCCACCCAGGCCAGAAGCTTCTCGTTGGTGGTGGGGACGGTCGTCTCGGTCACGGGTCTGGGTCAGCTCCTCGTCATCGGGAAGGCTTAAAGAAGAGATTCTGGCGTACTGGCGGCCACGAGGCGCCTCGCACACCAATTACCGGTTTCAGAGCGCCCTAACCGGGCGCGACGTCTCCGGCCCGCGGGGCTCACTCCCCGTTGACCGACGCCGCCGGCGCGGCTTCTCCGTGCTCTCGGCGGGGCACGAGCACGAGCCGCTTGAATTCGGCGACGAGCACGCCGTCCTGGTTGAACACCCGGGTGTGGACCTTGACCGTCCCGCGGTCGGGCTTGGAGCGCGACTCGCGCTTCTCGAGCACCTCGGACTCGACGAACAGGGTGTCTCCGTGAAAGACGGGGGCGGGGTGGCTGAGCTCCTCGGTGGCCAGGTTGGCGATGGCCTTGCCGCTGACGTCGGACACACTCATCCCCAGCGCCAGCGAGTAGACCAGGGGGCCCACCACCACGTTTCGGCGCTGCTGGCTGGCGGCGGCGTAAACGTCGTTGAGGTGCAGGGGATGGTGGTTCATGGTGACCAGGCAGAACAGGTGGTCGTCTGACTCGGTCACCGTCTTGGCCGGCCAGTGCTTATAGACGGCACCGACCTCGAACTCCTCGAGGTACCGGCCGTAGGGGTGGGCCCCGGATGCCTCGCGGGCTGCCTGGTCGGTCTCGAATGCCGGGGTCGCGCTGGGGTCGGGCATGGGGTCTCGGGTCTCCTGGGCGGGGGCAGGGGCCCGGGCAGTGTGGCGGGTCAGACGTCGCCGCGCGGCGCGGGCAGGCTCAGGCGCCGGAAGCGGGGGCCGGACAGGCGTAGGCGGGCCGGGCGGCCTCGGGACAGGCGTAGGCCGCGGTCTGCGCCCGCGGTGGGCCCCCGCACGGGGGCGGGCAGCGATACGGCGGCGGGCCGGCCGGTGGCGGCGAGCCCCCGGGGGGACCGGCATCTGACCGGGGGGCGACCGACCCACTGCCCGGGGGCGACGAGCCCGGGGGGCCGGAGCGACGTCCGCGCGGAAGGCGGGGTCACTCGGAACGCCCGCACGCCAGGTCAAAGCCCTGGGCGAGCGCCTGGGCGTCCGAGAAGCCTGCCGGCGGGGTGCCGGAGCTGGTGAGGACGCGCAGGTCACCTGGCGCCAGCGCCCCCTGAGGGTGGGCGTCACACAGCGCGCTGGGGCCCGGGGCGGGCGCCGAGAGGGCGTTTACCAGCTGACCCAGTCGCGGGGCGGGCCCGGGACGCGAGAGCCGCAAATCGAGACCCACCGACGCGACGTCGGGGGCCAGCGATCCGCGCGGGCGGCGGTTGGTCACCACCACGAGGACGCGAGCGGTGCCCCGCGAGGGGTGGCGCAGCACGGCGCTGGCCATGTAGTCAAAGCCCACGGGTCCCGCGACGGCCGCCGTCACGCGTGGGTGGCGGTGGTGGCCCACCGTAAACGTGGCCTGGGCCTCGGTGAGATCTAACTGGGCGGGGCCAGCAATGCGCACAGGCCAGCTGCGGGCGTGGCGCGAGGCCGACGCTCCCGCCATCTGCGCAGGCGCCGCGCCCTGGGCGACGCAGGCGAGTGCCACCACCGCGGATGCAGAGCATCCAAGCATCGCGCCAATTCTCCCACCACCCTCGTGAAGGTAGGGTTAGGCCATGCGCAACCCCCGCGACTTTGCCAAGCCCCTCGCCGTCGGCGCGCCCGATCCCGTTCTCGAGGTGCCGTTCAAGCCGTCGCGGATGATCCACTTCCTGGACTTCTCCAACGAGAAGATGGTGGCCAAGGTCCCCGACATCGCCCGCACCACCGACGTGCTGCTGGGCAACCTCGAGGATGCCATCT
>JAABUU010005410.1_pt1 | contig 14364 bp, 14 predicted proteins | sample 5559301 | NCBI WGS metagenome assembly JAABUU01 (sample SAMN10711884, study PRJNA513360) | rock metagenome | isolation source: Antarctica rocks | place: Antarctica: Victoria Land, Richard Nunatak white | reverse complement strand
TCCGCAGCTGCACTCTCACGTGGTGTTGCACGGCGCTGTCCGCCAGGACGATCACAAGGTGGTGGCGATCGAGTCGCGGGCGTGGCTGGTGCATCAGCGCGAGCTCGGCGCGGCGTACCGCGCGCAGCTGGCTAGCGAGCTGTCAGCGCTCGGGTTTGGCATCGAGGCGGGAACGGGGCGGGGTGGCCGCTACTTCGAGCTCTCCGGCGTCCCTCAGGGGCTCCTGGAGCAGTGGTCAGGGCGCCACCAGCAGGTACGCCAGGCGATCGACCAGCGGCTCTTAGAACGCGTCGCAGAGCTCCAGGAGCAGGTCGACGCGGGCGGGTCGGGCGCTGACGCCGCCGCTGGGCGCCTGGCGGCGCTTGAGCGCTCGGGACAGCTGTTGCCCTCAGAGCAGCGGGCGGTGGCAATGACCACCCGCGCCGCGAAGGGCCTCTCAGGGGGATTTCAGACCGCGGGGGATCTCGACCAAGCGTGGTGGCAGCAGGCCCGCGGCCACGGGTTTGACGCTCGCAGCGTGCAGGCGCTGCGGGATCCTGACCGGCTCGTCGACGTCGCCGAGCCCGAGGTGGCGATCGAGCGGCGGATCCTTGACCGGCTGACCGAGTTCGATGCGACGTTCGCGGCCCGTGAGGCCCGGGCGGTCGCGCTGGAGGCGGTCGCCGGCGGAGACCCGGCCGCGGGGCTCGCGGCGCTTGAGCGGCTGCGCGAGCGCTCAGAGATCCTTGAGCTGGTGGACGGCCGGGAGACCACGAGACGGCATCGCGCTACCGAGCGCGCCGCGGTCACCGCCGCCCGCGCGCTCGCTGGCACGTCCACGGAGGCGATCGACCCTGAGCTGGTCGACGCTGACGTGTCAGAGCTGCGCTCAGCGCTCGCGCTCGACGGCATGCAGCTGGCCGATGAGCAGGAGCAGGCGATGCGGGTGGCGTGCTCAGACCGGCGGCTGGTGGTGGTGGTGGGGCAGGCCGGGACGGGGAAGAGCACCGCCCTATCGGGGGTCGCGCGGGCGCATGACGCCGCCGGGCGTCAGATCGTGGTCACCTCGACGGGCGCGCAGGCCGCTGAACGCCTCACCTTTGAGCTCTCCCAGGCCGGGGTGCCGGCATCCGGCTATTCGACGGCGGCGCTGCAGGCGGCCGTCGCCCGCGGGACGGTCGCGCTCTCACCCGAGGTGACGGTCATTCATGACGAGGCGGCGCTGGCCTCAACGCGGGAGCAGGCATGGCTGCTAGACGCCGTGGTGACGTCCGGCGCGCGGGTGATCGAGGTTGGTGATCCCCGCCAGTCTCAGGCGGTCGGCGCTGGCGGGCTGTGGCCCCACATCGAACAAGCCGCCGCTGAGCGCGGGGGGCTGGTGCAGCTCTCCCGGATCGTCCGTGCCAAGGACGCCGGCGATCGTCGTGACCAGGCGCGGTGGCGCGCCGGGGAGCATGACCAGGCCCTGCAGGGTTATGCCGCCCGCGGCCGGGTCGTCGTCAAGGAGACCCAGCACCAGGCCGAGGACGAGGCGATCGAGGCCGCGCACACCGACCGGCGGGAGGGCCACAGCGCCCTGGTGGTCGTGCAGACCAGCAATGAGCAGCTCGACGGGCTGAACGCTCGCGCGCAAGCGCTGCGCGTCCAGGACAACGAGCTCGGCGACCAGGCCGTCGCCCTGGCCGGACGGCCGTACGGGCTGCGCTCAGGCGATGAGATCGTGCTGCGCGCCGCGAGCACCCACCCGCAGCTGGGGGCGGTGCGAAACGGGACCCGCGGCCGGGTGCTCGACGTCGCCGAGGACGAGCAGCACGCGACCGTGATGCTGGCCGACGGCCGCCAGGCCAGCTGGGACCGTGGCCAGCTCGATAAGGCCAGCGCCCGGCTGGGGTACGTGTCGCACACATGGCCGGCTCAAGGCCAGACCGTCGATCGGGCGCATGTGATCGCCGGCGAGCACTCAGACTCAAACGGCACCTACGTCGCGCTGACTCGCGCCCGGGAAAGCACCCGGCTGTACGCCAGCGCCGAACGCCTCGATGCCGCCGGCGACCAGGATGCCGGCGGCGGGCGGGAGGACCGGCTGGCCCGGCTGGCTGAGCGGCTGGGCCGCGAAGAGGTCGAGGTGCCGTCGATCGCTGTTCCGTTGGCTCACGAGCAGCGGGTGGAGCGCGAGCTTGACCGCGAGAGCGGCCTCGCCTCGCCTCGCCGCCCCAGCCAGGATGACGGGTCGCGGCGCTTGGCGTCCGATCAGCGCGAGCGGCTTGACGAGCAGCGCGACCATGCCCAAGCGGCGCTTGCGCAGGCCCGGACCGAGCTTGAGCGGGCGGCGCGGGTGATCTCGACCCTGCCGGAGGACCATCAGGCCCAGCAGGCGCTCACCGACGCCGTCGCGGCCGGTCATCAAGCGCAGCACGCTGCCGCCCAGGCCGGGCAGCTCTCAGACCAGCTCGCCGGCCTGGGACGGTTCGCGCGGTTCGGGGAGCGCGGGCGGACACTCCGTGCCCAGCTGGGCATGGTGCGTGACCGTGAACGTCAGGCCCTCGAGCGTCAGCAGCGTTTTGAGCAGGAGGCCCAGACCCGCCACGCCCGGCTCGTTGAGCAGCGTCAGGTGTGGGAGGCTGAGCATCCCGGCGGGCGTGAACGCCACCAGGCCGCCACTGACGCCTACCAGCACGCCCAGGAGCGCCACCACGCCGCCGAGCAGACCCATGACGCGCTGATCGCCCACGACCTGGTCGCCGCCTCGTTTCCCGACCCCGGCGCCCGGCGCTGGCCGCAGCGGCCCGATGACCCACCCAAGCCCGAGCTCCACCGCCCCGCGCGCGGGATCGAACGCGGGCCATACCGCGGCCGGGAGGGCCCCTCCCTCGAGCTCTAACCCACCCGGCAGCCGGGCGTGAATACAGCCCCGCCGGGCAAACCCGGGACGGTTTCAGGACCGTTCTGCGGCCTGCTGCCACCCAGGACAGAACCCTCACCGCCCTCCTACCGGGGCCCAAATCACCGCCGTGGGTCGCTGACGCGTCCCGCGGTGACCAGTCGGCGCGTTATGCGCCGTTCTGCGGCCCTCGAGCATCTCATCGCGACCCGTAGCCCCTTTCCGTTGGCGCCCATTTTCGGGGTCGCCGTCAAGGGTCCGGCAGCTTAAGCCCAGGGCTAGCGGCGATCAGGGTGGTAGCGCTGGTGTGCCGCCTGGGGGCTGACCCCGACCGCCGCTGCGATCTCGCGCCAGCTGGCTTCCAGCGCCACCGCCTCGCGGGCCAGCTCGTCACGCGCCCGAGCGGCGCGCTCCACTTCAAGCTGCGCCTCCCATGTGCGGTCAAGCACCGTGCGCTGCTGGTCTGAGAGCTCTCGCCGGGGCCTGCCCACCCCCCAATTCTATCAACCAGACTTGACGTAACGTGATTCGTCGTGATCGCGCGCTGGCACGAGCTTGAGGGGAACGTGCCGGCGGGGCGGCTACGCGTCGCCCCAGCGGCGCGCACGCAGCGTGTCGATCACCGCCTGGGGGGCGACGTCGCGTAGGTAGCGGTCAGTCACCGCCAGCGACGTGTGCCCGAGGTCGTCGCGGATGATGTTGATCGGCGTCCCCTCTCGCGCGAGCTCCGCGGCATGGGTATGGCGCAGCCCGTGGGCGTGCACGCGCCGGTCGATCCCGGCCCTGCGCGCGAGGCGCGGCAGCAGCCGCCGGACATAGCTGGTGTTGAGGCGCCGCCGGCCAGCGTGCAGAAGACCGGGGCGCGCGCGCCGGGCCGGGCCCGAGCTGTTTACGACGGTCAAGCCACCGGGCCAGCAGCGCCGCTGTCTGCTGATCGAGGCCGACCGTCCGGGACCGATCGCCCTTGCCGTGACGCACCCTCACTATCCAGGAGATCATCGACCAGGCCGAGCAGCTCGCCGTCCGTTTCGAGAGCCACGACCCCGATCTCGGCGAGGTCAAAGACGCCGCGGCGCTCAGAGCCGTGCGCCAGGCCGCTCACGCCCGCGCCCAAGCCGAAGCCGAAGCCGTCCTGGCCGACGCGGTCTCGCTCGCCCGCGCCCACGGGCACGCCTGGGCCACTGTCGGCGCGATGCTCGGCACCTCCGGCGAGGCCGCGCGCCAGCGCTACGGCCAGCCCGCCCACCAGCGCTAACCCGGCCCCGCCTGGCCACCCGGCGCCTCCGGACCGCGGCAGGTGATCGCCCGGGTTGTCGGGGCGCGCGCGGTCAGACGTCCCGTTCTCAGAAAGTGATGCGCAGGTCCGAGGGTTGAGGCGCCGCCGGCTTCCTCGTGAAGAAACGTCGCGGCGGCAGTGGTGGTCGACTCGTTCACGCCGGTTCGGCAACGACCCGAGGGTTGCCGCCGACCGCGTTTGAGTGTGGCGCCCTCGCACCGGCTGCCGATGTCCCCATTCTTGCGGCTGTTAGGGGCGGATGAACCACCGAAGCGAGGCGTTCTAAGGCGTCCTAAGGCCCTGCGGAAGACCCGCCCGACCCCTCCCTTCCCCTGCCCGAAATCGTCTCATCTCGTCCAGTGGGCTGAGGGGAGGCCAGGCGCGCGGATGGTGGCTACAGCCCCCATCTCAGGTACGGGCGCTAGATCATTTTCGGCCCAGTCGCCAGCCGGCCCAGAGGAGCAGGATCGAGCAGCACATCGCGATCCCGGCGGGGTCGCCGTTGTGCTCGAGCACGAAGGTCGCCGCGACTGAGAGGGCCAGGGCACCGAAGTGCCAGTAGGTTCGTTCTGACACGCGATCCGGAGGTTAGTTAGAAACCTGAGAGGTTGTGCGGGGGTGGCTGGCCGGGCGCCGGGGGGTCGTCTTTGAGCAGTTGCGGGATCGTGACCAGGCGATAGCCGCGCGTTTTGAGCTTTTTGATGATCCGCGGCAGCGCGGCCACCGTCTGGGAGCGATCGCCGCCGCCGTCGTGAAACAGGATGATCGCGCCGGGCTTGGCGCCGCTCAAAGCGACGTAGGTGATCCGGGGCACGCCGGGGCGCGCGTAGTCGCTGGTGTCCACGGTCCAGAGGGCCATCAGCATGTCTCGGGCGCGCAGCAGAGCGAGCGTGGTCGGGTCAAAAGACCCGTACGGGGGGCGAAACAGCAATGGCCGGGGCGCCCCGGCGGCGTGGATCGCCCGAGAGGCCTGGTCGAGCTGTGACGCTTGTGCGGTGGTGGAGAGCTCGGCCATCGGGGGGTGGGTCTCGGTGTGATCGCCGATCACCATCCCCGCCCGGGCCAGCTGCGCCGTGTAGCGCGGGTACAGGCTGACCTGGCGTCCGGTCTCAAAGAACGTCGCCTTGACGTGCTGGCGTCTGAGGACCGCCAGGATCTGTGGGGTGAACGGCCCCGGCCCGTCATCAAAGCTCAACGCCAGCTCGCGACGTCGGGGACGGCCGACCGCGATATAGCTGGTGTACGCAAGCACGTGCCGGATCACGCGCAGCTCCGATAGCGAGCCGCCCCTGCCCGCGTGTGAGCGCGCCGGGATCAAAGCGACAGGGCCGGAAGCTCCAGCAGCCAAAACGCCGGGGCGGGCGCGTCTGACCGTGCCATGCCCGCCGATCATCACCACAAGCGCCGCCAGCACAACCGCGATCACCGCGACCGCCGTCAGTCGACGCCGAACGTAAACACCACGCGTGACCGAGGCACCATGGCCCGGCCGATGACCTCTCACAGACAAATAGCTCCGATCGAGCCTCAGGGACAAAACCAGTCCGGATCATGGCAACGAGAACCTCGCGTGCGCCTCCCGCACGGCTGCGCGCCTCGTGCTCGCACTGCCCGAGCCGAACGTTCTTTGGCGCTCTCGCCGATTCCCGCGGGCGCTGTCGCTGCCCGCGGATGGTTGAGGGGCCTGGTTAGACCTGGGTTAGGTCATCTCGCCTCCGTGGGCCGGATCGCATAGCTTTGACCGCAACTTATCCGGCGTTCAAGCGTCTCTCAGTAGAGGAGGCTTTTTCGATGGTGATTAATTCTCGGTTTGTGGCGGTGCTGGCCAGCGGCGCGGCGGCGCTTGGCACAGTTGGAGCGATCAGTGCTGTGGGCGCGACCGTGAAGCACAAGCCCACGACGACAAAGACCGCTCCGAAGCACACGACGACCACGAAGAAGACCGCTCCCACGCACACCACGACGCCGACCACGAAGAAGACCACCACCACGCACACGACGACGACGAAGACGACCCCCCAGGCCGCTCCGGCGCCCGCAGTGACGAGCACCGCTCACTTCACCGGCTGATCTTCTTCCGATTTGATGGGTCGCGTCGCACGCCTTGATGCGGCAGGGTGTGATGCTGGGCAGAGGTAGATCCAGGCGCGCGTCGAGCGCCCTGGTGACGGCGCTCGCGATGATCCTGACGTTCATCGGGGTCGCGCTGGTCGTCAGGCTAGAGCTCGTCCCGGGCAGCGCGGCGAACCCCCGGGCGCTCAGCGCCGCGCCCGCGGTGGCGCTCGCGAGTGGGCGTGATCGCCCGGCGCCGGTCAGCTCGGTGGTTGGGGTCAGCTTGGTGGCTGAGGTCACCGGCCGCTCGATCGCTGTCTATCGCCGTCCGGACGGTCTCTCGCTGAGCCGTGTGCTGGCTAACCCCAATCCGGATGGGGCGCAGCTGGTGTTCCTGGTCAAGACGCAGCACGGCGCCTGGCTGCAGGTGTACCTACCGATCCGGCCCAACCTCAGCACGGGCTGGATCCGCAGCAGCCAAGCCAACCTGGTCAGCGACCCCTACCGGGTCAGGGTGAACCTGCGCGCCCATCACCTCACCGTGTGGCGAGGCGAGCGGGTGATCCTCCGCGCGCCCGTCGGGGTGGGGCGGGCGGTCACCCCCACGCCGTCGGGGCGCTACTTCATCACCGAGCTGCTCGCCCAGCCAGACCCCCACGGCATCTATGGTCCCTACGCGTTCGGGCTGTCCGCCCACTCCGACGTGCTGCACCAGTTCGACGGGGCCGACGGCGAGATCGGCCTGCACGGCACCAACTTCGCGGCCGGGATCGGCACCGACGTCAGCCACGGCTGCATCCGCATCAGCAACACCACGATCACACGCCTGGCGCACCTGCTGCCACTAGGAACCCCCGTGAGGATCACACGACAAGCACGCCAGCTGAGTTAGAGCCGGTCGCCAGCTCGCGGGACCAAGGCATCGAGCTCTACGCGCCGTCCCAGCGCCCGGGCGCGGATCGTGTCGATCACGTGCATCGGCGCGACGTCGCGCAGGTAGCGGTCAGTCACTGCGAGGCTGGTGTGCCCGAGCGCGTCACGGATCACGTTGATCGACGTGCGCTCGCGCGCCAGCTCTGAGGCGTAGGTGTGCCTGAGCCCGTGGGCGTGCACGCGGCGATCCAGCCCGGCCTTGGCCGCCAGGCGCGGCAGCAGGTGGCGGACATAGGAGGCGTCGACGCGGCCGGCGGCCAGCGTGCAGAACACCGGCGCCCGCGCGCCGGGCCCCAGCTTCCGGCGGCGGTCAAGCCAGCGGGCCAGCATTGCTCCTGTTTGCTCGTCGACGCCGACCGTCCGGGATTTGTCGCCCTTGCCGTGACGCACCCGCAGGGTTCCTGCTTCGAGGTCGATGTCGCGCAGCTCGAGCGCCAGCGCCTCGGAGATCCGCAGCCCCGAGCGCCACAGCACCGCGATCCAACGCCCGGTTACGGATCCCGGTCGGTGCCCGCGAGGAGCAGGCCTTGATCAGCGCGATCGCCTCGGGCTCGGTCAACACCTCGGGGGGCCGGCGCCGAGACCCCGCCGTCGCCGAGGGGGTGGCGCTCATCGCACGGGCACCGCGGCGAGCTGGTGCACGTCGGCGTTGCGAGCGGCGTCCTCTGACCAGCCGACCGCGACCAGCTCGGCGGCGAGCTGGGCGATCAGCTCGCCGATCTCGGCGGCGAGATGCCGGCGGTCCTCGCCGATCCGCTGGTACTCAGAGAAGGCGCGGTGGATCGTCCAGTGGACCTCCTGCAGCTCGGGCAACAGCACCGACTCGGCCTCGGGCACGCTGTGCTCAAAGCGGATCGCGTCGCTCGCGATCGCAGCGATCGGGCTGGCGCCCTCGCTGATCGCCGCGCGGTCGGTGTCGTCGTTGAGCAGCCCGAGCGCGTCGGGGTGCAAGCCCGACCACAGCCGATCGTTGGCCGCCCGCAACCGGTCCTGGCAGTCGTTGAGCCGCTCGGCGAGCCCGCGGTCCTGCTCGAAGGCGTCGACGAGCTCGCCGGCGAGCTGCCGGGCGACGTCGGGCACGTCAGTCATCTCGCCCTCTCCCTTTCGCTTCAGTCACGTTTTGCATCCTTAACGTGACTCTATGCGCCCACTCGGACAGAACTAGCGAGGGGTCCGGTCTCAGCGGCGCGAGCCGTCGAGACCGCCGCTTTCGCCCGTGAGCAGCTGCGTCGAGCACAAGCCGTGACGCCCGCGAGACTGCTCCGTGTTCGGTGATTCCAGCAGTGTTGGGGCGTCAGGCGCGGGCGTCGGCTGTCGTCCAGGTTGGGAGCCGGCGCGTGCCGTTGCTCATCGGTTAGGCGGTGATCGTGATATGCCCCGGCTCAGAGGCGACACGAGCAAGCCACGCCTGAACGGCGGGGTAGGCGTCGAGCGCGAAGGCGCCCTCGTCAGCGACGTGCGTGTAGGCGTAGAGCGCAATGTCGGCGATCGTGTAGCGACCGGCGACTAAGAACGTCCTGCTGTCGAGGTGGCGTTCCATGGCGGCTAGGGCGGCATGGCCGCCCGTCGTCGTGCGTTGCCGGTCAGCTTCGCTGGGGACGGTCCCCGCATGAGCCCAGAACCGGGCGACCGCGATGTTCGGCTCGTGGCTGTACTGCTCAAAGAACAGCCACTGCATCACTTGGGCCTCTTCGTAGGGCTCGTCCGGGAGCATGCTGGTCCCGCGCGCCAGGTAGCAGAGGATCGCGTTTGACTCAGCCAGCGGCCGACCGTCGTCGAGGACGAGCGTCGGCACGCGCAGGGCGGGGTTGAGCTCACCGAGGATCTCGGAGCGATCCGAACGGTCAAAGACGCTCATCTGCCGGCGTTCGAACGGGATCCCGAGCATGGTCAGCAGCAGGCGGACCTTGTAGCAGTTGCCCGAAATGTCGTTGTCGTAGAGCAGCATCGCGCGATCGGCAACCGGCCGGGTGCTCAGCCCTTGCGGCACCGGCCGCCGGCAAGCCAGAAATCAACGGGGATCATGCCAGAGCCCCAACAAACGGTTGAGCTCCTGGTCCGTCGCCATACCGGGTCTGTGACCGCGGCTTCCGCTTCGGTCGTGGCCAGCGCGGAAGCAGGAGCGGGGGTTTCAGTAGCAACGGGGCTCACCTCGCGGTCTGAGCCGCCGTGAGTCTCAAGGTCCCGGTTACGCTGGATCGAATGCTTGTGTGGCTGTTCGATCTGGATGGGGTGCTAGTCGATTCCGGTCCTGCGTATCGTGCCGCCTGGGGGCGGTGGGCAGAAGACCACGGGATCGATGAGGCGGCGATCTGGTCAGACGCCCACGGCAAACGCCCCGAAGACATCATCCGGCGGGTCGCTCCCGACCTGAACGTCGGTGACGCTCTGACCGCCTTTGACAAGGCGCTCACCGCCACGGCCGATGGGAGCAAAGCGATGCCCGGCGCCGTGGAATGCCTCGCCGCGCTGACACCCAGGAGCTGGGCGATCGTCACCTCGGGACGCGGCTTGCACGTGCGTGCTTGCCTGAAGCAGTGCGGTCTGCCGATGCCTGCCGTGCTGGTCTGCGGAGATGAGATATCGCGCGGGAAACCCGATCCGGAGTGCTTCCTGCAGGCCGCTGAGCGTCTCCATGCTGAGCCTGCTTTCTGCACCGTCATCGAAGATGCGCCTGCAGGTATCCAAGCGGCACAGGCCGCCGGCATGTCGACCATCGCGATTACCACCACCCATGATGCGTCAGACCTCGCTGGCGCAGATGAGACATTCGCCTCGCTCCGCGACGCCGCGCCGCGACTGCTCACGAGGGCCACGGAACCCAGCTGAGGAGAGACGAGAGATTGCGGTGAGCCCGTGTCCGGGTTCCAGTAGCAACGGCGCGTCTCAGCGAGTCGGCTAGAGACTCCCGCGTGTCGCCATCAGCCGCGCTCCAAGCAGCCATAGGCACGTTTTGGGTCATTAACGTGACTCTATGACGGGGTCCAGAGGTGGGTTGAGCGTAAACGTGACCGTATGGGGCGAGAGGCTCTCGGCGCTGGCCGTGTTCTTCAGCGGTCTTGGCCGCGCTTCTTGACCGCTGTATGGCGCGCCTGCTCGTCGGCGTCGCCTCCCTTGAAAGAAAGCGCCGCGATCGAGCTGGTCAGGTCTTCTTCTTGCCGCTGACCGTTGCTTTGAGGGTCGCGCCGGCGGTGAACTTCGGGGCTTTGGACGCCTTGATCTTGATCGGTGCGCCGGTCGCGGGGTTTCGGCCGGTGCGGGCGCCGCGTCGGGTGACGCTGAACTTGCCAAAGCCGGTGATCGCGACGTCGTCGCCCTTCTTGAGCGTTTTCTGGACGGTGTTGATCAACGAGTCGATCGACCGCGCAGAGTCCGCGCGGCTCAGTCCGCTGTCTTTGGCGATCGCGTCGATGAGCTCAGTCTTGTTCACGAGATGCTCCCTGGGCCGGTGACTGGTGACTTGCGGAGCCTATGCGTCGTCGCAGACACGCGCCGGGCGGGGGTCCTCGTCGCTCATCCCGCCCCTGGGGCCGCAGACCGCGTCAAGGACGCGCTTGAGCGCTTCCGGTGGGGACCAGAACACCCCGAACGGCGAAGGGCCGGGCGGGGCCACGCCCGTGGCCGACGCCGAGCTGACCGCGCGCCTGCAGAGCGAAGCTCACGCCGCCCAACATGACTCGATAGCCCGTCGTCGGGGGCTCTTCGTCTGGCGAAGTGTCCCCTGTGTCCCCCGGCCCCCGGAAGGGGACCGAGGGGACATGTAGAAATCTCGGTGCATGAAGACCTACACGACCCAAGAGGCCGCGGAGCTGACCGGCTCCAGTGTCCGCGCCTTGCGGAAGCGGATCGAGCGCGGCCAGCTGCGTGCCGTGCAACACGGCCGCTATTGGCGGGTTCCTCACGCCGAGCTTGAGCGACTAGGCCTCGTCGGCCCTGAGGGGACTGAGAGGGGACAGGGGACCGAGGGGACAGGCGACGTGGATGTGACGGTTCTTGCCGAGCTTGAGCGCGAGCGGGCTGAGCGCCGCCGGCTTGCTCAGGAAGTCGCACGGCTCCGTCCTTTGACCGCGCATGTCGAGCGGATCACCGAGGACCTACACCGTGAGCGGGCAGAGCGTCAGGTTGCCGAAGCCAAAGCCAGCGAAGCAGCCGATGCCGCCGCGGAGCTGCGCGAGCGCGAGCGTGAGCTGGCGGAGGCGGGCTTCTTCGAGCGGCGGCGGATGATCCGCGAGCTCCGCCGCCAGCCTGCGTGACGATCCTCGCCGAGGTCGTCGACCCCGACGGACGGCATGTCGAACTGACCGATGAGCGCTGGCAGCACATCCTCGTCGACCCCGACGGACACCCAGAGCTGGCCGGCTATCAGGCGGAGGTGATGGAAGCAGTCCAGACGCCCGACGAGCGGCGGCCTGGACGTCGCAGCAACGAGCAATGGTTCTTCCTGCGCCACGCCGGTCCCAGCCGCTGGCTGCAGGTCGTCGTAGCCTATGACCACGACCGCGGGTGGATCGTCACCGCCTTTGGCCGTCGCAGAGACCCATGAGCGTTCAAATCGGCAACCTCACCTTTGACCGCGTTCGCTACGACCGCGACGGCGACGTGCTCTACCTGCACCGCGCCGACCCCAAGGACGCGGTCGACTACGACGCCTCCCCCGAGGGCCACGCGCTGCGCTTCAACGCGGCAGGCAAGCTGATCGGCGTCACCATCCTCAACGCCCGCTGGCTGCTCGAGCACGAAGGGAAAATCACGATCACAATCCCGGAGCGACTCGAGGTCGAAGCGGCCGCCCTCGGCGAAGCGCTGACCGCGGCGTAGCCGCTTCCCCTGTCTCCTCGGTCCCCTGTCTCCTCGGTCCCCTGTCTCCTCGGTCCCCTGTCCCCAACCGAGGTGACATAGGGGACAACGGCGGCGCTTACGCCGCTCTCTCCCCGTCAGCGACTTTGCCCGAGGCCACGCCAAGCTCCTGGCGGATCATCTCGCGTACGGCCGTTCGTTCAGCGTCGTCGGTCCGGCGCCGCCGCTTCTTGGCGGCGATCCCGGGATCGTGCGGTCGCCCAGCTCGGCGGGCTTCTGCCCGTGCCCGAGCGCCGGTGACACGCCGAACGACGAGACACCAACCGCCGCCACGACGCTCGCAGCCCACCAGCTCGTAAGCGGGATCGACACCCACAAGCTTCTGGCCAGCGCGGTTAAGAGCCGCGCGCGCCTGGCGCGGCTGGCTGTAGCGCCCGACCCCCAGCGATTCGAGGGCAGGCTGGCCAAGGCCGATCGCGCACTCCTCGCGACCGTCTAGCGATCGCTGCGGCCAGCGAGCCCAGGCCTCGAGCGCGACCCATACGCGGGCTGTCAGGCCCGTCCCGAGGGCGCGTAGGAGATCGAGGTCTAACCAAGTGCACTGGTCAGCGATGATCTGCTGTGCGGGCCAGCGTCCGATCTCGACTTTCAAAGATGTCGAGCCCTTGAGTGCTCCCCACTGCCGCGGAGTGCAGAGATCGAGCCTGGTCGTCGCAAGCCAGATATCTCCGACCAGCGAGACGTAACCCTCCTGAACCAACTGAGCGGCAAGGTCGGGGTCGCGCTCGACGACACGCACGCAAGCCCGCGTCGCCGCCAACCGCACAAGAGCCGCCCGGAGCCTGAGGTATTTGTCACCGCCGTCGGCTGCCCACACCATCTCCGCGAGTTGGTAGCCGGTTGTCTCGACCGTCCGGACGTCGGGATGGCCCAACGTTGGGTCCTCGGGTTCGGAGGGGAGCTGCTCTCGCAACGTCGCGCACAGCGCCGACCACACGCGCAGGTCCAGCATTGATAGCCGCCGACTGGCGCCTACCACGCCCGGACCGAGCAGGCAGCGGGCAATAAACGCCGCCTCAGACGGTTCTCCACACGTGACGGGCTCCCACATGGGGTGCAGCAGGCTAGCCCGTGGAGCCTGGCCGTGCCGCCGGTGAGCTCGCTGCATGGCGGGATCGTGCCAGCACCCTCAGACGGAAGCCCGTTCTTTTGGTGACGGGTCTCGATCGCCGGAAAGGAAGCCCGTTCGGCGAGTGACGCCTAAGCCCGTTCGGCGAGTGACGTTTTCTCGCTAAAAGCCCGTTCGGCGAGTGACGCAGGATGTACCTCTCTTAATAAGCCTTAGGGGATCTGCGCGGGCGGGCGCGCGAGCCGCTGTGGATAACTCTGATCGAGCGCGGCTGGTTCTTGCCCCCGCTCGCCCCTTCGGGCCTCGGGGACCATCACCAGCCGCCAAAGCCCAACCCGACTGCCGCGGCCGAGCCTCCGTACCAACGTTGATCGCTGTGCTCCAGGCCGGCACATTCGTGCCTGATCCAGAACAGCAGCATCGAAGATGAGGTAGTCATTTTTCAGCGTCGGCTGCAGGTCTCTCCACGCCGGCAAATCGTATCCCCAATCCCGGACAATAAAACCGAACAGCTAGAGCGTTTACACTTTACGCACCTAGTGCTAGACGACCCTCGCCCGAACCCTTCTCAGACCCTCTCCGCGGCCGTCTGCCGGCCTGTTCGAGCAAGGCGCGGGGTGGGGTGCCAGGCCGCCCTGCTCGACGCGGCTGTTTCGCTGTGCTGACGGTCGCGAAGATCGCGGGGTCGGGCGCCGCGGCGTACGGCGAGTACCTGGAGGGGCGGACGGTCGCCGCGGAGGCGGGGGACTACTACCTGTCTCAGTCCGGGGAGCGGGTGGAGGCCCCCGGCCGGTGGCTGCTGGGTGCTCAGGGAGTCGAGACGCTTGGTGTAGACGCCGCCGGGTTGGTGGGCGCTGAGCAGTTTCAGGCGGTGATGGCGGTCCAGAACCCGAGCACGGGCGGGCGGCTGCGCGCCGGTGGCGCCGGCGGCACCTCGGTCGCGGCGATCGACGCGACGTTCAGCGCCCCGAAGAGCGTGAGTGCGGTGTGGGCGCTGGCCTCGCCGCAGCTGCGGGCGGGGATCGAGGCGGCGCAGGAGCGCGCGGTCGACGCCGCCTTGGCGCACGCCGTTGAGTATGTGCCGATGGTGCGTCGGCGGGTGGACCGCTCGACGGTCCTGCGGGAGACACCCTCAGAGCTGATCGCGACGTCGTGGCGGCATACGACGGCGCGGGCCGTTCCGGGTCGGGCGCCCGATCCGCAGCTGCACTCTCACGTGGTGTTGCACGGCGCTGTCCGCCAGGACGATCACAAGGTGGTGGCGATCGAGTCGCGGGCGTGGCTGGTGCATCAGCGCGAGCTCGGCGCGGCGTACCG
>JAABUU010005409.1_pt1 | contig 14367 bp, 12 predicted proteins | sample 5559301 | NCBI WGS metagenome assembly JAABUU01 (sample SAMN10711884, study PRJNA513360) | rock metagenome | isolation source: Antarctica rocks | place: Antarctica: Victoria Land, Richard Nunatak white | reverse complement strand
GACTTGGGAGCGCTCGGAGTGGCGGAAGGCGCTGCGCTTTTCCGCCCTACAATATGCGCAGCCTTTGCTTGCCGCGCGGCGGCGGGAAAGCGGCGTCGAGGGCTGCCAGGTCCTCGGCGTCGAGCGTGATGGCGGCGGCCCCGGCATTCAGCCGGACATGTTCGGGGTCCGACGCCTTTGGAATGCTGATGATGTGCTCCAGGCGCAGCGTCCAGGCGACCGCGACCTGGGCCGGCGTGGCCTGGCGCCGCTTGGCGACCTCGCGCAACGCCGGGTTGCGCAGCAGCTTGCCGCCCTGTCCGACCGGCGAGTAGGCCATCACCGGCATCGCCCGCCCGGCGCACCATGGCAGCAGGTCGACCTCCGGCCCGCGCGCCTCAAGGCTGTAGAGCACCTGATCGGTGGCGCAGGCGGCTCCGTCAGCCAGCGCCGTCAGTTCTTCCATCTCGTCGGTGTCGAGGTTGGAGACGCCCCAATGCCGGATCTTGCCCGCCTGCCGCAGCGCCTCGAAGCCGGCCACCGTCTCGGCGAGCGGGGTGCTGGCGCGCCAATGCAGCAGGTACAGGTCGATGCGGTCGGTGCCCAGCCGGCGCAGGCTGCGCTCGCAGGCGGTGGCGACGCCGGCGCGGGTGGCGTTCTGCGGGTACACTTTGCTGACCAGGAACACGCGGTCGCGCTGGCCGGCGATGGCCGCAGCCACCACCTCCTCGGCGCCGCCGTCGGCATACATCTCGGCGGTGTCGATCAGCGTCATGCCGAGTTCGATGCCGAGCCGCAGCGCGTCCGCCTCCTGGCTGCGCGGCCGGGCGCCCTCGCCCATGCGCCAAGTGCCTTGGCCCAGCCGTGCGACCGGAGTGCCATTGGGTAGCCTTGCCATGGGGATCATTGCGCCGCCGCCTCCACCGCGCGCAGCACGCGCAGGAAGTTGCCGCCCCATAGCAGGCCGACCGCCCCGGCGTCGTAGCCGCGTTCGAGCAGGCCGGCGGTGACCGCGGCGCTCTCGCCGGCATGGCGCCAGCCGACCACGCCGCCGCCGCCGTCGAAGTCGGAACCGATGCCGACATGGGCGATGCCGATGCGCTGGACCGCGTGGTCGACGTGGTCCAGGAAATGCGCCAGCGTCACGCTCTCGGCCCGTCCGCTGCGCACCAGGAAGGCCGGCACCGTGGTCACCTGGACCACGCCGCCGACATCGCGCAGCACGTCGAGCTGGCTGTCGTCGAGGTTGCGCGGATGGTCGCACAGGGCGCGCATACAGGAATGCGTGCTGACGACCGGAGTGCGGCTGGCGGCGGCGGCCTGGATCATGCCGTCGCGCGAGACGTGGGCGATGTCGATCATCATGCCGGCCCGGTTCATGGCGGCGATGGCGGCGCGGCCGAACTCGCTGAGCCCGCCGTGCAACGTCGCGGCGTCGCCCAGGTCGGCGCGCGGCACCGAGCTGTCGGCCAGCGCGTTGTGGCCGTTGTGGGTGAGCGTCAGGTAGATCGCGCCGAACGCCCGCAACCGCGCCACGTTGCCCACGTCCTCGCCGAGGGCCGCGCCGTTCTCGACGCACGGCACAATCGCCGGCACGCGGTCGCGGTAGGCGGCCTCGATGGCGTCGGCGCCGGCGCAGGTCCGCGCGGCGTCGCCCGCCATCGTGGCGATGGCCCGCAGCATCGCCTCGGCCCGCGCCAGGGCGGCGTCGTGGGCGGCCGCGTCGCGCTTGCCCTGCGGGATGAACGCGGCGAAGCAGCCGGCCGCCACGCCGCCGTGCCGCAGCTTGGGCAGGTCGACGCAGCGCCGCGTCGCGGCGAGGAAATCGTCGCCGCTGGCGCCGGGCCAGGGAATATCGATATGGCTGTCGAGCACCAGGGTCGCCCGGTGCAACGCCATGACGGCCTCGGTGTCGAACATCGCTGCGTCCATCAGAACCCCATTCCGCTGTGGCTGCGAACATTTGCCTTGCGGCGGCATCTGGCAAGCTGGCAGGGCGTCGCGAAGCCGACTAGATTGCGCCGGGTGGTTCCCGTAGCTCAGCAGGATAGAGCACCAGATTCCTAATCTGGGGGCCGTGGGTTCGAATCCCGCCGGGAACGCCACCCGCATGTTCCGGCATCGTGATTGCAACGATCTCGCTTGCAACGATCCCGTCGTACGAACGTAATTGCAGTGATGCTGGACGAGCAAATATGACAGACCTGAATCAGTTGCCCAGGCCGCGCGTCAGCGTCATCACGCCGGCCTACAATGCCGCCGCGTTCCTGGAGATCGCGGTGCGTTCGGTGCTGGCGCAGACCGAGCAGGATTTCGAGCTCATCATCGTCGACGACGGCTCGGCGGACGACACCCGGGCGGTGATCGCCAGGCTGGCGGCCGGCGAGGCGCGCATCCGGCCGATCTACCTCGACGAGAACCGTGGCAACTGCTTCGGGCTCAACCGCGCCACCGACGCCGCGCGTGGCCGCTGGGTGGCGCTGCTCGACGCCGACGACTGGTATGCGCCCGACCGCCTGCAACGCCTGCTCGATGCCGGCGAGGCGGCCGACGTCGCCATGGTGGCGGACAACCAGTACCTGTTCGACGGCAAGGCGGGCCGCGCCGCCGGCACCGCCTGGCCTGCCGGCGACGGCAGTCGCAGCCTCGCCTTGCCCGAGTTCCTGGCCGCCACCGATCCCACCGCGTCGTGGGACCCTGGCATGTTGAAGCCGATCTTCCGCACCGATTTCGTGCGCGCCCGGCAGATCGAGTATCGCGAATACGCGCGGCACGGCGCCGACTACCTGATCCTGCTCGACTTCTTCCTGGCCGGCGGCAGCGCGCTGGTGCTGGACACGCCGCTGTACTACTACCTGCAACCCTACGGCACGCTGTCGCGGCAATGGGCGCAGGCTGGGCGCAGGCGCTACCCGTTCGAGCACGTCAAGGCGCTGAACGACCGGGTGGTGGCGGAGATGCGCGCCAAGCTGCCGGCGCCGCAACTGGCGGTGCTGGAACGACGCGGCCAGCAGATCGAGGCGCTGGCGCGGCTGTCCCAGGTCGGCGAGCATCTGCGCGGCGGCAAAGCGGTCGCCGCCTTCATGACCGCCGCCACCGCTCCCGGCGCGTTCTGGCCGTTGGCGGCAAACCGCGGTCTCCGCTTCGCCAAACGGCGGCTCGGCGCGGGATCGTGATGATCCCATTCGGCCAAGCGGTCCAATAACGCTGGCAGCAGCGCCGGGAAACGCCATCTATGCTGCGATGCACAACGCCGGCCTTTAGCCTTTGGAAAAATCAGTGACCAATCGATGGCAGCGCGCCGTGCTGGGGGCCACCCGCGTCCCGGCGATGAACAAGCTCACGGAAGCGACGGAGTCTATCCAGAAGCTGTTGGCGGACGTGCTGCCGGGCCAAGCCATGAAGTTGCCCGCCAGGCCGATGCGGGGCAAAACAATCCCCGCGCCGCACCGGGAGCCGCCGCCCGGAACGCCCGGAGGCCCGGCCGCAATCGGCCGCTTCGTGCCGCTCACCTATCGCGACAGCGCCGGCGAGCACCGCTACAAGCTGTTCATCCCGGACCAGATGCCAGCTTCGCCGCCGCTGGTGGTGATGCTGCACGGCTGCACCCAGTCGCCGGACGACTTTGCCGCCGGCACCCGCATGAACGAGCTGGCGGGTCGGCAGGGTTGCCTCGTGGCGTATCCGGAGCAGGCCAGCTCGGCCAACGCGCAACGCTGCTGGAACTGGTTCCGCACCGGCGACCAGCGGCGCGGCGTCGGCGAGCCGGCGCTGGTCGCGGGCATCGCCGGCAAAGTGATGCGGGAGTACGACGTCGATCCGCGCCGAGTCTATGTCGCTGGCCTGTCCGCCGGAGGCGCCGCGGCGGCGGTGCTCGCCGAAGCCTATCCCGAGCTGTTCGCGGCGGTGGGCGTCCATTCCGGCCTGGCCTGCGGGGCCGCGCATGACATGGCTTCGGCCTTCGTGGCGATGCACGCGGGCCATGTCGGCAGCGCTGGGACGCATCCCGACGTACCCGTAATCGTGTTCCACGGCGACCGCGACAACACCGTCAACCCGGTCAACGCCGACTCGGTGATCGCCCAGCGCACCGGCGGCGGCCCGCTGCAAACCGAGTCCGACTCCGGCAGCGTGCCGGGCGGCCGCGATTGGACCCGCACCCGCTACCGCGATCCCAAGCAGCGCGTCGTGGTCGAGCGCTGGCTGGTCCACGGCGAGGGCCATGCCTGGTCGGGCGGCAGCCCCGACGGCTCCTACACCGACCCGCAGGGACCGGATGCCTCGCGCGAAATGCTGCGCTTCTTCCTGGAACACCCGAAAGCCGGTTGACCGTTAGGCCAGGGCCAGCGTCACCTTCTCGAGCGTGCCGCGGCTGAGGCCGGGCAGGTCGCGGATGCGCTCCAACTGCCGGCGCATCAGGCCGCCCCGCGCCTCGCCCTGCCGCCGCCAAGCGCCCAGCGCGCCGACCAGCCGGGCCGCGGTGGCGCCGTTGATCGGGTCGATCGCCATGACCGCATCGGCCACGAACAGATAGCCTTCGCCGTCGTCGGCATGGAACCGCACCGGGTTGCCCGACGCGAAAGCGCCGACCAGGGCGCGGAAGCGGTTCGGGTTGCGCAGGCTGAAGTCGGGGTGGCGATACAGCGCGCGCACATCGTCCAGCGCCTGCGGCCGGGTGCTGGTAGCCTGGATGCCGAACCATTTGTCGAGCACCAGCGGGTCGTGTTGCCAGCGCGCATGGAACGCCGCCAGCGCCGTCTCGCGTTCCGGCGCGTCGGCGATCCCCGCCAGCACCGCCAGCCCGGCCAGCACGTCGGTCATGTTGGCCTGGGCGTCGAACTGCGCCCGCGCCAGGGCTACGTCAGCTTGGTCGGCGGCGGCCAGGTACGACAGGCAGGCGTTGCGCAGCAGGCGGGCGCCGATCGCGGCGCCGTCGATGCGGTACGGCCCGGCGTCGCCCAGCCGGTCGTAGGTGGCGCGCAACGCCGCCGCATGACGCCGGCCCAGGCTCGCGCGCAGGAACTCGCGCGCCGCATGGACCGCCGCGAACTCGGCCACCGCCATCTGGTCGGTGACATACGAGACGCTCGGCAGCGCCAGCATCTGCGCGGCGAAGGCGTGGTCGTCGTCGGCGCGGGCCAATGTCGCCGCCATCGCCGCGTCCAGGCCGGGGTCGAGTTGCGCCGGCGCGTCGGGATCGCCCGCCATCCTGAGCAGCACCCCGGTCGCGTATTGCTGCAGGCCGTCCCAGCGCACGCACGGGTCAGTGTCGTGGGCGGCGAGGAAGCGCAGCCGCTCCGGCGACAGGCCGGCGAGACGCACCGGGGCGGAGAAGCCGCGCAGCAGGCTCGGCACCGGCGGCCGCGCGATGCCGTCGAACACGAAATCCTGACTTGCCTGGTCCAGCAGCAGCGTGCGCGCGGCGACCTCGCCGCCGTCCTCGTCCAGCAGCGCCATCGCCACCGGGATCGGCAGCGGGCGCTTGTCCGGCTGGCCGGGCGTGGGCCTGGTCTCCTGCGACAGATGCAGCGTGTAGCGCCGCGCCTGCTCGTTGTACTCGTCGCTGACCGTCAGCGTGGGCGTGCCGGCCTGCGCGTACCAGGCCAGGAACGGCGACAGGTCGGCCTCGCCGCCGTCCGAGAGCGCGGCGACGAAATCCTCGATGGTGACCGCCTGGTTGTCGTGGCGGGCGAAATACAGATCCATGCCGCGCCGGAACCGCTCGGCGCCCAGCGTGGTGTGCAGCATCCGCACCACCTCGGCGCCCTTCTCGTAAACCGTCGGGGTGTAGAAGTTGTCGATCGCGACGTAGCTGTCGGGCCGCACCGGGTGCGCCATCGGGCCGGCGTCCTCGGGGAACTGCGCCGCGCGCAAGCAGCGGATGTCGCCCAGCCGCTTGGTGGCGCGGCTGCCCATATCGCCGGAGAACTGCTGGTCGCGGAACACCGTCAAGCCTTCCTTCAGGCTGAGCTGGAACCAGTCGCGGCAGGTCACCCGGTTGCCGGTCCAGTTGTGGAAATACTCGTGCGCCACGACGCTCTCGATGCCCTCGTAGTCGCCATCGGTGGCGGTCTCCGGCCGGGCCAGGATGTATTTCGTGTTGAAGACGTTGAGGCCCTTGTTCTCCATCGCCCCCATGTTGAAGTCCGACACCGCCGCGATGTTGAACACGTCGAGGTCGTATTCGAGGCCATACGTCTCCTCGTCCCAGCGCATCGACGCCTTGAGGCTGGCCATGGCGTGGTCGCAGCTATGCTCGTCGCCGGCGCGCACCCAGATCGCCAGCGCCACGTCGCGCCCGGAGCTGGTGGTGAAGCGGTCGCGCACCGCCACCAGGTCGCCGGCCACCAGCGCGAACAGATAGCAGGGCTTGGGGTGCGGATCGTCCCAGCGCGCCCAGTGCCGGCCGTCGCCGTCCTCGCCCTGGCCCGCCGGGTTGCCGTTGGACAGCAGCACCGGGACCTGCGCGCGGTCGGCCGCCACGGTCACGCTGTAGCGCGCTATCACGTCGGGGCGGTCGGGGAAGTAGGTGATGCGGCGGAACCCCTCCGCCTCGCATTGGGTGAAGTAGTTGCCGCCGGAGACGTACAACCCGCTCAGCTCGGTGTTGCCTGTCGGATCGAGGCGGGTGACGACCTCGAGGCTGCCGCCCGCCGGCATGTCGCGCACCGTCAGGCCACCGTCGTCGACAGTGTAGCGGGCGGGATCGAGCGGAGCGCCGTCCAGCCCGACCGACACCAGCGTCAACGCCTCCCCGTCCAGCCGCAGCGGCGGCGCCGGGTCGGGGTGGGCGGGATTGCGCCGCAGGGCCAGGCGGGACGTCACCAGCGTCGCGCGCGGGTCGAGGTCGAAGCGCAGCTCCACCGTGTCGACGAGGAACGCCGGCGGCCGGTACTCGGCGCGCAACGTGGGGCGAGGGGCGGGCGGCTGGGCCTGGTCCATCATGGCGTCTCCGTGTTGGCGGACTGGTTCTTGTCCGACTGGTTCTTGTCCGACATGGCGCCCGGCCGCTCGCCGGCAAGCCGCTCCGCGCGTTGCGGCAGCCACACCAGGAAGGTGGTGCCACGGCCTTCCTCGCTGTCGATGGCGAGTTGGCCGCGGTGGCGGTTGACGATGTGCTTGACGATGGCAAGCCCCAGCCCGGTGCCGCCGCCGCCACGGCTGCGGCCCTTGTCCACCCGGTAGAACCGCTCGGTCAGCCGCGGCACGTGCGCGCGCGGGATGCCCGGCCCGTCGTCGGCCACCGAGAGCACGATGCCGGGGCGAGGCGGCCAGCGCCCGCCCGGCCGCGCCACCGTCACCTCGACCCGCACATGGCCCTGCTCGCGTCCATACTTGAGGGCGTTGTCGATCAGGTTCTGCAGCACCTGGTCGAGCTGGTCGGGGTCGGCCACGATGTCCGGCAGCGCCGGGTCCAGCCGCAAGGTCAGGCGGGCGGAGCGGGCGCGCACCTGCGGCTCGAACGCCGCCGCGATGCGTTCCGCGAGTTCGCCGAGGTTTACCTGTTCAGCCGGTGGGCGGTGCTCGGTCAGCTCGATGCGCGACAGGCTCAGCAGGTCGTCGATCAGCCGGTTCATCCGCTCGGCCTGCTCGGCCATGATGCCGAGAAAGCGGCGCTGCGCCGGCGGGTCGTCGGCGGCCGGGCCGCGCAGCGTGTCGATGAAGCCGATCAGGCTGGCCAGCGGGGTGCGCAGCTCGTGGCTGGCGTTGGCCACGAAGTCGGCGCGCATCCGCTCGACGCCGCGCTCGCGGGTGCGGTCGGACAGCACCGCGATGGCGTGCCCGCCGTCGGCCAGCGGCGGGTCCAGCACCAGCACCGTCGCCTGCACGTCGCGCCGCACCGGCACCGGCAGCGTCAGTTCGACGCTCTGCGGCGTGTTCTGGGCAAACGCCAGCTCGATCGCCGCGCGCAGGCCGGGGTGGCGCACCACCGCGCCGAGATCGCCGCCCAACTCGGTACGGGCGGCGGCGTTGGCGCGGCGCACCGCGCCATCGGCGCCCAGGATCAGCAGCAGGTCGGGCAACCGCTCGATGATCGCCTCGTTGGCGCGCAGCAGGCGGCTGCTCTGGCTCACCCGGTCGGCCAGCGTGCGCGCCAGCCGTTCGACGCCGCGGGCCAGGCGGGCGATCGGCGGCAGCGTGGGCGAGGCGGCGGCGAGGGCCAGCAGCGGGGTGGGGTCGGGGCTACCCTCCAACGTGGCGAGGCGCAGCGTCCGGGTCAGCCGGTCGAGATCCTCGGCCCAGATCGCCGCCAGCGCCGCCGCCGCCGCCAGCGTGGCCGCGAGCACCGCCAGCGCCGCGCCCGGCGCCGCGGTGCCGGTGCCGACCATCACCGCGAGTCCGAGCGTCGGCACCGCTGCCATGGCGCCCGCGCCGCCCAGCAGCAGGCGCCAGCCCATCGCTCAGGTGCCCATCGTTCAAGTACCCATGGTTCAAGTACCGGAAGCGGTGAGGCTGGTGGGGGCCGGGGCCGCCAGGGCGCCGCCGCCGCCATGCACCTCGAACAGCGCCAAGCCGCGCCGCACCGAGCCGTCGGGCTGCAGCGCCAGCACGCCGTCGACTCCGGAAAAGCCATCGGACCGGGTCAGCGATTCCGCCGAGAAGCCGCCCGACTGCGCCATCACCCGGCCGATCGAGGCGGCGTCGTAGGCGATGTCGGCCAGGCCGGGCGCCGGCGTGCCGTATTTGGCGCTGTAGCCGGAGTCGAAGGCGCCGCGCGCCGCTGGGTCGGGCGCCGCGTACCAGGCGCCGTTGATCTGCGCGCCGGCATGGGTCGAGGGTTGCGCCCAGAGCGCCGGCCCCATCAGGCGCACCGACGAGGCGCCGACGTCGTAATAGGCCAGGAAGGTCGACAGCCACGCCAGCTTCTCGCCGGTGTCGGCCAGCAGCAAGGCATCGAACGGCGGCGGCGGCACCGCGCGGCCGCGCAGTTCCGCCGCCGTGGCGCGGGCTTCGGCGGTATGCGCCTGGCCCGCCGCCTTGATCTGCGCATCGATCGGGCCGCGCCGGCTGCTGTAATCGGAGACGGCGCGCATGGTCTCGGCGATCGACGAGTTGCTGTCGCCGTGAAAGTGGATGTCGGGCGGCGGCATCCCGGCCGAGGCGGCGGCCTGGGTCAGCGCGTTGCCCATGGCGTTGCCGAAATCGTTCCGCGGCAGCACCGCGGCCAGGCGCGTCTTGCCCTGCTCCGCGACCCCGGCCACCAGGCGGCGGACCTGCTGCGCCGGCGTCACCCCGAGCGTCCACACGCCCGGCTGCGCCTGTGCCGGATCGTTGGTGAACGCCAGCACCGGGATGCCGGCGGCGCGCGCCGGAGCGGCCACGGCGGCGGTCTCGGCGGCGGTCAGCGGCCCCAGGATCAGGCCGTCGCCGGCGGCGATGGCGGCGCTGACGGCGGTGGCGGCGCCTTGCGGCGTGCTGCCGGTGTCACGCACGTCGAGCGACGGCGAACCGGGCGCGGACAGCGCCAGTTGCGCGGCCTGCACCAGTATCGTGCCGCGCTCGGCGTTGGCCCCGCTCATCGGCGCCAAGATCGCCACCGCCCGACCGCCGCCCGCGGCCCCGCCGAGTGCGGTACTGCCGACGCTGCCCGGATAGAGGCTCGACGGCGCGCCGTTGCCGCCATACGACTGCATTGGCCCGGTGGCGCAGCCCGCGAGCAGCGCCGTGGCGAAGACACCCAGGAGGGATGTTGTCCGGCGAACCATGCGATCAGCCTCCGTCCGATGAGTCTCCGGACGACACCGCGCCGTCCGGCAGGCCTGCGACAAGCGGACTTGTGCTGGTTCCGACGCCGATCGGCAACCTCGCAGACATCACGCTGCGCGCAATCGCCGCGCTGCGCGATGCCGATCTCGTGTTGTGCGAGGACACCAGGGTCACCGCGCGGCTGTTCTCGGCGCATGGCATCACCACCCGGCTGTCGCCGCTGCACGACCACAACGAGGAAGGCCGCATCGCGCCGCTGCTGGACCGGCTGCGCCAGGGCAGCCGCATCGCCCTGGTCTCCGACGCCGGCACGCCGCTGGTGTCCGACCCCGGCTTCCGCCTGGTGCGCGCGGCGATCGCCGCCGGGCTGCCGGTGAGCGGCCTGCCGGGCGCCAACGCGGCGACGCTGGCGCTGGTGCTGTCGGGCCTGCCGCCGCACCCGTTCCTGTTCTCGGGCTTCCCGCCGCCGCGCCAGGCCGCGCGCCTCGCCGCCTTCGCCATGCTGCGCGCCGCCGAACGCGCCGGGTTGCGGGCGACGCTGCTGTGGCACGAGGCGCCGCACCGGCTGGCCGAGAGCCTCGCCGACCTCGCGAGCGCGTTCGGCGACCGTCCGGCCGCGGTGGCGCGCGAACTGACCAAGCGGTTCGAGGAGGTGCGCCGCGGCACATTGGCCGAACTGGCGGAGCACTACGCCACCCACGCGGCGCGCGGCGAGATCACCCTGGTCGTAGGACCCGCGCCCGACGAGGCCGAGGCCGAAACCCCGGTCGCCGACCTGCTGCGGGCGGCGGTGGCCGGCGGCGCCAGCGTCAAGGATGCGGTGGCGCAGGTGGCCGGCGCCACCGGGTTGCCACGGCGGCAGGTTTACGCGCTGGCGCTGGAACTCGGCCCGGCGTTGCGCGCGCCCTGACGGCTGCCGGACGCGCGAGGCTGCTTCTTCACGCCGGGTCCTTCACGCCGGGCTCTTCACGCCGGGCTCTTCACGAACGCGCCGCTCAGGATCAGCCGCACCTCGTCGCCGATGAACGGGGCGAAGGTGCTGATGCCGAAGTCGGTGCGCTTCAGCACGCCGGTGGCGTCGAAGCCGATGGTGTATTTGCTGCTGGCCGGATCGACGCCGGCGCCATCGAAGGTCACCTCCAGCGTCACCGGCCGCGTCACGCCATGCAGCGTGAGGTCGCCCACGACGATGCCGCGGTCCATGCCGGTCACCGTGAGCTTGGTCGACTTGAAGGTGATCGCCGGGAACTGCGCCACGTCGAACCAGCCGACGCTCTTGAGAATGCCGTTCAGCGTGTCGCTGGCGGTGGAGACCGTGGCGGCCGGCACCGTGATGTCGAGCCCGCTGTTGGCCGGGTTGGCGGGGTCGAAGGTCAACGTGCCGCTGGCCTGGGCGAAGCGGCCGTAATAGGTCGAGAAGCCGAAGTGCGAGATGGCGAACAGCACCTCGGTGTGCTCGGGCTCCACCGTGTATGCGCCGGGATGCACCTTTGCGGGATCGCGGACGTATTCGGCCGCGCCGGCAGTCCCCGCCACCAGCATCAGCAGGCCGGCGATTGCGGCGGCGGCGCGGATCGGGTTCGCGGTCATGGAGCCTCGCTCATGTTCAACCTGTTACAGCACCAGCGCGCCCAGCAGCGCATCGAGCCGCTTGCGCCCCTCCGCCGTGGCCCGCAGCACGCCGTCCGCGCGCACCAGATACTCCGCCTCCACCGCCTGCGACAGGGTGCCGCCATCCACCGCCGCGTCGAGCGCCTGGCCGGTGCGCGCCAGGAACGACGCCTCCGACACGCCCTCGGTCAGCCGCAACCCCATCAGCAGGATCTCGCGCGCCCGGTCGCGCGGCGTCACCGCCTCCTCGTGCGAGGTGCCGTGTTGCTGCGCCTCGACCCGCGCGGCCCATGGCTCCGGCGCGCGGTGGCGGCGGGTGGCAAGCAGCGCGCCGCCGACCCTGACCCGGCCATGCGCCCCCGGCCCGATGCCGGCGTATTCGCCGTAGCGCCAGTAGGCCAAATTGTGCCGGCTCTCCGCGCCCGGGGCGGCATAGTTGCTGACCTCGTAAGGCAGCAGGCCGAACCGTGCCGCGGCCTCGGCGGTGGCGTCGTACAGCGCGGCGCCGGTGTCGTCGTCGGGCAGCACGATGCGGCCCTGGCGGTGCAGCGCCTCGAACGCGGTGCCCGGCTCGATGGTCAGTTGATAGAGCGACAGATGGTCGGCGGCGAGGCTCAGCGCCTGGCGCAACTCGGCCTGCCACGCCGCCACCGAATGTCCCGGCCGGGCGTAGATCAGGTCGAACGAGACGCGCGGGAACAGCGTGCGCGCCAGCTCCAGCGCCGCGACCGCCTGCGCCGCCGAGTGCTCGCGCCCCAGCATCCGCAGCGCCTCGGGATCGAGGCTCTGCACGCCCAGCGAGATCCGGTTGACGCCCGCGGCCCGGAACGCCGCCAGCCGTGTCGCCTCCACGCTGGTCGGGTTTGCCTCCAACGTGATCTCGATGCCGGGCAGCGGCGCGAACCAGCGCATTGCGTCGGCGATCATCTGCGCTACCGTGTCGGGGTCCATCAAGCTCGGCGTGCCGCCGCCGAAGAAGATCGAGGCGAGCGGGCGGCGACCGAGCCGCGCCGCCTCCCAGGCGAGTTCGCTGCGCAGGGCGGCGGCGAAACGGCGCTGGTCGATGCGCTCGCGGACGTGGCTGTTGAAGTCGCAGTACGGGCATTTGGTCAGGCAGAACGGCCAGTGGATATAGAGCGCGATCGGGTCCATGCCGGACGTATAGCGCTTCCGGGCCTGGTCGGGACCAGTAATTGCCGTCTGCGAAAAGGATGTTATGGTTTCCTACGCCTCGAAGTCGTGAAACAGCGGGCCGACCGTATCCGGGGAAGACATCATGCACGGCCTATCCGCCACCAGCCCGCTCTACTCGCTGTCCGGCTTCGCGGTGGGAATGCTGGTCGGGCTGACCGGCGTCGGCGGCGGGTCGCTGATGACGCCGCTGCTGATCCTGCTGTTCGGCATCCATCCAGTGACGGCGGTCGGCACCGACCTGCTGTACGCCGCCGCGACCAAGTCGGTCGGCACCTTCGTGCACGGCCTCGGCAAGACGGTCGAGTGGCGCCTCACCTTCCTGCTGGCGCTCGGCAGCATCCCGGCGGCGGCGGCCACGCTGTTGTTCGAATATGCGGTGGGCCGGCCGAGCGCCGTGGTCGAGCACGTCATGACGGTGGCGCTCGGCGTGGCGCTGCTGCTGACTGCGGTGTCGCTGCTGATGCGGGCCAGGATCGAGGCATTTGCGCTGCGGCGCGGCGCACCCTCGGCGCGGCGGGCGGCGCTGCTGACGGTGCTGACCGGGGTGACGCTCGGCGTGCTGGTGTCGCTGACCTCGGTGGGGGCCGGGGCGCTGGGCGTGACCGTGCTGATCCTGCTCTACCCCCGCCTGCCGCTGGCCCGGATCATCGGCTCCGACATCGCCCACGCGGTCCCGCTCACGCTGCTGGCGGGGATCGGGCACTGGGTCATGGGCGACGTGGACTGGAGCCTGCTCGGCCTGCTGCTGGTGGGCTCGGTGCCCGGCATCGTGGTCGGCAGCCTGCTCGCGACGCGGGTGCCGGAGCGGGTGCTGCGCCCGCTGCTGGCGGCGACGTTGGTGTTGGTGGGGGGGAAGTTGCTGGGGTGAGGGAATGTCGCCGCATAGCAAGACCTATTCGCACTTGCCACTGTACCGGAGGGTAAGCGGATTTAGGCCCTCAACCACGAGCTTTGGCACGCGTGGCACGACGCCCCCGATCTGGCTTGTGTGGCTCGTCGGGCAAACGCTCCTTGATTAAGCCTCTGTATGGCTGGTCCAGAATAAACGTTGTGGACCGCTCGTCAGGCTGCGACACGAAATCCGCTTGTATTTCGCTTGAAAATTATATAAGTTCATAACGAACTATGTTGCTTTGCAGACATCCAAGGGAAACCTGAGCTATGCCAGTGACCACTTTTGAGATGGACGAACGGACTCTCGCAATGATTAAGGATTTGCAAGAGGTTTTCGGCGTCAAGACCAACGCGGCCGTGCTGCGCAAGGCCATCGCTCTTGCAGTGGCTGCGTCGACCAAGGCCACTCCAGAGCATACTGTTACGATCAGTGGCCGCGACGCCCCCATGACCATCAGCCTTGCAGCCTGACGGTAACCTGGAAACCAAACCGACCAGCAATACGACAACCATCCCGGCCAAGGTTCTGGTCGGCGGGTCGGTACCTCTCAGCATTTTTGAGGGACCCGCTTCCGTTGCAGAAAGTATTGCCCTCACCGACGCAAGAGTAAGGACACACGTTTCGTATGCAATCGCCGGCGCTTTTGTGCTTGCGAACATTCTGACGTTAGCTGGGGTTGCTTATATCTTCTATGAGGACAACGCTAATATCGTCGCAGGAATAATGACCAAACCCAGCCGAGTCATCACGCCACATGTCGTAATAACTATTATTGACGCGACCACTATCCAGCTCGGCGCTCTTGCCCTTACTATGGGCAAGTACTTATATCCCGCCCGCCTTACCTGAGCCGCCGTAATTGCTCACCCCGGCTGCGCGACGGTGTCGCTGATTGATGCTGTTGCGAGGGCGTTGCGGAGGTCACCGAGGACGGAGCGGCCGTTGACCTTGGCGGTGCTGACGACGGAGCGGAAGGCGGC
>JAABUU010005407.1_pt1 | contig 14368 bp, 16 predicted proteins | sample 5559301 | NCBI WGS metagenome assembly JAABUU01 (sample SAMN10711884, study PRJNA513360) | rock metagenome | isolation source: Antarctica rocks | place: Antarctica: Victoria Land, Richard Nunatak white | reverse complement strand
CATTCGGATCTTTCGGGAGCCGTTCGCGACGGATGAACGACGCGTCCGGCTCACGGTCAGGGATGCCGGAGAGGTGGTACGTGGTTTGAGGCGCGAAGACACGGCCTAACTTGTGGGCGAGGACATAGGGCCGCAGGGCGGCGATGAGCGCCGCGATCACCTCGCCATGTTCTAGCGTGAGCATGTCACGCTCACCCTCCGGAATAACGGCAATATCGACCATAAATCATAGCCTCCTTCACCGGCGTCCTGGACATCTCATGGGCGCGAAGTCATGTCTCTCTACTATCATAACACGCTGCCCTGCCCCAGTATCACAGCGCATCGCGGGATCATACCAAGCCGAGTTGCCCCGCCGTCGTCGCGGCCTCCATCCGAGAGCCGACGCCCAATTTCCCCAGGATGGCGCCGACGTGTACCTCGACCGTGCGCTCGGATATACCGAGCCGCGCGCCAATAGCCCTGTTCCTCGCTCCGGTCGCCACCAGGCGCAGTACATCGAGCTCGCGCTCCGAGAGCGGCTCGACGGTCATGCCTTCTAAAGGATACGCCGTGCGCGTGGCAACGGCCGGATCTATCGACGGGTCGAACGCCGTCCCCCCGCGCGCCACGACGCGCAACGCCTCCACCACCTTGCCGCCGGCCGTTTCCTTGGGTAGGAAACCGGCGACTCCGACGCGGCGCGCGGCGCGGACGTGCTGCGGCGTGCCGTGCCCGGTCAATATCAGGATTCCCACACGCACATCATGCTGTCGCAGATCGCGGGCCACGTAAATGCCGTTACGGTCGGGGAGACGCAGGTCCAGCACGACGACATCCGGCGCGTGCGCGGCCGCCAGCCGCAACGCGTCGGCGCCCGTGGACACCGCCCCAACAACCACGAGGTCCTGTTGCGCCGCGAGGAGCGCCTGCAGACCGTCGCGCAGTACCACATGGTCGTCGACCAGCAGCACGCGGATCGGGCCTGAACCATCATCGCTATCGGTCTCACTCATACGTCACTCCTTGGGGAACTAGCGGGGCCTCGGCAACAACCTCCGTTCCCGTACCCAGCGTCCATGGCGCCGTGCATGCGCCCAGCGTCCATGGCGCCGTGCATGCGCCCAGCGTCGCTCGCACCGTGCAGGAGCCGCTGACGCCCCACATGCGCTCGGCCATGCCCGCCAGGCCGTAGTGGCCGCCACACGTCAGGGACAATAACTCCGCAGGCACGGCAAAGCCCCGCCCGTTGTCCGCCACCGTCACGCGCACGCGTTGACGCGGCGCGTCCCCGACGATACAGAGGCGGACCGCGATGACGGACGCATCGGCGTGGCGCAGGGCATTGGTCAAAGCCTCACGCGCCACATTGTAGAGCGCCGCTTCCACCGTGGGGCATAAACGCGTGTCGCGGGCGACGTCGTCGGTATGGAACAAGAGCGTCGCTTCGCCCTGGGGGCGCGGCTCCTCGACCAGCGCCTCAACCGCGTCAGCGAGGCCCAGGTCGTCCAGCACACTCGCGCGAAGACCATCACACAGGGCGCGCACCTCCGCGGTCGCCGCGACGCTCTGGCTCCATAAGAGGTCGTGCGCCGTCTTGGCATCGTCCTCGGTTGCCAGCAGATGGGTGATGTGCACGAGGCACGACAACGGGCCGTCGTGCAGGTCACGCGCCAGAGCGCGGCGCTCCTCCTCATGGACGGTCATCACCTGCTGGGTCAGGCTGTCGAGTTGGGCGGCGCGCCGTTGCAATTGCACGCCCAAATCCGCGCCATGCAGGGCCGCGGCGGCGGTCCCCGCGATAGCGCGCAACAGACGCCCATCAATACGGTTGAACGGCTCGCCGTTACGCTTCGGACCCAGAGCCAGCAGCCCGTAGAGTGTATCGCTCACGCGTAGCGGGACCCACAGCGCGATGAGGCCGCCCGTGGCGACCTGTACATCCGTTACGTCAGCGGCAGCGATCCGCGACGCTTCATCCTGTAGCGCAACATCCAGCGTGTCGCCAAGCGAGCCTGCCGTTGCCAGGACATCCATAGAACCAGGCGTACCGATCAGGATAGCCGCATCCCGCACGGCCATGTCGTGGGCCAGGCGGCGGCACAGGACGGCGCCCATCTCATGGGGGTCGTGTAAACGGGCCAGCGCGGTTGTCAGGTCGCGCAGGGTGCGCCACTCATCGTAGACATCGGCGAACACGACGCGGTCAAGCGCCTTCCACAACAGGGGCGTCGCGACAACCGCGAGCATGCCAAGTGCGACGTCGCCAACCGCCAACTCGGCCCGTCCCACGTACGACATGTGAGCGCCGGCGAATGCCAGCGCCACCACGCAAACGCCGAGGGCGAGCGCGGACAGCAGCCGCACTAGCGCTCGGCGCACGCGCACCGTCGTCCCGAACAGATGGTGGCGCCCGACCGCGTAGGCGAAGCTTAGGGGCAACAACGCGATGGGCAGGATACTCACTTGCGGCTTAACAAGCGGCGCGGCGCCCGCCATGCTGGGGACGAGCGTGCCCACAAGGAACGGCGCGACGCCAACGACGCTACCGAGCGTGAGTATCATCAGCAAGTGGCGCTCAGCGGTCGTCCCGCTTCGCCGCAGCGCCCAGGCCAACCGCAGGCAACCGGCGCCAACACCGCCCAAGACGACAACGCCGCGCAACGCTTCGGCAACGGGGTACCACGCCACATCGACCACCACCGCCGCTGCGTAAACCGCCGCTACGATCCCCACGGGGATGGTAAGCAAGGCAACCCGAAGCGGAGCGATGAACGAGGACCGTCGTGGGAAAACCAGAAAGAAGTTAGCCCAAGCGCTGCCCCACAGTGCGACTGTGACAAACTCCAGACTCAAGGCCCAAGGTTGTCCCAGCCACACCGGCCAAACGAGTGTCAGCGCCAGAGCCGCACTGGTAAACAGCAATGCGAACGCTCGCGCCCCACCACGGTCAGCCGCACGCGCATACACAAGCACGGTGAGGAGAAAGAAGATTAGGCCAGGGATCGTTGTCGAGGTAAACCCTCGCGCCACGGATGTCGTGGCAGTGGAATCGAGACGGATCACGCGCCCGCTGGACGTCGTAGCGAGGAGGCTGGTTGTACCGTTCGGCACACTCGCGCCATGCGCACCGGTACGAGAAGAGACGTGCGCCGTGTCCCCCGCGCGCAGGCCCACGTCCCAGGCGACACTACCCGGCCAGACCCAGGCGACGCGCTCCCCGTTGTGGCTGGCCGTGAGCCTGAGCGGGCCGAGCGCGGCCGGCCCCCGCATCGCGTACAGGCTGGCAAGCAGCACGGCCAAGTAGGGAATGCTCCAGAGGGCAAGACCGCCACAATGGCGCCAAGAGATGGCGCGTAACCATCGCCGCATGGCCGGTTTATAGACCGGACTGGCTACAATCATACGCGCCCGTCCTTTCAGGGCAGGAATGGCTCCAACAAAGCGCGGGCAGGACGCGCCCGTTCAATCGCGGCCAACACCCGCAGGGCGCGCAAACGATGCGCCTGCAACACCACCCACGTCGCCATCAACGCGCCCTCTGGCGTCGGATGTCCCGTGCCTGCGGACGCATCGGCGTCGTAGCCGGCCGCGTATACCAGCGGGAGTGTCGGACGATGGCGCGCCAGATCGGTCTTGGACGGGTCTTGCGCGGCGGCAAGATCGTTGGCGACCTGCAAAGCCATACCCAAGTGGTGGCCGAAAGCGGCATAGCGCGCGAGGAGCAGGCCGGTACAGCCGCCGGCCAGCGCGCCCAAGCGACACAGCGCGGCAACCAACGTGGCCGACTTGGCGGCCGTGATAGCCAAGGCATCCTCGGGGTTCATCTCCACTCCATCGGCTTGGAGGCACAGGTCACGGTGCTGGCCCCCACATGCCCGTAGCGCGGCGTCCACCAACGCCTGTATCCCAGGCGCGGGCAGGGCATGCAGACAAGGCTCACCGCACACCTGGTGGAAAAGCAGCAAGAGGCCGGTCGCGACGTTGACCTGCACGGCGGGATCGGCGTCGGGTCCCAACTCCCCATCCTCCACGTCATCTAGCACATCGAGCGCGGCCATGACCAGCGCCGCGGCCACCGCGGTCTGCACGGCGGCCTCGGTGACAGAACCGTGGGCCGCCGCGCAAGCCAACACCAGGGCAGGCCAGCGCGACAGACCATTGAACATCGGCGACCCGTGTGACTCGGAGTCATTAGGCAAAATAGCGGACGTCACGAGATGTGCGTAGCCGACCGGCCACCCCTGACGCGCTACCCGTGCACGCAGTTCCTCCACGACATGCGCGGACACCGCGCGCATAGGGACGCTACACTCCCTACCAAGCCGCGGACCGTAGCGCCGTGGCCGCATCAGGCTGCCGGCTCAACGCCGCCAGAGCCTGACGCTCGTCACGCGTTAGTCCCAGTCCCGCCAGCATTGTCTCGGAGTCTCTCGCCACCTCATACTGAAACGCCTGGTCCCGCCGCAGCCGTTCCACCGTTTCCTTGATCACATGCGGATGCATGGAGCACCGTCCTTTACCGCTGTCTCTATGGGCTGACAATACGTAGCCATTCATGCGGTTGGCATCAGTGTAGTGCGGATCACATCATCACGGCAATAAGGGGAAACACGTAGCGCCCCTCACTTGTCTCCGTTACAGGCTATCACTATGTACTTCCCCGTACGTGTTTCCCCTGATGTGCTACGCGTTTATAAGTGCTACTGTAGATGCAACGGGACGTTTTCACAAACCATAACGAACAAAACCCTACAGGGGTCATATAGAAGGGCTGATGATTTAGGCCCTGTTTACTGTGAGAGAAACCGATGTTTTGTTTAGTTACGCGCATTAAGGTGAGAAAGCTTTCCACTCTTACTAAAATCGTCGTGGCTTATCTGCGCATGCGCCAACAGGCTAAGCGGGTCTCGGGGCTCCTGGATACGTCGCTCCACCTAAAGCCGCAGCGCACCGTCCTTTTCGTCTCCCTCTGGCGGGATAGCGATGCGATGGCGGAATTCAATACAATCGTCCCCGAGCATCCCACACAGGTCTATCGCATGCGGCAAGCGGATGCCATTGTGTGGTCGTGGTTGTTCAAGTTTGTCGGCACAAGCCCATCTGCGCGATCCTGGCCCGATTTATCTGCCTGGGACGATCCGCTCCCGTCTTCATCCGAAGGTTAAAGTATGGCTATGACTTATGCGGGGTTCGTCTGTCGCGTTCTCCTCGCCCTAATTTTCCTGGTCGCCGCCGTGGGCAAGGCGCGTATCCCCAATGCTTTTGCGCGGACGATCAACAGCATCGGGGTCCATACTCCGCTGGCCCCTGTGGTTGCGTGGGGTGTCATCGCCTATGAGGCAGCCATCGGACTGCTCTATGCCGTGGGGTGGTCTCCAGCCGTCGCGACAGCAGCGCTGCTCCTATTGCTGGTCGCTTTCGCCAGCGTGGCCGTACAAGCCATGGTCGCGCGCCGGACGATTCCGTACAACTGCTTCGGCGAGGCGGAGACAGCGCTTGGCGGCGGCACCATAGCCCGATCACTCCTGCTGCTCGTTCCGCTCGGCATCTACTATCTCTGTTCCCTTCATGTGATGGCGATGTGGTGGCCAACATCCGTCGACCTCGCCGTGACGCTATCCGGCCTCGTCATCGCCGCTCTCTTGCTAGCACGATGGGGACTTGCCGCCACAACCGTCGCAACCCTCGTGCGTGAACGCCGACGCTGCCGCGACGACACGTAACCCGGTCTCATATCTCTAACATGGATAGGTAGCGTTGTGCCGGGGGTAACCGGCGAGGAGGATAGGTGCGATGACGATTTTCTGGGTGAGCTATGGCCTGCTGTGAGTAGTGGTGGCCGTCCAAGGTTTTGCGTTTCTCGAAGTGCTGAGGCAGGTCGGTCTCATCCGCCAGCAACTGGAGCCGCAACAGGGGGCGCTCATCGTACCGGATGCGGCAGACACTGGCGCGCCGCTGCCTGAGTTGACAGGCCGAGCTGCAACGACCTTGCGGCCGGCGCATTGGAGCGACTACTTCAAAACGAACCTAAACCTGATCGTGTGTCTTACCACGCGTTGCCTGTCCTGTCGCAGCATCGCGGAGGAATTGACAGGACTTGCCGCCGATGTGCGGGGCGACGCAACTATTGTCGCCCTCGTGGAGGGGATGTCCGAAGAGGTACAGGGCTTCATGCGCGAGACACAACTCGACCCGCATCTCGTGATCGTCGACGACAATGGTGCGATGACGAAGCGGCTGGGAGTGTCGTGGAATCCTGGAGTAGTGACCGTGCGAGGGGGTGAGATCGGAGAGGCGGCCATCGTCAACTCGGTTCAGCAGATCAACGCCTTGATTTATGGCAAGAACATGTCATCGGGCAAACGGAGGGTGAAAAATGGAGTTCCTGCATGAGATAGAGGATCGTATCGCGAAGCCGGGGTGGTTGTCGCGGCGCACATTCCTCGGTCGGGTCGCTAAGGTGAGCGCTGCGGTCACGGCGTTTGCTGCTGGGATCCAGCTCGACAACGCCTATGCGGTCAATGTCGCCTGCTGCGTATTGGCGTATTCAACCACTTGCGACTCGAATTACTATCAGGGGCAATGTCCCTGCCCCACCCCACATTCTGGCGACCACTACGAGTGGTTCTGCAAATACAATGGCTGCACGACGGTGTGCGGGGAATGCTACCCATGCAAGTGCTCCTATGCATACCAGGCGTGCTCCCTTGGATGCCCGTGCTTCGCGGGAGCGCCGACCGCAGATGCCATCGCGAAGTTCCTGCCACTGAAGGCGCAGGGTACCTGCCACTGAGGGGAGAGGACATAAGGTGAGGAATACCATTGTCCTCGCGAGCGTCGCCATGGCGTTTCTGGCGGGGCTGGCCCAGATTGGCAGCCTCTGAGGGGTGTCGCTGATCGGAATGGTCAGGCCCCTCGTGCAGGCGGCGAAGAAACCGACAGACTGGCTCGTCCCCTACGGGATATACGCTGCGGGGACGGTGGCGAGTTCAACAACGTTGGGCGCGGTTCTCGGTGCCCTCGGGTCCACCCTCGTGCCGCACGGCTGGACGGCAGTGGCGCTAGCAGCCGTGGCCCTGCTCGGCGTTGCGCTGGCGCTATGCGACTTGGGCGTCGGGGGGATGCAAACCCCGACGCTCGACCGACAGACGCAGCCACTCTGGTGGCGCACGATCGGGCCGTCGGGGGCACTATTCCTGTGGGGCGCGGACATTTGGCTTGGATTCACGACGATCAGGGTAGCATCCCTGTACTGGGGCGTCGCCCTCGCCGCGGTCGCGCTCGCTTCCCCGCTCATCGGTGCGGCTATCCTCGGCAGTTATGGCGTCGCCCTTGCCTTCAACCTAGGGGTCGGTGTACTCTGGCCGCAGGGGCAACGGTGCGACCAGGGCGGCAACGTGTGTGCCCTGCGCGTGCTCGATCCCTTGAAAGCCTATCCGATCAAAGAAGGTCTGGCGGTCACGCTCCTCATGTGGAGCCTGTTTCTGCTGATCGTGGCGGTGACCTACCGCTGAGTGCTACCGTAGCTAGGACGCAGTGTATATAGTGTATATAAGACATGGTTCAAACGGACTTGACAGTGTTGCGCCTGCTGGATGCTTAAACTGTCAAGCTTGATCGAGCGTCGTGTGAACCATGTCTAAGGAGAAAAACGATGACCAAAACCGGCGCCGCCTGCGGCATGGCGCTCATTATCCTCGCGACGGGTAGCTACATCCTGGGTATGGCGTCAGCGCACCATGAAGCGGTAGCGGCCGGCGCGTCGATACGCTGCGCCACCACCCCCATCCGCGGAACAATCTTCCCCCGGCGCGATCTCGGCGTCATCCCGTGGCTCGCGGCGACCCCGGCCGCGTCGGGAATCACGGCGCACTTATTCTATCGACTCCCTGGGGCACGCGGCGACGCAGCTGAGTTGCACGCCGGAGGCAAGATGCCCGACGGGGGTAACACCAAGGTCCTGTGGGTCGTCGACAATCCGAGGGCTAACGTGCTCGGACCGCTCACGATCATGGGACGCAACGTGACGGGCCGGGGCGTGATGCGCCAGATCGTGCCGCGCGCCTCCTCATCGACCGACTTCCCATCCATCCTAACCATCCCAACACCGGGCTGTTGGCGCCTGGAGTTGACAAGCAAGAGCCAGGCGGCGAGGGGCGCGACCGTGACAGGGACTGTAGTGATGAGGGTCGTCAAGTAGGTTGGGACAGGGGTATGTATGAGCGGCTACACCTTGACCGGGATGGTGGAGCCGATGGTGGCGCCGGCGAGCACCACGTCGTCGTCGTAGAGCACGATAGCCTGCCCTGGCGTGACCGCCCGCTGCGGCTTGTCGAAGACGACGCGTATGCGGTCGTCGCCCGCCAGATAGGCGCGCGCGGGCATCTTCTCGGACTTGTAGCGGATCTTGGCCAGTACCGCGCGGCCGTCGAGCTCGCCGGCGGCGCGCGCCGACGTCAGCATCACCTCGTCGGCCAGCGCCTCGGCCGCGTAGAGCGCGCGCTCCGGCCCTACCACCACGGTGTTGGTCTCCGGCTTGATGCCCACCACGTAGGCCGGCTCGTTCAGCGCGACGCCCAACCCCTTGCGCTGCCCCACGGTGTAGGCGCCAACGCCGGCGTGCTCGCCGACCGTCGCGCCCTGCACAGTGACGAGCGGACCCGGCCGCATCGCGCCGGGGAAACGCTCGGCCAGCTGGTCGCTGTAGTGGCCGTGGTTGATGAAGCAGATCTCCTGGCTCTCCAGCTTGTTGGCGACGACCAAGTTGAGGTCGCGGGCCAGCTGGCGGATCTCCGGCTTCTGGTAGCCGCCCAGCGGAAGCATAGTGCGCGCCAGATGCGCCTGGTCGAGCGGGTAGAGCACATACGACTGGTCCTTGCGCGCGTCGACGGCCTGGCGCAGCAGGTAGCGGCCGGCGCCGGTGTCGTACGCGACGCGCGCGTAGTGACCGGTGGCGATGTAGTCGGCGTCGAGCGCCTGCGCCTTGGGCCACAGCGCGTCGAACTTGATGAACTGGTTGCAGCGCACGCAGGGGTTGGGCGTGCGCCCGCGCGCGTACTCTTCGAAAAACAGGCCCATCACCTTCTCGGCGAAAGTCTCCTTGAGGTTGAGCACGTAGTGCGGGATGCCCAACTGCGCGGCGACGCGGCGCGCGTCCTCGGCGGCGGAGAGTGAGCAGCAGGCGTCCTCGCGCACGACGGCGTTGGGGTCCTGCTCCGGCCACACGTTCATGGTCACACCGACGACGTCGTAGCCCTGCCGCGCGAGCAGCGCCGCCGCGACCGACGAGTCGACGCCGCCGCTCATCGCCACGAGCACGCGCGTCTTGCGTGGATCAATCCTGGTCTCAGTCGTATTCATGCTTACAGTATCCCATGTCCGACCCAAGTGGGCTATACTCGATTTGGGTCGATGTCAACCTGATCCTTATCTTTGGAGCCGCTAGCGAACGGCCAAGGGTAGGGCGCATAGGAAAGGGACGGACAGCGTGATAAGACGGCCGCTCGTTATTCTCGGCACGGGCCGCATCGCCCGCGCGCTGCTGGGCCAACTGCTGGCGCGCGGCGAACACCTGCGCGCGCGCTATGACCTGGAACTGCCAGTGGTGGCCATCGGCAACAGCCGCTACCTCGTCAGAGGCGCGCCCTCTGTTGCAGCGGAGCAGTTGGCCGCGATCGCGGCCAGCGGCCTGGACGAAGGTGAACCGGCCCCCGCCGATGCGCTGTCGGGACCGAGGGGCGAGATCGCCGCGCTCGCGCGCGCCCAAGGCGAACGGCCAATCGTGGTCGACCTCACCGCGTCCGATAGGACGGCCGAAACGCTCGTCGCCGCGCTCGATGCCGGCTGTGACGTGACGCTGGCGAACAAGAAAGCGCTCTGCCAAGACTATGATATCTTCGCCCGCCTGACGGAGAACCCGCGCGGGCGCATCGGCTACGAGGCGACCGTCGGCGCGGGGCTGCCCATCATCGCCACGCTGCGCGCCCTCTTCGACGCCGGCGACACCTTGAGCGAAGCGACGGCCTGCCTCAGCGGCACGCTCGGCTACGTGTGCACACGCCTGGAAGAGCGCCAACTCCTGTCGGACATCATCCCCGCGGCCCGCGCCCTCGGGTTCACCGAGCCCGACCCGCGCGAGGACCTAAGCGGCGACGACGTGCGCCGCAAGGCGCTCATCCTGGCGCGCACCATGGGCCAGCGCCTGGAGATGGCCGACATAGCGGCGGCGCCGTTCGTCCCGCTCGAGGAAGGTCCGCTCGACGCCTGGCTAGCCGGGCTTACCCGCCACGACGCTACCCTGTCGGCGCGGGCGCGCGCCGCGCGCGAGCAGGACTTGGTGCTGCGCTACGTCGCGCGCATCCTGCCGGACGGCTGCGAGGTGGGCCTGCGCGAGATGCCGCGCGTCTCCACCGTGGGGCGCCTGTATGGCGCCGACAATATCCTGACCGTCTACACACGCTTCTACGCCGACCGTCCCCTCACCATCTCCGGGCCGGGCGCGGGACCCGACGTGACCGCGGCGGGCGTCTTCGCCGACCTGCTACGCCTCGCCGGCGCGGGCTAGGTTCGGTCAACTGATCATGTCACCCGTCGAGGACGACCGATCGACGCCGTTAGTGACCGGGAGGCGTACAGTGGTGGATGAAATGCCGTATCCCACACTGTACGCCGACGTCAACGCGGTGTTGCGCGATTTTCTGGCATGCATACAAGCTATCTTAGGGGATCGCTTCCTGGGAATGTACCTCGACGGGTCCCTCGCCCTCGGTGACTTCGACCCGCACAGCAGCGACATCGACGTCGTCGTCGTCACCGACGCCGCGCTTGCAGACGACCTCTTCGTGGCCCTCCGCGACATGCACGCGCGCTTCGACGCCGGTGGCTCGCCGTGGGCGACTGAAGTGGAGGCCATATACATTTCACGGGACGCCCTCCGTCGCTACGACCCGGACAACGCGCTATGCCCGCGCATCGAGCGCGGCGAAACCCTCGTTATGGAACACCTCGACAGCGGCTGGGTCATCCACTGCTACATCCTGCGCGAACACGGTGTGGTGGTGACCGGACCCGACCCGCGCCCGCTGATCGACCGCGTCGATCCTCAGGACCTGCGGCGAGCGATGGCCGCGATCGCGGAATCGTGGTTGGAGCCCGCGCGCCATGACCGCGTTGCGCTGCGGCGCAGGGGGACTCAGACCTATATGGTGAAGACCCTCTGCCGCATGCTCTACACCCTCGACTCCGGCGCCGTTGTCTCCAAGCCGGTCGCGGCGGCTTGGGCGCGGACTATAGCGGATGAACGCTGGGCCGCGCTCATCGAGCGGGCCTTGACCTGGCAGAAAGACCCCGCGTGCCAAGATACGCCGGGCGATGAGGAGATAAACGACACGCTGGCGTTGATCGAGTACACGCTCGAACGAAGCCGTGTAGCTCTTTAGTCAGGACGCCGGCCCGTCAAACCCAGGAGTTTCGCTTGCACATTGGCCTCTTCCGGGACCGCGACGGCCGGACCGAAAATGCCCATAGCGCGCCACTCCTCCGCGTGCGGGCTCAGTTCCTCCCACAGGCCCTGCGCCAGATCGCGCGGGAGGGCGCTGTCGACACCGATGACCTGTGCGATGTCGTGGGCGCGCAGGCCGCGGAACGAGTTGATTTGCCAGAAGTACTCGCGGGCGGTGAAATCACCGAACGAGCAGTGGACGGTACGGTCAAGATCATTCAGTTGTCGCGCCGCCGTGCATGCGGCGTCTACGATCGCGGCAAAGCGCCCCTTCGGATCGTCGCCCAGGAGATCGCCGTCGAACTTTGTCTTCCCGGCCTCATCCATGGTCTTGCCGGCCAGCATGTCCGGGACCCAGGCGTCGTCATAGGCGTGATAGTTGACGATATCGCGCAACGTCACCGTACTCTGGTCGCGACGCGCGAAGCTCGGCGGCATCTCCATGTCCCATTGATCAGCATGGATCTGATCGATGACGTTCTTCAAGGCGTGCTCGGCCAGCGTAAAGACCTCTTGTTCGTTCACGATTACTCCCCTTTCTATGACACTCTGCTCGCTCAGGCGTGGCGACCACTACATGCGGTAAAGGTCGCCTGCGCGCCAGCCCCAAGCGGTAGGGCGCGGGTCGAGGTGGATGTCCCACCCTACGACAACCGTCTAACCCCGCATATAATAGAATAAATGTACCAGAAAGTCAAGTCGCCCAGCGGTGTCAGTCAGAAGGATAGTAGCCTGTTGACAAATGCAAACAGAGGGGCTACGCTACCATCATGGAGTATAACTTCACCGTGGTGATCGACGGCGATGTCGACGCGCGACTCGACGATCTGTTCGACGCGGGGTGCGACGACGCCACGTTTGGCGCGGTTGACGGCGTGCATTACGCCGACTTCGACCGGACGGCGCCAACGTTTAGCCAGGCGATCACGTCCGCCCTCACGGCCATCGAATCGGTCGAGGGGCTTCGGGTCGTCCGCGTTGAGCCCGATGATTTGGTGACGGCGGCGGAAATCGCCGAGCGTATGGACCGCACCAGGGAAAGCGTGCGCCTGCTCATCGCGGGCGCCCGTGGTCCTGGCGGCTTTCCAGCCCCCGTGTCGCGCCTCCGCACGCGGAACCGGCTCTGGCGGTGGTCTGATGTAGCGGTGTGGGCAAAACTGGGTACTACATCAGGGGCCGACGCGCGGCTGGTGGCGGCCGTGAACGCCGCCCTTGAATTGCGCAGGGCTGTAACAGAGCTGCCGGAAGACGAGCGCTCATTTGTCGCGTCGTTGGAACACGCGCGAGCCTCCTGATCGCTTGCCAAACACGTAGGCGTCTTCAACCATGATTGAGTAAACACTGATTAGGCCAGGTACCGTGTTGCAGTAGTCAAGCCGGCGGCCCGACGTTGCGCGCGAGCGCCGCGATGGCGAGGCCGAGCAGCACGATGATGCCCAGGGCGTCGCGCAGCGAGAGCGCCTGCGCGACGGCTCCGATGATGGGCGGACCGAGCAGGAAGCCGGTGTAGCCCATCGTGGCCACGGCGGCCAGCGCCGCCGCGGCCGACACGCCCGGCGTACGTCCGGCCCGGCTGTAGACGAGCGGCGCGACGAGCGATAGCCCCGCCCCGACAAGGGCGAAGCCGGCGACGGCCGGGCCGGCTCGCCCGACCACGAGCGCGACGCCGAGCCCGACGGCGGCGAGCAGCCCGCCCGCACGCACCAGCACGACGGGGCCGAAGCGGTGGGTCAACCTGTCCCCGCTCAGGCGGCCGGCCGTCATGGCGAGCGAGAACCCAGCGTACCCGGCGGCGGCGAACGCGGCGCTCGTCGCCAGCGAGGTGTGCAGGAAGACCGCGCTCCAGTCGGCCATCGCCCCTTCGCCCAACGCGGAGCAGAACGCCACGACGCCGAGGCCGAGCAGCGCGCGCGTAGGGCGCGCGAACGCGGGCGCCCCGCTATGCGCGTCGGCAGCGACCGGCAACAGCCAGCGCGACGCTATCAGCGCGGCGATCACGAGCACGACCGCCGCGCCAAGCAGATGCGGGAACGGCGCGATCCCCGCCCCCGCCGCGACCCCACCGACGAGGGCGCCGGCGAACCCGCCGACGCTCCAGAGTCCATGGAAAGAGGACATGATGGGGCGGCCGTAGCGCGCCTCGACGGCCACGCCCTGCGCGTTCATCGCCACATCCATAGCCCCGTTTCCCGCGCCGAGGGCTATCAGCGCGACCATGAGGAGCGGCAGGCTCGGGGCCAATCCCGGCAAAGGCACGGCCGCGCAGTAGACGAGCGCCGCGCCCGTGGTGACGCGGCGGCTGCCGTAGTGGGCGATCAACAGGCCAGTGACCGGGAAAGCGGCCAGGGCGCCGATGGCCATGCCCAAGAGGGCAATGCCCAGCGCGCCCGCGCTCAACCCCAAGCGCTGCTGCACGGCCGGGATGCGCGCCACCCAGTTCGCCAGGAGCGCCCCATTCACCAGGAACATCGCCGCGACGGCCCAACGCGCCGTACGTACCCGCGGCGCCACCGTGCCCCTGTCGTCGAGCGTCGCTCGCACCGCCATCCCCTACTCCTCTTCAGCTATCAGCCGTCAGCCGTCAGTTATCAGCCGACAGCTATCAGCTATCAGCTATCAGCTATCAGCTATCAGCTATCAGCTATCAGCTATCAGCTATCAGCTATCAGCTATCAGCTATCAGCTGACGGCTGATAGCTGATAGCTGTCGGCTATCTACCGCCTGTCGACGTTGCCGGCGACCCAACACGAGCGCGCCAAGCGCCGCCACGCCCGCCGCGCAGAGCAGCAGCGGGACGACGCCGTAGGCCGCGCGGATGCCCACATGGTCGGCCAAGCCGCCGAGCGAGAGCGGCGCCACGAAGATCGCCAGCCCGGCGCCCAATG
>JAABUU010005406.1_pt1 | contig 14369 bp, 17 predicted proteins | sample 5559301 | NCBI WGS metagenome assembly JAABUU01 (sample SAMN10711884, study PRJNA513360) | rock metagenome | isolation source: Antarctica rocks | place: Antarctica: Victoria Land, Richard Nunatak white | reverse complement strand
CCCCTCCCTTCACCCCCCTCAACGCCTCCACACAACTCCTAACCCCCCGATGTCCCCTCGCGCTCGCGCCCCCTACCCTGACTTTCAACCGTCCCAGCGGCGCCTCCAGCTCGTCGTGCAGGATCACTAGTTTCGCTTCTACCCTGCCCCTGCCCTTATCGCTCCCTTCCCCATCTCCACCAGCGGCACTGGTACCGGGGGGGAGGGAGGCAAGCCAGTTCCGAAACGCAAGAGCGAGCTGCGGGCCCGAGGCGTTCATGTAGGCGGGGGATTGCCAGAGGGTGTAAGGGGGCGAGGAGGCGCGGGAGACGAGGGCGTGGGCGAGGAGGCGGGAGGAGGGGGCGAAGGGCGGGTGGTGGAGGTGCGTGGCGAGTGCGGAGAGCAGGATGTGGCCAGCTGAGTGGAGCGTGTTGGCGTAGCGGGGGCCGGGGTTGCCGAGTGAGGCGATTAGGAGGGGGTGGGGGGGCATTGTGGGGAGGGGTGGAGGGATGGAGGGGGGAGGGGGGAGGGGTGGTTGTGGTAGTTGGAGGGTGGTGGTTGTGATTGTGGTTGTGGTTGAGGGACCGGGGGGGGGTGGTGAGGAGGAGGAGAGGGCGTGGAGGGTGGGTGTGTGCGTTGGTTGGGATGGTTTGGATGTTGTTAGGTGGTCGCTGCACAGGAGAGAACGGGGTGTCGACGTGGCGGAGAGTGGTTTGAGGTGCTTTGCGGTAGGGTTTGAAGTGGGAGGGTTGGTGAACTTGAAGGTTTGAGTTTGTATCTAGGTGTCGGTCTCGCTTGAAGGATGAAAGAAAGGCCAGCAAAACTGTTTCTTGCCTCAAAATGCACGTGATGCGATTTAGATGAGGATGCAAAGAATATTTGTACTGAGTGGTAGGATTGATTGTCGTCAAAGAGTTAAGATATTTTGGTGAGACTACCAGATTGTTGGAATCACCATCGGCGTTCTCACCTTCACCATGAAGTCAAAGGTTTCTTTTCTCTACGCATAATCCACAGTGATGAACTTCATAGAATTTAATCTATAATTACCGCATAGCTAGACCTGCGACCACTAATACTAGAAGGATAACACGGACTGGTATCTTATTCAAGAAACGCTATAGAGAAAAGAAAGAGCTGACCACAGTGAGCACCAGCACAACGTCCCAATGACAACTACCCTACCAAGGGCCACGAATGGCATAGGGGTGCACTGTTGGGAACGTCGGATGAGGTGTCAGACCGCTAGAGTTTTCCACTGCGAGTTGCAGGTACTTTCTAACGGTAGGGTCGAAAATGATGAGGGTGTAGATAGAGTTTTCCGCTGCGAGTTGCAGGTACTTTCTAACGGTAGGGTCGAAAATGATGAGGGTGTAGATAGAGGTTTCCGCTGCGATTTGCAGGTACTTTCTGACGGTAGGGTCGAAGTTGATGAGCGTGTAGATAGGGATTATAGAAGGTTGCTGGTAAGGGTGTATGTGTTCGATGTTTGAGATGCCCTGTACTTTGTTTTCCGTTCCAAGGGTCTTAGCTCATGGCAAGCTTCATGCCGCCGTGTTTGGGGACGGCATTATCCAGCATATACTCCTGGTTCGGGCCAGGTGTGAGTGGAGAGCGATTCTCCATGGGGTTGTGGTGGCCGCCGGTTTGGTCCGAGTCGGCCGTGAAGATACCAACCGCGCCGTTGATGGTGGGCGCGGAAGGTGGGGTGATGGCGCTTATGTCCTCCATTGCTTCGTCCTGTTCGGTTGACAATGAAGCTCCTTCGCCAAGGAGCCCCGAGGAGACATCTTCCGTGTTGATGTTCTCCTCGGGTGCGTCGACCATTGGGTCGTTCGCAGGCATGTCCTCCGCCGGTGGTGGAGGGGGAGGCGGGGGTAGTGGAGGAGTCTCCAGTTTCACCTTCTTGTTTGCCGTGGCGTCCACGGCCTGCGCCTTTGTCCCGTCGGACTCATCCTCCTCCTCTCTTTTTCGCTTCAGATTTTCTCCACTGACGCTGGCGCTGGCGCTGGCACTGGCGCTGCCGCTGGCTGGTGTGACAGCACCTGAGCTCTGTGGTTCATCCTTGACCGCATCATCCACGGTCGGGGTCGCAATGGGTGGTGACGTAGCTGATCCGCCATCCTTCATCTTGCGTTCCGCCTTCTTCTTCTCGTATTCCCGTCTTTTGATGACTGCTTTGTCGAAGAAATCTTTGACATACTTCTTTACGTTCTTCTCCTGCCGAGATGAGATACTCGTAGGATCCTCGACACGGTTATTTTTGAAGTCGGAGTTGACAAGTTTCTTCGCAATCTGCACAAAGGGTCAGCCATGAACCATAATGACGGTGTCAACGAGATAATACTGACGTCCTTGGCAAAGCGCTTAAGATCGTCCCGCGGTAGCTTCGTCTTGAACTTGTCAACTACGTATTTGATCGGTGGGAATATCTGTCAATCATCGTCAGACCAAGCTCCACTCACGCACGTGACCTAGGACAGCGCTCACCGTATGCTCATACAACTTCTTTTTCTTGTCCTCACTAAACGATTTCCACTTCTCTTTCCCATGTTTCTTGTCGTCGATGGGCTCCTCCGCTGCTGGCTGAGGCGTCGCGGTAGCCGATGGTTTCTCTTTCGGTGTATTCTCTTTCTCCGAGATTATACTGTTTATGATGGCGTCGAGGGCCTTATCTCTAGAAGCAGGCTTCGGCGGCGGCGGTGGCTGCGCCGCAGGCACTGTAGGTCTAACCCATGTTGTTTGACCGGCAGCACTGTAATAATAAGTGTTACCGTTGGCGATTGCTGCGAACCAACCAGCTGGGAGAGGGTTGTACGGTCGTCGGTAAGGTGGTCTGGCGCCGTTGTAGTAGCCAGCTTTTCGCTGAGGTTGGTTGTTGCGAGGTCCGGTAGGAGCAGACGGACCCCTTGGAACATCGATTGAGTCTGAGCGAGAACGCGTCGGAGACCTTGAACGTTCCTTTCGATCAACCCGTGCAGATTCTCGACGGTCGAAGCGATCAGGCCGATCGGTGGTGGTGGAGTTAGGGTCCCGCTTCTTGCGAGGTATCCGATAGGCCACCTCCAGAGTACTCCACTCTTTGAGTAGAGCTGCAGCTTGAGTCTCCACCCTCCACTCTCCACATGTCGTTAGTCCCTCGACAGCGACTTCAATCTTCGAGTCACTGATCTTGTTGCGTGTCAGACGAGGAAACTTGTTTAAGATATCCATGATTTGCAGCACGACGTTGAAGTCTTCTTTCCAAGTCGTCAGTGCAGAGTTCAGGATTTGGTAACCATGCATTTTGACAACGCGATTTCGCACTCGCTCGTCCTCGCACCACTGGATACGTCCAAGTAACTTGACGGCAATCCACTTCTCCTTGCATTGCAGGAGCGTCGCCATGACCTTGGTGACCCCATCTTCATCCAATGACTTGGGCTGGACATTGTTAACATACTCCTCATCGTCCTCTCCAGACTTTTTCTTGCGCGGACGTTTGGCAACGGCGGTGTCCCAACCGTCGCCATCATCGATACCCAACGCCTCGATGGTGGTATGAGACAACTTTGTTGCCCGCTCCGTCTGCGTCTTGCCTCCAATGAAGCCAGTGCAGTTTGGCTCTCCGCAATAGCAGGGTTGAGGATCTGCCCCATATCGGTCGACGTTGTAATTGAAAACCAGCTCTTCGCCAGCCTTGATTTTGCGCTCGGCAAAGATGCCCATCCGAAGTTTATCGCCCACTACCCATTTATCCACGTAACAGTTGGGATTGCAGGAATGATTGCAGAAACGACCAAGATTACCCTTCTTGGTGGCATCGACAAACTCGCCTTTGCTGAGGGACATGAAATAAAAATGTTTAATACCTTCTTCGTCATAGTGAAGCATGCGTCGGCGGAATTGCACCTCGTTGATGACTTCACCGATGTACTCGAAAATAAAGTCATGAGGATTCAAATCCGTTTCGGCCCGTAGACCATAGCCTTTCTTTTCAGTTTTGATGACGGTTACGTTGGCGTACCGTTGTCGCTGGAACCTCTGGTTTTGACAGTGGGAGCCGCAACCACAGTCCCCGAAGCACTCCATTTTGGTCAAGCGATTGATACAATCGGAGTCGTCCCCGCACGCAAGGTTACTCTTTGTCGATGCATCTGCGAAACGTGTCAATCGACGTGTATTACATAGTGAGTGTGAAAATCTGATTGAATCAGGATGTCTTACTCCATTCTTCTGCGCAATCGCACTCCATGGCGTGTTCGGTAGTGCCGAGGTATTTCGCAGCGTAGATACATTGTGAAATCACTTGGAATGTATTCTTGGCGTCGGCTGTCATGTCTGCCAGGTTATCGAAGAGACGGGTTGGTCTTGTCATGACCTTCTGAGAGGAGGTACGGGCCAGCTTCAGAGGTTGACCGGGCTCCATCTTGACACTGATATCAGCGCCGATGGTTTGTTCAGTCTCTGCTGTATGTCCGGCCGGTGAGAGTGAGTGGTGTCGAGATTGAGTAGGTGAATGAGAGGTGGACTTCGACTCAGTCTTCAAAGGTAAGGTGGCACCCTTCAGCGGTGCTGATCCCTCCTTCGTGGTACTGACGCGTATCGTAGCCAGCGCCTGAGCCTCAGACAAGGTGCCAGTCTGGACACTGGTAGCTTGAGACTTGCCCCCAACCACCTCGGTCTTGGCTGGCAGTCCTTTGCCCAACATACTGACGTGTTTGGTATGGTAACGGATGAGGTCGTAGATGTGTGTAAGTAGAGGGAAAGAGGTTGGCTTAGCGATGTAAAATCGAAATATCGTGCAGCGAACTTTGAAATCAAGCGTAGCACAGTCTAACACCACTACGATCTTCTCGCTCGTGACGTTCAAACTCCTTTGTATGATTGCTCGAATGTCCAACTCCAAAGATTGTTTTGCGCAGGACAGAAGATGGAGGCGAATGCGAGGTCCTGAAGGTGTTGCGTTCGGCTTGGTTGTTGGGGCAGTAGCGCGACGTTGTTGTTGTGCAGAGCAGTTGGAGCAGTCGCTATAGAGGCATACAGATAGGGAAGGAATGAGTGAATGCCGTCGTGACCAAAGGAAAACTTGGAATCGCAACGTAAGCCTGAGACCTCCAGCAGCCACCCAAAGATGCCTTCGCACGCCACTAGTACCGCAATTTAGAGTATCATCACAGCTAGGTGGACTTGCACACTCCCGTAGTATCACGAATGGCGGGCATTGGGTGAAGTCGGTTTACCTGTGCAGCATTGAGTGAGGTAGGTAGATTGGGTGCTTCCTGACTTCCATCTTCATGTTGCGGCTCTGCTTCGCTTCCCGCAGTCCGTACCTACCGGATCGAGTAGGTAAGGTAGTGTCAGTTACTGGCTCGGCATCTTCCGCCAACCGGGGCATCGACCCAGAGGAGTCTCGAGCAAAGGTTTGGTTTGAATATTCTTCTCCTTTTCCAGATAGGTACATTTTCTGATATAAAACTATCTGCGACAAAAGCGCCAATCATATTGAAAATCAACCCAAAGAACTTGCACGCAGGAGAGTGAAGAAAGGCCATGGTCCAGGGTGTACAGTATCCCTCTGAATACAACTAGCCTCTCATCCGAGCGAAGCAGCACAGAGTCTAACTTTGACAAGATGTTGAAGACCGTAGATAGCTTGTGCAATGATACGTGATGAGCAGCGTAACATATCAAGGAGCACAACGTGGCTCCTGCAGAGAGCATTGCCGGTGTAGTACTATGAGGGATGATGTGTCCCTGCAGGACTAGGTCGGGTTGGTATCGGTGAAGGAAAAGCTATATAATGAGTTGAAGGAAGAACGTCGAAGTGATTCGAGTTTTTGAACCACGTCCGTCCTCCACATTCTGCCATGATCCTCCGAGAATTCCCACTCCAAGCCAGCGTCGTAAGGTATGATAATGGCGGCGGCGTCATTCGCAGTGACCCTTTCGAAAGAGGGTATCTCCACGAACGGCGATATGGTATTTGTCGTCGATGAAGAGATGGAGACGGAGATGGAGATGAAGATGAAGATAGAGATGGTAACGGCTTGTCTCTACCGACGTTGCCTCATCCAATAATAACAGATGGGTTCGCTCAGCTTATGGAAGTGGTGGAAGATATAGAGATGCAATGATTGGTGATGGGAGAACCTCGCTTCCGTCGACAAGTCAAGCTTGGCGTCAGGGCGCATAATGATTGGCTGCCAGGATATAAAGCATCAAAAGTTGACAGGCAAGGGATGGTCACCAAGAGTCTGTACAGAGATTGGTCGTGTCTTTGAGCTGGTCTGTCTCTATCAGAGTAAAGGAAGTAAGGTAGTCACAGAGGGCTTCGATGCGAGTCTGGTACACAATCAAGCCTGTAAGTATTTCCCATATCTTCAATTGACAATTGACAGTTGACAGTTGACAGTTGACAGTTGACAGTTGACAGTTGACATGGGGAGTTTCTTGATAATTGAGGGGGTGATGAGAAGTACCTTACTTATTTCCTCCTTGAGCGTCGGGATCAGTCACTAACAGGTACTGTACATGTGTAGTACTGGCTGCAACTAAGTACGACGCCCACGCCCGGAACTTCTCTCGTGCAGATAAGTTGCATATCGAGATATGACCTGATTTGGCGATAATTATAATAGTAAGGGAATAATGATGATGAGGTAGAGGAGGAAAAGAAGGTCGATATGAATAATGCGATGCGATGCGACGCGATGCAATGCGATGCGATGCACTGCAGCCGGCGCCAGTCCTCTTTCTGCCCTGGGGAGTTTGAAGAGCTCTGTCTTTAATTAATTTCCCTCGAACGCCTGTCCCAAGCAAAGGAACAAGACCAACTAGGTATTAGGTAGTCTCCTTTAAACCTCCACGCCTCTCTCCTTTCCTTCCTAACTCACTAACTCCACCGGTCGTCCTCCCCTACCGGTTTCTGTCTTCACTTCTTTCAGTGAGCCACTTTCCAAGAGTTGGTACTACTGCACCCTATACCTGCGCCTTCGCGGCGGGATTGGTTATCATTCCTTGATATCCATTCAATTCAAGATGCAGTCGGTTTGCCTATGAATAATTCATCACTTTATTCCCTTTGACCTCAACACATTCGTTTCTTATGACCAATTCACAGAATCGACTCACAGCTTCTTTCATAGCGTGTGTTTGCGTCGACTTGAAGTCGCTTGATTCTATTCTGGTAGTCCTGGCTTGGAGTCACCTCTCACATCGCCTTCCCTACTCACCACCAACAAAATCAATTCCCATGGCAGCAATCGCCGAGAGACCCTTCTCTGAACCAGAAAAGGTATGCATAACCCTGCGACTCCTTACAGACTGGTCAACGACGGCCAAATGTCTGAGTCTGCACCATGCACATATTGTTCATCCCACGTTGTTTGCGTCTTGTGGTTCCTAATGCTCTGTAGCTTTTTCTGTTGGCAGAGATCTTGAAGGACGCTCAGATACCTTCAGGCGTACTTCTCAAAATCATTAGGGAGATCGGTATTCGACCAAGATGGAACGAAATTCCTCTTCCAACAGGTACGAGAGTCCAATTCGATTGTTTTAACACGAGCGGAAACTCCGCGACGGAAACAGCACATCTAGCCTCCTTATACGAAGCGACGAATTCCCAGATTTGTGTGTTTCTTTGACTGATGTGTTGGTGTTGTAGGTCGCTCGCTGAAATCCTGCCAACTCGCTTTCAAGGATATTTTATCGGTGCCCGCTGTGGGTTCGGTCCGCGGCCAGGTGTTTGAGTCAAGCCCTTCAAACCCGAAGAAACGACATGCTCCATCCTCGGCCGATAGTCCTGCCGCTGCAGCGCGCGCAATCCAACCGCGCCCGTCCTTCATCGCCTCCGTCAACGGCCAGAACGACCCGATGATGCACAACATTGCTGCCGAACGAAGCGACGAACCACCAAAGAAAAAGCGTGGCCGTCCTAGCAAAGTGGATCTGGAGCAACGAATCGCGGAGGCAGAAGCGCGCGGCCAAGCTTATCCGTCGCCCAAGACCAGTGCTCATAAGGCGCCAAAAGCAGGTCGCATCGATACCAGTACTCTCGCCCTGAAAGTTGCAAGCAGTGATGCTCCGATGACAACGATGGTGTCACCAACCGATGGTTCTGGAGACAGTACAAGCGCGACGCCCAAGAAGCGCGGACGACCCCCCAAATCTTTCATGGACGCGAAGAAGACGGAGCTCGAAGATACCGGGGCAACTGCGGGAGGGATTGGAGAGGGCATCGGGTCGGCTCGAGAAGTGATCGAAGAAACTCAACAGCCGTACTTTACAGCACCTGAAAGTGCGCTGGGGACATCGCAGGAGCATACTGCCCACGCCGAAGGAGAAAGGTACACACACATGATCGGAGCCGATGTTGACGAGAGTAGCGGGACATTACCAGCTTATTCGGGGAGAACCGAGGAGCATTGAGAGAACCCTCACGGCGAGGAAGCATTGGGTGGCTTACGTACGTTCGGAACCAGTGGGAGGATAACGTGCGAATGTTAGCGGAACGATGAACGTTATGATACCGTCACGAACGCGCACACGCTCGATTCACGTATCTTATGCGGTGGCTACTTTTGCTTGCATTTTATGGCCTCAAGCGAAGACACGGCATGACGTTTGAGACGACTCTGGACTTTTATTCCCTTTGTGGTCAACAGTATTACTTGCATCCTTTCCTTCTTCATCTCGGTCCTCACATTCTCGTTGGTTCTGACCTTCAGGATTGAAACGCATAGCTCTCCATCCCTGAGCATCCAGTTATAATGTAATAATGAACGACTTCTTACGATAAATTTACCAAGCTACATCATGAAAAACAGAGCGGTTTTTGTCCTTTTTTTCCTGCAGACTGTTTTACACCACTGCCTCTCCGATCTTCTCCTTTCGACAGTCACTGTGTCTTGTGCGATCCTCTTCCGTATTGGCAGCCTTGGATACATTTCTAGATCCACAGCTCAGTCTAGCTTCATCCTGTACCATAGCACTGCATGATAACACAGCCAATCTAACTAATGGCCTTGCGGTCGTTCACACTGCTCCTTTGAGGCCTCACCATGTCCTGTCGCAAAGACTAGTCACTTCGCAACATGTGGCTATCCACCGAGACGGACGAAGAGTTCATTGACATACGGTACAGTAGCAGCCCCACATCCCACAAAGCCACCCCTCACACACTTGACAGACTCTCCCGTTCCTCGCCGCCAAACGGCCTCAACCTCATCCGCCATCCTTGCGGTCCCCCTCCTCCCGTCCCTCCGTCCGTGATCCCGGTCGCGACTCCGACAAGCCCACTCCCCCACCGACACACCAAGCACAACACCGGCCCAGCCACCTCGCCACACCAGTCCGCCTATTCTTGCCTTGCCTTGCCTCGCCTTGCCTTGCCTTGCGATACCCTACCGACTCGCTCGGAATGCGCTGGATTGGGTTGGCAGTTGCGTGCTTGCTTAGACGTGCCGTTTTGGGGTGGTGGGGTGGGATTGGGATTGGGATGGGACGGGTTGGGAAGGCGTCGCTCTCCTTGTCTGTGTGCTTGTGGGTGGTGGTGGTGGTGGTGGTGTAGGGGGGAGGGATCAGAAGGGTGGCTCGGTACGGCACGGTACGGTAGGAGGGAGAGGCGGAGGGAGGGGAGTTCTGTGACGTGGGACTTGGTCAAGGCGAGGGAAACAGTAGCTTTACGATGGATGCTAGGGGTTGTATGTGGTAGGAATGCTCGGTCAACGGGGTTGTTGATTGGAGCAGGCTTCAAGCTAAGATGCGGTTCCTTGATAGATTTTTGGATATATACCGCATCTGGGGGAGGCTTGAGGTTTGATTCTGAGGTTTGGGCGGAGCGGATGGAAGAAGCGTGGTGCTGTTCCTATACTCTGTTATACATTGATGAGGGCACCGGTTGTGGTTCAGGTACACTGTTTGGATTGAAGTGTTTGGTGTTAGCACCCTGCTTGAATTGTAGCATGACTGAACCATCTGGATAAGTCAAAGGAGCGGCTCTCGATTATTGTCAGCGGAATGGGGAGGCTTCTGGATATTGCAATAGCTGGAATGCATAGCGATGAACGTCAACTTACGGGCAGTCTTAATTGGATATGAAAGCGCCCCGACTAGATTGAAGCTGTATATACAACGTACATGGTATCTACAAAGCGCCACCCAGGAGCGTAACAATCCACATCGCCACTCTGACGTGGATGCCCACTCGTCGCTCGGTTGTGGTGAATTCATCAAGATCCACAGGTCTAGAATACTCCTGGAGCCACTTCTGCTCCTCCTCCAGCCGTTTCTGAAGGTTCTCATTCCGCGTCATGACAAGCGTATTGATCTCCAGATCCAGCGTGTAACTACGTTTGGTATAGTTGGAAGACCCGACCAATGTGATGCTGGGACGTCGCTCTTTCGGCATCGTCACCCACAAACCCTTAGCGTGGTACGTCCATCCGTCTTTCTCGCCAACAGTTCCGCGGCGCCATTCTTTTAGAGCGATGGCATCGTGACGGCTAGCGGCTCGGACCTTTTCCAAGAAACGTCGAGATAACAATGTATATGCTGCAGGAAGCATGCCCGATACTCCTTTGGAGCCATAAAAGCCGTTGGCCCAGGGACTTGCGGTGACAACAGTGCCTTGCTGGGATGAAGAAGCGATGAGGAGTGACGAGAGCTGTGGATGGATGTTGAAGTAACCGGCGGTGAACATCCATCGCGAAGTGGCGAACTCTGGGGACGAGAGGGCACGGAGGAGGGTGAGGAGACTCGGAAGTTCGGAGGAGGTGTCCGGATCAAGGAGTGGGGTGAACTGTGTAACGGGGTAGACCACCGTGTCAGCGTTTGCGGGCGACGATTGAGGATGGATGGAGGGTCGCATGAGGGGTTTAAGCAGTGCAGTGGCCTGAGTTTTGAACAATCGAGGGTCATCGAGGGGTGATGGTGCCGCATTCGATGATGGCCATTGCAATAAATATCCTCGAGCGTCATCCGGGTCCGGCAGCACTAGATAACTCAAGCCACCCACCGCGTGGTGGATACGTGCGAAGTAGTCTGTTATGCGCTTGCTCGAAAACACATGATACCGGTCTTGTCGGTTTGTGAAGTAGTCATTCGACAGGTTGGCCCTGACGTCCACTTAGCCCTGCACGGAATCATCCGACGTCGCAGTATCGAGGAGCTCACACCCAGATATGATAATTTCATCATCCACCCCGTAGAGCTTCATATGTTGCAGGCCCCACCCTTCATTGATCCGTCTGGGTATATATCGCTTTCGCAGCCCGGTCAAGTTGGGCGTATGGTACATCCGGATCTCCACCCTGTGCGGCCCAAACTCGGCGACCAATGGCGCCAGGAGAGAGGCGCATGACGGTTCTGGTGTCTCCCTTGTACCACGCAAGCCATCGGTTAGGATCGACACTTTGAGATCAGGCTGCTGTTGGAGTGCCTTCCGTATGGTCGAGATCAACTCATGTTCCGTCTTGCCAATGTACAAGGTCGACAGGTATATACGGCTTTTCGCATTCAATATCTTGGCCTAGCTGGTGTCAGCTTCAAGCATGTGCCACGATGCGAGCAAATCAAGTACCTTCAACGTTTCATAAAAGGCCTGGGGAGATTCAAGAATATTGACTTGCGAACCGTTGATCTCGAATCTTGGAGCTATGTGATCGAGCTCGTTGACCAAACCGCCAAACGCTGATACTGGCGATGGATGATGATGGCCTCCAAGTGGTGGCGATGGTGAGGTAAATTGTCTTCGAGAATAGCAAGCAGACCTTGACCTTCTAGGGCAATCCCGGAGGAGACGTCTCGAAGCCCCCCGTACTATCATGGTTTCCCGCGCGCAACCCGAGCAGACTATCTCTTGCTGTTCATTATGGTAATTTCATGCGTAGGCCTTCTACCCAGGTTACGGCCTCATATCTCACAATTCCGAATTGTGTAAGTAAACCTGATGGAGCGTAACATTGTCAGGCTCGTAAAGTTGTCGCGGGTCGGATCGTGGCACTAGTCCCGTTGGGGAACTGAGGGAGCTGCCGAGGGCAGAAGCCAATTAACTTACGACCTCGATCCGTTGTGACGAACGACTGCACCGCATTCAAAGCAAATATGTCTACACTCATGCGAACGTTGCGGAATCTCCGCCGGATAGGTCTGAAGGTGAACATTGCAACGACGCTTGAGGAGCTCCCACTGACAGTCTCGCAGGAGTATGGCCACCAGATGCAGGTATGTGATACGTTCTGGGGAACCTGTGAGAGAGCAAGAAATTACAGGCTGAGCAGAGGATTGAGTGACGTAGTATATGGGTATAGTGAAGAGCAGAAACCAAGAAAGATCTAAACCCGCTGATCTGAAAGCAGGCGATACCAAAGCTGGTACTCTTATCGCAACAGACCGATACGGCAATAAATTTTACGAGAATCTAGAGGAGCTCCCACGTAAGGATCGTGTTCATCCACCATAAGAAGGGGTTGACAGTTGGCCGCAGTGCGGACACGATGGGTCGACTTTAAAGACAAGGAGTTTGATCCGTAAGTTGAGCACGTCCTGCTTGCTATATTGGCTTCAGCTAGATGGTGTGCTAAGATAATCTCTAGGTCACAAATCGAGGTTGGCTGGTGAGCCTAATATTTGAGTGGTTCAGTCAGCTCTTGCTCATATATCAATTGCAGGCATGCGTGGATTGGGTACCTCGTCGACAAGCCGCCATCAGAGGATAAGCTACTACAACAGGGCCACAGACAGTGGGAATTGCCTGGATCCCCCACGGTTCTTACCATGACTCGGGCGGAGTATAAGCCATATTCGACGTAAGCTTTCTGATGCTTCGGACGAGTCTCCTTCTGACGTATGTCTCTACCAGGACCAAGCCCAAGGTCAGTGCTTGGGTACCTGAAACAGCGCCTCGATAGGGCCAGCTGAGCTGGAGAAACTGGAGTTTGGTATTTGATGGGTTGTTGACACGCGAGAAGGAGCCAAGAAAGTTGATTTAGCTGATCCAGCTGCTGTACTCTATAGTACCGTCCAGAGTAGCCGACAAACGAAATCCTACAGTGGATTACAGTCTTGGCCACCATTGATTCTCGTCTCCTGAGCGCTACATGAGCTGAGAATAGAAGTAAATGAGTTCTAAGTACAGCGATACACAGATGCGAACCCGCAGATCAACAATATCTCCGAATTGTAACCTTCGTCTTCTTCCCCATTGCTACAGCCCTTCCGAAGAAGGTTTAGCCGAGATGTCAGAATGGCATTCGGCTCAAATTGCCCTCTTAGTAACCTGCATCATGACAAAACGAACATTACCTTAGATAATGCGAAAAAACACCTCCTCTAGCTCAAAATGAATTTTCAGAATAACTTCACCAGAACTGCATCAAATAAGCTCAAAATCTAGTCAGTAACTCTTCTCATTGCACTTTATAACTTAATATAGATCATGATGTCAAGACTCTTATGATCAGCAGTAAGTGTGCAATCCTTCTCTTTATCAGAGCATGTCACTCAATTAAAACATGAAGCAACTCAACTTCAGATCTTTGTGAACTCAAAGATTAAGAAAGATAAGTTTAAGAAGATTCTTCAATGAATTTACATTGAATTCTTTGTCAGATCTGTTCAGAACTTCATAAAAAGAGTTCTGAATAGGCTGGGTATGCAGGTTGCCTATAGGTCACGCAGGTCAGAGTTGGGTCCAGGTATTGAGTTGAGTCAGGCTAACTTTTATTCAGCTGGGTTGAGTGCAGGTTAACCTGACCCAACCCACATAGGGTCATGGGTTTTTCACAGGTTATATATAGTCTTAGTAAGCATGTGTATGCACTTAGTAAGCATATATATTGGCTAAGTAAGCACATACACATGCTTACTAATGTGTGTTTCTAACGCGCACCTTTGCGAAAAGTCATGATTTTCATAACTTATTCAGTAATATATCTTGTGACCATGTAATTTATCCCTATATGACTAGTTAAGGTGTAATTTATTATGACTAATATATCAATAAGCTTTCACATTTTTGAGCCCTAGCCCTGACCTTACCCATAATGACTAGCTTAAAGTTCTCAGATTTAATCTGTGCAGATATGAGTAGAATTGATCTGTACACAAACTCAACCTGACCTGACCTGAACTCTAGTGCAGATTCAGGTCAGGTGCACTTTTTTTCAACTCAACTCAACTCTACACTCAGTCTAGTTCTGAATCAATCTGAAACAGCTTAAATTGCAGCTGATCTGAAAGTTCTATAACAAATCATGAATACAGTACAATACAACATCACAGTCACAAAAAACATTCTAAAGATTCTCATCAGCAGAAACTCTGCATTGCAATTCTTCATCATTATAGAATATAGATACACACACATTTAGATTTAAATAATAATAAATACATCATCATTCTTAATAGCA
>JAABUU010005405.1_pt1 | contig 14369 bp, 19 predicted proteins | sample 5559301 | NCBI WGS metagenome assembly JAABUU01 (sample SAMN10711884, study PRJNA513360) | rock metagenome | isolation source: Antarctica rocks | place: Antarctica: Victoria Land, Richard Nunatak white | reverse complement strand
ATGTTGTTAAGCTGTAATTTAAAGAGTATAACATAAATCTTATAAACTAACTCTTTTACAGCTTTGACTTAAATTCTATTGAACATCTTTGAATTCATTTTAAAAAACTGATCTATGAAGTTTGTCTCAACATAGAAGAAGTATATAACAGTGATGAAAAGATTTAAAAGATTTTGTTTAAAATCTTAAAGAAAGTTTGATTTAGATTTGATGAAGAGTTATTAATGATGTTAATAGAAAGCATGAAATTGAGAGTAAAAATGATTATTGAGGTGAAGAAGTAATATACTTGATATTAATTAAAAACTGAGATTGAGAATTTTAAGTATTATATAATATTAACTACTATACAAAACTACAAGACTCTTCAGTATTTTGTTGAAAAGTTTTATATAATATAATAATGAGGGTTTTGATGGGGTAACCTTGCTCGCGAAGACTTTTGATGTAGAACTGTACATACGCCCAGAACAGTCAGGCGAATTCTACATAGGCTAGGCCTCGCTAATCCAAGCCCTCGACCCCTCTAGAGCAACGTCGCGCTGACACAATGCGAATAGCTCTATTGAATCGCAACAATGGCCCCAGACTTGTCAAAAGCGCTACGTCTCATCGATGAAGCACACGCGCAAGACCCACGGATCAGTGAGAGCAACGGAGCGAAAATGCCCTACGAACTCCACTACGCCCAAAAGATGAGCAGCTACCTGGAAAAGCGCGCCCCGTCCGCTCCAGATACCCTACGTCTAGCCATCCGAGCCCAGCATTTCCGACGCTGGGAAATCCCTCGCGACTCCTACCCAATGAACAAACAAGGCTATCACGCCTGGCGCACCTTTCTCAAGAAGCGCCAGGCGGAGCAGGCGGAACAGATCTGTATCGAGTGTGGGTACTCGGAGGAGGACGTGCGCAGCATCGGAGCGATGATACGGAAGGAGAATTTGAAGAAGGACGAGCAGACGCAGATCTTGGAGGATGTGGCTTGTTTGGTGTTTTTGGATGATCAGTTTGAGGAGTTTGAGAAGGAGCATGATGAGGAGAAGATCGTGACCATATTGAGGAAGACGTGGGGCAAGATGTCGGATACGGGGCATGAGCTCGCTCTGGGAATATCCATGTCTGATCGTGCTAAAGGACTGGTTCAGAAGGCTTTGTCATGATGTTCCAGATGAAGGCCTCCTTCTCTACAGCTTCGACGTCTTAGTCACGACGGGTTCCCTTCCACGTACGGATTACCCTTCAAAGTCAGTCGTGGTCAGCGAATTGTTGGTACATCGTCTTCCCCACACCGGAACAACTTGTGATAGAGCTTCGTACGTATGCTTCTCGGTTGAGGTGATCGCTGTTGGATCGGGATATTCCAAACCTTCTAGCCAGAACAGGAGACTCATGTTTTCCACGGGGAGCCACACATATTGTCGTCCTCAAGGTCCACGGTCCAAACAACATACGCGGCATGAATGGTGAGCACTTACAACTCAACGATGGCACCGATCGGGCTTTCATTAACAGTCAGGCCTTTCATCAACAGTCGCGTCGCGGCGGGCCGGTCTCGAAAGACGTATGCATTACATTGGCAATATTCCCTTCTGCCTGAAACATGGTGCGGTCCAGAAGTGGAGTGAAGGCGTTTGAGGGCATCAGCCTACGGCCATCTTCTCCGGTTTGCTTCTCTCCCTCTTTCGCCATTGTTTTTAGGGCAAATGTTCAGTTTTTGTGGTCATGAAAGATCAAAAAGATATCAAGCGTGAAAGTGCCGGCGTTGGGTCGGTATTATCGCCTGGTACGATCATAAACAGTTATTCGGGTCAACACAATGTTATCACAAATGGTTCACCAATTTGAAAAGCGATTTATTTTCTCAGGATCGCGCTTGACCAAGAATCATGTATACAGGAGAGTTGTGTGGCAATTCAAATCACGTGTGAATACGCGACGGGACGCGTCACGTGGCTATCTGCTGAATTCGAGTCGGATTACAATTCGCTTGTTTCTGATTGGCTCCGCTCCACGTCACTATGCAGCAGCACCTAACAAATATCAGCATCATGAGTTTCACCGTGCCACGAAAAGCAGGAACCCTCGTCCGATAAAGGATTGTTTGAGTGTTGGGTTACATTTAGCTGTCTCCTGATTTGGTCGACGTGCTGTGTCAAACAAGTACGACCTTTGCCACCTTTCACCGACGCTTATTTACTGCTCTGTACTGCACACGAAATCTGTGTATTGAAGTAACAACCCTACCGGATTCAAGATATCTTTTCAAACTGCCATCGTCCTTAACATCTCTTATCCTCGTTACCTATCCCTCTACACTCGACGGATTCATCTCCATAACAAACATGTCTTTCGTCTTCCTCAAACACCTCTTCTACCCTTCTACCTCGCCGCTGTGGCCGTCAAGAAGAGAACTACCTGCAGCAGTCGACCCTCCGCCGGTTCATGGTAAGTCTATCCCCGGGCAATCCCTCCACAACAAGAAGAGAATTTTCACTAGTATAGCCAAGCTTACACTCCAAACCAGAAACGTCACACGCGCCGGAACCTGTAGATTTCACAGATAACGAAAAGACCGACAGCGACAAGACCGACAGCAACATCGATCTCGAAGCTCAGCAATGCGACAACTGCCGCCCAGCGCAAGAGAAACCCAGCAAAAGCCGACGATACAACATTGACGCGCGGATGATCTCAGACGCCATCCTCGGCCTTTCAGACGGCCTCACCGTCCCCTTTGCCCTAACAGCCGGCCTCTCCTCGCTCGGCGACACGCGCCTCGTCGTCCTTGGCGGTCTAGCCGAACTCATCGCCGGCGCCATCTCCATGGGTCTCGGCGGCTTCATCGGCACCAAGAGCGAAGAGTACGTCTCCCCTTCCCTTCCTCCCCTCCCTCTCATTATTCCACCAACCAATCGAACCAAACCAGCTAACCCACCTCCGTACCCCACAGTGAAGCCTACCGCATCACCGTGCAAGAAACCCGCACCCTAATCCGCACCTCCCCCTGCCAAACCCACTCGCTCGTGCACGCCATCTTCACGCCCTACGGCCTCCCCAACAGCACCATCGCCATCGTCTCCAAAACCCTACACGACTCCCCCACGGAGCTCCTCGACTTCCTCATGCGCTTCCACCACCAACTCCCGCCCCCGGCCGCCAACCGCGCCTTCGTCTCCGCCGCCACCATCGCCATGGGCTACTTCGTCGGCGGCTTCGTGCCGCTGCTGCCGTACTTCTGCGTCAAGCGCGGCGAGGTCCTGCTCGCGCTGTGGATCAGCATCGGCGTCATGGTGGTGGCGCTGTTTGTGTTTGGGTGGGTGAAGACGGGCGTGGTGGGCGGGTGGAGGGGAAGGGAGAATGTGTGGCGGTGTGTGAGGGGCGCGCTGCAGATGGTTGTGGTGGGTGGGGTGGCGGCTGGGGCGGCGGTGGGGTTGGTGCGGGCTATCAATCATGGGGGATGAGTAGTCGAGTTTCGTTCTCTTCTCAATAGCAAGCGCAGTAGTGTTTTCGAGCCCAAGCTATAGCGATATGATATTACCTCCCGGGTACAGAGTCGAACAGATTGAGCAGAATAGAGCGAGTAGAGTACAGCAATGCCACCACACTACCCCCCTTCCGTGCCACCCATTCCCCTACGTTACCGACCCTTCACCGCCAGAAAAGAATCAGCCCCGCCCCCCGCACAACAGCCTCCACCGAACCTACGCGCCCCCCTCCCGCTTCGCATACTCGTCCTCCATCCGCTCCTCATACAACCGATCCCTCTCCTCCTGCCGCTGGCCACCGCCCCTGCCCTTCTCCTCGTCCCGGCTCGCCATCCCCCTCTCCGAATTGACGGCTTCCTCGACTCGGCGTTCGCCCCCCGTCGAGGCCCCGTTGCGCTGTGCCGAGGCTTGGTTTTGTTGTTGTCGTTGGTTTCCGTTTGCGTTGCTGCCGGTGGAGGTGGGGAGCGGGTTCGGCATTTTTGCAGTGTATGTTGACGCGCGGGTGGTTTTTAGAGTGCGAGTGCGAGTGCTTAAGGTATCTGTATGAGGGGTTGAGGGGTTGAGGCGTCGGTTGGGTTGTGGAGTCGTGGGCTGGAGTGAGGTGAGGTGTGGTGAGGCTTGGTGAGGTGGGTGATTTGCTGGGCTGGACTGGGCTTGGCGGAGCCGAGGCAAAGCGTGGTGGGGCCGGGTGGTTTTTTAAGGGTCTTGTCGGTTTTGAGGGGCGATTTATAGGGTAAGGTAGATTGAAAAGAAAGGGAAAGCGGGTGTGCGATTCCTCGCAGAAGTGGGTGGGATGTTTTACTCAGCAAAAAACCGGAGAGGGATCCGGTGGGGTAGTAGATGTACTTACATCATGTGGCGTGTGATTCGTGTGGCGGTGGTGCTCTAGGCCCAGCTTAGTCATCACTGCACGTCCTGCCATGCGGTCAAGGTCAGACCGCTTTGTGCCCTAGAAAGGGGACATCACACGCTTTCGATGTTATGCTTTGCCCTAACTGGTCGTGAGCACCAGAGAAGCCCAATGGTTCTTTAAATGACTGAGGCTTCAAGATTGCCATCGTGATGAAGCTTTCATAAGATCCGCATCTGCAAATTGGCTTGCTAGCCTGGGTAGTACTAATCACGGCAAGGTGCTGTGCATAATATCACATAACGAAGCAGATAAGCAGCAAATAGTAGCGGCCTTGACTTTCATCAATTACAGCAAGAGTCATACACTTGGTCTGGATCACAGATCTAGTATTTACTCAACGGCCACCAACAACACTGTGGGCAGCAGGACTTAACCCAGTCGATTAGTCAATGTCTACTTTGACCCTATCATCGGGAAGCCCCTCGGCGCCGTTGATGGCAATTGCCTCGAAGCCATCTAAAAGCTCCGTAGTCACCCCTCCCGCCGCTTTCTTCCCCCTCGCCTTCTTTCCGCCCCTCTTCGCCTTTTCTGAGCCAGCCACACTTCCCAACGGCGCTTCTCTGACCCACCTCGCTATCGCCTCCGCCCTCTCCGTGCTGATGGGATACTCCTTTCCATCCTCCTGCGCCCACCTTTTCGGTCCACTCCCTCCCTGTCCCAGCTCCTCTCTTCGCTGCTCTTCCGCTCTCCTCTCCCGGGCGGCAACAGCAGCCTGAAAGGTCGCTTCGTCGTGCACGCGTTCGTCGGCGAGAGCTTCCATGATGGCTTCCTGCTTTCGCCGTTCCCTGGCTTGCTCCTCCGTCTCTTCTTTCTTCTCGGCCCCGGGATGACCGGGTAATGGGGCGGGCGCGCAGAGGGTCTCCCATGACTGCTCTAAGCCGATCCAATTGTTGCCACGCCGAATGACCTCGATCCAGTCAGCTCGGCTTGGGGAGCGAGCAGCGAGGAAGATTGGATACCCGTCGCAGACTCTTGCAAGGCGTGCCGCCATGTGGGCATGACGAAGTAGTTCCTTGGGTGATGTCTGCACGAGTGAGTGGCATAGAAGGAGGGAATGCAGAGCGTCTGTGAGCAACGGATGGTATGTGATTGCTTCATGTTGCTCAGAGCTTGTCATGAGCTGAGTTTCTGGATCTGTCGATGTGATGTGATGCCATTTGTCCTTTCTGGGGACCAGTGCAAGAAACGTAGCAGGATAAGGTGGTAGGTTCGCTGGTGGTGTTGAGGAGAACAAGGATGATAGTTGGTGGACTTCTGGTGCCGGGAGTAATGGGTACGAGTTCGATTCGAAACAGCTATTGTCGCCGTTCTTTGGGGTATTGACGGCTTCATGAGGAACCAAAGCATCTGAAATATGTCCATTGCTCAGGCTCGAGTTTCCTGACATCTCGAGTAGTCTATTTGAAGGGGGATTCCGTTGCGTCGTGTAGCCATTGGCAGCCAGGTTAACATTGCGGTAAAATTCCTCGGTAACCTCAGATGGCAACCCAGGCGTGTACCCGAAATTCGATAGGTAGTTAACATAGTCTCGAAGAGCCCGTTTTGCGTACGTCTTCACCATCTTGCGTGCTTCCAGACGCCGCCTATGCGCTTCTCTCTCAGCAGTGCTCAGCGCTGACATCTCACTGTCAATAGACACTTCCGTACCTTCATGTCCTTGGTCAGCTGATTTCAGTCCATCAAGAGCAGTGTTGATATGTTCGCAAGCCATAGTCAAGTAGACCCCAGCCCGGTGGAAGAGCAATTGCGTCTCGAGGCTACTCGGCTGATCTTCGTCCTCGATTCGCATTTCATTCCGCCAGTCCCTTCCGCCACCGGTCTTCCTCTCCGAACCACCAAGCGCATTTGCTAGCTCTAATTGCCCTCTGCCAGCCTTGTGTTGCGCCGTCATGTATCGATGTACCGCTAAGGCCTCGGTCAAGTCCCTCGCGGCGCCTACAAAGTCATCTTTGAAAATCCGTGTCACGGCGCGCGTCCTTAACGGAGCACACACCGTGGGTCGATCTGTGATGATCTCATCCAGAGGCTTCAGACTCGTGCATTGAGCGAGCATACGAGACGGTATCTTCTCGTGAAAGAAGTGTACGTATTTCGCATCGCTGTCCCCTTCACTTCGCTGCAGCACTAGCTTCGCGACTTCCTCGAGAGCAGAAGCGGATTGCATAGTTGCGACGCTGGCAGCAATCTCGTCGAGGTGGTATGCGTGGGATAGCTTCTGCGTCGCCAGCTCGCGCATTCGATGCTTCCTCTCCCTGCTTAGCTTGGAATTCGCTCCAGCTCCACCAAGCCCTAATCCAAGCGCAGCCGCACCGCCACCACCCAAGAGACCATTGCCCGCATTCAACGAATTACCGAGGGTCGATGAGGTGGTGCCATTGGCGGCACGTACTGCTAGATTGGTAGCCTCTTCGACCAAGCGGCGAACCTTGACAAGATCGAAGAATACCGCCGGATCTATGGGATGAGGACGGGGAGACGTGTAGTTGCTGTACGCCAACGTCTCGAGTACCTCTGGGGGGAGCTGTAGCCATGGTCCATGGAAGGACGATATATACCGCCAATGTCTGCATGGAGAGTGAAGGTAAGCTACCAGTTGAGAAAATCATGAATTGGTAGGTACACGGAAAGGGTTAATCTAGGATCTGAACGGTGACCTACTTATTTCGGCATATAATTAATGCCGAAGTCGTGGGCTCGACTGGCTTCGACTTGGACGTCTTTGGCAGGTTTGCGTTTGAAGTTGGTGATCTCTCGGGCGTTGACGCCAGAGCAGCGGAATTGGATTGAGCTGCAACTTGTTCTGATCCGCCATTGGCATGCCCAACAGTCTGAGTCTTCTTCTTCTTCGTCATAATAGACTATTCGAGCGCGAGCTTGAGCTTGATTGAGTATAGAGATTCTCTTCTGAAGCTGTATCCGGAAATATTTCCGACGTGGGCGCTTATTCACGATAGACGCGCGCTTATTTGTCTGTAGTTTTATCGTTATGTGAACAAAATAATTCAAGTGTCAAGCTGTAAATCTGTAACGGAATTGCGCAGTAGATCCTACCCGAAGTGTCTTGGAAAATTGCCACGATTGAGTGCCGTACACGCTTTAGGGCAAGCATATCATTACGGGAAAGCTGTACGTGTACAGTGTTTGCCGCACCACGAGCACTGACAGTAAGTCTGAATCCACTTGCGCAATTGGCTACGCCGGGTGACTGCTGAAGGTTTAGCATAACACCAGGGTGCTTCCCGTCGTGAGTTAAGTTTGTTTTACTTTGTACGCATAACGGTTGAACTTGACTTGTTTGCCCTTGGGCAGAGTATAGGCGATGATTGTCTTCAGTGCATATCACACTTTTGCAATGGCGCCTTCCTTCGTCTATACATCTCATGCAGTACCACACTCATCATGCTATCGACCCAATCTATAGGTCTCTTATTCAACTGATGAAACGACGCCGAATTGAACCGTGGAGTCAACCGCCGACGAACAGAAACTGCCCATAGCTCTCAAGTACGGGCTTATCAACGCCATTGTAGCGAAAGATGCTGCTACCCGTGAGGACAGTAGAGAGGACGCCTTTGTCATGCATTAAGAACTTAACGCCAGGCACGCCTCGACTGCTAAATGAACCCTGTGGTCGATAAACATGTCAGCGGGAATGTATTCAGGGTAGTATGCTTGCTATTGGCTGTTGATTTACATACCGTCCTTCCTTCACCCTCACAACGTCACCTATGACATCTTTATCCAGATCTGGAAACATACCAGCTAGGGTTCTAGGGAACAATCAGTCAGAAGCCCCATAGAGGCAACCTTCAAACAGGACTACCTACTCAACAACATTCGTGTGCTCTATCCTTTGTATCCGCTGGGCTTCAGCTGTCTCAGCACTGGCCTGTCTCGCAGCAGCCTCCTCAGCATTCAACCTGTGGTTGTTGTAGGCGACTTCTTCCTCTGGGGATCTTTCAGGCGACCTCTGGCGTTCGCCACTCTTGCTCGGGGGCTGAAAAACGGCCGGAGAGAGTCTACGTGCTATCCCTGGTTGTGGTGTCGGAACATGGGCTGTATTGCTGCGGGCCGGTGAGCCTGGCCGTTGTTGTGACATACCATCCTCCGAAAAGATTCTGCCTATTGTAGACAGCGGCCGCTGTATTGTCCTTAAAAGACCGGCAACGGCAGCGTTATCTTCCATTCCCTCACTCATCACTGCTGATTGCATACCATCTCGCGACGAGGTTGGGCGCCTTGAGACTGAGTATTCAGCCTCCATAGAGGTATGTTGTGTTACTTCTGGCCTGCTAAGTGTGGATTTCTCGTGAATCAAGGTATGATTTGGAGGGACCGGTAGTTCTTTCTCGTGGCCCTCAGCAATGGCTGATACAGCGGCCTCGACATTCTTCTCAAAATCTTCGTCTGATACTGTCAACGTAGTGCGGTCGAGGTTCTCGATAAATTGAATTGCACCCGTCTGTTGACATCAGCAGTACACTTTGTGATCGGGGTGGGCAGTGCCTACGAGTGAGGACAGATAGTATCCCGCTTCTCCACCAAGCTTGTCTTGATTGCGGAAGCGGAGAATATATTGGACATTAGACACTAAATGCTCCGGATTGGCTTGCAGCACGACATAAATAAGAAGCGGCACGAACGCGTCTGCAGACGTATCCGCCGACTTGGAGTTGCGGAGGAGACCTACAATCATAGTCGTTAGATGACTCAATTCGGTAAGGGATTTGCAATGGATCCCTTACCAAAGATGACTTTGCAACAATTCAGAACACAAATAACTTTGTCCCTTGGCGCTCGATAAGTCTTGATCTTCAGCAATTCTAAAACAAGAGTCAGCAATTGATATCCAGCAGCAAGCGTCGTTTTAGAGACCTTGCTGTGCTAGAACCAGGAAGCGCCGTCCGCTCTCCCCGACAGGTGCAATATCAAGGTGTTCTTCCCTAACCCATCCATAAATGCGTACTTTCTGCGCCAGTATATCGTCTCTTTCGATGTCTTCCTGATGCTGACCTCTTCGACCAGGTCCAGCTGACTTGTCTACAATCTTGCGCTTTCCCTTCCCCGCAGGTGATGATGCTGGAGGAGGTATCGCGGGCGAAAACGTTTGCGCGTAAAGTCTATTCATAACCAGCTTCTCCATGCCTTCTCGTGCATTATCGAACTCAGACTCTGATACTCCGCGCCACACTTCGCACTGTGCCATCTTGTTTGTGATAAAAGCCAAGAAGTCGCCTATTATTTTGACTTGCTCGTGCACCATCCATTGCTTCTTACCAAACTCTAATAGAAATGACCTTAGGAACTTTGCTACTGGATCGGCAGTGCGGTGACGAAGCTGTTCCAAGAAGCGGTGGAAGTCGAAGAGCAATTCGGAGTCTGGTTCTGGTGGAGGAGGTTTGTGGAGAGACAGCGTCACATTAGATGACATCGGTGTGTCGTTGCCGGTGGACTGAGTGATGTGGGAGTGAGTAAGAGAGACCCTCCGTATTGAAGGGGATTTAGGAGGTAATGAAGGACTTGCTCCTAGGTGAAGCGGTGAGCTAGCATCCGAGGACGGTGACTGCATATCGGGTGCACCGGCAACATTTTGTGAGGTGTCCCATTCGTCTTTCTTCAGAGGTTCGAGACTTGAGTTCCGGGGCGGGTGCTGAACTGGACTCCCAAGTAGTGGCCCAGCGAGTTCGAGGCGAGGTGACATAACCTCCTCCATTCCCGGTCCTCCACCAACTTCGTCGAATTGGTCCATTATGCTCTGAATCTCGGACCTTGATTCTGTATCTGCTTCTTTGATCTGCGCGGTTGATTGTTTTTCGTTAAACTCGGCGTCGGATGAGGCTCCTGAAGTTGCCTTTGACTGGTCATCATCAAAGGATATTAGGTTATTGGGATCATCCGAGTATCTAGTTGCTCTAGAGTTCGTCCGAGTAGGCGATGGGGAGGCTCGTGGGGTTTCGGGTGTAGGGTCAAGGTAGGCTACTTCTTTGTGTGGAGGTGTCGGAGGAGTATGCAACGTCTCTCTGTCTTGTGCGAGTTCTGGGATGACAGGCTCGGCAATAGACGGTGCTTGGGATCTTGAAGACAGTGACAACTTCTGTACCCGCTCGACGAGAAACGGCTCCCCGGACTGCGGCACCTGCCCCTCCGTCCTTTGATCCAGCACCTTGTCGTCCTGTCTGTCACCCGTAGAAACCTCCCCCTCCCACGGGTTCGTATTGAGCTCAAGAGCCCCCGAATCACTTCTTGAATTGGTGGAGCCATCATGTACCGTACGGCTGCCGCTTTCTCGTGAACGGCTCTCTTCCTTGTCCTGCCCTGTCTCGCTGCTCTGCCCATGTTCCGCCGTGTCTTCTGTCACCCCCCCTGTGCCCTTAGGGAAATCATCGGTGCGGCCGGGAGTAGACATAAGCTCCGAGCGCGCATTTGGGCACAATCACCAATGTTGATGTAACGAATTGAACGTCCTAAGCTTGGTCTGTTGATGATACCATAAGAACTCAAGACACCAGCTATACTCTTAACTTTTGACTCACATCACTTGTGGAAAGGGGCTTGGGACTGAACGAACTAGCTTTGAACCTTGTGGCGACCGTTGTTTGTGTTGAAGCGGCGAGATAGTTGGGAATGATAGGCGGCGCATGAGCTTTCTTTTCCCAAGTACGGCAAGCGATGTCACACTCCTACCCTGCAATACACAGCCTTCAAACACTCTTCCTGTCATCAACAACTAAGCACGACAAGATTCCAAACTCCGGGAGGTAGTCTACGTGACATACATGCCATGGATAGATCTGTTGCACAAAGATGATTGCTATCTTCTAAGGCTTTCAGAGCCAAGATGTGCGGAATCCACTTTACACTCTCTGCTTCAACCCCCGTCCGCCCAGATAGCACTGTCATCGAACTCTTAAAGAACCGTGGGCCTGATAGCTTTCAACAACTTGAGGTCAAAGTCAGCGCTCATGATGGCAGAAATCTTTCTGGAGAAGCCCAGCAGTATCATATGGTTTTCTCATCATCGGTGCTGTCACTCCGTGGCGACCATACCGCTGTGCAGCCTTTCCAGGATAGGACGACTGGATCCATACTCTGTTGGAACGGTGAAGCTTGGGAGATTGATGAGAGACGAATTTTTGGGAATGACGGAGAGATTCTCTTTAGTCTTCTTAACCAAAAGGAGTCCACCACAGTCCAGGATCAGCTTTCTAAGGATGATGTGAGGTCACATATCAACCATATCACAGCTGTGTTTAACAGTATTCGAGGTCCTTACGCTTTTGTTTACTACGATGCGTTGATTGGCAAGGTCTTCTTTGGGCGAGACTGCCTTGGAAGACGTTCTTTATTGAAAAGTACTGGTCCGGCCAGCGTTCTCACAATTTCCAGTGTCTGTGCCGAGCGTGGTTGTGATGAAGTCAATGCTAATGGTATATATGTACTTGATTTGTGGGAAACCACGACGAAGGCTCAAGTTCCAGCTGCCTCGCATAGTCCTCACAGCTCAGAGAATCTCTCGCACCCAGATGCTGTATCTCTAGTAGGTGCTGTTCTTGAACGCCCAGCACTGCCTTACGCTAACAAGCTTGGTAGGTTAGAACGATTCCTTTCTTCAACAGAGACCAACATACTCCCGTGGTACCCATCCTGAAAGTGCAGTCACCTTCAATAGTAGCATTGGAGCAGCAGCTCTCAGATTCAGTGCGTCTGCGGGTGGAAAATATACCATTGCCCCCTACTCAAGGGATCGACAATTCTCACATAAAACGTCCCAAGATCGCTGTCCTCTTCTCCGGCGGACTAGATTGCACAATGCTAGCCCGTATCGCTCACGATCTGCTCTCACACGACGAGCCCATCGACCTACTCAACGTCGCCTTCGAGAATCCCCGTGTTCTCGCGGCGGCAAAGCAACATTCTGCCCCTGATTCTGATCCATACAATCAGTGCCCCGACCGTATAACCGGCAAGACCTCCCACGCCGAGCTCCAACAAGTCTGTCCAGGCCGAACCTGGCGCTTCGTCTCCATCAACATCCCCTACACCGAGACCCTGCAACACCGCCACCGCGTCATCTCCCTCATGCACCCGCACAACACCGAAATGGACCTCTCCATCTCCTACGCCCTCTACTTCGCCGCCCGCGGCCGCGGCACCGTCTCCGACCCCACCACCAACTCCACCCACCCCTACACCACCCCAGCCCGCGTCCTCCTCTCCGGCCTCGGCGCCGACGAGCTCTTCGCCGGCTACACCCGCCACGCCACTGCCTTCGCCCGCCGCGCCCTGCCGGGCCTCCTGGCCGAACTCGAGCTCGACATCACCCGCCTCGGCACGCGCAACCTCGGCCGCGACGACCGCGTCATCGCCCACTGGGCTAAGGAAGCCCGCTACCCATACCTGGACGACCGCTTCCTCGTCTGGGCCCTCGCGCGGCCCGTGTGGGAGAAATGCGGCTTCGGTCAGGCGAGCGTCGGCGACGACGACGACTCGAATAACGACGGAGATGAACCGCGACTCGAGCCGGGGAAGAAGGCCCTCCGCCTGCTGGCGTGGAAGACGGGCATGCGCGGCGTAGCGCGCGAGAAGAAAAGGGCGATCCAGTTCGGCGCCCGCACGGCTAAAATGCAGCGTGGAGCCGTCAAGGGCACACAGATCCTCGCGCCCTCGTAACCGGCGCACACTTGCGCGCTGCTGCAAACCCCACCTCGCCATTGAGGAGCATGGCCGAGGCGAAGCTATGATGACGAGAGGCGCGCGTGCGGCTCTCCCGCTGGAGGGAGAGTGCTCGCGCCCCTCTCCCAGATACTGCTGAATCGCACGAAACCCCACCCCCTCGCCTCTCTCTTCACTGTCGTCTACTCACTCTCGCCCGTTCCCTGAACCGAGCCGCGCGTTTCCTGATGCTCAGCTCGTGTGCTGGGTGGACGAAACCAGGACGGTGAAGGGGGGCAGGGTGAGTGGGCGGATGGGTGGATGGGCGGAGGAGAGAAGTAGGGGGTGGGGGCGATGGTGAAGTCGTAAAGGCAAGTCTGAGCTTTTGGGTGAGGGTGGGGTTGGGGTTTGGGTTTGGCTGGGGTGCGAGGGGAAGTTTGGTGGATGGTCGAAGTGGATGGTAGGGGTGGGATGCTTTGGGCGATCATGAATGAGGCACGGCGGTGGTTTTGTAGCCAGTTGTTTTTTCTCAAGGAAGTGAGGGCCGTAGAACCGGCCTGGTTCACTACGCGTCACCGTCACGGGTCGACGTCAGGCACAATTGGTAGACGTCCGTCAGTGCTCAGCAAGTACCTAGGTATGCTCTCCGAAGCCTCTAAACTCATCGGCCGTTTAGACCGTTCCGTGCATAACCTGACTTGAAGACTGTCAATTCCATCCGCTATCTAAGGTCCAACAAACACGCTCCATCTATCCCGCTCATAAACACGAGTCGAACCTACCACAAGGGACTCAATGGTCCTACACATTAAAAGATCCCTAAACCCCCCTCCCCTCAATCCGTAACCCATCCCACCCAGCCCGGCGTGTCAAAACAACGCTCATTCGCTCCCTCGCAAGAGATCAGAAAGAAACTGCGACCGCAAGTCCACCCCGCTTTCGCTGTCCAATCCGTCTGTGGTGACTATGCCGTACAGCCCGTATCCGCTACATAAGAGTATATGAATAAGAAGAAATCCTGTTTCCAACCGCCGCACCGGAACTCCCTGATTCTTCTTCGCATCGTCCATTCATCGAGTCGTTCTTCGTCCTCGTGTCGATTCGTGGGATTGCCAGCTGGTGCATGTGATTGCCTCCCGGTGCAGATGATGGCGTGAGAAAGGTGTTGTTGTTGTTCGAGTGCAGGCCTTGGGACTGTAGGGTGATGATAGGAGATGTTGCGACGCTTGCTGCTCTGGGCGAAAGGGAACAGGGGTGTCCGTGGTGGTTAGGCACTTATGCTGCACCAAGCTACCAGTCGAGTCGTCCAAGGGCTTCTG
>JAABUU010005404.1_pt1 | contig 14370 bp, 15 predicted proteins | sample 5559301 | NCBI WGS metagenome assembly JAABUU01 (sample SAMN10711884, study PRJNA513360) | rock metagenome | isolation source: Antarctica rocks | place: Antarctica: Victoria Land, Richard Nunatak white | reverse complement strand
CCCCGACGGGGGCGCGTTGTGGCGGGTGGCCCAGGCCATGCTGACCGTCGGGGGTGCCCAGTCGGAGGTCTTCGGCACCCTGGTGTTGGTGCAGCAGATGATGCGCCTGGCCCAGACCATCAGCGACTCCCACGAGGCCGCCGGCCGGCTGGGACAAGCCCGGTGGGCGGCCGAAGCCGCCGACCGCGCAGGGGTCGCGGCGCACCGCATGCAGAACGGCTCGGCGGCACCAGCACAGGAGCGGGGAGCAGAACCGCAGCGCACGGCAGCAGAGCAGGGCGCGGCGCCGGAGAAGCGAGCCAGCCGGTCGCGGCAGCGACCATCCGATACCGGAGCAGTCCGTGAGGACAGGGAGTGGGGACGATGACAGACGTGCAGGGGTTGCCCGAGCATCACCGGGCCTACATCTACGCCCGAGCCGCGGTGCTGGCAGAAGACACCAGCACCGACGCTCTGGACGCGTTGGTGCGCCGGGGGTTCACCGACGCCGAGGAGCTGCGGATGCGGGACCGCCGCTACCTGGCAGCACGGGGCACCATTGTCGAGCGGGGGGAGGACCTCGCGGTCCTCGACGCCCACGCCGAGGAACTCCTCGACCACCCCGCCGAGGGTGATAACCCCACCGCGGGCGCGCCACAGGCCGAGGCGCCGAGCATCCTGGAAGCCAAGGAGCAGGAAGCGGCCGAGCAGGACGCGCACGACTTGGCGGCGGTGCGCGCTCTCGCCGCGCAGCAAACACAGGTACCGCAGGCGGTGCGCCTGGCCTCACAGTTCGGCGGCCGGCTGTACGGACCGCCACCCACAGGTGAGGCGGCACCGCCCGTACCCGGGTCCGGGTAGCAGTCATACAGGATCCGCATTAGGCAGGCGATAAACGTTATGTCGGGTCGACGCCTTCGGCCGGGGACCCGGGGGCGTCGCTCCGAGTCAGTTTTGCGGATGCCCAGGAGCAACGCCTCGGCGCTACGCCCGCCCGGCCGCTATCGAAGCTGTTGGGCGGCGGTGGGCTCGCGACGTGGCCTCTCCTTACCACTCTGCTAGGACAGGAGGTGTTGCCTCGATCGGCGTGATGTGAGCGGCTCAGCAGTCGCACTCGATAACTGCACATTCGCATCAGGTAGCCCCTAGAACGCCGAAAACCCGCCCTTGCAGGGGCGGGTTCGGATATTGCTAGGGCCGACGAGTTGGAAGCTCGCTGGCTTGGTGCTCTTCCCCGAAGGGACGTTGGCTTGCTGGCCTCGTCTGAGGGTAGCTCATACCCTGAAACCAGTCCATATCTGGATCAAACCAAACCCCGGCGTGTCGCTGACCGGCTGAAACGGCCGCCCCGCCGAACGGTGTCTGCGTCGCGACCGCAGGGCCGCCGCGAACCTCACGGTCCGGTGCCGCTACGCCCGTTGTTGCGTCGGCCGGTCTCACCAGGCGCGTATGCACGTGTGCCGTGCTGGTGTTCGGCCCGGCGGTGGATCGAGCACGTCGAGCTGGTCTACCGCAGGCATTACCTGCTGGTGCGCCACCAGCTCGTCGCCACGACGGGTGGTGGCATTTCGTTGCCTGCTGTCCTGGCGGTGGCCGCCGCGCACGCGGCCGCGGCCGACTTCGCCACTGGCCGCAACAGCGGGCCCCTGCTCGGGCAGAGCGGCGCCGAGCGGGGCATGACCGCGACCACCGGCCGCGGTGCGCGCACCATCAGCCGCGCCCGTACCTTCCTCCGCCTCGTCGGGCTCGCCACCGAAGTCCAAGCAGGGCGACACCGCACCCTGCTGGAGCGGTTGGACTCCGCCGAACGCGGCGACAAAAACCGCGGCTGGACCGCCGTGTACGCCCTGCACCACACCAGCACCCACCCTGTGGATAACCCGGTGCGCATCACCGCAGGTCAATCACCAGATGGCACCCCTCCACGCAGTGGTCTTATTCCTGGTTCCTCTCTCGAAGAGAGGGTGGTTTCTACCGATGCAAAACACCCTTCGGGATCAGTGGACGGCGCTCCGCGCCGCGCATCGACACGGGGAGCGGTTCGGGCGGGGGGGTGCGACCCGGGGGGGGTGGGGTTGGCGCTGAGCAAGGCGTTGCGGGCGCATCCGGAGTGTCCGGGGTGGATTCGGCGGTACTCCCCGCACGCCTACACGGCGGCACTGTCGCGTTGGGCTCAGGCTGGGTGGACGGCCCGCGACGTCATCCAGTACCTCGACGACGTGGCCACCACCGGGTTCCGGGTTTATGACACCCCCCGCAACCCCGTGAAATACCTGTTGGCGTTGCTGCACCGCGGTGACATCGGGGAACGGCCCACCCTGTGGCGCGATGCGCACGCCGCCGCCGACACCGCCGCCGCGGCCGAACGCAACGCCGCGGCACCCGCACAGCTCGCCGCCGCCACCGAAGCCCGCACCATCGGCCGAGCCGCGCTCGACGGGGCAGGGCGGGCCCAGGTCCGGGCAATCCTCACCGACCGCCGCGGGCGGATAGGAGGGTGACACGTCCTTATTCGTCTAGGACCCGCATCGACACCACGACCCTGGCATCGCCGGTGTGCTCGTGCATGTATCGGCGGGCGTCGAGTTCCACCGAGGCCCAGCCTCCACGCGCCGCGGGCAGGCGGACCACGATCGGTGACGGAGCAGCTGTACTCGCCACCAACCACGTGTGCGTCTCTAGGTGGGCGCGGTCTCCGGGGTGGACTATTTCGGGCAGATACGGGTCCGGTGGCCAGTGCACGCCGGCCGCGGGCGTGGTCAGCCAGTGCACGAGGTGCAGGTCGGTGAGATCGAGAACGGCGAGTGGACGGTCGGAGTGGCTGAGGACGGCCAACAGGAGGTTGTCCGTGGTGGGTTCTTCGGGGTTCGGGGGGTGGACGTCGGTGAGATCGACCGTCACCCCCCGGAACGCGGTGGGTGTGTCGCCGTCGAACTCCGGACGCCCGCACACCAGGTAAGGGTGTTCACCCTTTCCGAGCAACGTTTCGAACACCAGATCTTGGCTCGTTGCCTTGATCATCCGTGTCCATAGATTGGTGGCGCTGAACCGGGCCGGTACCGCCAGCGACGCGCTGTACTCGACCATGCTGAACTGTGGTCTGCGCAGCTCAAGCGGCGTGCGGGTCACATCGAAGAGTTGTCGGGTGGCTCGTCCCCTTCGGGTGGCGATGTTCCAGTCCCACGCGCCCGCTGGCGGTGGGGTCGGCAACGGCTGCCCCTCGGGCGCCATCGCGCACGCGGCCGCGTATACGTCACCCAACGGGCCCAGTATCGGAGTTGTCTGCACCTGGTAGGACACGTTGTGAATTGCAGCACTCAGGAACACGAGTGGTTCACCAGTCCGGGCTACCTTCGCGATAGCAGCAGGCAACAACCGACCCGCAGGCGGGCGCACTCGGGACAACGACCGGCCCGTGCCCAAGCGAGAACCCGCGACCACCTGATAGTCCCCGGGCACCTGAACATCGACAATCACCCACTGCTCATGGCCCGGCGTCTCCGATGTGCCCATCGCAGCGTGCACCCCCCCCTGCTCGACGGTATCGGTGGCCCCGGTCAAACTTGACGTTACGTTCGCGGACCACCGCAGGCTTGGTTTACTACCCGGCAGCCTGCGTCACCACGCCAGGCCTACGGTGTCATCCAGGGGGGCGTCGTCGGCTTCTTCGGCTGGCTCCGCCGGCAGGTTGGCTTTCTCAGTTGGCTCACGGTCGGGAACGGCCGTGTCCGACTCACCCATACCCGCTTGGGTGAGTCATCCGGGGAAGGGCGGTGGTCAGGGGCAGGAGTGTCGTTCATCGTGTTTATTCTTCCGCACCCGCGCGCGGTTCGTCGCCACTTACCGGCGGTTCTCACGCACAATTTGGCAATGCTCAACTCTGGCGCGGCCTACTACCTCACCAGCTACGAACGACCCGAGCTGCTGCTCGGGGCCGACGGGCCACGCTGAGCGCCGCCCTGATGCGCTGGCACGATCACTTGCACCAGCTCGCCGGCGGAAACCGACTCATCGTCTCCGGCACCTCTACTGGCCGTCTTCGTGTCTTGGTCGAGTTGCACGGGGCCACCCGGCGGTGCGCTGAGCGCGACATGGCCGCACTCGACCCCCTCATGCATGCCTACGGATGGAACAAAGCCACAGCGTCGGAGCGGGATGCGGAGGCCCTCAGCCGATTTCAGCCCGATGGCCTGGAATCGCGCCCGATCGTCTGGTTGGACCCACACAGCGGAGGCGGTGACCCTGCCGAACCGGCGTGATCAAATACGCGGGCAGCAGCGAGCCGGGCGGGAGCGCATCATCTCAAAGACCACCCCCACCGCGTCCCCCGCTGCTACGCCCACCTTTGGTCTGCGCGTCTGCTGCGCGGCGATCGCGGCCACACCTGGGCGGCTTCTTCGCCCGCGGGCACCCGACAAAGAACTGCTGGCCAGCATCCACGATGCCGGTTTACCTCCAGCCCACGCGTCTGTTCGCTTGGTGATGCTGCCCCAGGCGATTTCCACGGCACCGGGACCCATCGTCGTCGAGGGCGCATTCCGCCCCCTTAAGGTTTCGATGTCGATGACGACCTTCCTGGTCGAACACCCGCAGGGACGGTTTCTCATCGATCCCGCTATGTGCGCGGACGTCCACGCGCAGGTTGTGCCGCTGCTGCCTCGCGCCCTTCGCCGGGTGGTCGCGCCTAAGAAAGCTGTTGTCGGGTTGGGTGAAGCGCTGTCCGGTGCAGGCCTCTCCGTGACAGACATCGACTTCGTCCTGCCGACCCACCTGCACTGGGACCACATCGCCGGCTTGCTCGAGCTGCCGGCACCCGTGCCGGTTCTCGCCACCGCCGACGAACACACAGCAGCGATGCACAGCGCCGTCACCGAAATCCTGCTCCGCAGGAGACCATTTGCCCCCTACCTACTCGACGGTCCACCAGTGCTCACCTTCACCTCCAGCTTCGACCTCTTCGAGGACGGCTCGGTGATCCTCGTTGACCTTGCTGGACACACCCCGGGCAGCGTCGGCATCATCCTCGCGCTCGATGACGGAACCCGGCTGCTGTTAGCCGGTGACGCCGTGTGGCACAGCCGCCAAGTTGTCCTCATCCGCGAAAAAGCACCGTTTCCAGGCAATCTCGTCGATCACGATCGCGACGCTGCCTTCGCGGCAATTCATCGTCTTCACGCTCTCCCCGCTCACGTGCGGATCATCGCCGCCCACGACAGTGCGGCGATCACCGCCCACTGCGCTCGGTGACGAGGCCACCTTCCCTACACGTCGATTTGGTCGGCGTCACCGCCGCTGCGGTGAACATCGGCACCTGATGGAGCTGGCCACCGTTAGCTGGCGGTGGCCTGGTCGGGTAGTTCCACGTCCAACGCCGGTCGCGGGTGGCCGAACCGCCATCCTTGGGCCATGTCACAACCGAGGGTGCGTACTTGGTGTTCCTGGAGCTCGGTTTCGACGCCCTCGGCGATGGTCAGCAGGCCGAGCGCGGTGGCCATTCGTTGGATCGCTGCTACGAGGCTGGCCTCGGGTCGGTGTTGGCCGAGGGCTCGGACGAAGGAGCCGTCAATTTTGACGACCGACATGGGGAAGCGTTGCAGGTAGCCCAGAGCGGAGTAGCCGGTGCCGAAGTCGTCGACGCAGATGATGACGCCCAGTTCGTGCAACGCGGTGAGGGTGCGGAACGCCGCGTTAGTGTCGTCGATGAGCGCGGTCTCGGTGAGTTCCAGCCACAGCGCCGAGGCGGGCAGGCCGGTGTCGGTCAGGGTAGAGCGCACCGCGGAGATCAGGGCGTCGTCGCGGAGTTGGCGGGCGGAAATGTTCACCGCCATGTGCAGCGACGGGTATCCGGCGGCCCGCCAGGTCGCGAGTTGGGCACACGCCGTGCGCAGCACCCAATCCCCGATCGGGACGATGATGTTGCTGGCCTCGGCGATAGGGATGAACTCATCTGGCGCGTGCATGCGTCCGTCGTGATGCCAGCGCAGTAGCGCTTCATACCCCGTGGTGTGGTGGTCGGACAGGGTGATGATGGGTTGGTAGTAAACCTCGAACTCGTCCCGGGCCAGCGCGTCGCGCAACGCGGTCGAGGTTTCGATCTGCACCCGGGCGCGGGCTCGGAGGCTGTCGTCGAAGAAGGCATAGCTGCCACGGCCTCTGGCCTTCGCGTGATACATGGCGGCATCGGCCTCGCGGATCAATCCTTCCACGTCACCGGCATGGGGTGTTGTTCCGGTTCGGGCGATCCCGATGCTGGCCGAGACGAAGACGCGGCCGACGCTGAGAGTGAATGGTTCGCTCAGCACGGTGAGGATGCGGTCGGCGAGTCCTTCCGCGCCGGCCCGCTCGAGGTGGGTGGCGACGACGAACTCGTCGCCGCCGTAGCGGGCGATGATGTCGGCGGAGCGCAGGATGCCGGTCAGCCGCTGCGCGGCGGCGATCAGCAATTCATCGCCGACGCTGTGTCCGTAGCTGTCGTTGACGAATTTGAATCCGTCAAGATCCAAGAACAACAGGCTCAATTTGCCGGGTGCTTGGCCCGCGGCGAGGTGCTCGCCGGTTTGGGTTTGCAGCAGGCTCCTGTTGGGCAGTCCGGTCAGCTCGTCGTGGGTAGAGCGGTACTGGGCGGCGCGGTCGCTGACGGCGTGCCGGCGCACCGCGCGTTCGGAGCGCACCAGCACACCCAGCAGCAGCGCGGCGAACAACCCGGCGCGAACAACGCGGTCGGTGGTGTTTGTCGGGGGGATCAGCGCTAACGCCAGCGCGGCGAGGACCAGCGCCACCGTGATGCCGTATACCCGCCGGTGTCCCTGGTAGGGCAGGTGCGGTTGGGGGATCGAGAGCCGAATCATCGACGGGTGCAGCGCACCGGCACCGAGCGCGCCGTATCCGATGAGAAATGGCGCATCCAACAGCTGCTGTGGGGTGAACGTCGCGAGGCCGGCGCTGTTGATTGCATAGCCCAGATCGCCGAGGAAGATCGCGATCAAGGAGGTGGCGAGCAGCCCGAATGCGCGGTCACCCGGTGCGGTGGTGAATGCCAAGTGGACGAGCAGTGTCAACAGCACCGCATCCGCGATCGGATACAGCGCGGTGACGACGGTAGTGGCGTCGAAACCATGATCATTGGCGGCGACAGGGGCGATGAGCAGCGCCCAGGACACCAGGGTTGCGCCGAGGCCCACCAGCAACGTGTCCAGGGCGGTGTCGCGATTGGCGTGCACGTTGCGGGCACGCAACCACCACACCAACGCCAACGCCACCGCCGCGTAACCGGAGAGGGTGAAGCCTGCAGGGATGTACACGCTCAGCGGCATCCCGGCCCGGGCCACGGTGCGCAGTACCCCTCCACTGAGGAACAACACACTCGCGGCCCCCAAAAACCACGACGGGAGCAGCTGGCGTGGCCGGTGCTGATACACCCCGACCCCGATCGCGATGACCGCACCACCGGCCACTCCGCCGAAACCGGCCGCGGCCACGGCCATCGAGGGCACAGTGACGTAGAGGACGCACACCCCGCACGCGGCGAGCAGAAACACCCACGCGGCCCGGGAGTGCAGGTGAGCGTGGCGGTCCAGCGCTTGGGCCGCCGTGCTCATGCCACGATTCTCCGCTCGTATCCGGCCTACCCCGCTGCGCCGCGGAACTCCGCCGAATAATAGGTTTGGGTGTCTAACACTTCCACAGTTACCTCGGTGGCGGCAGTGAGCATCTTGATGATGTTTTTGTCGAAACTCAGTGCGGAGTTGTTGTAGGCGCAGATGTCGCAGCCGACGACGGCTCGGTCGGCGACCAACCGGCCCAGCACGTGCCCCATCATGTCGGTGAATGTGGTTCCGCGCCGGGCATCGGGATGCACCAACGTGAAGCCCAGGTAGTACACGGCGTTGCGGGCGGTGTGTTCGGGGAACTGTGCGGCGTAGTACTCCGGGCTGATCCACGGCACGGTGCGCAGGTCGTTGGTCAGGGTCGTCAATCCTACCGGCTGCCCACCCGGATTCCACGCCACGTACTTATCCACCCGCGGATCGCTCATCTCCGCATAGAACTCCTCCTCGTGCAGTACGTTGCGGGCCGCGGCCCGGGTGCGCATCGGCGCGAACGCCGCGAGGTAAAGCTCGAAGAACATCCGTGCGGCTTGGGTGGGCACCGCAGTCTCCACGGTCACCGTCGTCGTCGGCTGCCGGTCCCGAACCCGGCGCAGGGGTATGGCAAGTGCCATGGTGCTCACCACCATCCGCAGGGGTAGGCGGCCAGGACCAACACACACACCGGTCGCTCGGCACACACCGCCGAGGTGATCCTCACCTGTGGTGCTCCGAAACCCCCGTCCCGGCCCGTGGCCATATCAGCCAAGCTTGCCTTGATCTGCGCGGCCACCTCCGCCTCCGTGCTGGCGTGGTGCTCCACGAACAAGCCCTTGCCGGAGCCGTCGTCGGACAACATCCACCCCACCCCCGCGGCCGCGGACTCTCCCTGAACTTCGGCATGCGCCTCGGCGTACACGCAATACAAGCGGTCACCCCACCGGCCGCGCGGCGCGATCTGGCCCACCTGCCGGATCTCACTGCCCGCCGGGATCACCGACGACAACTGCACCAAGTTGAAGTTCGCCGCTCCGACCTCCCGCAGTGCCGCGTCAAACGCCGCCAACGGCGTTGACGCCCTCCCCACGCCACAACTCATCTGAATCAGCAACCCCACCGCCGAACGACGATCAGACTGCACTGGTATTTCGCCGGCACCCTCGCGGGCAGCCACCTGCAACGACATAAACACTCCCTCAACACCTCGGATTCGTGACCAAAACTAAGATCATCATGGCGCACGTGAGCCAATCTGCGAAGTGAATGGCGCTGCGTCACATAGCGGTTGCGCACCGTCATGTTTACGCGGCCTTAACCGCGCTCAATGGTGCAATGTTTTCGACGCCTAACAGGGCGTTCAGCCCACCCCAGGCGCTCCAGCCGCCGGTTGGCACTCGCACCAGTGCCGTCCGGCGCGACCCCTTCCCGGTCACACCGGACGGCTCCAGCGACACGACCGTAGAATAATATTCGCTCATGTGTTCGAGGTGTGCGGAGTGGGACGAAACGTTCCCGCGCACCCCTTCTTACAGGGAAGTCGTCCCGCCGCAGTCAGTGAGCATCCACCTTAATCAGGCTGTTGCCCGGGACAACCCGCCGCGCTGCGTATCACCGCGGGTGGTCTGCAGCTGTCCGGTTATTGCGCTGGTCTGTTGCACGCGTGGGTGCGGTTGAATACCGGCACGTGGATGGGGGAGTGCACGTTCACCGTGCACAGCGGCAACCACCGGGCGGCCCTCGAGCTGCGGCAGTGGTAGCCGGCGAGTGCCATCACCCCGCAACGGTCCTAGTTGAGGTTGGGGAGGTGGTGTGAGAACGGGATGGGGGCACGTCGCCGTGTAGTGCGGCGTGGGGGGGTGCCGCCCATGTTGAGCACGTAGGGGCGACTGGCTGGCGACTCACCCGCGGCTGCCTAAGACGTTCGTCGGCGCCGACCCCGGCTCGATCCTGGTCGGCAGGCAGCGGGAGGTCGCCCGGTCCTGGCCCGACCTCGTCGAGGTGACCGTGCCCGGCAGCCACTTCGTCCAGGAGGACTCCCCGACCGAGATCGGCGAGGCGGTGGTAGAGCTCCTGCGTCGCCTGGGAGGGCAGATTGCAGTGAACGCCGCCACGCTCGGCGGTAGGCGGAGGTTGCGACGGGGAGGAGAGTCGAGCGAAATTTGGTCCCTGGGTGCAGTAACCCCCTAGCCGAGCTCCCACGGCGTCGTGCACGGCAGCACGGCGGTGCCACCGCTCGTACCCGTAGTCGGGGCTGGGGCCGCCGCAGGTCCAGCGGTGCGTCACCGTGCACTCGGCCAGTGGCTCGCGTCGGCCAGCTCGTGCGCTGAGCATCGCCGACAGGCAGCTTCACGAGTGTGCCTTAAGCTTGCAGGGCGCCGTCCGACGGCATTGCTGCGGCGACGTGATCGTCGGTGGCTGAGCTGTGTTGGCTACTCCCTCCGTGTGGCCGCGATCGGGCGCCAGCGCCGCATCTGATAGACCGGGATGTGTACGCGGTTGCACCGCGAGGGCATCCCACTGAGTTTTGGAGTCCACGGTATGAGCTTTGACAGGCTTGTGTCTCGTCCACCGGCGCTCGACCTGATCACCGCGATCGGCTCGCAGGATTCCTACCTCGCGGTGGTGAACACCTTGCGCTCCGACGGGACCCCCCATTCCTCGCTGGTCAACGCCGCGGTGGTGGCGCACCCGGTGACCGGGGCGCAGGTGGGCGCCTTCGTCACCTACGGGCGGGTGAAGCTTGCCCACTTGCGGCGCCGACCCGCGCTGACTGTCACGTGGCGCTCCGGGTGGTCCTGGGTCAGCCTCGATGGGACCGCCCAACTCGCCGGTCCGCACGATCAGCTGCCCGGTCTCGACCCCGACCACCTCCCGGGCTTGCTCCGGGCCATCTTCACCGCCGCGGGCGGACAGCACCCCGACTGGGACACCTATGACCGCATCATGGCCGAACAGGGCCGTGTCGCCGTCCTCATCAACCCAACCCGGGCCTACACCAACGCTGACTGAGCTGCTCGGCCCGTGCCCGCGCTTGCCTGGGCAACCGGACGAGCCCGTCAGATCATCCCGCACACCCCGCCCGAGCGGGTTCCACCGCCGGCACAGTCCTCGAAGTTTTCGGCGCCGTCGAATAGGCCGACCTTTTCTCTACACGCCCCACAACCACGGTCCAGGCAGACGCCGATCCCGACTGGGAAGCCGTAGCTCTGCTGCTGAGCAGGCTCGCCGAAAGCGTACCGCTGGTCCCGACTCTCCTCTCGAAACTCGCCCCAGCTGTAGCGGCGGATCGTCACAGTGACAAAATGACGACGACATTCCCCCCTTTCCAGGGGATCTGTCTTGACGCAGTCTGGTCCTTTACCATCTGTCTGGGACCTTTGCCGAAGAGGCAGCGCGCACCGTCCACGTTTCACAACACCGCGCGGAAGTCGGTGCTGAACATGGTGCGCTGGCAGGCGAGCTGGACGTGCGGCGGTGTGGCGAGGCAGATCCGCATGGTGTGGTCGGCGAGGGCCTCCGATACCCGGTCGTCTCCTGTGCCGAGGGCGAAGTATTCGTCGCGGCGCTCGGCGAACCACTGGGCTCGGTCGTGGGCGAACTCGGCCAGCGCGGCGTCGACCATCTCCGCGGTCAGCCCGACGGGGTGGGTGTTGGTGGCCAGCAGCATCGGGGTGGTGGGCGCGAGCAGCACCACCCTGGCCACCCGGTCGGCGCCGTGCCGGGTGAGGTAGCGCATGACCTCCCCGGCGCCCATCGAGTGCGAGACCAGGGTGGCTTCGCGCAGGTCCAGCGCGGTCATCAGCCCGGCGAGGTCGTCGGCGAGAGTGTCGGCGTCATAGCCCTGCGCGGGGACGTCGGAGCGGCCGTGACCGCGGCGGTCGTAGGCCACACACCTCAGCCCCGCCGCTAGCAGGGCCGGCACCTGGTGCTCCCAGCAGGTTCGGTCCAGGCTCCAGCCGTGCAGCAGCACCACCGGCTGACCCTCGCCGAGACGTCGAAGACCAGGCTGGTGCCGTCATCGGTCACGTTGTGGGCCATCAGCGCACCACTGTCCAGGGCACGGTGGCCGGCGTCCTCGCCGCGGCAGAGCACCACCGCCCCTTGGGCGAAGGTGCGCCGCAGGGCCGCCAGCTGCTGGTAGGCCGGGGAGTCGTACCAGTCTTGGGCGCCGGCAAGGTCGGGGAAGCCGATGACGATCACGTCGCAGGCCAGCGACCCTTCCACGATCCGGGGTGAGCCGCCGTGGATGAGGAAGCTGCCGTCGTAGGGCGCCAGGGTTTCGTCGATACCGCTGAGGTAGGTCTGCAGTCCCTGGCCAGGTTGGATGTCGTGCAGTAGGCCGAGGGCGTAGCTCGCTGGGCGGGTCATGCTCTGCATGGGTGGCTCCTTAGCTGTGGTGTCGTGGACTCCTTCACCGTGCCGCGAGTCGCGGGGGGAGTCGATGACCTCACAGGTCATGGGACCGGCTCAGGTGCCTGCCGCGGCTAACCAGGCACGGGTGGTGGTGTCGGCGGGCAGGAACGTCTCGATCGCGAGCTCGCTGGCCGCCACGTCCAGCGGGGTGCCGAACGTGGCCACGGTGCTGAACAGCCGCAGCGTGGTGTCCCCGACACGCAGCTGCATCGGCAGTGCGAACGTGCCGCCCTCGGGCGTGACGTGCTCGGGATGCGGGTACGCCTCGGCCTCGGCGAGCAGCGCGTCCAGCGACTCGCTCGGCGCGGCGGCCGCGTGCTGGCGGACCTGGTGCAGCAAGTGCGCCCGCCACGGCCCCAGGTTTGCGAGGTGGCGGGCCAGGCCCCGCGGGTGCAGCGTCACCCGGACCACGTTCACCGGCGGGTCCAGCAGCTCGGGATCGACCAGTGTGCCGAGCATGCGGTCCACGGCCGTGTTGGTGGCCACCACGTCGAAGTCGGCGTCGAGCACCAGGGCCGGGTTGGGCAGGTGGCCCTCCAGGACCCCGTCGAGCAGGTCGAGCAGCGCGGCCCGCGCCGCGTGATCGATCCGGGCGTCGGGATAGGCCGGCGCAAGTCCGGCGCCCAGCAGCATCTGGTTCGTCTCGCGCAACGGAACCTCCAGCGCACCGGCGAGGCGCAGCACCATCTCCCGGCTCGGGGTGGCCCGACCGGTTTCCACGAACGACAGGTGCCGCGTCGAGGTGCCGGCCAGCTCGGACAGCTCCAGCTGGGACAGGCGGCGGCGCTGGCGCCACCGGCGGATCAGCAACCCGGCGGGCGCGGTCATGGTGCTCACGAGGACCACGGTAGGGCCGAATCGCTGGTCGTGACGATGACCTGGCAGGTCATGTTTTCCCGAAGCCGGGCCCTCCGCACTACCTCTGAGGTCATCGACGGGCCGAGCATCGCCGGTCCGGCAACAGTGGGGAGACCGCGGCCGGATTGCACGGCCCGCCAACCCGGAAAGGGGCACGACCGTGACCATGTTCGAGGACCTGGCCCAGCGCTACATCGACGCCTGGAACGAAACCGACCCGGCTGCCCGGCGCACCGCTGTGGATGAGCTTTACAGCGAGGACGCCCGCTATGTCGACCCGATGGCGGTCACCGAGGGCCGAGAAGCCATCGCCGCCACGATCGGGGCGGTGCAAGGCCAGTTCCCTGGGTTTGTGTTCCGTCTGGTTGGGCCGGTAGACGCGCATCACGAGCAGGCGCGCTTCGGCTGGGAACTCGGCCCAGCCGGTCAGCAAGCACCGATCGTCGGGTTCGACGTCACTGTCACCGACGGCGCCGGCCGACTGCAGACCGTGCTCGGGTTCCTGGACAAGGTTCCCGCCGCCGCCTGACCATCCACCGTGAGTTTCCGGTGCGGAACCGGCCGCATCAGTGCTGCGGCCACGCAGATAAGCGGCTGGCGAAGTGCGGTTGACCGTGCGTAGCGGTCACCACCCGCATCGCCGCGGGTGAGCAGGTCAGCCGGCCACCGTCGCCAACCTTCAGGAAAGCGTGGTGGGCGCCTAGTGGTGGGTGATGCGTTCAGTGATCGGGTCGCCGGAGTAGGAGGATGCCCCGGGTTGGGCGGTGAGTCCACCCGCGGGGGACACCCACACGGTCAGAGCGGGGGTGTCGAAGGGTTGCACCGTGTGGGTGCGGTAGCGGTGTACCGCCGGGTGTGCAGCCCGAGGTCTGTCGGGAGGGTCGCGTGGCAGCAGCAGACTCTCCAGTGACGGCATCCAAATGTCGTATTTCACGGTCGGACTCGTCGCTTCAGCGCGATCAAGCATCGTGTCCACGAGCCGCTGCACCGGGGTTCGTTCCTGCACATCACCACTGTGCCCGCCGCGAACGATCATTGCCACCCCGCGGGGAGAAGAGCACCGTCGGACGCCGCCGGAAACTTCTGCAGGGGCGCCCGCACAGTTAGCTCACCGGTCAAGAAGTTGAACCGGCACCCGCGGCGATGGCCGTGCTGGACAAACCCGCAATCGGGGGGCGGTATTGACTATTTGGCAGGCGCAGCTGAGAGCTGCTGCCGGGCATCGGCGGCGTGCGAGGTCGAGCACCCGGGTCGATGTCGGCGTGGATGCAACCGTCCGCGACGGCGGGCTCGGAAACCGTGGTGCGCGCCCTCCGCCGCTGACTCACCACCATGCGTGTTTCCCGGTGTTGGTAGAAACTTGGACAAGCACCATCACCGCGGAGGTTGGAGAGCACTGATGAGCGTTGGACGGTTTGCTGCTCGGGTCGTCATCGGAGGTTTGTTCATCGGGCACGGCACGCAGAAGCTCAAGGGCTGGTTCGACGGGCCCGGGCTGGAGGGCACCGAGACCATGATGGCGTCGTTGAACATG
>JAABUU010005403.1_pt1 | contig 14370 bp, 19 predicted proteins | sample 5559301 | NCBI WGS metagenome assembly JAABUU01 (sample SAMN10711884, study PRJNA513360) | rock metagenome | isolation source: Antarctica rocks | place: Antarctica: Victoria Land, Richard Nunatak white | reverse complement strand
CTGCCTTGAAGGACTGATATCTCACAAAGATGTCTCCATCAAGTGTGAAGCAGAACTCGCGCTTGTGGAAGTAGGCCAGGTCTGCCTGAGGATGCTTGCTGTCTGCAAGCAAAGGTCCAGCTTGAATGCAAGCTGTAGCAGAATCAGTCCCAGGTGAATAATCTGCGCTGCATACGGCAGTTCTTACCATTGCCATACGCAAGCCATTTGAACATGTCTTGGTGAGGAAACAATCTGCCTGCAAGAGAAAGGGGTTGTGGTGGCATTGATGGATGAAACCAGATTTACCAGAGCTACACACGTATGTGCTCACATACCATAATACAACTTCATCAGCTGTTGTACACTCCATGAACTATAATCTGAAGCGTTTCCAGCTACAGCCTTGACTGGTGATGCAGCTGCTTCTGCAGTTGCAAACCAATGCCTGACAGTTGCTTGCAACGACTGAAGTTGTGGCGTCGTAGGACTGTTACCTGGCATGTCAACGTCATGGTCATCTTGATCAGGTGCTTTGTTTGTGTTCTCGATCTTTTGCCGTTTATTGCCTGTACGAGCTGTCAACTTCTAGATGGATCATCCAGAACGATCCCGGGCGTTTATGAAAGCAAACGTTGCATACCCGGAGTAGCATCTGAGGCCATTCTTGAGCCGCGGCTGCGCAGTCGAAAATGCTATGTGCCTAGAGAAAGCAGTGATCACTGAAGGAGTCTTTGAGCTGGACGACCGGCCGCGGACCCAGCAAGCATGCAAGCCAATGTTTCACTCTGCCCCGTGAAGTGTGAACAGCCCTCGTTCGACATTTTCGAAGTTCCTCTGGCCTAGACTAGACAATTGCGCGGGATGATCTATTGCACGACATAGAGACACAAAGAATGGCATCCCGGAAGATGACTAATGACCTATCTCCGAGACTGGACGATTGTTCTTTGCTCAGCGTGACCGCGCTACCTTGAGCGAGCGGCAAACAGACCCAACTGCACATCTACAGCAGAGTCACGCAGCTTACCAAGCAGAGACAGCGTAGACTGTCACGCAAAGCTGTCTCGTAGCCTTTGCACTCGCTACGTCGCGCCTATAGCTTACGCTACGTACTAACAGAAGTCACAATCTGGTCTGGGTCCCCGGGCATATCAGACGTCGATATTGTCGATCAACTAGGCCTTCGCCGTCCTTTTCCCCCTTGCTGTCACCTGTATCAGCTGGGGCAAAGTAGCCTGAAGACATGCTCTTGTGGCAGCGCCCAGATGCAGACGCATTCAAGCAAGCCCGCCTGGGCATCGTCTGTCAAGCCACGTTGCGGAAAGGCTGCAGGCAATCGCAGGGCTGTCTTTCCTGTACTTTGCAGCACCACTCAGGGAGCAGCAGAGAGACCTGTACCAGATCATAGTGCTTGCTTCTACACTCGTCAGGAGGATCACAAAGACAGCAGACACGCTGGACACATTTTGTGTTTTAACAGAGCCAGGAATGGCAAAGATGCCAGTCCTGCAGCACCTGCTGCATCAAGCAGTCAAGACACTGCCCCGCCCTTGGAAGCACCGCTGACAGATCACTTGCCCTTCAGTCTTCATCAACTGCATGCCTTCAAGACTGTTGTTGCAACTGGCAGCAAGCAGCAGACAGCTGACATCCTTGGTGTCACTGGCACCAATGTGAGCTTAATGCTAAACAAATTGGAGAAGGATTTTGATGAGCAGCTGCTAATAAGAAGCAAGGGCGCACCAGTCCAACTGACACCTGCCGGGCAGCTGCTTCTGCGCTACACTGAGCGCATGCTGTCCCTGTGCAATGACGCCCTATCAGCTGCCAAAGATGTCCAAGACATCAAGACCGGTACAATGACAATTGGCGCTAGCCAGACCACCGGTGTTTACCTCATGCCTCAGCTTATAGGTGAGAACATTGCTTGCACTGCTTGTCTTGCTGCTCATCTGATCAAGTCTGTGCCCTCTCACCTGAAGTGACCCATCTGCATGCATATGATGGTTGTACCACATCAGGCGCTTGCTTGATTTGATGATGCTGGTATGGCTACGCTGATTTGACCCTAGTGTGTCGGGGCTCTTGGCAGGTCTCGGATTCACCAGCATGCTGTCCCTGCAGAGAAATTCAGGCGGGACCACTCCCAGGTTGGCATACACTTAGTGGTGGAGAACACCCGGCGCTGCTGTCAAGCAGTCTCACGTGGCGAGCTTGACTTTGCGGTGGTCGGTGGCAAGATTCCTACTGATCTGCAGCCTCTCCTCCTGGTAAGCACCGCACAACACTGCCCTCAGTACTAGCTTCTAGCGGCGCCATATGCTTGATCAGTCATCAACATACCGACAAAGATGATGCAGCACCTGCATTGCAACAAGTCGGTCTGTGCTACATCCAAGGCACACTCATGGTAGCTATTGCCGTGGAAAGAGTACATCAGTCTAACGCATACTTGTACATGGAAGCTCAAAGCACACAGGCCTGGGATTGTCTGCTGGCATGTGACGCTGCACACACGTGATGTCCCTGTAACCACCAGAGACATAGAGAGAACATTCTAGCTGCACAATGCAGGTGACACCATATCAGGAAGATGAGGTTGTGCTGGTATGCTCCAAGGATCACCCACTATGCGGCCACCAATATGTGACCAAGGAAGAGCTGAGGGAGCTCAAGTATGTGTCCCTGTTTCAGAGCTCCACTGTGAGGGCCATCAAAAATGCCCTCACTGAGCATCACATCCAATGGCAATCCTTACAAGTTGTCCTGGTGAGCACCCTATCCAGTCACACCACAGCATTGTCACTGTATGGTCATCACAGCTTTGGCGTTGAAAAAACAATTGTCCATTGATCTTGAACTAAGACCGAGACAGCTGAAAAGGCTATTGATGGTAGCTTTTTGGCTGAACAACTGTGATATCCCAAACCCTATACCCTGTATATGTGTGTCCCAACAGTACGCTGGTCGCTGGGCTAGCTGCATGATCAGATGCTGTACTTGCACAGGAGGTCAATTCAGTTGAAGCCATAAAGAGTGCAGTTGCTTGCAACCTGGGAGTGGCCTTTGTCTCCAAGCTGGCCATTGAGCGGGAGGTGAAGGCGGGCCAACTGCATGCCATGGAGGTGGAGGGGATTCCCTTGACCCGCAGCCTACGCTGTGTGGCAGACCCAGCCCGATACCAGTCTCGTGCCGTGCGAGCTTTCATCGATATCATGTTTGACCCGTCTGCCTATCTCCCTCAGCAAGCACCAACTCCACTGGAGGCTGAGGTCAGCTCTCTGCCAAGGAAACGTGCTTGTCACATTCTGCGTCTGTGAATGCTGCAATGCGAGGACTGAAACATGCCAGCTATCACATACATATAAGCAGCGCAAGATATGGCTGCCACGTGCAAACAGCGTTAGGGAATACGTCAGCAAGCAGTCTCTTGTACACATGTACAGGTTTGGTATGCATACAAGGCATCCTGTTGAGCTGGTGTCAGTTTGTTTGGTGTTCTGTGATCATTATCCTGTCACTGTCTCATGAGCGCACAAATGTGTAGGAGGTTGGGTGTTGTAGCGGGAAGAAGGTACACACTGTGGAGCGGTATCCTGGGCTGGGGGCCAGGGGCCCCCTCCCCAGTGACTTGTCCCACCAGAAGTGGGGCATGCAGCCAAGAGGCCAGAATGACAATGGTAAGACATCACACACTTAGCAACGGGAAAGCTCAGCAGGCTGTATGTAGCGCACACTGGCAGCTCTCAAGATGTGCTGGCATGTCAGGCTGCTAGTTGGAGGTCTGCAAGGCTGCATTCAGCTTTGGATAGTGTCCTTACCAGTCAAGACATCCTTAGCATTGGCACATATACAGCCCTGCAGTTGTACACGTTGATGAATTCCTGCATGTTGCATTTCTTATTGCATTGATATGTAGTTACTTTGGGCCATCATCGACAGGGTACCCTCAGTGCATACATCCCCCTCTGTTCACGTGTGAGCTCTGGTTGTGATTGTGTGTGCGTGCAGGCCATCACAGCAGCGGGAGCAGCATCCACAAGCAGCAGATGCAGGCAGGGCAACAAGCTGTGGCAGCGTCAGTCATCGTGGCCCCTGAGGTGAAGGTGCCCTTCTCTCTGGCCCAGGTGGCGGTCTTCCTGGCAGTGGCGCGCACTGGCAGCCCCACATCCGCCAGCCTGGCCTGCTCCATCTCCCAGCCTGCCGTCAGCAAGTCTCTCAGTGGCCTGGAGCAGGTGATCACCCTATCTTCTTTTCTTACTGCTGATTCACATGATGACCAGGTTTTGGAGCCTGTGAGACTCTGCATGTACTCTCCTGATGAATTTGGCCAGACAGCTCACCCCATAAAAGGACACCAACCTGAAGCGTTGATTTTGGCAGGCTTTAGGAGGGCGGCTGGTCTTCAAGACGCTGCGGTCAGGGCCAGCCCTGCTGACAGAGGCAGGGCAGGCAGTACTGCCCTACTGCCAGCAGCTGGTGGAGGTGGCAGGGGAGGCCTGCAAGGCCATGCAGGACTTCAGGCTGGCTAGCACGGGAGTGGTCAGCCTGGGGGCCAGCCAGACTGTGGGCACCTATCTCATGCCCCGCCTCATTGCTGCCTTCAAGAAGAACAACCCTGAGGTATGCGGCTGCATGTACCCTCACCTTATCTCCAAAAGCTGATCTGCCAGTCAAGTCTGGGCTGTTGATGTTTGTTGCTCTGGTGACACTTCTCAGGCTTGTAGCATACCTTGGGTATGCTACCTGGGGGCTGTGTGCTCAGGCATTAGAGGCATGCAGAGTGATACTGGGCCTGTCAGACTCATGCAAGTGTGCAGTCCTCTGTTACCACTCTGATATGTAGTATATCATATGTCAGACTCATGCAAGCATGCAGTATATGAGTACATTGATGTGTGTTGTGGCTGGGCAGGTGGTGGTCCAGCTGGCAGTGGACAAGTCTTGCAGCGTGTGCCTGAGTGTGGCCAATGGAGAGGTGGATGTGGCCATCATAGGTGGCCATGTACCAGAGGACCTGAAAGACGTCCTGCAGGTAATGTTACATGGCCCCTTTTACATGCTGTGGGTTACAATGTGGCGCAAAACATGCCCTCTAGACCAATGTTCCCTTCCCTTGTGATGGTTAACAGCAAGAAAAGAGTAGTACCGTTCCAGGAATGGCAATCAAAGTTGACTCCTCAACTCAACCCTTCTTACTTTTTGCATTATTGTGAGAAAAATTCAGTATTCAAGCCTTTCTTAGTTTTGCAAGTGTGTCTGTTCCACAGCATTACATTCCCTGCTCTTCTGAATGCCATCAGCAAAGTCAGTCCATCAGCATCATGCAAACTCAGGGAGGTGTGATCCGCTGCTTTTACACTAGGCAGCTGCGCCTGGAGGCACTTGCACAGCTGATGGCACACGTGTGCACTCCAGCAGTCATGCATGCACAGACCTCTGAGCAGCATTTTTGCAGCAATTGCTGAACAGGTTGGTCTGGCGCAGGCAGTGCCATATGCTCAAGATGAGCTAGTTCTGCTGGTGCCGTCCAGCCATGAGCTGGCACAGAGGGGCAGCATCGAGAAGTGCGAGCTGTACAACTTGGACTTTGTGAGCATGAACCAGGGCTCCTCTGTGCAAGCAGCTCAGGAGGAGACTCTCCTGCAACAGGGCATCAAATGGCACAAGCTGCACACTGACATGGTGGGCCTCTGCAGCAGCCTGTATGCAAGTCTGCATGATGGGCTGCAAGCCAGCTTGAGGCCAGCCCATGAAGCTAGGATGCGTTACTAGCCCCAGGAAGTGTTGTTCCCAATGAAAAAGCCTTGGTCTGCAATTCATGCCTTGTCGACTGCTTGCACTTTGCTGCACAGTGACCACTTCCTATACCTTTGCCGTCTTTGGAACTAGCTTGCTCAGTTGATTGCTCAATCAATCGCTCAATTAATCACTTGTCTGAGGTGTGTCCAGTTAATGACCCTGCCTGACCAGATGTCTTGCTGCATTGCTTGTCTGCATCGCCATTCTTTTGCATGCAGCCTCTCTGAAGCAGTCCTGCTTGCACAGGAGCTGAATTCAGTGGAGGCCATCAAGGGTGCTGTGCAGCACGGTCTAGGTGTGGCCTTTGTTAGCGTCACTGCCATACAGAAAGAGCTGGAACTTGGGCTAGCCAGCCGTGTAAACATCAATGGGGTCAGACTGTTCCGAACACTGTGCCTAGTCTCCAATCCCCGACGGGATTACTCCAGAATAGCACGAAAATTCATGGTGGATGTATTTGGCATGGTGAGCATGGACAGCTTCATTGGACAACGACAAGGCAATGGAGAGAAAGCTGCAGCACCGCTGCCGCATGTTACACCCGCTGCACGACCATGGGAACATGCGCCTGGTGCCAATGGAGCATCTGTGCCTAAACCCATACTGCAGCAAGCTCAGAATCTGAATGGGACTTCTGCCCACAAGAGCCAACAACCACGCTCATCTGGTTAGCTGTGATTCTGATATGTGCAGTATGTAGACGCATACCTACAGCCTGGGCGTGTAGCTTTATTCGATTGGACATCTTTTGCTTGTTAAGGGAATATTAATATTAGGGGTTTTGAGAAGACGAAAGTTGAGAAAGTTGCATACATACTTTGAGGTATGTAAAGGATTCACCAACTTTTGCAGGGATGTCTGCATATGCTATAAGAGACTTTATGCCAATGTCATGAAGTTACTGAATTTTGCTTTTTAATAGGTTGATGTGATCAGCATGGCAGTTATACAGATGGCATTCTCTGGGAGTGGGGATGGGGATTTCCTTGCACTCCATGGCGTGGACATAACTATTGTTCTGCAGTTCTGAACTCTTTGTTATACAATTGTGGCATCTTCAATCAACTGTGCATGAACAGGGCTGTTGGTAGCCGCCCCTTGCTGGCGTTTCGTCTTGGTGGCAAATGTTCTTGTTTTCTTGATGCCTAAGGAAGTGTACTGCAGAGCATGCTGCGAGTGAACAGCAGCAACGTACTCGTTGTTCCACCTTGGGAGTGTGCGTGGTTGTCGGACGAGCAATTACAACTGCGAGACGGGGCTGGCTGCATCTGTTTCGACGTCAGAGGCAGGTGTCCTGTGTTGCTCCCAGGTATCGCGGTACAGGTGTCGCACATGCATATCACAGACCACTTTACTTGCAGGTGAAAACGACGCCACTGTCATTCTCAAGCCTACTCCCGGGTCCAAGAGAACCCGCTACGTCCGAGACCTTCAAGCAGCTGCATACCTAGGAAACCTAGACACTGACAGCAATTACACCATAATCCTTGGCAGTCACAGGAACAGCTGTTTGAAGTTTGAGAAGGACCTTCAGCCTCGTCATCAGGCAAGTACCACACGGTGGCCTCTGATGTCTGGCTATACTCACAACACGAGTCTGTTGGCACATTAGGTTGTGTTACTGGACCAATCATTGATACTAGTACCACGCCTTGTTGCTTGGTACGCCCACAACGTATTTGTCTGTGTAGGCTGATGGTGTCCCCGGCTCCAAGTTGACAGGGGACAGTTTTACCAGTTTCTGGATTAGCTACAGTCAAGGCACCATCACTGTAGGCTTAGGGGAGCCAGGAGTAGACAGCCCTCACTACAGCTGGACTGATCCAGATCCAATCCCCAACGTCAAGCATGTGGGTCTCAGCACCTGGGACAAACATGTGGGGTATAGGCGGATACAGATGCAGCCTGCTGTCAGTCGCAAGCCTGCGGCGCCTCAGCAAACACAAGAGCCATCGCCACAGCTTGGTGCTCAGTCCCTCAAGTGGCTATGCAGACAGAGCATTGAGCAGCATCTGTGTCCTGAGAACCTGTGCAGCCTTTTGCATGGTGTGGAAGAGCTTGCACCAGCGCTGGACGAGCTGAGAGAGCCTCTCATGTCTTGCCTGGCTGACAACATTGAGGAGGTGGTGATGTCAGATCATGATGGCTTCTGCAGTTTACCCAGCACATGTCTTGCAGACCTGCTGGACCGCCCTGGGCTGGTACGACTTCCATGTGTGCTATGCACTGAATGCTTGGTGCTGCAGCAGCCCGGGTCATGAACCCTTTCTGCAACGTCACCCTAGTCATAAGTAGACATGCACAGGCCAAGGTGGTCAATCTTGCAGTCATGCCTGTTCTTGCAGCTTCTAGGCGCCAACTTCTGCTTGTCCTGCCTTTCATCTATGCTGCATTTCCTCTGTGCTGCATTGTGCATGATGCGTGCAAGGCATTTTGCTGACTCAATGACACTGCTGCAGGCATGCTCAGAAGGCAGCCTATTTGGTGCTTGTATGATCTGGGCTGAGGAGTCTGACAGCAAAATTGATGAGGTTGAGCAGCTGCTGCCCCTCATACGCTTTCCACTCATGACTCAGCAGGAGCTCCAGGTACATCAAAGCAGTTGCCCTGTGACAAATCACTTGTCGTGCAGATTGCAGTCTGCCAAACTTCTGGACAACTGAAACCATCGCTTTGCAATCTTGTGCATCAGCTTGGCATCTAGACACTAATGCATCAATGGCACAGCATGGCACAGGTGACATACTCTGAGGCATACATGCTTTCTGCAGGTAGTCTGTGCACATCCCTTGGCATCCCACAGTGCGCAGCTACAGCACCTTATAGCTGAGGCCATGGCTGCTCAGCAGGGCTCTCAGGACCTCAGCCCCATATCTCAGGTTCACAACCTCAACTGTTCAGCCCTTTCTTCAAATGTTGCTAGAGCTCTTGTGACAAACTGTCAAGGAGCACAACACGTCCTTGCTGGTGGTCAGCTGCATGTCAGCTTGCATGACTCACAGGTTTTATGCTGTCCTGTGGTGCTGCTGGCATGCTGTACCATATAGAACACCACAGTTCTTGCACACTTGTGCAGGTGCAAATGCAGATGGCCCCTGTCTGTGTCGAGTCCAAGCGGCATATCCATGCGATAGATCAAGGGATGCAACAAGTGTCACAGCGGTTCCAGCGGCGGCACCCCTCTGCATGCCAGGAGCTGATGTACATGTTTGATGGCGACGACAATGGCGTTTGTCATTTCATAGGAACTAGCTACGGGTCTCAGGAATGGGTCAACCCTGTGCTGTCTGGTCAAATCAAGGTGAGGATGTTGGCTGGTGCCAACATCAGTATCGGTTGAGCCCATGCTGTCAAGGATGTGATGACCTGTAAAGATGCCACAATGTGGTATGTCAACCACAGGTTGTGTTTGCTCAATGGCATGCGACCTGTAGACATTGCTGCTGATTGCTACAGTCATAGTCCATGGTCTGGATTCATGCTAGATCATGATGCTGTGCACATGCAACTGGTCATGTTGACCGCATTTCATTGCTCAGTGGGCTGAGACTGTGCTCCTGCAGGTATCGGCAAGCAGTCCAATTTGTCGCAACACAGACCCAAAAGCAGTCGTGAGCGGCAACTTCCTACGCATGAACTTTGCTGGGCCGTGCACTGTGGCAGGTCAAGCCCAAACCTGGTGGCAAGTTGATCTGGGAGAGCAGCACTGCCTGACGTGCAACTACTACACGCTGCGGCAGGATGGCTCACAGGACTTTGTGCGCAACTGGGTCATGCAGGTCAGCATATGTCGTGCATTGCTGCCCATGCTGCATGGTGGTGCATGTTGGCATGCAATTGTGGCTATACTGGCAGTCTGTAGTTGTTGAGCTCAAATGAGCGTCTATCTTAGCACAACTGTGCACTGTGTGTGCTTGCGCTTTACTTAATTGGTGGGGCAGATGTAGATGTGATGCACAGCTTGCATGACTGCGTCGAATCCTGTGCAGGGATCAAATGATGGGAAAGCTTGGGTCACGCTGCGGTCTCATGTCAACGAAAACACAGTCAAGCTGCCTGGCCAGTATGCGTCATGGCCTGTAACAGGTCATGCAGCTCTGTTTCCCTACCAGATGTTCAGGCTTCTGCTGACTGGTCCAAATTCTGGTGCGCACAACAATATATGCCTTAGCTACATCGAATTCTATGGATACTTCTTGGCCCGTGAACATGCAGTCAGTCAGTGAAGAGGGGCATCTTCTGCCCATCTTGCTACTGTCAGACTGCGGTTGCCCTGAGGTCCGACCATCATGAAAATGCAGCTGGCAATTTGATCGAAACATGCTATTGTACTTGGCAGTTTAGGCGGGTATGAGAGTGGTGGTGTTGAGATCTGTGTTGAGTTTGTGTTGCTACATTGGTTATTCGCCTGCCAGCCTTTGCGACATATGTTGTCAGGATGCTCTGCAAGTCCTGCATGATGTTTGGCAGGTTCTGCTTGTCAGTCTGGATCAGCCCTTCTGCCGTTCTGTTTACCAATCAGTAGTGGTTTGCCTCAGTTCTTGTACCAATTCAGCAAGTATGCAGAGTGTGTCAGTGACATTTCAATGCGTGTGAGTGTACACAACTGCATTACCGAGTCATGTCCTGTGGCCTGGTGTGACTAAATTGTTGACAAGATGGGTCCATGGAACATTTCACATGCTTGAGCACACAGCAGTAAGTCCTTGTAAGCAAATCAGCGCTGTGGATTAATAACTTGTGGTGAGTAGTATTCTATCAGACTCTAGTCACATTTGCACAGGTGCAGCCCCACCACAGTACTTGCTATCGCTGTGCACAAACTGCTATTAAAACAATATGAGCAGGAGGGAATTGTTGCGCTCCAAATTTTCTTTCTGCCAAATCATGCGCATGGCTTTTATGAGCGTCATTGTAAATCTCGGCTATCTAGGTTTGACGTAGGGACCACATAACAGGATTCTGCAAATTGTAGGCATGCCTTCGAAGCCCCCGATTACGGACATGGGCACGTCCAACCTTAAGGTGCTCGGGTTGACAGCGACTTGTGTCTCCCGCGCTCATGCTTGATCAAGGCTGCAGATTTGATTCTGACTGACTGTCCTTGTCCCAAAAGATTTGCGCGCCATTAGCAGCAGAGCTGGCAGCAGAGGTTTGCACTGACCTCTAGCAGCACGTGTCACAACGGTTGCTTTTATTCTCCAAACTGACTCATGCATTGACCACGACACCCACTTGCGATCGAAGTCAAGGCGTCTAGGACAGATCTATGAGATTAGCAATTAAGTCTGGTTGACCGGAGGCATACAGACCTAGGTTTTGCGGCGCAATTTGGCCTCGAGCTGATCTAGATGGTGACGATACAATTATTTCAGAGTCTGGGCTCACGCCATTAGCTGGCATCAGCAAGCTCAAAGCGGCAGATCACCACGTTGTACTGATCGCGGCATTCTGCAGCGTTCTGCTTTTTCACTGGCGAGCTTTCTGTCCTTGAACAGCTGGTGCTGCTCAGCTTCGGAGAGACTGCGCCAGGTCAGCATCAACTGACAACTGGCGGGCGAGCTTTGCAGAGGCGGACTTGCTCAACACTACGTCCCAACGCGTATCTGACTGCTGGTTTGACTTATGCTGCACAGATTTGCAGTCGGCCTCGCAGTCTTGCTGGCGATAACAGCCCTTGCTGTTGTCAGTCGCGGTCCTTTTTCTGGCAAGGCAACACCGCCGTAGCCGCCAGAACTGCGGTCGACGACCCAGCAGAAGTATGCACTTCAAGCTTTGCTGCTGCCGAACTAAACCTTGCGCTATCGCAGTTTGCGCCGTGTCGTGCGTCCGATTGAACTCTGGAGACCTTACGAGTCATCATCAGCACAGCCATCGTCCGCAGTCACTAGCTTCAAGCTGGCTGTGTGACGCAGGTCAGAACCAGGAAGCTCAACAGTCCAGACGACACAGTCAGTCGGTCATCACAGCGGAGATAGCGACTCAGGGCAAGCAAGTCAACAGCGGCACTATATTGCATCAGCATCATAGTTGATCGGGACCCGGACAAGAACCTTGCAGGGGAAGTCTCGGGTCAGCAAGCCTTGTGACAGACAGCATATCAAGTTGACAGTAAGCTGTTTTGCAAGGTCGCTACTGCAAGTGGCATGACCAGAGACACTGCTGAACCAGACCCGACCCTGAGTGCAGCAGCTTGTGACAGTGTCAAGTGGCTGCAGCCAAGCGGTAGGTCTACTGCTGGTTGTGCCCATCCGATCAAAAGGCTTGCAAATGCATTGAAGGCATCCGGCGGCGATTTGCCTCCAGCTTGATGCACAGTGCCAACAGAATCCACTGCTGCATCAAGCTGCCAGCAGCTGTGTATGCTCTAGTGCAGCAGCCAAGTCTGTGCCCAGTTGACCTCTGCATACTGCACAGAGCATTTTGACTTTGCTCCTGTTCAGCCCTTGCTTTGTTTTGGTTTCTGTTCCTGCCTGCTTCATGCTCCATGCCATCAACATCCACTATGCTTCAGCACAGGCTTGACAATGTTGCATCACTGGCATAAGTGGTGCAGGCCCACGCATCTTGGGAGAAGGCATTGAAGACCAGGAGCAAGGCATCATGGAGGCAACACCCACACAGAATGGGTAGGACTTTGGCATCTCGCTATGCCCCACATGCCTTGCTTGCCATCAGCAACGTATTAAGCAACTCGTGATGAGAGTGCTGAGAGCCTTTGGCACACTTACAAGGCTATACCAGGTCTTCAAGTCAATTTGGTGACACACTAGCATAGAGAAAGCTGAAGCTGTGAGGCTCCCCTCCGTTTGTGAGGACTTGAACACAAGCAGCACCCTCAAGCAAAGTCTGTCCCTGTGTTTGTGCATGGCAGCCGTGGCGTTCTTTGCAGCCTGCTCAAAGCTGTGCCCAACAGTCTGTATCAGCTTATCCCACAACTGACATGTGGGCTTGTGCTGCAGGGGTGCTGTGTTGCGCATCACACTATTGGCAGCTGGGTTTGTCATAGGTGACACTCTGCGCCCTCCCACATTGTACCTCCACAATTGTCGCAAAAGCCCAGTCTGTATTTTATATGTACAGTCCCCATTTTGTGCTGATACCGAGTTTTATTTGCTTGTGGTAAACAAAAAGCCTGCTCGGTGTAGTAGCACAGGTTACATGACCTAAGCTGGCAGCTGCTACCATTTGCAGGCCCTAATGGTGTTTGTGTGAGGGAGGTCAGCAGGCAGAGTGGGGCAGATATCAAGAGCTGGACAGACAAACACAAAGCCAATTCTGACAACGTGCATCGGCCCTGCAGAAACTTCCTTGTTCAGGTGGAACTAAACTGTTTGCAGCAATCATCACATGAACTCCACACACCACAGCTGTTGCTGCTGCAATACTGCCTGACCGTGACCATTGCTGCGCAACATGCAAAGCAGGCATTGCGACTTTTGTCACTGAGTACCACAGTTGCAACCCTGTTGCTACATCAAGATCGTTCCTGTTGATAGTGTTGTTCAGCTGCAGGGCAGCCAACAGGAAGTTGTGCTGGCTCTGGACATCATGTGTGATGCTGTGGACCGCTACAAAGCACTTTGTGAGGGACGCTACAGTGGTAACAGGCTCTTTGTACCAAACAGTGCTTCATCACATTGAGACAGTGCCGATGTTGGGCAAGCACTTATTGCTACAGGCGGCGCTTTGCCACTTCTGACATGTCAGGCTTATGCTGCTGTTTGTGCAATCAGATCCAAATACTAATGTGTACATTTGGCGTGTTGTTCAATGCTTCAGCTGCGTACTTCACAAGATGCTGTCAATGCATCTGGGCAGACCATGGCAAGCAACACATTTGCATTCTGTGTGATGCTTGGAGTGATGGCTTGAAGGTTGCATCACAGGAATGCATTGTGTGCAGGGCAGTATGTGTCAAAAGCGCAGAGGGTGCATAACATGGAGTTCTACTACCAGCCCCCCCCACGCAATATTGTGCCCCATGCAGCCGCCCTCAAAGGCCAGCAACCATGGTAAACATGCTGTCTAGCACCACCTGTTATACTGAGCTACCACAAAACCTGCATGCAGCAAGACTCTTCATGGTCAGCAACGGTATGTGGAACTGGCTTGCTTGGGCTTCTGCTTGGATGACTACAAGCTTTGTAGCCCATGTTCCAGTGTTGAGCGGCATGCATCATCTGGTGGGGACAGACCATTGCCAAACAAATGATACTATTCCAAGAGGCTGAAGGCTGGTGGTGGTTGTGCAGGGTGCCAGGGCATTTCAGCAGCGGGGGGCAGTCTGATCAGGCAGCTAACATATTTGCTCAAGTGAAGCAGACCATTGCAGCCCAGCGCCAGGCATTCAGCCATAACACAGCAAGCAACATGGAGCAGCAGGTTGACAGTGGCCTTCAGCATGCAGACCTGCTTCTGGCTCAGGTCAGGCTTCAATATACAGTCTTTGATGCTGCTGGCTTGTTTGCCGTTACACATGTCAAAGAATAAATGGAGATGTTGCAAAGTATGATGCACTGCACAGCAAGCAGTCTGTCCTAGCTTTGATAGCTGCTCCGTGGCAGCTTGAATGTATGTACAGAG
>JAABUU010005401.1_pt1 | contig 14373 bp, 19 predicted proteins | sample 5559301 | NCBI WGS metagenome assembly JAABUU01 (sample SAMN10711884, study PRJNA513360) | rock metagenome | isolation source: Antarctica rocks | place: Antarctica: Victoria Land, Richard Nunatak white | reverse complement strand
CCCCACCACCACCATCACCATCACCAACCACCAACCCCACCAACCCCCCGACCACCACACCACCACCACCACCACCCCCCCCAACCCCCCCCAAACACCAACCCCATCACCACCACCACCACCACCACCCCCCCCCAACACCAATACACCACAACACACCCCCAACCCCACCACCATCCCCACCACCACCAACCCCCCCAACTCCCCCACCCCAAACCCCCCAGCCACGAGCAAACACGCAAACCCCCCTCCTCAGTCCGTTTTTCTATTTCTAACGGCCTTGACGGAAGGGGTTGTCTCTTCGAGGAAGGTTTTTGGCTCTAGAGGATCGTGGGCGCGTGTACTGGAGAGTGAGAGAGAGAGAGTGGTTAGGACGGGGGGGGCTGCATGCGGTTTTCGGGTGGATGGATGGGGGGGGGAGTGTTTGAGGGGGAGGGGGGGGAGAATCATGATGTTAAGGGTGCGTTTGAATATGCACAAAAGATGAATCTCAAGTTGGTGTGTTTGAGACGAAGAGAGGTTTGTTAATTTTGTCGATACGAGATGATGACTCCAGTATCCAAGAAAAAAAAGAAGAAAGAAAAAAGAAGCAATGGGTTATAGAAACACCTCGCCTTTGCAGCCACGAGCTGGTGGGACCTAGAACTGGAGCACAAGATACAGCCGTCCATGTATAACTATACACAACCTATAACCCTTTCCTCATCCCAACCAATAGCTAATTACCAACAAGAACCATCCGTCACACACAAAACCGTCTCACAGCGTATCGTACTCCGGATTCACCCAGCCCGGCTGGCCGGCCATAGCCCTCAATCTCGGACCCCAGACGTGCAATGCGGCCAAGACGGGGACGGAGGCGAAGAAGGTGATGATGCCTTGGGCGGCGAAGGTGAGGGTCCAGCCGGAGTGGGCTTGCCAGGGGGCGATGAAGAACTGCACGTGTGGGGGTTAGGGGGGGTTTGTTGGGGTGAAAGGGGCGGTTGAGGGAGTTGGGAGGGGAGATGGGGGGAGAAGAGAAGACTCACAGGATTTATGAACGCGCTGAGGTTGAGAAAGACAGAGTAGAACGTTATAACGCTCATAGATTGCAGGGGATAGCTGTCGACAATGTACGACGTAATGACCGTATTCCCCATCTGGATGCCCGCCGCGAACAGCACAAACGCGATTTGGCCAACGATCCAATGGTACGCCTTGTCGATGCTGATTCCCCATATGATGAGACCGATCGCGCTTAGTAGAGCGGCAGGATATGCCAGCCATAACCTCATCTCCGGGATTCGCACGCCGTTGTTTTTTTTGGCTAGTCTCATGACGATGTAATCGCTCAAGCGACCGGAGAAGAAAATCTCAGAGAACAAGGTACCGATTAGGAGGCCGAGGAAGAGGAGACCTTGGATTTGGGGAGAGTAGTTTGGGTACGCAGCCGGGAGCATGGTGATGATTGAGAGGATCCACCAGTACCAGGCAAAGCAGAATATCAAGACGCCAATGACCACGACGGGATATTTGAAGGTTAAAATGAAACGGGTCACTGAGTCCCAGGGTTTCGGGTGCCGCATTCCAGGAACGGGCTTGAAGTTCAGGAACATGAGTTTCTTGGTGCGCTTGAGGTCAACGGCTGCTGCATCGCTCTTTTCGCGGCCGACTTTTTCGACATCTGCGCTGTCCAAACTAGTATTCCAGGGCATGCGGGAAAGCATGTGGTTGCGAGGATAGAGGGTCTCCGACATGAAAGCTAGCTCGAGGACCAGGAGTAGAGCAAACAAAATAGCAGTAAGCCACTCGATCCAGGCAGAACTGACAAGATCCATAAAACCTCCAATGATCGGACCGACGAGCAGACCAGCATCGATAGCCAACACCCAAAGCCCTAACTTCTGCCCCCGCTCATACTCGAAAAACAAATCCCCGACCACAGCCATGCCAACCGTAGCGCCTGGACTGACTCCAAAGCCTTGAAAGAATCTCGCAGCCATATACCCGCCATAATTCTTCGCGACCGCAGCGCCGATAGTAGCGACTAGAGCGATTATAGTGCCAATGATGAAGATGATGCGCCGGCCGTAGATGTCTGCCAGCGAGGACCAGAACAGCGGGCCTACGGCTAAGCCGAGGGCAGGGATGGCGACAGTCCAGTTGACTTGGGAATAGGAGATGTTAAGGTCGTTCTGAAGTTGGGTGAAGGAGGGAACAGTGGTGGTAGTTATGTAGGTGAACATAAAGTATCTGGGGAGATATGTAAGGTTAATTTTTATATGCATATATATATATGCAACATCAACGGAACATTGGTTGCCGGTATGTTCTGGACGATGGCCAGCAACAACGGTGCGACAGCGAAAGGACTACTAGCTGCATCTTGTGAAGGGAATTGATGCCTTACAAGTACATGACAATGGCCAATATGGTATGCTTCCTCAAGCTCGTCCAGTTCAAGGGATCCAATGGATCTGCAGTAGGCTGTGGTTGCAATTTGAGCCCATTCTTTGATACCGCTACATCAACTGAGTTATTACGGCCTGCGTTCATAACGTCTTGTCCATCCTCGACGTCCTGTGCGCCTTTGCTTCCGTCGCTTCCGCCCAGTATTCCATTGGCCTTGTCCTTGCTGGAAGGTGCAATCTTCTCGCTAATGTCGTCGGCCATGCTGGCAAAAGTGAGACAAATTCGATATAAGAAAGGACTGAAAGGAAGGTACGAAGCAGTATCGACTACGCAGCTGACGACGAATTGATCGAGATTGATATGCGATAATGTCACAGTCTGCAGTGCGATTTCACGGTTTCATACAGCAGCAAGGAATGGCACTTACCGAGCATTGGAACAGGCCAGGCACCACCCTGGACTCCACACCGGCATACCCAGGTCCATGGGATTGGACAGCAGGGAGGAACAGACCAATGAACACAGTCGGTTGGCAATACAATCAGTCAACCACTTGGATGGGTAAGGTGGCTTTGATAGCAAGCCGTTGTTATCTGCTTATCTATCTTCCACCGAGATGATCTTTCCAGGCTTTCCATGACCCCGCCGCTTGGGGGAAACACAACATGAACCATGTGCTTTACGCCCCTCAGGTACATCGATCTCTGCGATACAAAGAATCATGAAGTCATGAAGTCATGAAGAAGAAGAAGAAGACGAAGAAGAAGCACTTCATGGAGACCTCTTGGACCGATCGATTCCGGTGATAGTTGGAGGTCGGTGGAGGTGAGAAATGCGAACCCACGATTATCGGTTATCGGTTATCGTGACCCCTCCCACGCTGTTGGTTGGCTGTTGGCTGTTGCTCGTCCAATTAGACTTCTAGCGTGGGGGGGAATGGCAGGGGTGGCTTAGCCTTACAGAAATGGCGATCACTGTCCTTCTTCACCTTCGTCCGAACTGCTTACTCTATTTGTTTCTCCACCACCACCACCGTCATATCACATACCTACTACTACTCCATGCGCCTGCATCCTCCCGCCTGCATCTCGAATGCTGTGATCTCATGGTCCCCCCCCGCCTTTGGGAAATGCTATGATTACGGTATCCCTGGCTAAAGGATGCCGCGATGCTTCGAAGAAGCGCGGCAAGCTCATGTGTTCCCTCAATCCTATCGTGTCTTACGTATTGTGTGTGTGTAAGTGTGTGGTGCAATCCTGACGAGAAGAGATAAGGCATTGGTGCTGTGACACGCATGTCCTTCTGCATGTCAAAGCCGGTTGCGTTGAACCGGATCTACGTCTCTTGTTCCCATTGAGGAATAAACTAATATGATCCCACCTTCTACTGCGAAGTGATAGGAGATTCTCAAGATGTATTATTATTCTGTGCGTTTTCTATGACCAAACTTCTTTTCGATGGCTGTTCGGTGTTCTGTTCCCGGAATGCTTTTATGACCATGTCCTTCTTTCTTTGCCGGAATCTGTTGCAATCATCCTAGGCTAATCCTAGCCTTGTTTTCGCTCTTCACCCTGTATCTTGCCACTTTTCACCCGTTGCCAGGTCTTTCAAGGGCTCGCTAAATATCCCACCAACTGTTCACTCAATTTGGTGACAAAAACGAAAAGGCGTTGCATAGCGTCACTAATCCAATCGTGCCTGATGGAGGAGAGTACGGCTGCCCATTCCTGGCTGCCAGACTTTCTACAGAATTCGAAAAGCAAGAAAACCTCATCGGGGGATCCATCTCCAGATGAAAGGTCTAGCCTGATACCAAAATTGAACAGCCCCGAACCTTCTGAGAGTGATGAAAATGGAGAAATCTTCGACCTTGAAGACGACCCCAAATCGACATCGAAGCACGTGCTGAGAGAGTCTAAAGTTCTTCTAAAGGGCTCAATTCCGGTCATCTTGGCTTATATGCTACAGAACTCATTGCAAACCATATCGGTTGTCATTGTGGGACGGGGATCACCCGAGGACCTGGCGACCGCAGCTTTCTCATACATGTTTGCCATGAGCACGGCTTGGCTGATCGCCTTGGGAGGAACTACTGCTCTCGATACCCTCTGTTCTGTGACGTTTACTGGTAGTAGAAACCCTCATGACTTGGGTGTCCTTCTCCAGCGGGCTTTCATCGTCTTGGGGCTGTTCTACGTCCCTGTAGCGATACTATGGTTCTGCTCAGAACCAGTCTTCAAAGCATTAGGGCAAGAGGACCAGCTATCGAGAGATAGTGCCCGGTTCCTCTGGTGTTTGATTCCTGGTGGGCTTGGCTACATTTACTTCGAAGCCATGAAGAAGTATTTACAGGCACAAGGTTTGTCAAGCCATTTCCGCCTTACCAGTCACTCACATGTCCCTAGAGATTATGCGGCCTGGGACGTACGTTCTCCTCATCACTTCACCCATTAACGCAGGCCTCAACTTTTTCCTCGTCTACACTTTCAAGATGGGTCTGTTGGGAGCACCAATCGCGACCGGTATATCCTACTGGCTCTCGTTCCTGTTACTATTGGCATATGCACGCTTCGTCAAAGGCTGGGACTCATGGGGCGGATGGTCACGTAAATGTCTACAAAACCTGGGTACTTTTTCGCGTCTTGCCATCCTCGGTGTGGTCCACGTAGGAACAGAATGGTGGGCATTTGAGATTGTTGCTTTGGCTGCAGGCAGGCTTGGGACGATCCCTCTGGCCGCCCAAAGTGTTATCATGACCTCAGATCAGGTCATGAACACAATTCCCTTTGGAGTCGGAGTGGCTGCAAGCGCGAGAGTAGGCAATCTATTAGGGGCTAAGAACGCTAAAGGCGCTGCGAGAGCTGCCAATACTGCAGCTTGGCTAAGCATGATACTCGGTGCTGTGGTTCTTGCTATTCTCATGGGGACCAAGGATCACTTTGCCAAGATCTTCAACAACGATCCAGATGTGGTCAAGCTTACTGCAGAAGTACTTCCTTTCGTCGCTCTGTTCCAGATTGCTGACGGTCTAAACGGAAGCTGTGGGGGCAGCCTTAGGGGAATGGGCAGGCAACATATTGGAGCAGCCGTCAACATCGTTAGCTACTACTGCGGTGCCCTGCCCCTTGGGATTTATCTTGCATTCCATGGATGGGGATTGGAGGGACTATGGGTTGGCCAGTGTATTGCACTGTACATTGTTGGGATCCTCGAATGGGCTATCGTCGCGTTTTGCGACTGGGACCATCAGGTGAAGAAGGCCTTTGAGAGGATGGATGAGGGTGAAAGGATTGAGAACGGTACGCTTCCTCCGGACAATGACAATGCTGACTAGATTTGCTGGACCTCCAAAACCCTCTTTTTGGATGACGTATATCTTCGGTTCCATAGAGCCTTGCTTCCAAAAACGCTAGACTAGATTGTATATACGAATAGGGAAATCCTCCCCGGCCTTCTTATGAGTGAGGAAAACTACAAAACAGCCATACAGACATCTTCAGCTCGAAGTCGCCAAACAATGTCGATTGCGCACACCGCTAGACCTTGGCAGAACGTCCGAAGGTCTCCCAGTTTAGGGTCGTACAACTTAAAGATGCTATTACAAACCTCACAACTATGTGATTGTCATAAAATAGATACTGGTCACGTTTCTTCCCGATAAGATCGTGCAGGTCTTACGCAACTGACAGGGGTAGCGGCAGATAAGAGACTTGAGACGCCAAACCATGATATTTCCGTCAACGTCTCTCCACCAAGCACCCAATCACCAAAACACAATCACTGCTAATGCTGCCTAAGGAGCTTTACCTCATCATATTCGTCTGCCGTGAGATAGCACAACGTCATGATGCCATCCATACGGATCTGGAGCCCGTTAGTATACAGGAACAAGTTAGCTGCTCCAGTAGGATGACCTGGAGGCGGGGGTTTTCGCTACCTTCGACGCGGGGCTCACGCGGGAAAGTCTTCTCGAGGATTCCGATGTTTTTCTTCTCTGTATTCAGTGCGACCTTGGAACTTTCCACTGCGCTGCAACTGTAAAGAGCTTCACGATGTTGTTCCATCTGCTCTCTGTTGCTGTGTGCGTCGCCACTACCTTTGCGCATGGTAGTCATGATCAAAAGCCGATTGCGGGCCCTCACAAGAGCCTATGGTACAATACACGCAACGCTATCCCAGGTGATGGGGGAACCCAGGTATGCCGTCGTTGATGTTATCAAACGAACATCCATTGACAAGCGAAGGCCGATTCTGTGTTTTCTGGCATCTCTACGTTTGGGCGCCTGCCGTATTTCCCATGTCTGGCCAGTGACGAGGAGAAGTACGACATTGCCTTCCTGGGTACGAATTGTGTATTGCGAGATCTGGCGAAGCGATGACTGTACTGACCCTTCATGCAGGAGCACCGTTCGACACTGGAACTTCTTACCGCCCAGGTGCCCGCTTTGGACCCAACGGAATCAGACAAGGTTCTCGCCGTCTCAATCTTTAGTACGTAATACTGGAGCTTACTCTTGCCTTGGGCGCAAAGGCTCACGTAAAGTGCGATTCAGCGGCGGATACAATGTTGCACTTGACGCAAATCCTTTCAACAGCTGGGCAACCGTCTTAGACTGTGGAGATATCCCAGTGACTTCGTGAGCCTTCTAATGGAGTTCCCAAGATCTCACCCAATCACTAATCCTGAGCTAGGTATGACAATGCGTATGCAATTCAGCAAATCGAGGAAGGCCACAACAGCCTCTTGTATCGTGCACCTGCCACAGATGCAGATAAGAAAGGTCCCTCAAAATCTGGCAAAACTTTACCGAGAGTCATCACTCTGGGTGGTGACCACACAATTACCCTGCCGCTTCTCAGGAGCGTAAATAGAGCCTATGGACCTATCACTGTGATTCATTTTGACAGCCATTTGTAAGGCCTTCCATAGCAATAAGAGCACATTTTCTCATCATATCCTAGGGACACTTGGAGGCCTAAGGTGTTCGGCGGTGCTCCCACAGAGCAAGCCTCGATCAACCACGGTACCTACTTTTACCACGCTCACGAAGAAGGTCTTCTTGCCAATGACACCAACATCCACGCGGGTATTAGGACTACGCTGTCTGGCCTTAGCGACTACGATAACGACGGCTACTGTGGTTTCGAGATTGTCGAGGCCCGTGAGATCGATACTATTGGCATGAATGGTATCATCAAGAAAATCAGAGACAGGGTCGGCTTGACCAAACCTGTGTATTTGAGCATCGATATTGATACTTTGGACCCTGCTTGTAAGTCCCTTCCTCTCTTTCTTCTCTTCGTCTGCCAGACCATCACAGAACCATAATCCCTCTTCCGTCTAGGATGGAAAGAGGTCGAGTCTGAATCTACTAACAAAAAATTCTCTAGTCGCTCCTGCAACGGGTACCCCCGAAACTGGCGGCTGGTCCACACGTGAACTCCGCACCATCATCCGCGGCCTCGAAGGCATCAACTTCGTCGCGGCCGATATCGTCGAGGTAGCGCCTGCGTACGATACCAACGCCGAGCATACGACAATGGCGGCTGCGGATACGCTTTTCGAGGTCATGACCTTGATGGTCAAAAAGGGCCCGTTGAGTGCGATGGTCGCGCAGGACGACGAAATGCAGAAGATTACAGGCAAGGCAGGAGAACTCTGAGGTGAAGGCCCCAAGGGAGAAGAAAGTCTAGGGTGGGGTTTTTAGAGGTTGTGCATACATATAAGAATAACTGGTTAGGTCGTAACTCAAGTACTACCTGACATAGCCAATGACAGAAGGATTCAATCACACTTTATTTGAAGCTTGTTCTCATCAGCACCACTTCTGGCGTTTATACTAAGACTAGAGGGAGATTGCCTACTATGGGTTGTTCAATGTCATTCCTTATATACCTTACCCGGGTTTAAGCGAGCCCTAACGCCTAAGCAAGGTCCCTTACATTCGTAATCCAGGGTTTCGACTTTCGAGGAAGTTCTACTGATATTGCGATACAAGCACTTTATTTCTGGTTCTTGCTTCGTTTCGATCCTGATAATTCGCTCTGTTTTTGGCCCTTTCTTTCCATCGAAACAGTTCCTGCTCAAAGGCCAAATCATGACGTCATGGATATGATATGAAAACCTTCGCGTCTCAGGCGCGCAGCTTCTTAACCACCTGTTAGCAAGCGTGTCTCCACGTGCAAGACTTTGGCACAGTCAAGTCACTGACCTGCATGTACAGGCTTCTCACCAAACAGCACACCGTTTGGCAATGGAAGATTCTATCCAAACTCTCATCGCCACCACGACATCTTTCGCGATTAGAATTTCACCCGAATTCGCCCTACGGGCTGTTAGACTTGAGAAATCATCACAAACAAGAAAAGGTAATGGGTAAAAGGAAGAGCTCCACGGCGCTGGCGTCCGGGCCTGCTATTACAACCGTGCCAATACCTGTACCTTGGGATGACAGCGTAACTCGGCCTGCTAAGAGAAGGAAGAGCCAGCGAGAGACTCTAAAGACCGAACCCGAATCACTTTCTACCAACCCAAACAAGAACGCGAATGTGCTTGATGGCCCTCAGGCATTGCGTGCCTCTCCAGATGCGGACGAACAAGATGAGAGCATGGACGCAGCGAAGGCGGGAATGGATGTTAAGGAACAGGTCAAGGAAGAGGACGATGAGGTTCCATCATTGGTGACTGGAGGCGATTCTGATTCGGCGCTTTCGGATTTGTCAAATATCGAGTCGCCTGTGAAAGCTGCATCAGTTAAATCGAAGCCGGGAAAACCGGGGGGCCAAAAAGCGGCATCAAAGGAAACAACAACAGCTGCCAAGGGCAAAGTCGCAGCCCAGAAGAAGGGAAATATAACGGAACCGCAATTCCTCGACCCAGAAGCTGAGGGCGAGGAAGAGGCTGACGAGGAAGAAATCCAAATTGCGCTATCAAGGCCACCGCCAGTCAACAGTGATTACCTGCCTTTACCTTGGAAGGGCCGATTGGGATATGTGAGCTTTCATGGAACAGCTCAAAAACCCCGCTAATCCTATCAAGGCTTGCCTAAATACGTACCTACGCTTTTCGAACCCGCCTGTATTCAGCTCTCGAACCTGCCGAATTGCATCTATACTCGAGAATCGTCACCCACTTAAGGACCCAAACCAGCCGCCACACGCAACCAAGAACAGGCCTGATAAGGACCAGCCTGCAGACAAGAGCCGCGGACAAGCCTTTGTGGAAAGCCTGGGGCTAGCGAATGCTCAGGATATTGTGAAAATGCTCAGGTGGAATGACAGATATGGTATCAAGTTCCTGAGGTTGAGCAGCGAGATGTTTCCCTTTGCGAGTCACGAAGAGTATGGCTACAAGCTAACCCCTTTCGCCTCTGAGGCATTGGCCAAAGCTGGCAAGGTTGCAGCTGAGCTCGGCCACAGGCTTACGACCCATCCCGGCCAGGTAAGCTCCTCATTAAAGCAGCTGACATTTCCCTCTAACCTTGATTTTAGTTTACTCAATTGGGTTCGCCGCGGAAATCAGTTATTGACAACGCACTTCGGGATCTGAACTTTCACGCAGAATTGTTGAGCCTGTTGAAGTTACCACCTCAGCAGAACCGGGATGCAGTCATGATACTGCACCTTGGGGGCGTCTTTGGGGACAAGGCAGCAACTCTGGACCGGTTTCGAGACAACTACAGAAAACTTCCACAAGGGGTCAAAGACAGATTAGTGCTAGAAAACGACGATGTCAGCTGGTCTGTTCATGAGCTATTACCACTATGCGAAGAACTCAATATCCCCATGGTGCTCGACTTTCATCATAACAACATTATTTTCGATACTGATCAAATAAGGGAGGGTACGAAGGATATTATAGACGTCTTCCCGCGGATACTAGCAACATGGAAGAGAAAGAACATAACACCGAAGATGCACTACTCTGAACCCACGCCTGCTGCTATCACTGGAAGACAGCGTAGGAAGCACAATCCTCGCGTTGCCACGTTGCCACCATGCCCTCCAGATATGGATCTTATGATTGAGGCTAAGGATAAAGAGCAAGCCGTGTTTGAATTGATGAGAACGTTCAAGCTGCCAGGTTTCGACACTTTTAATGATATAATACCCCACGTGCGAAAGGACGATAATAAGCCGGTCAAGGTTACGAAGAAAAAGACACCTAGGAAGAAGAAGGCGGTCAAGAACGAAGATGACGAACTCGAAGCTGCAGAGGAAGCGATCGAGGTTGAAGAAGATCCTGTCCAGGCGGAAATTGCCGGCGACGAAGTCGGCATGGGTGGCCCAGACAGAAGAGTCTACTGGCCTACTGGCATGGAACATTGGCTAAGACCAGTGAAGAAAGTTGTGAAACCCAAGACCGAAAAGGGAGAAAAGATGACGCCAGCGCAGAAACGCAAAGCCGCTGCTGCTGAGGCTGCAGAAGCGGCGAAAGAAGAATCGAAAGAGGATGGTGTAGTTTATGCTATGACTGCAACGCCTACGCCCGCTAAGAAAACCAAAGCCGGTCCTAAACCGAGTGCGAAGAAAACTGGAAGTGCAAAGAAGACGGCGAAAAGCGTTCCGACTCCTTCGACTTCAGATGATGAGGACTCGGAGCTGCCGGTGGGTCTGTCTAAGGAAGGGACTCCCTTTCCCACAGCGAAGAAGGCGGCCCCGGCGCGGAAAAGCGCGAGGGCGAAAAAGGTCAGCTATGCCGAGGAAGAGGCGGACTTGGATTGATGTGGGTAGCTTTTGAGGCTCGACATCAAAGGTGGCATACAATGTACATACGAAATAATCCTTGGTGGTCTCAGAAAGTATATCTGCTACAAAGAGAGTATTGTTATGTGGAATACTGTTATGTGGAATGTTGTTGTAGGGGGTTCTTACTGTATTACCGGTACCATTGAACGGGAGGGTCGTGAGGGTGTATTGATAAAGGACCCAGTCGGTAGGGCAGCCCACGTGACAAGGGCTCCATACTCTAACGCTAATGTGTTCCAAGGCAATGGATTCTTGACCAAAGCCTGCTCCAGCCATTGTCTCTTCCACAAATACTAGAACAGCCCCCGTAGATCGATGAAATCAATTCTCTGCGCATGAACACATTCATTGGATGTCATTGACAAGTCACTTCTTTTGCTGCCGTACTTCAGCTTTTTCCATGAAGTCGTCAGCTTAGCAACATCCGACTATCAAAATGGTGTCTCAAAAGGTGGTGGGCCTGTGCCAAGGCTCCACGACCGTTAGTTCCGAGCTTGGCAGAGATCCGACACTTGCCTCTGGCAAAGTAATCAAGAAGCTATACGGAGAAGACGTCGGCGGTCATGATGAGCATAAGAAGTTTATAGATCCAAGGCCGACTGCAGAAGACCTCAAGAAGGCATGGACGTGTGGAAAATGGGGGGACTCGCATCCCAGCGACTTATTCCTAAAGGTGAGTTTCTCCTGCTGCTGCACCTCGAATCAAGTCCAACAACTCTATTTTCAGGTCTACCACGATGCCCTATGTACTCTCGAGGGAGACCCAATGGTCGGCATGACCTCTCCACCGCTGATGGGCAGCTACGGTGTCGTGCCGTTAAGCATTATCGCTCCGTTGCCCGATATCTGCCGTCACATGTCGAATTGCATTGCGCGCGCTGAGAAGGAGGTCTTTCTGGCAACGAATTACTGGCAATCTTCCGATGCCTCGACCCTGATCACGAACGCGCTCAAGGAGCTGTCTCGCCGCGCTGGAGGTCGAGGGGAGAAGGCTGTCGTGAAGATCATGTATGATCGGGGGAACGCAAAACAAGTCATCGATAACCACCAGATCGTGTCCGTGGACGAATTTACTGGCAAGAACGTTCGCCTTCCACATCCGGATGAGTTGCCGCATGTGGATCTTCAGGTCGTCAACTACCACCGGCCAGTCTTTGGCACTTTTCACTCCAAGTACATGGTCGTGGATAGGAAAATAGCGATCTTGAGTAGCAATAATATCCAGGACAACGACAATCTTGAGATGATGACCCATATCGAAGGCCCTATTGTGGACTCCTTTTATGACATGTCATTATGCTCGTGGTATAAGGAGCTGAAACCTCCATTGCCATGTCTCAATACGCCAGCTGCTCAGGGAGGTCTACCGGGATATGAACAGCGGAGCCAGGGGCAAACGTCGGCAACAATGGACATACCAGATACTGACGCCGGAGTAAGAGCGCAAGCGACCGATCCCACTACCGAACTGCATCCTCATCTTGTAAGCGGAGAGAGAATCGGGTCGCCAAGTGCTACCAGTCATGGAACACAGCAATCGGGGCAAGACCAATTGTCAGCTCGGACCGGCGCCTTGAATCTCAATCAGGAGCAAGGTGTAGCAGCTGCTGGTACATCAATTGAGCCTCACCCTCACGCTCCCAGTGGAGAAACATTAGGACACTCAAATGTAGCGAACACTGGATCTGGGGACTTGGGAAAAGTGGCAAATATCGTTCACGAGACCAACAAAGCAAATCTCCCTGAACATACGGAGAAAGATCCCAATTACGACATGGATATCCCTGCGGAAATTGCCCGAGCTCAGTCGGTTCTTCTACCTCGAGGTTCGGAGAGGAGAATAGATGCTATCACCAGACATTTGAGTATGTCAACGTTCGCCTGAAATATGATAAAGTACTTAATAGATAACAGATACCACCATTCAGCCTGATACAAAGGGCAATGCGCCTGATGTGGCAGAGGGAGATGAGATGACACCATTGATTCCCCATCCTGTGGACACGCCAATACCAATGGCCATGGTCTGCCGTAAACCATGGGGTGGTAAGTTTGTGTTATTTTACATTTAGGCACATCATGCTAACCCTAAATAGCACCAAACCACGCTTGTGTCCACAACCCTCAGAACGAAGCCTTCCTTTCAGCCGTCCGAAATGCCCAAAGAACCATCTTCATCCAAACCCCCAACCTCAACGCCGAGCCCCTCCTCCCTGCCCTCCTCGACGCCGTCCGCCGCGGCATCGAAGTAACCTACTACGTCTGCCTCGGCTACAACGACTCCGGCGAACTTCTCCCCTTCCAAGGCGGCACCAACGAAATGATCGCCCACAAACTCTACTCCCAGCTGTCCGCGCCCGAAAAACAGCACCTGCACGTATTCAACTACGTCGCCAAAGACCAAACCCGCCCCATCCACAACAAATTCAAGAAGCGCTCCTGCCACATCAAACTCCTCATCGCCGACTCCCACATCGCCATCCAGGGCAACGGCAACCAGGACACCCAGTCCTGGTACCACTCCCAGGAAGTCAATATTTTGCTCGACTCGGCCGCCGTCTGCAAGGCGTGGGAGGAAGGCATCCGCAGGAATCAGAACACGCATTTGTATGGCGCGGTGGACAAGGAGAGTGGATGTTGGGTGGACGAAGAGGGGAAGCAGGCGGAGGGGGCGTTGGGGACGGATGTGGGGCGGTTCAGCTGGGCAAAGGGGGTAGTGGGGGCGGTTAATCGGGTCAGGGGTGCTGGGGGGTTTTAGGTGGGATTGTATCCCTTAGGTCGGATTCTTTGCATGTCGTAGAACCTCTCTCTCTCTTTGTTTTTGATTTTCTCAAATGCCCATCTCCACCGCCGACTGTCTTCCTTCCCCCCCCCCACTCAAAACTTCCCTTATCCCTAACCCCGTCTTCCTTCCCCCCCCCCCCACTCAAAACTTCCCTTATCCCTAACCCCGTCTTCCTTCCCCCCCCCACCACCCAAAACTTCCCTTATCCCTTATCCCTTATCCCTAACCCCTCCTTCCCCTCTCTCTCTCTCTCTCCTCCTGCACCCCCTGACATTCCCCATCTCCATCTCCATCTCCATCTCCATCTCCATCCCCATCTCCCCCCCCCTTTAACCCTTCACCCCCCCTTAATTAACCCCACCCCCCCACTATTATCACACTCCCCCCCCCACTATTATCACACCCCTCCCCACCATTATCATATCACCCCTCCCCACCCCCCCCCCAAC
>JAABUU010005400.1_pt1 | contig 14376 bp, 11 predicted proteins | sample 5559301 | NCBI WGS metagenome assembly JAABUU01 (sample SAMN10711884, study PRJNA513360) | rock metagenome | isolation source: Antarctica rocks | place: Antarctica: Victoria Land, Richard Nunatak white | reverse complement strand
GGACACGAAGGAGAAACGGTAGACAATGAGGTTCGACCGCACCAGAGCCTCGGGATGCGCACCCCGGTCGAGTTCCTCGCCGCACAGTTCGGCATCCATCCGTAGCGGACGTACTGAACCCATTCAGTAGCGGTGGGCGACACGGTTGTTGCCGTCGCGGAACCTTTTGCTGCGGTAGCGGGGATGCTCGTGGCGGCAGATGCAGTCGTCGCCGTTGGGGAGACTGCCGTTGACGTTGCCACGCCTTGCGTACTCCCGTCCGCAGGCGAGGGCGCGGCAACCGTCGTCGGTGGGAATAACGGCGATTGATAGGCGGCAATGGGCGAGGATGCCATGTCAGTTGCCGTCGGCGCAGCGGTCGCGATGGCGATCGTCGGGGCGGCGAGGGTGTCGAGTGCCGACGCCGCATTGGTCCGGGCATAGCCGACGCCGTAGATGGAGAGAATCGCCGCCGAACTCAGCGCGACGAGACCGTTCGTGACCTTCTTGTTCTTGCCGCCGCTCTTCGCCTTCGCCGCATTGGGGGCCGACGATGTGGGATCTGGTCGTTGCGCTGACGGTGGTGCAATTGCTCGCTTCTCTGGTTGCTGTGTCATCTGTTCTTCCTATTATCTGTACTGCGGTTTGCCTTCCGGGGACCGTCCGGTACACCAGGGTGTGTACCTGAGGGGAAGGCAAGGCCAAAATGAGAAACTGGTGAGGACGACGAGCGCCAGGTAAACACTCTATGCACTTCCACTTTTCAGGGAGACGTTGCCGCTCCCATCCACTTGGACCGAAATAGCGGCGAGCGGCCTGCGCGCGGGTCCCCGAACCACCTGAGCGTTATGCACCGGGTCGAAGACCGCACCGTGGCAAGGGCAAATAATCTCTTTCTGCGTCGCGCTGTACTGCACCGTGCAGCCAGAGTGCGTGCAGATGGCGCTGTAGGCCACGACGCTGCCATCCGCCAGGTGGATGAGGAGCGCCGGGTCGCCCGAGGTTGGATCCGTGAAGCGCGCCGCGCTGTTCGCGGGTAGCGAAGAGGTGTTCGCCAGCGCCGCCGAGGGAGAAGGCGCGGTGGTCGGCGTCGCGCGCGGGAGGGGAGGAGTTGTGGTCCTCGCGGCGTTCGATTGACCACCCGGCAGTGCGATCGCTGTTGGCTCCCCCGTGCTGTTCCCGAACGACGGCAGGGTGCGTAATCCACTGCGGGAGGAAACGACACCAGATGTTACGGTCGCGCCGGACGCCGTCGGGGCGCCACCAAGGGTTGCCTCCGCTGTGTACGTGCCGGTCGGTGTGTGCGCCTTCGCGACCACCCCCGCGATTCCTGCGGTGACCGCCAGGAGCGCCGCCGTGCCGAATCCCCGCAGGACGGCGGCGCGCGTCACGGCATCCGACGGCGCCGGTCGTACCTCCGGCGTCGGATAGGCGGGAAACGCCGGGGGCCGGGACGTCGCCCGCCGCGGCTGCCGCGTGGTCGCCATCGTGGCAATCTGGACCCGTCCGCGCATGACCTCACCGAAGAAGTACTCATCGAGGCTGTACGGCCCAGGTCCGACCAAGGCGAGCGTCAGCCACAGCAGCGCGCAGGGCAGGTCGCCGCCCAGGAAATAGGGATGCACCGCCCAGGAGGCGGTCAGGTAGAAGATCAGGCTGATCGCCGCGCCCCCGATCGCCCCGGCGCGGGTCAGCAGCCCAGTCAGCGCCGAGAGCCCGACGAGCAGCTCGCAGAAGGCAATCACGCCGCCGACAAAGGCGGCGTGCGGGATGACGACGTGTGTGAGCAGCGGGGAAAGGGGTGAGCCCGAGCGCACGTAGCCGCGCATCTCCGCACCGACGAAGCCTGGGGCCATGGAGTCCAAGAATTGCGGATCGGTGAACTTCTGGATACCTGCGTAGAGATAGGTGATCGCCAGGAAGAGGCGCGCTGGCAGAATGATCGCGGCGGGGATGCGCCCCGGCTCACGCGAGACGCCCACGAGCCACGGCAGACGTTTGCCAACAGGCCCGCGCGTTTCCCGCGTCTCCTCGGCAGAACGCACGGGCGGCTGCCATCGCTGAGTATCGGTCTGTCGCATTGGCTTCGTGTTCTTCATGTTTCCTCTGTGCCATCGTCGCCGCCCCGTGCCATCAATCGGCATCTTGGCATACCAACCTGAGAGAAACATTGGAATCGCGTTATACTTTTCCAAGCCTGCTTTCAGATTCCGCCGGTACTATTGCGGAGGAGCGCACCCTGTGGAGATATTGCTGGTCGAGGACGATGGGCGCGTCGCCCGTCTGGTCGAGCGCACCCTCGCTGAGGCCGGGCACCATGTGGAGGTGGCCTACGACGGCCCGTCGGGCCTCGCGCGTGGCGTAGCGGGTGCGTACGACCTGATCGTATTGGACATCCTCTTGCCGGGGATGGACGGCCTGGATGTCTGCCGCCGATTACGCCGCCGGTCTGTCCGGACGCCGATCCTGATGCTCACCGCCCGCGATGCCGTCCCCGATCGCGTGCGCGGGTTGGACGCGGGCGCGGACGATTATCTCGTCAAGCCGTTCGCGCTCGAGGAATTCCTTGCCCGTGTCCGCGCCTTGGAACGGCGGTCGGGCGATGCGGCGGACGAGGTACTGCAGGTCGGCGATCTGACTCTCGATCTTGGTCGCCACGAGGCGTGGCGCGGCGGACGGGCGATTGAGTTGACGGCGAAAGAGTTCGGGCTACTCGCGTACTTGATGCGTGCGCCCGGCCGAGTACTGACGAAAGAGCGCATCGCCGATCATGTCTGGGGGTACGACTCGGAGACGACCTCCAACGTCGTCGAGGTCTACATCCACTACCTGCGCGACAAGATTGACAAGGGATTCCCGCGCCCGCTGATCCGCACGGTGCGGGGAGTGGGATACACGATCAAGGAGTAACACGGGATGTTTTCGCGTGTCCGGTGGCGACTGCTCGGCTGGAATACTGGTGTGCTCATACTGCTCTTCGTCCTGATCGGTGCGGCGGTCTATGCGAGCCTCGCGCGCAGCCTCAGCGCCGAGGTTGACCGCACGCTTGCCACGACCGGCGCGGCGACAGCACGGTATCTCCATGAACATGGGGACGCCGGGTTCCACTTCGAGCGGGAGGGGTACAGCGGCGGCGACTTCGCACTCGTGCTCGGCACGGACGGCCAGGTGCTCGCCAACCCGCAAGGCGTTAACCTCGCCGCGTGGACGCAGAAACTCGCGGGCAACCCGACGCCGCGCTACCGAACGATCAATCTCGGCGACGACAACCCCATCCGTCTGTACACCCTTCCGACACCGGGCCCGCATTCTCCCCCGGAAACATTGGTCGTCGGGCAGAGTATAGCCGCGCAGCAGGCGACCCTCCATCGGCTGCTCGTGCTCCTTCTCTCAGGCGGCATCCTGGGCGTGCTCCTCGCCTTGGCGGGCGCCTGGTTCCTCGCGGGGCGGGCGCTTCTGCCGATCCAGCAGGCCTTCCGTCGCCAGCAGGAGTTTGTCGCCGACGCCGCCCACGAATTCCGGACGCCACTGACCGTCCTGCGCGCGGCAACCAGCCTACTTGATAAGCACCGGGCGGAGCCGCTCGCCGCGAATGGGGATCTCTTCGACGATGCGCGCGCGGAGGTCGCCCGCCTGGAACGCCTGACGAGCGACCTGCTGGCCCTCGCCCGCAGCGACCGGGAAACGGTCGAGCTCGCCGTCGCCGACATTGATTTGCGCGCGCTGCTGGCAGACGCCGTACGCCGGGCAACGCCCCTCGCCCAAGAGAACGGGATCGCGCTGACATGCACGAGGGAGGACGCGCCGCTCGTCATCGAGGCGGACCCGGACCGGCTGCATCAAGTGGCGATGATCGTGCTCGACAACGCCATCAAATATACGCCGGTGGGCGGGCGGATCACGGTCGAGGCAACCCGGCACGGCGGGGAAGCGGTGGTGACAATCCGCGACACCGGCGAAGGGATACCCGCCGAGCACCTGCCACGCCTCTTCGACCGCTTCTACCGCGCCGATCACGCGCGGGCGCACGGCGGCGCCGGGCTGGGGCTGGCGATCGCGCAAACGGTGGTCCATGCGCACGGTGGCTAGATCGCGGTGACGAGCAGCGCGGGTGAGGGCGCCACGGTACGGATTCGGTTGCCCGTCGGGGGTCATAGCCGATCACTTGGCGATCGAGTAGGACGACTCGCGGCGCGGGCGGCGGGCCATCCAGCAGACAGGTGAGGCGTATCCGGCATGGCGCCCAGTCAGTGCCCGGCCCGGTCTCGCTTCGCCCAATCGCGTTTCGCCTCCCCCCTCCATCTGCTCAAGTCGGGTGTAGTAGTCCGGATATTCCTTGATGTGCGCCCAGGCGATCTTGCCCGTTAAGAGCGGGTCGTCGTGCGTCACATCGGTCTGGGGATCGTGTGAGCCGTGCTCCATCTCGACGGCCATCCCCGTACGGAACTGATCGAGGTCAACCTCGCTCCATTTGATCCCGATCTGCTCCCCAATCCGCTTCGCCTCATCCACGTTGAACTGCTTGCCTTCGGCCACGGTACTATCCTCCATCTGTTTCCGGTACTGATGCAGATGGCGCCCATCTTCGAGACGCCTCTACCAAGAGTGCAAGGAGGATGCCATGTGTTACCTGAGATGCTGCAGGAGGACGCTGGCTGCATTGCATTTGTCCTCCCGCAGCCGTACACCGCACCAATCATGATGTTCCGTCGCCGTCCCGATTCATCCCGTCCAGGCAGGCACAGGTCCGTTTTTGCTCTCGACCGTCTTTCCATGTTCTCCGCTCAATCGTCGTCCGTGCGCTGGGCGGTCGTTGTCGGGGCGAATGCCGCCGTGTAGAAGTCCCGACACGCGCCGAGGATACGGTCACTCAACTCCGGGTCATCCACCGCCCGCGCGAGCAGCACCGCTCCCACCATGCCGGAGGCGAGGATCAGTTCATGGTCATCGCGCGCCGACGTGTCCTGATCGTCGAGAAGCGGCGCGAGTCGGTCGAAATAGCGTCGGAGTCCCTCTGTGAAGGCGTGGCGCACGGCAGCCGGTTCACGCCGGACCTCGCCCGCGAGCGCGGGGAGGGGACAGCCGCCTGCCGGGTCGTCCCGATGCTCGGCGCTGAGGTAGCGATCAATCACCGCGTTCAGTCCGCGCCCCGGCGGCGCGCTCTCCGCGCGGAGCAGCAGCCGCTCCACGGTCTCGTTGAGGCCACGCACATACGCCTCCGCGACGAGCGCGTCTTTGCTGGCGAAGTGCGCGTAGAACGTCCCGTGCGTCAGGCCAACGCGCTCCATCACCGCCGGGATGCTTGTTCCCTCGACACCGTTGGCGCGAAACGCGTGCGATGCCGTCTCCACGAGACGCTCCCGGGTCCGCGCTTTCTCCGCCCGCGACGTGCGTGCCATCATTGCCTCATTTCCGGTTTTCCTTGATACGCATACTCACTCGTGCCCCCTTCCTCGCCGACGATCGGTGCGAGGCCGAGCGAAGCGGGACGATCAACGACTCCCGGAATGGCGTGGGGCGCCGGGCGTACTGTACACACGGCGAGGCCATCCAGCACGGCGACACCGACGATGAAGAGCCATCCGTGCCGGAAAACCGCGATCGGGGTGTCGCGCCCAGGTGTACCGACGATCGCCACAAGAATCGCGATCCCGAGGGCCGTCCCGATCTGCCGCGCCATACCCAACACCGCAAGGCCCGTCGCCGAGCGATCCAGCGGGAGTACTGCGGCGGCAACGGTCGTCAGGGGCGCCCATGTCAGCCCGACGCCGATCCCTGTGAGCAGCATCCCGGGTAGCAGTTCCCTCACATAGTGCGGTTGCTGCCCCACGGCGGCGACCCACCACGCACCCCCTGACCCGAAGGCGAGTGCGCCAATGGTCGTGAGAAGGCGCGGTGCGAAACGACTTGCCAGCCGACCGCCGAGGATCGAGAATGTCCCCGCCATCATCGGCCCGGGCGTGATGCCGAGGCCGGCGCGCAGAACTGAGTAGTCCCATTTGGTCGTCATGAAGAGGATGAGGCTGAGAAGCACGGCCGCCAGACCCGCGCCGATCATCGCCGTGCCGAAGCACGCCAGCACGAACGTGCGGATGCGCAGCAGCGACAGGTCAACGACCGGCGCCGGGTGGTGGGCGGAACGGAAGACGAACGCCACGAGCAGGAGGACGGCGGCGAGCGCGGCGCCGAGCGTGCGCACGCCGATCCATCCCCAACGCGGTCCCTCGACGATGCCGAGGGTGAGCACCGCGATGCCGAGTGCGAGGAGGATCGCCCCGAGCAGATCGGGCCGCGGGCCGGGATCGGAACGGCGCGACTCGTGGACAACGCGGATCGTGGCGATCGCACAGATCAGGCCGATGGGCACGTTGACGAAGAAGACCCACCGCCAACTCGCCTGGACGAGCAGGCCGCCGACCGTCGGCCCGATCGAGGCGGCGATGCCCGAGATCGCCGACCAGATACCGACCGCGAGGGCCCGCTGACTTCCCGGAAACGCGGGGAGGATGAGCGCGAGCGAGGTCGGGGTGAGGAGCGCGGCCCCGACCGCTTGGACGACACGCGCCGCGACGAGCATCCCCGTCCCTGCCGCGACCCCGCACAAGGCCGAGCCGCCGGTGAAGACGAGCAGGCCGATCAGGAAAGCGCGGCGGTGGCCGATCCGATCCGCAGTGCGACCGGCGGGTACGAGGAACGCCGCGAAGACGATCGCGTAGCCGTTAAGTACCCACGAGAGCGTGGAGAGGCCCGTGCCGGGGAAGTCGCGCCGAATCGCCGGGAAGGCGACGTTAACGATGAAGACGTCAAGGCTGCCCATGAATGTCCCAAGCGAGACGATGAGGAGAATCTGCCATTTTCGCGTCATGCGGTGCACCTCACGAGGAGTAAGAGACCCAGGGTCGTTTCCGACGGGGAAGGGGAAGAGGGGTCGGAAGGCCGACGGTCGGCGGACCCGATTGCATCTTATAGTATGAACATACTATATGGTCACCGACCTGTCAACAATGTCGGTACTGTTCTCCCGCCTCTGCTGCACGCTTTGCTCTTCGCGTACCGCCAACTGCAAGCGGCGGGACAGCGGCTTGCCCACCCCTGATGCCCATGCGACAATGCCGTTCGCGTCGGGAGAGACGGCGCGATGGGAAACGACCGAGGGAACTGACTATGGTCGCACAGACGAGTGTGCTCCGCAACCGCCCGCTCCTCACACTGATGTCCGGCCACTTCTCGGTGGACTTGTATGTCGGGCTGCTACCCGTCCTCTATCCGCTGCTCACCGACCGCTTCACGCTCGACCTCAAGACGGTCGGCCTCGTCTCGCTCGCCTATAGCGGTATGGCGTCCATTTCGCAGCCCTTTTTTGGCTGGATCGCCGACCGCTACGGCACGCGCTTCATTGGCCTCGCGCTCGTCTGGACAGCGGTGATGTTCTCCACCATCGGCTTCGCGCCGTCTTTTCCTGTCCTGCTCATGCTCGCGGCGGCGGCGGGGATCGGTTCCGGCTGCTATCACCCGCTCGGCGCGCTCAACGCGAACGCCGTCATCCCCGAGAAGCAACGCAATGTGGCGATGTCCGTCTATGTGACGGGTGGCACCATGGGCGTCGCGCTCGGCCCGATCATCGGTGCGGTGATCTTCACGCTCTTCGGGATTCACGGCACGGTAGTGATGTTCTTCCCCGGCATCTTCAGCGCGATCTGGCTCCTTTTCGAGATGCGCAAGATCGCTGTGCGCCGCCCCGCGCCGGTGAAACCCGGCACCGTCGTCGCACGCGCGCCGATCCCGATTGGGCCGATGCTCGCGATCATCGGCGTGATGGCTTCGCGCTCGTGGACAGTGATCGGCATCGAGGCGTTCATCCCGACGTGGTACAAGTCACTCGGCTACGGCGCGACGTTCTATGGGCCGCTCGCCACGACGGTCGTTGTCGCCAGCGCCCTCGGCACGATTGGCTCCGGCAACCTGGCGGATCGCTACGGGCGGCGCGCGGTGATCGTCGGCGCGCTGATCCTGACGGTACCAATGATCATCCTCTTCGCGCAGTTCACCGGCCCGATTGCTTTCCTGACGGGCGCGGGCGTTGGCTTCCTCGCCGCCTCCACCGGCCCCTTGATGCTCGTGATGGCGCAGCAACTAATGGCAGGGCGGGCGGGCATGGCGTCCGGCCTGATCCTCGGCCTCGGCTTCGTCACCGGCGCGATTGGCGTCCCGGTGATGGGCGCGCTGGCCGACGCCTTCGGGATCGCCGCTGCGATGCGCTTCCAGGCGGTGATCGTCCTCATCACCATCGCCATCGCCTTTTTTCTGCCGTCCGAGGAATATTTCCGCAACCGCACGCGGGCGATCGAGGCCGCCAATCATCCCACGCCGGGCGCCGTCCCGGCCACCGCAAATAAGCAATGAGCAATGAGTTGTAGGGGCGCATCGCATGCGCCCTCTCCGCAGGCGGTAACACCCATGAGTAGTGAACAAGAGCCTTCCAAAAAGCCGAATCCCCGCGTGTTGAGCGGGTTCCGGGATTTCCTGCCGGCGCAGATGCGCGTGCGGCAGCAGGTGACGGCGATCTTGCGCGGCGTCTTCGAGCGATTCGGCTACGAACCGCTCGATACGCCGACGCTTGAAGCAATCGAAGTTCTGCAAGGCAAAATCGGGCAGGACGAGAAACTGCTCTACCGCTTCACCGATCTCGGCGGGCGCGAAGTCGGCATGCGCTACGACCTGACGATTCCGCTCGCCCGTGTCGTGGCAATGCACGCGAACGATCTCGTTCTCCCCTTCAAGCGGTACCACATGGGCCCCGTCTGGCGCGCGGACCGGCCGCAACGGGGTCGCTTCCGCGAGTTCTGGCAGTGCGACGCCGATGTCGTTGGCACGAAGAGCGTGATCGCCGATGCCGAGGGGGTGGCGATCTACAATGCCGTCCTCGCCGGTTGCGGCTTCACGGACTACGCGATCCGTGTCAACCACCGCGCCGTCCTCGCCGCCCTCGCGCCGTACGCGGGACTGCCCGACGGAGACGCAGTGACGCTGATCCGTGCGATAGACAAACTGGACAAGATCGGCCCCGACGGCGTCAAGGGAGAGATGACGGCGCATGGCATCCCCGAAAAGGCGGCGGAGCGCGTGCTCGAACTGGTTGGCATTACCGGCGCGAACGATGCCGTGCTCGCGCAATTGAACGCGTTGCTCGCGGATGTTCCCGCAGCAAAGACGGGGTTGGACGATCTCGCCCACCTCTTCGACTACGCCGCCGCACTCGGCGTGCCAGAGGGGAAAGCGGTCTTCGTCCCCGCCCTCGCCCGTGGGCTGGATTACTACACCGGCCCGGTCTACGAGACCTATGTGCCGGAGGGCGGTGTCGGCTCGCTCGGCGGCGGCGGTCGGTACGATAACCTGATCGGCGCGCTCGGTGGGCGGGACTTACCGGCGACGGGTATCTCCGTCGGCCTCGAACGACTGCTCGTCGTGATGGAGGAGCGCGGCATGGCAGGCGCGACAGAGAGCGTCACAAAAGTACTCGTCACGGTCCTACCGAATGACGACCCACTGCCCGCGCTCCAACTTGCGGCAGAACTGCGGGGTGAAAACATCCCGACGGAAGTCACCTTCGAGCCGAAGCGGAGCGTCCTCGACCAGTTCAAGTACGCGGAGCGCAAGGGCATTCCCTACGCCCTGATCGCCGGTTCCGACGAACGCGCGGCGTCCGCTGTCACCCTCCGCACCCTTGCCACCCGCACGCAGCAGCAGATCCCCCGCGCCGACCTCGCCGCCACCCTCCGTCGCCTCCTGAACGGGGGCGAGGGATTATGAACCACGAAGGCGCGAAGGACGCGAAGAGGGGAAAGAGAAGAAGAAGAAATCTCTCTTTCTCTCTCCTCCCTCCTTCGTGCTCTTCGCGCCTTCGTGGTTCAATGCATCCGATCCCATGAATGCGATTGGGTCGGCGTCGTCGCCACGGTGGTATCGAGGGTCGGTGTCGGGGTTGGCGGCATACCTGAGCAATTTGCGGGCATGGGGTGCGGGGGCGGCGGAACTGGTGCTCCATCACGGACCGGCGACCGAGCAATTCCGCTTCGTCCATGTGATCGAGCAGGACTGGAACGCGACCTTCGCGCAGTATCACGCACGCGGCATCGCCTGCCATGCGCATGCCTCCTTAGCGCCCGGCTTCCGACTCGAAGGATGGCATACCGATGCGCAATTTGTGCGGACGCAATACACGCCGCTCCTCACCTTCTGCGCGCGCATGGCCCAGGCGGAAGGGCGCAGCGTGACGATGGTCGCGCATGGCGCGGGCGACACGCAGGCGACCCTCCATGCGAATCAGGAGGCGACGCGTGGCTTCCTCCACTGGGCGGAAGGAGAAATCCGTCGGCTGGGCGGTGGAGTACGGATCGCCGTCGAACTCCTTCGGGCGCGGGGCGCGAGCGATGTGCATGCCGCGTCCAGCCGCGAGAAAGTGATGGCAGTCATCCGCGATTGCGATCCCGCGCTGGTCGGCATCTGCTGGGATATGGAACACGATTGGTTCAACGGCCTGCGCGACCCATCGTGGACACCGCGCCCGCCGGACGCCTTTCTCGATCGCGTCATTCACGCCCACGTCCATGACGCGAACAGCGAGACGCTGGCGAACCATTACCCGCTCGTCTTCAACGCCGTGCCGTACGACGGGATGGCGCCACTGCTCGTCGCGCATGGATACACGGGGCCGCTCATCCTCGAAATCCGCTACCGGCACGCCCTCTCGCTCGGCAACCCGCAGTTCTGGATGGGGCAGTCGTACGCCGTCCTTCGCCGCCTGCTCACCGACACCGACCACGCCCTCCGCTCCGGTCGCCCTGCCTAAGCGGTAACGGACGCCGGAAACTGGGGAGAACCGCAAAGGCGCAAAGAGCGCAAAGGACGCGAAGGGGAAAAGAAAGTAAAATATGGTAAACGAGGAGAGTGGGTCACGTACGTACCCGTTCGTTTCCCCTTCTTTGTATCTCTTTGCGATCTTTGCGATCTTTGCGTCTTTGCGGTTCAAGAGGTTTCACTGATGGAGAGTCATCACAACGAATTGCGGGCGATGTTCGTGGCGGATCAGGTGGACCGGCGGGCGGTGGCGGCTCGGGAGATGACGCAGCCGGAACTGAGCCTGCGCGATTACGAGCGGCGACAGCGATTGGAGAGCCTCGTGGCGGACGGCGCGCTCCGCAGCGCGGACGAGTACTACTACGCCGCCTACCTGCTCCAGCACGGCATATTGCCGGAGGAGTTCCGCCGCGCGCATGATTTCGCCGCCGAGGCGGTGACGCGCGGCTCCCGCCCGGCGCGCTGGCTCTTCGCCGCCACGCTCGACCGCTGGCTCGTCGCACTCGGCAAGCCACAGCAGTACGGCACGCAGTACGTTCGCATCGGCACGCACGGCTACGCGATCTACGAAGTGGAGCCGGAAGTCTCCGACGCCGAGCGGGCGCAGTACGATGTCCCGCCGCTCGATGAGCAACTGCGAATGCTCACCGAGAAGAATGGCGGCTGGCCCGTACCCTGGGTGCAGCGCGTCAACGGCAAACTGCAAATCATCGAACCCGAAGACGCCCCCGACGCCGGGCCGGTGCATCTCCTCATCCCAAAAGATCCGCACGCGCATTGAGGGCTGCATGAAGATGGTAGCGGCCGGCTTCAGCCTGCCGATTGTTGCTGCGGCAGACTGAAGTCCGCCTTCACTTTTCTCGGCACGCCGCACCGCCCCGGCTCCCCGCACAAAGGAAGCCGGGCGCGATCATGCTATCGGCCTGAAGGAATGACCGGATGCACCCCCGGAATGACGCCACCGGGCCGATTGGACGGTGCCGATACGGGAGACCCGAGAACCGATGGACCGGGCCGGAGAATCGGCGCGGGCCTCGGCACAGGCCCGGTGATCGAGAAGAGCAATGCGGGTGTTGACACTGAGGTATCCGGGTTGCGCACGGTGATAGATGCCGTGCCGGGCGTAGCGCTATCAGTTGCGGGAATTGTCGCTTGCAGTTGCGTGCTGCTCACGAACGTTGTCGCCCGCGGATTGCCGTTCCAGAGCACGACAGCGCCGCTCACAAAATTGGTCCCGGTAACGGTGAGCGTGAATGCCGGTCCTCCCGTAGCCACCGAACTCGGCGACAGACTGGTTGTCGTTGGCGCGGAGGGGTTATCGCGCTGGCGGCCGAAGGAGACGAAGCGCGCCTCGACATTCGTGCAGAATGACGTCGTGGTCGACGTGCAGGCCCCCTGCTCCGTGAAAGTGGTCGCCACCCAGGTGTTTCCACTGCCGGAGGCGGGACGCGCCGTGAGGTAATCTCCCCACCGATTGCGGGCGGGGCCGTTCGTCCCCGTCCGCGTGATAAGGAACTGCCATGCGGACGGGCTGATGTCGTCCCGAATAAAAATGCTCGACGAGGGATAGTTCCCACCGCCACCAAAGGCGACGCTACCGCCGATCGCCCCGCGCTCATTGATGCCGACGCCCGGAAAGGCGTATGCGGTCGCGGCGGAATAGATGATCGGCTCGTCAATCAGTGCGTTCGTCGCGGCGTTGATGCGGACGGCGTGGATATAGGGATAGGCGAACGTGCCGAGACCGCCCGTGCCCTGCGCCGCATCCCACATGAAGCCGATCATGCCGCCGGCGACCCAGCCTGTTTTGAGCCGCTCGTCGTCGCGCGCGCACATGTCGAAGGAATCCGGGGAGACGCAATGATGGCTGCCACCACCGGCGCCGGGATAGGCGGAGTGTGCGACATCCACAAACGTCGCGGTCAGGCTCGATTCCGGCCAGGAGAAGAGGCGCAGGATCGTGTTGCTGGCATGCCGGGCGTAATACATGGTCGTGCCCGCGCCACTCACCGGCGTATACGTATACGATCCAGTAGTGTTCGCATTATAGACGGGCGTTATTGATCCACTCTGGGGCGTCGTCGCCAGCGCATCGAGCGACAGCCGGGAGATTACGGTGCCGATGCCCGATCCCGCACCGTTGAAGACGTTCGTCGTGGCGTAGAGATAATTCGTGCCGAGCACGAGGTGGGGATAATCCAGTTCCGAGCCCGATGGGAACCCCAACTGCGGCGCGGCGATATCGAAGTAGCGCCAGGCATTGCTGGCGACCCCCGCCTGCCCGTTCGCGATGGCGAACCGCTGGACGTTGTTGTTGCTTCCGTCCGTCAGGTATTGCAATTCCCAGATAGTGATGTTCCGGCTCGGATCGTAGATCGTCACTTGATCGCAGCAAAAGCCGCCGTAGACACTGGGGAAATCCGTATACGGGCTTAAGTACGAGAAGCTGGCCCCGCTATCCGTGGAGACGGCGGCATACCAGTTGCCGGTGTAGAAGATCGTGTTTCCGTTGCTGGAAACGCTCGGCTCGTCCGTCGTTGAGGTACTGCCGCCCTGGCCGGCGATATTCAGCGCGTTGTTTCTGAAAGCGACGAAATCCGTGTCGGCGGCGCGGCCATCCGCCGGATACGGTTGCACCGCCGCAGGCGCCTGCGGTGGGCCCGGACGCAGGATCGCGTTCGGGTCTTGCGGCGCCGGTAGTACCGGATGATTCGACCGTTCCGTTGCCGCGTTCAGTTTGTCGCGCTGGTCCTGCGTCAATGATGGAATTGTCCGCGAGCGGCTGGGCAGCGTGATCGCTTTGACAATGCTCGGGCTACCCGTGCCGCTGACGGCGGTCTCGTCCGCCTGGGTGTTGGATACCGCTGGCGCCGAATCGGCACCCACAACCGGTGCGGCCGCAAGCGGCAGCGCGCCGCCGAGGAGTAGCGCCACACCAACAAAGAATGTCCAATAACGTAGGCACACTGCCAAAACAGGACGCACGTTGCCCTTCCCCACTGATTTCCCCCTTTATCGCTCCTGAATTTTCAATCCCCGGAAAGAGCATAGCAGTATTTTTCACTCCTGCGTGGATTTCCTCACGCCACACGAACTCTTCATGCTCCGAAGGAAGAAGGCGATGACGGCAAGGCAGTGAAGTTCGCCAGCCAGCGGGCGGTGGCGCGCGGGGAGCGGAGGCGGACGAGAGTGCGGTGCGCGTGCTCCGGCGCATTGAAGATAGCGGTGAACTCGCGCCGCCGCACGCGGTGCATCTTTAGTATCCAGACAACAAGGGAGTCGCGACCGAAGAGTGCGCCGCGCCACGTCTCGCGATTGCCGTTCCAGAGTTCTTCCTGCCGGATGATCCGCCGCACTGTGCGCGGGAAAACGCGCCAGAGCGGGACGATGAGCGGATAATCGAGCCAGATAACCGGGCTCATGGGCGCTTTTGGTGAGGCCGTGATGGCAGTAGGCTGACTCTCCAGTTCTTGTCTGTACTGGAGAAAGGCCGGTGCCCCGATGCTCACTCGTCTCCTCTTTTCGCGTGTGTCTGGCGTG
>JAABUU010005399.1_pt1 | contig 14377 bp, 12 predicted proteins | sample 5559301 | NCBI WGS metagenome assembly JAABUU01 (sample SAMN10711884, study PRJNA513360) | rock metagenome | isolation source: Antarctica rocks | place: Antarctica: Victoria Land, Richard Nunatak white | reverse complement strand
TTGATGCTTACTACCATACCCTACAATTAAGAAAACAGGATTCAGGACAAGACAATCAATTCACAATCAATCTGCAGCAGCCCGTCATATCAGAGTGTATATGTCTGAGCCGTAGCACACAGCAGCAGCAGCAGAAGTCAATGGCAGCTACACTCTGGGTACCAACCAGGCCTTGCTGGGTCGCATATCGCACTGTCAACAACAGCTGCTGCCAACACTTTGCTCCAGCTAATCCATTCATGCGCGTTTCTTGTGAGCTGTACAGTCAGCTGTGGCAGAAGCGTGCACAAATGGACGAGCTGGTGCCATGATAATAGCAGTTGCTGTCAGCAATGCGACAGGCAATGCAGCAAGAGCTGGTGGCATTAGCAGATATGCATGCGTCAAGGAACTTCAGGTGGCAACAACAGCGGTTTCAGTATGCGATGCAGCAGCTCCACAAAATTTACTGCAGTCACAGACAGACAGAACTGTGGAATTTAATTTTGATTTGCAAATCAGCTTATAATATTAATGGTATTGTGACAGATACCAGCAAAAGGTGCATGTGCCAGCATACAAGGGACAACGCTCACTGTATTGTAGTGAATGTTATGGTTATGAAAATCAAAGCAACTGATCTTCACACAAAGTGAGGGTGAGTCAACAATCAATCAATTTACATTTCCTGTCTTTAGGACTCATCACAGGAGTCAACAGCCAATGACTGAGAATTTTGAAAGTGAATGAAACAAGTCATTTAATGCTGTTTTGGGCTACCAAAAAAAAACCCTTCTGAAGCTAGCATATGGTTATAGTGCCGTCAGTTGTAATGCATATCCAGTCATCAGCAATGCCAGGACCATAATCGTAGAAATTAAGCTGATGTAGTGACCAATGTCACATACCAGCTCAATTTCTGCGATTACGGTTTTGGCATTGCTGATGTTTGATATGCATCATGACTTATGGCCCTACAACCATGTGCTAGCTTCAGGAGTGTACCGGTGACTCGCCCTTGCTTTGTGTGAACGCCTTGATGTTTATTACCATACCCAACAGTAGAGTGCAGAATGGTGTAGGACAAAACGATCAATTCACACTCAATCCTCCTTAGAATTTACTCCCCCCTCCCCCCCCTCCTGGGTCCCCTCACGGCACTTTGCAGTGAGCAAGCCGATCGTCTTAGCAGACTTTGGCAGCAGACGCTCTGGTTTACACTTTGATGCAGAACAGTAGCGATTGTAGCAGCCACAACATAGCGGCAGCATGAGGCAGTATGCCAAGTATGTCTGTGCTCTTGGAGTCCACAGATTTAGAAGCTGCAATACGTTTAAAGTATAATGGAATGGCCAGTCCAGAGTATGACCAAGTTCAATGGCTAGCTTGTGATGGACTGAAACAGCCCTGGCCTGACAGACTGAAACAGCCCTGGCCTGACAGACTGCAACAGCCCCGGTGTGATGGCAACAAATGCAAGCTGTCAAGGCAACTGACCTTCAAACAAAGCGAGGGTGACACACCAACACACTTTGAAGCTAGCATGTGGCTATAGTGCTTTCAGCTATAATGCATATCCAGTCATCAGCAATGCCAAGACCATAATCGTAGAAATTAAGCTGATGTAGTGACCAATGTCGCATACCAGCTCAATTTCTGCAATTACGGGTTTGGCATTGCTGATGTTTGATATGCATCATGACTTATGGCCCTACAACCATGTGCTAGCTTCAGGAGTGTACCGGTGACTCGCCCTTGCTTTGTGTGGAGTTCAGACGCCTTGATGTTTGCCACCATACCCTACAACAGAGAACAGAGAGTTCAGGACAAGATAATCAATTCACACTCAATTCTCCTTCAGTATTCCCTCTGCTGTGAGTCCATCCAAAGAGATGCAGTCTTGGATGTGTCTTTCTGGACAGTGTCAGGCTATGTCTTTGTAACTCACATGCAGTGTGTCAATGCTTGTCAAATGCAAGCCTCTGCAGGGCCTTCATGCAGCACAGCCCAGGAAGAATGTGCCAGACTGTTCTGTCTGGGGTTGAAGCATCTCAGCTTCTTTGACATTGAAAACAGCTTCTTCTGCCACTCCTTTGTAGGAATGGCACATGTACTGACACAAGCCTTGTCTGTGCATATCCAGGCAGACCCTACTTTTGTTTTGTTTTCCTGTAGTCCTTAAAATCTTTGATGAGTAACTCATTTGATGTAGCCCCACTGGAGAGCATGTGATGATGACTGCTGGCATACAACATTCTTGTCATTGTCTGTGTATTCCCTGATAAATCCCAATGACAGGAACCTACATTGATTGATGAACTGAGTGACAATTAATGCCATTCTACATACTGTTTCAGACAGACAGTGAGCTACCAAGGACCGTATGTACCTGTATTCCTATGGAAGGAATGAATGAATGAATGGCTCATTCTGCCTCATGCTGGAAGCTACTCGAAACTGTATGTAGCTGGATCTAGGGGAAGACCCATAAACAAATGAATGAGTGAATGACTGTATGCCATGCAGAAAGTAGAGAAGCTAAAGTGCTGAACGAGTGAAGAAATGAGTGAATGCATGAATGCAAGCGCAAGTTGATGCACACTTGTTTATGTTTGTATGAAAGAAGTATGCAATGCAGAAATTAGACACGCTGCAGTGTAGAATCAACAAATGAATGAAGAGTGAAAGAATGGATGAACGTGTGCCACACGCTACATCGTAGAATCAACAAATGAATGAACAAGTGAAAGAATGGATGAATGTGTGCCATGCAGGAAGTAGAGAAGCTACAGTGGTCCACAATTTGGGGCGCAGACACAGCCATGGACTTGTCAACAGGCGCCAATATCCACGAGACGCGTGAGTTCATCATGCGCAATGCTCCAGTTCCAGTCGGCACGGTCCCCATCTACCAGTGCTTGGAGAAGGCAGACGGCATTGTGGAGAACATCACGTGGGAGCTCTTCAGGCAGACGCTCATCGAGCAGGCTGAGCAGGTGAGCTGCTGTCGTCTTTGACTACACTTCTTTTGCTGTGCATTGCAGCACTTGCGCCCGGGCTTTTCAGGAGATGCCCTTGCCTCCTGCACCCTTTACAGGCAGCTGCTGAGGACCATATGTACCTGACCTTAGAAGACAAGCCATGTTGTCTGTCTGAATGAGTGTGTGGATGGATGGATGGGTCTGTGAATGAATGAATGCATGAATGCATGTGTGTGAGTGTCTGTCTGTCTGTCTGTCTGCCTGCCTGCCTGCCTGCCTGCCTGCCTGCCTGCCTGCCTGCCTGCCTGTCTGTCTGCCTGCCTGTCTGTCTGTCTGTTTGTCTCTTGCCCCAGCACATCCTCGCCTGTGTCTGTCTTGTTTAGCCGGCCATGCTGCCAAAGCGTCCCTATCATTGCACTGACCAGTCTTGCCATTTGTTGGCTCTCTGCTGCACACTCACAACACAAGTCAGCTGGCTGCTTTGACTTGAGCTCAAGCCCTGGCGCAGTCATGATGACAGGGCAAAGTGTGTGGTGCAGGGTGTGGACTACTTCACCATTCATGCTGGAGTGTTGCTGCGCCACATCCCACTGACAGCTAAGAGAGTCACCGGAATTGTCTCGCGAGGCGGCTCAATACATGCAAAGGTATGTACCCTCACATTCATTCAATCAACCAATCAAGTCACATTTCCTGTCGTACGATCAATCACCTCCAGCAATCACTTCAATCAATCACTTCAATCAATCACTTCAATCAATCAATCGATGAGTGTATATTGCCTGTCTTTGGGACTCATCAGTAAAAGCAGCATGGACTCTGAGTCATGTGACAGAGTCATGTGACTGCTTCCACAGTGCTATATAGCAATAGGGTTTGCTGCCTAATTTGCTCAATGCTGTGATGTGCTGCAGCTGTGCCTATTGGAGCACAAGGAGAACTTTGCATACACGCACTGGGACGAGATCCTGGATATCTGTGCAGAGTATGATGTATCCCTCTCCATTGGTGACGGCTTGAGACCAGGCTGCATTGCAGGTCTGTGCATGCCCTCTGCTATTCTGCAGCGTTGCTGTTTACTGCCATCTCAATTGTGTGATGCATCATCATAGATGTTGCCTGTAGATGTTGCTTGTAGATGTTGCTGTTTTGCTGTCGCTGGTTGTCAGGCCCTGTTGTCCATGCATTGTGTTGTTGTGGTTAGTTGAGACTACAATGGGTCTGTTGCTTTCAGCGCCCAATGCAGCAGTCCATGCGGCCTCTGGGCAGCCCGGTATAATACTTGGCTTCTCATTATATTGATGCCGAAAGGTGTAGTCTTTTCTTTTCTTTTCTTTTCTTTTCTTTTCTTTTCTTTTCTTTTCAGTCCATGCGGCTGTGATATGGTTGCTCGTCACGCAGCAAGCCTTTGACTCTGTGTTTCTGTGCGTGTGTGCAGATGCCAATGATGCTGCTCAGTTTGCCGAGCTCAAGACTCAGGGTGACTTGACTCGCAGAGCTTGGGAGCGAGATGTGCAGGTGAGCTTGCACTACTCCCATTTTGAATGTTTGAATGCATTGAACAGAAGGCCACAAGCTACAAAGCACTTGCAAACAACTGCAAAGCACGAATACTGCAGAAGATCCTGCATTTGTGCATGGCGAGTCTACAGACTCAGTACTTGAGCAGCAGCACTCAAGCACAATGAGCAACTCTCACCACCATAGCGCCATGTGGCGGGTGCATTTATTTTTATACGAATACAAACATTACAAATCTTTGTGTCAGCGACAGAAAGACAACAACTACACAGAATTAATATATACTTGTTGTAGACAAAGCAATAAAGGCTGCAGAATTCGTCACACATGTGATGTGCCATGTCACAGCTGCATGACATACAACATGCTTGCAGCAATGGGCTGTCCATGCTGAACAAGCCAGCCCACATGCATCATAGAATTGACAGCCAGCCGGGGCCGTGAAAAGTGCTTTGCATCAAAAAGATAGCGGGTGAAACGAAAACGATAGGTTGCGCAACCCCACCGGAGTACAGATTGGCGTCAAAAGGATATGCTTCTCTTTAGAAGAGATGTTTCATGTATGGCTTGATCTTGAGCCTCCTGACTGGCTACAGCTGACTACAGCTGCTTTAATTACGACTCCATTGTTAATGCAGGTCATGAATGAAGGACCAGGACATGTACCACTGAACAAGATCCCAGAGAACATGCAGAAGCAGCTAGATTGGTGCAATGAGGCCCCCTTCTACACCCTGGGTCCCCTAGCCACTGACATTGCCCCTGCTTATGACCACATCACCTCAGCCATTGGTGCAGCTACCATCGGAGCACTTGGTAATCCCTCCTCTTGTGTTGATCACATGTTGTCATGCTTTACAGTGTGCATCTGCATTTTACACAGTGCTGCTGTCTTTGCTCGACTCAGCGTCAGCCACTAGCACTGTGACAGCACATTTGTCTGAAACATAGTGACGTCACTGCTCAGCATGCTGTGTCGATGCAAAGCACTGCAGCGAGCATCCTGACATGTCCTTGGCAGGTTATCATGCAGTGCATTGGAAAACAGACAACCGGAAAAACATTGCTGCTTGCAGGGACTGCACTGTTGTGTTATGTGACCCCCAAGGAGCACTTGGGATTACCAGACAGAGATGACGTCAAGGCTGGAGTCATTGCATACAAGATTGCAGCACACGCTGCTGATCTTGCAAAGGTGTGTCCTGTCCAGCACACTGTTACTGTTTCTTTGATGTGATACATGGACTACGTTATGTCTTTTGTGTACTGCAAATGGCTGCTAATAGTATCACATCAGTGCACCTCCTTCACAATTAGTAATATAATCATCCTGTGACCCAAGCAGTCACACAGACATGGTGCATGCATGCAATAGGGTTGGTGCACATAGTGATCCAGACAGATCCATTCTTGCTCTTCTTGCACAGTTGCCTCAGGAACATTTTGATGCTATGAGTCTGTAGCCTGCAAGGCAGCAGACACAGCATCTCCAGCAGACATAGGATTGCCAAGACTGTACGGCTCACCAGTGTTGCATCACCGCCATTAGCATGGCAAAAGAGACTTAAGAGCTGAGGTTGGTGTCTTATGTGTGCAGGGTCACCCATATGCTCAAGAGTGGGATGATGCCCTTTCCACAGCTCGATTTGAGTTCAGATGGTACGACCAGTTCAACTTGTCTTTGGACCCAGTCACTGCCCGCCTGTTCCATGATGCAACACTGCCCCAAGAGCCAGCTAAGACAGCGCACTTCTGCTCCATGTGCGGGCCTAAATTTTGCTCAATGAGCATCACTCAGGAGCTCAGAGAGTATGCTCAGGAGCACAACGTAGATGAAGAAGAAGCGATGCACACAGGCATGCAGGAGATGTCTGAGGAGTTCAAGAAGAAGGGTGCTGAGGTTTACCAGCCGGCACACTAGTTGCATGGGAGAAGCACCTTGGTTGTTGTGCTCAGCAGCTCTGGCAGGGCTGAAATGAGGACCCCTGGGACAGATAGCACGTGCAGCATTTGCATGCAGAAGCTGACTGATCACTTTTTGTTTGAATTGTCATCTGCAGTCTCTCATGTCATGTAATGTTGAAAACGGCAGTCATGTCTGTGTCAACATCCTGCTCTGTATAGTATTTTCTCACAAGTGCTAGCATAGCTTATCTTGCAGCTGCCTAGTTTAAGGGTAGCTGCTGCCATGCATCTTTGATAAACGCTTAGCTAGCATTCAGGCTAAGCTGAGTCATTTTTTGACAGTGAAATCCTCGTGTAATTTTACATAAAGATGTCTTGAATATTTGCGGTCAGATGGCTGACAGCTGCCAAACAAAGGATGAATCTTGTACCGGAGCATGATTATGCATGCGCTCATCCTGAACCTTGACGACAATGCCCTGCAGACAATGATCAGGTGCTGCTGATGTCAATGCGCCAAAGATATAAGGCAAGTCTCAAAGCCAAATGCTAACATTGATTGTGCCATGCCAAGTGCTGAACATCATAGCTGGGACATAGTCCGACAGGGCTTTGGAAATCAGCTGGGTGACCCTCCAAAACAACCTCGGTACTACACGTGTGTGCCGCTACACATATATGCTAAATAGGTATATGCCTATTCGAATCATACATATATATGCTGCTTTACAGGCTGATTCCTCTGTTTCTGATACAAACAGAGCAGCTGTAAGACGGACTGTCCGCTACACCGTCGCTGCATCATAATAGCGACCGTTCGCTCAGCTGCACAAGAAACTGTGCCCTTATCTCAGAATTGAGGGTTTGCAGGCTCAAGGGCTACTGACTGCGACCTTTAGTAAACTTTGAGGAGTTCACCGTGGATCCACGCTGAGCGCAAGCTCGGAGCGTCAGGGCACGATTCAGAACATCGGCAAGCATCAATTGCCAGCGGTTCAGTGTCCGCACTGCGCTTCCCGGGCACAAACAGATGCTAGACCTCACCGGGAGGGGGGATTCTTCTTGCTCAATTCCCCGTCTGGCGGACCGCCCAATCAGGGCCTTGTGCCGTTGATTGGGTGGGCCAAAAGACACCCAGCACGGCTCCCATCCCTTCACAGCCCTCCGACCTTCACTACAGAGCCTGCAAACCCTAAAATACTTACATACACTATATGACCAAGGCTTCATGGCATGCCATTGTGCTTCCAGTGGCCCGGTAACCTGATTGGGGATCAATACACGATGGAGGCTGAGGTAGCAGTCTGTTATGATGCAATTGCTGCAGCCCTTGGGACCTTGTTATTGCTGACAAAACGTGCTGACAAAACGTGTATGTGGTTTGCCTGCACGTGCAGATGGTTAATGCTGCATCTTCGCACATCATGAGCTTATTGCACACATCACTGCGCATCGTTTTAGGCTACTATGTAGGTCATGGCATGCATGTTCTTTAGGTCATTGCATGCAGCTTGAATGCTTTTATTCTTGGACCCCATGTGCATCGCTTGAATAGCTATACAGGCCTGTGTGCAATGATCACACAAAGCATGGCATTGTTCACACACCTTATCATAGGCAGTGTAACCCTTCAAGCTGCTTGCAATACCTATTCAAGTCCTGGCTGTTCTTGCTACTTCTGTCCATCTTGCGACCGGCTCAGCTGGTTCATTGTCTTGCGGGTAGATACCAGGTATTTTGCAAAGGTCTTTGTGCGCAACGGCTCTGATGCTGTCGGCAATACAATGGTGCCAGCTGTATAGAACAGAGAGTTGTACTGGGATTTGATGTATGTGCTGATGTTTCAGTCAAGTGAACAGATTTGCTCGAATGCACACCCCTAATGCAAGTTTAGGAAGCTGTTCCCGGAGTCATCATCAAATAAATGATCAAAATTGCTCGACTACACAGTGCAGACTGTAGGGTACTAGAAGACTTAGTAAGAATACTTGCAGCATGCTTGCAACCCAGACTATACTGTGCATTTCGAATCCATTCAAAACCAGGTCAGCAACACTGTAGCTACCCAACGCCTTAGGCCAACATCTTCCCCTTCATGGACAGCGTTTATCAGTATGTACAGCTTGCGCATTTGAATGGGCTTGGTTACATGACAGACAGCATCATGATTGACATCTTACCATTATGATATGCATGTCAATGTAAGTCACATTCAAATTCACAAGCGCCGCATTCTGCCAGAATAAGATAGCAAGTTGAACATAGCATAAAATGCATGTGTCCCTCTACAAGACCGCACACCAATTGTTACCAAAACAAAGGACATGACTGTTCATTCTGAAGGACCTGGGCTGTTGCTATCAGGCAACTTGCGGTGCAGGGATCTGGTGATATCCTTGGGGTGCACGCTTGGGTGGAAGCTTGCGCAGAATGTACAGCACGAGAGCTGATGGGATCAGCTCAACCACTGTGTAGTACACAATGTTGAGCAATGGGTGCACCATCACATCCAGATCTGCGTCTTCCTTGTCAAAAGCAGACCAGGCAATAATGACTGCTCTAACAGTGAAGCATGCTGCGCAGATGCATGTCACAAAACCCACTTCACGCAGCTTCTTCTTGCGGCCTCTGGACTCGATAGGGAAGCGGCGCAGCAGCGTAAATAGACGCCCACCATACAGCAAGAAACCAGCTGCTGCTGACAGGGAAACTACTGCCAGGAAAACACAGGACAGGACTCTTTCCAAGGCCAGCTTTTGGTCATGCACCATGCTGCCATAGACCCACAGAGCAATCTGGACGGCATAGACGAACACATTGAAGGCCACAAAGATGGGACGAAGGGTGGTGCCAGGAAGGCTGCGAGCCTGGTGATAGATCTCAGCCCAGAAGAGAACCAGGAGAGTGTAGGTCGAAAAGAAAAGGAGTCCAGGGAGGTCAAGGAGGACTGCTGAGACGGCTGCTGGGTGCATGAGCTGGACTTTTTCCCTCAGGGCAAAGACCACGCAGCGCAGGATGCATACAAAGGCATTCAGAAGGTGAAAGACCTGCGTTCCAGTTGCAAATGGAATGTCAACATACTCTGGCGGCAGCAAGCAGCTGATGATGTGATGGTGCATGCCAGACAAGAACAATGAAGAACAAGACAGTGACATCAGCAAGCAGCCAGCAGCAAACAACAGAGCACACCAAGCAACTGACTCAAACTTGTGCACTCGGAATGGCCATGCAAATGCCTCATGGGCAGTGCCACAAGCACAGGGGTTCTGCAGTACGGCACATTGCAGAACAGTGCCCATTAGATCTATATTGTCTAAGTATCCACCAGCTCACCTTCTGAGTTGTCCAACCATACTCAGGGACACGCCTTTGGATCCGGATCAATTGCACAACAGCAACTAGCGCTATCAGGCCATAGCAGGCAGCTAGGCCAATAAAGGCCCCATCTTGCCACTTTGGATTGTCATCAATGCGCTGCCACCATGGTGGCAGATTGTTGAGGGTCGATTTCAGTGTCCACAACATTGCTTGCTGCTCCTGCAGGACTTTGGAAAGATATTATGCTGAATTGTTACAGACCACAGAAAGGCAGTGAAGCACAACGAAGACAACACACCTGTCAAAGCTTACAGGGTGTTGCTGTGTTGATTCTCTTTGCCAATAGACGAGCCCTGCTGCTTTTCCAAAGCTTCCAGCAAGCGCTCTAACCTGCAGCAACACTACAGAATATTGGCTATTTATTTGGCTTGACTGAGAGCAAAGCTCGGCGATTGTCACCTTGCAAGTTTGCCGTCTAAAGCTGCTAGCTTACTGGTGGCTGCGGATTCTGCAAAAATCAAAAATGAGGCAGTGAAAGGACCGAAGGGCACTCTTATACGTTTAAGATCTACGATGGCAACACGCCGAAGTGAAGCAAAATCCCCACAACGTTACTGCTTGTGGAACATAGTGGCTCATGCAGGCAAGCGACGTACCAAAGTTGCTGACAAAACTCGCCAGTTGCTGGACACTGACAGAAAAGTCTGTAACAAATTCTCGATTCTCAAAGTCCCTCTTCACAGCTTGAGTCTTCTCTTCGAAGTTCGGCTCCACAAAGTCTGTCATCCCGCAATCAGCACCATAGCTGACGGATCAATTGCAGATCGCTCACACAGACCGTCCCTCAGTACAACAAATGCTCACGAGGCACATATCTTCCTCCGTCAGTGCGCCTACGGTCCAGTCATCCATCGGCGTCGGATCTCAGGAATGAATGTATAGTGTGTCACCTTGACTACAGAGCCTGGTAAGGCTGCAGTGTCCGGCCTGACTCATGGAAAGAGCGTCTGAGGCTAACTGCTAGGCACAGTGTGTCCGTGATAGATTGAATCTCAGATACACGTTCCCAAGGATACACTAATTTGCAGAGCTTGGTCAGGTGCCTGGATCATAGAGATATTGTGTCAGATACAGTATGCAGTCAAGCAAAGACCTAGGTTGTGTTAGGCTGCGCGATGCATTGAAGTGCATTGGAATGGGCACAGTGTATGGTGAGCTTGTGGTGCAGTTCAGATCATCTCAAAAGCGCAAGCTGGCTCATGCCAAGATGATTCTGCATGAGAATGTTGCCATGCTTTGCGAGCGCATGTGCTTGGTACTTTGAGGGCACGATGTGAACACTTCACAATTGTACGTTGGTTGAATTAGCTGTTAAATAGCTGCTTATGACCACACCTCCATAGGCACACTGTGGCACTTGGTGTCTGCTCAGGAATACAATGCCAACTCGACCATAATTATCCATAAATGAATATATGCTGTTCTACACAGCAAACCTTTCTGTTGTGGCACAAAAGATCTCACTCGTACACTGTAGTCTTGAACGTATTTCAGACCATCTGCAGCATGTCAAATCAACTTGGCCGCAGATTTGACTGATGACAGACCATGGTACGCCCATAGCAGCGGAGCGAAACAAATGTATCGAGGCGCTGAGAGCCCTGCTTCAGACTGAGTCACACTTCGGTTCAAGTAATCTGTTTTTGATTGTGTCGGAGACTCGGGACTTCCGCGAACACCTGTTTAGCTCTGAACCCCTTGGTCAGTCAAAGTGCTCACTTCAGCCAATCGAGCTGAAGTTTGGACGCTGTCCAACGACGTAAGATCTGCATAATCGCACCTGAGCACAAGTCCTTGGGCAGCTTTTGGCCACCCTCGTCTAAGGACCCTTGTCACAGCAGCATTTGGTCGAAGCAGGAGTCAGCATGGCGGTTGTGGACACCGGAGACTTCCGACGCTTGATCAAGAACAGGCTCCTGGTATAGTCTGCTCGTGACGTCTGTGCTCTTTGCAGTTTTGCAGCAGCACAGGCCAATGCAAGAGCGAATCCGGTGCAGGTTGAGATGCTGGGTAGCATCGGAGCTGCAGGAGCAGCTGACTGGAGTGTCCTCATTATGGACCCAGTGAGCACGCGAGTCATGTCCCACGCTTGCCAAATTTCAGAGATTTTGGACTATGGCATTTCATGTAAGACACATATCACTTACTCTTTGCACATCTCACTTCACTGCAAGCACTCAATAATCAGCTCCTCGATCATTGAGAGCTGCTGCTGCTGCAGTGGTTGAAAACATTGAGAAGAAAAGAGAGCCTCTGCTATCTATCTCTGGGGTGTACTTCATCACTCCAACAGACAGAAGTGTGCAGCGTTTGCTGGATGACTGGAAAGTCAGACCCATGTACAAGACAGCCCATGTGTTCTTCACATCCAAAGTGTCACCAGTGCACTTGCAAGTCATCAAAAACTGCTCAGGCTTGGCACAGCGCTTGCGCTCTCTCAAGGAGGTAAGCATGCACTTTGTGCAGGACCAAGTGTGATTGTTGGTTGCATAAGATGATTTGCTGCAAGCTGTCCTGACTTGAGGTCCTGTTTTGTGTTGATAGGGCTGTCTGTCAAAAGTATGACCCACAAACGAAATAAGCAGTTGCTGTCAGTCATGCAATCGTGAGCCTGTGTACTTTTCGTGCATCTGCAAACTGCTGCTTCTTCGCCTACATTACTGATCTTGATTGAGCGCTACTGAAGTCTGTCTTGGTGCATCCTGCTCTGCAGAGCATGGGTACATCAACCTGTTGGTATATGATTATCAGAACCAACCAATAGAACCGATCATCTGTTTGGAATGCATTCTGAGCATCTGCAGCTGCTGTGATACCAACAATAATGACAGGTGTTCTAGCTGTTTTTAGGTACGTACTAGGTGTGTCTAAACCTAGACAACATCTACTGACAGCTACAGCTGCTGTGCTGACCTCCACACACACCACCTCCATGCACACAACCTGAATCTTAGAGTGGTGTCGTCAAATCTGTCACAGGTGAATGTTGAGCTGCTGACGATAGACAAGCGTACCTTTACCACAGATGAGGGCAACAGCCTGCAGACCCTGTTTGGGGAAAATTCAGAGGGCTCTGCCCAGTACAGAGCAGAGGTGTCAACCATAGCGGCCAGATTAGCTACTGTTTTTGCATCCCTCAAGGTGGGCAAATCTTCAGTGTACACGCCCTCAACCTTTGAGGGCAAATCTTCAGTGTACATGCCCTCAACCTTTGAGGGTTTTTGCAGTTCGTAAATCTGCAACAGTGCTCCTATGTCTGGTATCGTCAAAGCCTGTCAGAGAAACATGCATGGACAAACAGCCATTTGAACTGAAAAGAGTGCTTTTGGGTCCTACTGCATCACAGGATGGTCATACACATATTTGCTGCAGTTGTGATCGACGTCTCTGCAGTGGATCAATGTGAGATGCAGTGTATTGGTGTGAGAGGCGTGCCTGTAACCACTGTCACTGCTCAAAGCATATGGTTGCTTCAGATACCAGCGTGTCACAATTGCAAGGAACCCCTGAGTCATCTTCTGCATGCTGCCTGCAGCATCCACTCAAGGTTCTAAATGAGCACCTAATGCACCTGTTGGGTTGCCTCGTCTTGTTTACTCTCAAGTTATGCAGTGACTGTCAGCACTGAAGCACTGTACGCGTCAAGCAGCATTGTTGGCGTACTGCAGGAGTTTCCCACCATCAGGTTCAGGGCAGCAAAGCCTGGCGAGGATGCATCAACAGGCCTTGAAGCCAGAAGCCTGGTGGCCCAGCGCGTTGCTGTGGACCTGAACGAACGGCTGAGTGCCATGCAGCGGTCTGGCCAGCTGCCAGCTGGCTCCACATGCGATTTGGTCATCTTCGACAGGTACTGTCTTCACCCATGACATGAGCATCAGCTGTCCTCCATTCAACAAATGTCCGCAACTACATCATCATTGTTGCATAATGACAGCGACTGGCCTCTGGCTTGTAACAAACCGCTTCCCAGTCATTGGCTTAGTCAAGGTCTGTGCAGCGACACCCTGATGAAGCTGGATCCACCAGGCTTCGCCACATATTGCCAGGAAGGGACCAACTGCGAAGCAGAAGTCAAGACAATAGATGTACAGCTACGCTGTGCCGCAGCACAGGCTGAAAGGGGTCACTCAGTCATGAGGTAGTCAGTGCTGTGTTGTGGTGTGGTGCAGAGGGTTTGACCCAGTGGCACCAGTCATACATGAGTGGACGTACGAGGCCATGGCCTATGACCTGCTCAACCTCGATGGCGAGGTGTTCAGATATGATGTCGAGACGCAAGCAGGTGAGCTTGCAAGCTGATCAGCCTGAGCCGGTCACATTCCTGTCAGTCAAACACGTTTTGAGGCTGATGTTCACTCTATTTACATTCGAATCTGGAATGACTGACTGAATGAATGAACGAACGAACAAAGGAAGGAACGAACGAATGAATGAATGAATGAATGAGTGAATGAATGAATGAATGAATGAATGAGTGTGTCAATGAATGTGTCAATGAATGATTGAATGAACGAGTGGGTAAATGGAATGTATGGATGATTTTACAGGGAAGACTGAGAAGAAAGAGCACCTACTAGCAGAGACCGATGACATGTGGGTTGCTCTGAGACACA
>JAABUU010005398.1_pt1 | contig 14378 bp, 13 predicted proteins | sample 5559301 | NCBI WGS metagenome assembly JAABUU01 (sample SAMN10711884, study PRJNA513360) | rock metagenome | isolation source: Antarctica rocks | place: Antarctica: Victoria Land, Richard Nunatak white | reverse complement strand
GGGTAGACGCCACCATCAATGAGGTGCTGTTGGAAGGCACGGTCATAGGGCCCAGTGCTCTTAGTGGTTGTAGTCTTTGTGGTGGGTTCGGTATTCAAAGTAGATGTCGAACCCCGCTTTCGACCCTGAGAACTAGACTGGCTCGAGCTCATCGTGTGATTACAATGATTGACAGGTTTCAAGTACTAGAGAGAAAACGGTCAGCTCTGGCACCAGCAGGTATTTCGCAATTACATACGCCCCTCAGGTCCGACAGATCTGGACCACCGTGTCTGGCGAATAGCTTTATGTCCTTCAACCACCTCGGTGCACAATGGCAAAGGAAGTCAGCGGCGGATTGGGTAGGTCGGCGATTGTTCTTCAGCTCAGCAAGAGCGCGTCGAGTGACAGGCCGGTGAGGTCGTCGTCGGTATGATGGACGTGGTGGGCTTGGAGCAGATTGAGTGTTCCTTCGATCTAACTCTCTCAACGCGCGTTTGGTCAACCAGATTTTCGATAAATTGTCCCAAAATGCTGCCGCCGGTTGAGATCCGCTGGGATGGCTGAGCCTCCGCTTTTTTGACAGAGGTTGCGATGTTCCATTCAGTTGAAGTGGAAACTGCTCTGATCGTTGGCGCTTGCGTGAATCGGAGAGCTGTGCTTCGGGCATATGGCAATCATTGATCACAGGATTGCCAGATCCTGAGTGTGGAGATGGATCAAAGGCAGGTGGGGGGCGGCGCTTATATCCTATGCAGCTCGCCATACCGCGCAATGTATTTAGGTGGTAGGTAAAGCTGGACCATGCTTCTAGGTCTTGGCGGCAGTAGTTGAGTCACACTAAAGACATGGGGGTTGTTCATCTATCCAATAACATCCAACCCATTGAATGCTGGAGGTTAGACTTGTGTCGCAGACTTGTGGAGGTTGAAAATGTGTGGGTGTCGGTTGAAGACTTGAAACGTGACGGAGAGCTATGGAGGCGCCAAGAATATCTCGGCTCTGCTCATTACTCAGCAACCACTACCATGCCACAGTACTTAGAGGGGTGGGAAAAAACTTCCAATTATAACCGAGCTAATTTTAGGATCAGCCCAGAATAGGATGAGGTTACCGGTGGGCGCCTGTGGAGGCCACACAACCCAAGGTGTGCGCCTTTAAGAGCCATCTGGGTCCTCTGTGCTCCTTGTGGATGGTTCAATGAAAGAGCTGTGGTTTGCACGGTGTTGCTGTGAACGCGGCACCTTCATTATGTATTAGAACTGGTTCGATGGAAGGGCTGTGTTCGGCTTTGATGGGCGTGCCGCATTACGCATGTGGGTGAAAGGTCCGCTCGGGATTGGTTCCATGGATGGGCAGTGTTTGGCAACTCAGCATTGACGGATGTGCCACATTTACATGTGGATGGATGGTCCGCTCAGGGATTGGCTCGATGGACGGGCAGGGATTGGCAACTTGGCTTGTGCATGCGGTAATACCCATGCAGATGAAAGGACCGCACGGGGATTGGTCTGATGGAAGGACTATGCATGCAGTTGAAGAGACTGCTCGTGGGTTGGTCTGATGAAATTACTTTGCTTGGGATGTGCTGCATTACGCATGCTGGCCCATAAGTGAAGGGGCTTTTGATAGGTGCTGTCGCCACTACTTCCTTTGTCGTTCTACTTTGTATATGATCACACAATTACAAAACAGTGTGCCTTCCGGCTTACAGTAAATACATCACTTGATTTGGGTAACCTTGCAGTAGGGCTGTGGCTAAATATAAATGTGGAACGGACATCTTAAATGAGCGTCAACGCCATCTGAACCTCAAAGTTTTTCAACTCCTTGTGCAACTGAGTGCAGACGTTCCTTGTCATGTGTAAATGACCTTGTATCACAGTCATCCAACGATTATCTGAGAGACGGTCCGGGACTGGCAGAGTGATAGTCACTCGTGGTACAGTATCCTAGAGACAACACTCAACAGAATAAATAAAACCTTGATAAATATTGGCTGCTTCGGCTACTTGTTGAAGGAAGGAGTTGTCCGACAACGCATCCAACATGCAGAGGTCCCCAGCAAATAGTTGCTCAAAGCGCAGGTTATGGTAAACCCAGATCTTGGTGTTGACACGTGATTTCTTCTGCTTCTTGGGTGAACGTTGATCCCCTTCATCAAGGGTAGAACTGCCGATTCCTGGAGTGGACATGTTGGCATTCGGTGTAGGACCCTCCGCAGAATTGTCTCGAGGCCGCTTCTTAACACCGTTGGAAGACTGGTGCCGCGGATTGCTGTTTGGTTTTGCTATAAGAAGTGATGGTGGTAGATGATACTGCTTTGTGAGGGCAACCAATGCTTCGGTGCTGTGGACAGAGGGTGTCTGTGGGATTGAAGACAATCGAGTATGAACGGAGCTTCGAGGATCTGCTTCAAAGTTTGTGCTCTGTGCGGTAGAGCTGTCGCTGCAGTCGCTGAGTGATGGAGAAGTCTTGGCTGCTTCTTTCACTGGTTTGATGCTTGCTGTTAAGGTGGGTTTAGGTCTGGAGATGCCCGCAAGGATAGGCGGCGGTGTACAGTCTCGCATTGTCGTGGTTTAAGAGGTACGATGGTGGTTGTCTTGCGTTGTTTGCAAAGATCTGGGTGTGGTATGCTGGAAAACTGAGGAATCGTTGCAAGCTGATAGATTATTGTGAGCAGGCCCTGCCTATAAGGTTAAAGGGCACGGCTCCAGGTAAGAATCGTTGGAAGCTGATAGAATATCGTATGAAAAGAAGATTAAGAGAGGAGCGGGCCCAGCTTATATGGACAAAGGCACGGCTCCCTCATGGCGCCGAGCAGCTTTGGCTGGCTAAGCTTGCCGCTCGTGAATCCTTGCATCTGGTGGTCCGCGGCTGCAAAAACCGGGAGGCGTTGTAACCTCACGGTAGCGAAAGCCTCAAGGTGCAGTACCCAGCAGGGGACTGATCACCCTGTGGTGGCTCCTCACCTTGAGGTTCGCTTGATTTCAAGGTGAGCAATCCCTGGAGGCTTGAAAATCCACACGGGATTGTTGGAGGCCCTCCACATTTGGCTTCTGCCACACGGTGATGGCGGCCTCATGGTTTAGAAACCCCGAAGGCCTGCAAACCCATAGGGGATTCAAGACCCTGGTACCATCGAATCCCCACAATGATGGCGGCCTTGTGGTTTAGAAACCCCGAAGACCTGCTACACCCTAGGGGATGTATGGTCCATCGAATACACGCCCACCAAGGACGCCCCACTCTTCGACTATATAATTCATCCCCAGCACCCACTTCAGAAACATTCTGTCCCCTCAGTCCTCCCAAGACATTCCTACGCTACTCCCAGCTCAACCACCAGCGAACGCCAGACACCTTCCATAATGGAAGTTCAGATTTGGAACCTTTCGCTTGATGTGACATCTACGATCGTGACTCCCCTACATGGTCCTCTGCGCGCTCAGTCAGAGTCAAGTTCCATACTTGACTCAGGACCACTCACTGAGATTCTCAACTCCTGTGAAGCAGAAGACTGTGCGGATCAGCATCAACTATCAGCACCAATTCCTGCAGCTCAATTCAACGTCGCCTCAGGACACAATATCTATGGCAAGAAGAGAAAGCTGGATGCTGTTGAGGACGACAAAGGTGAAAGCTCTCCTTTCTATGTATACAGATGGAGTTAACATTTCAGCAGATCACCCAATTGTGATTCCCGATCCTGAGGACGAACGGGCACCCAAGAAGCCGCAGAGAGATTACGCGACACAGAACCTGCACCAACCCTTCACAGCCTCCCCAACTCCCTTACTGTGCACGCAACCCGACGGTAAGCACTATATCAAACGGAATGGTGTTACAACTACCACGCCACCACCAGCAGGGGGGTCCTGTAGTGCAGGCCAGCCGGCGAAGAATGCAATAGCTTGAACTCATCCACTCTACCTACCTAATCCTCATTTGGAGTCGAGTACATAGCTGTGCCCCGTGGGGACTATCTATATATAGCATCCTCGATGTCCAGTCCAGTAGCACAGCCTCTTCAACATCAACCCTGCCCGGGTGGGTGTCTGCCTGCTCCGTCCGTCCTGACGAATGACGCGCTGAGATCATCCCGTTGCGACTGGGGTTGATGGCACCGCAAAGCAAGGTACGGCGCACTGGGTGTGACGGTGCTTGCAGAATTGATGTATGTGGGCGTGTGGCACAGCTGTTTTGTGGAGGCGAGGGCGGGAAGGTAACTGTTGATGGGGGTTGGTGTGGAGTTTCGACATGGGTGTTGGTGGGTGGGATGATGGAAGTACTTATTCAGCGCCTTCTCGGGGCTATTATTCTATCGGTTTAATTAGGGCGACGTAAGTTTTGTTTATACAGGCGTACAACTAAAGTGGGCCTTGACACCTCCCTTCCCCGGCCCTTACGTTCTATCCGTTGGCAGATTCAGTCATGACGATACCCCTATGGCTCGTCCGTGCTAAGCTGTTGTTGCACGACCTTCAACCAGAGCGCAGGAACTTTGGTTGTATTGCGATCTCATGCGGGGCTGTTATCGTCGATGGCAGGCTTCTCAACGCCGAGGACGAAAACCTTGAATACCTCAGCAAAGACAACTCGGCAGAAGACGCTGCGGAGAGTCAGGATATTACAGGACTGCGCAGTTTGGCAAGCTTGCTCCTCTGCCCGGAGCACGAGGAAAAATTTTGTGGAAAAATCGCTCGGGGCTGGGACGAACGGCGTCCGAACGATGATCTTCTTCGTTTGTTTGAATTGAACAGAAACCCCTTTGACTGGAAGTGCCTCGACGAACACTGTAATACTGCGTATAACATGCGCCGCAGTCTTATACTGGATACTTTGGAAGCGCTCACTTTTGATCTGAGCAGCGTCAAAAAAGGGAAAAAGGTAAGGAAGCTGGTCGGTCTGCTGCACTGTGACGAGCACACTAACCCTGACGGGGTTCTACGGATCTCAAACAAATGGAACGAGAAATTGACCAGCATGATCCAGCGTGAAGAGTCCAGAAACAGCCATTGCAAGGAAATAACTCCGAAGAAGACAACGTCGAAGGACACTCATAACCAAGATACCATACCGACACAACACGAGTCTGAAGCAAAACCGATTAGGCCGATCTCAGATAAAAGCTTATTCGACTCGCAACCTGCCTTTGGCGGCTCCGGCGGAGAAAGTGGAGGTTTATTTGGAAGCATACCTGCCTTGGCCGGCTCCGGCAAAGAGGGTGGAGGTTTATTTGGACACAAGCCTGCCTTGGCCGGCTCCGGCGAAGAAGGTGGAGGTTTATTTGGACACAAACCTGCCTTTGGCCGCTCCAGCGGAGAAGGTGGAGGTTTATTTGGACACAAGCCTGCCTTGGCCGGCGCCGGCGGAGAAGGTGGAGGTTTTGGACGCAAGTCTCCCTCTGGTGACTTTGGAAAAGGAAGGGGTGGTTTATATGGTCAAGAGTCTGGTTCAGATGCCTTGGAGCGATCAAGCAGAGGTTCACTTGGACAACAGTCTGGCTCTGATGGCGTTGAGTCACCCAGCACAGCTTTCACCACAACCAAATTCGACTCCGAGAGCTCTGAGTCTTCAGGCAAAGCATCGGCGTGGAAATTGGCCTTAGAGAGGAAACCAAGACCGGAAACTGCCCCCAAGTCCGCATCACTGAATAGCGGACTGTTGAGTCCGAACCCAAGCCCACCATCTTCTCGGAAAACACCTGTATCGACCACAGAGCAGACTAAGACTGTTTCACCAAGATCTAAAGGTCCAGTTATCTTCACAGACGGAGTTCAAGGACGGCGCTCCTCTAGTCCACGTCGCACGGCTTCTTTCCTCTCGAAACCATCTCCTGTGGATGATGTGCAAGGTAGCGGCAGTGCCGGCACTAACAGCATTAGTCCCTGGGCGTCGGCAGCACGGAATCCTAGGTCACATTCGTCATCGGAGATTGTGGGGTCCAGCCAGGAGCCGCATGATTATGGGACTTCACCGCTCCGCCGCACACTGTCATATCTGAATCTGCCTAGCGAAGGTCCTACCCGGAGTTCGGATCCTGTAAGAGCAGTCCCGACACAGACATCGCCCATGTTGACAACCCTTGAGGACGAAGTCTTCACCGACCAAACCGGCAGTAAGTTCGAGCCTCGAGTAATCGATATGAAACTCCTTCAATACATAAGATCGACAAGAGTCTACTACGGCAAAACGTCCGAGTATTCCTTTGGCGATGTCTACGTGCTTCGAAACCCGGCCTGGCCAAACCACGTAAAGATCGGCGAGAGCGGGTGTGAGGTCGACAAGCGCATAGCCCAGATTAAAGGAAAGTGTAACATCGAATGCCTAGAGCAATCTCTCGACACAGAACAAAGAGACTTTCTCAATTATAAGCTGGTTGAAAAGCTGTGCCACAAGGAACTACAGAATTTCAGGAAGAAACTCCGATGCAAATCGTGCAAAAACAAAATGGACAGCCCACAGATGCATGAGGAATGGTTTCAGGTCAGGCCGGAGGTAGCGGTCCGGACCGTGCAGAAGTGGCGAAAATGGATGCTGACATCTCCTTACAACGACGACGGCCATCTCGTGCCCTGGTGGCGGGACAAGGCCAACCACGAGCTCATGGAGGGACGACCTTTCGATGATAAAGGACAGAGGATTGACGACGATGCCAGTCGCCATGAGCGGTGGTCACGGTGGCTGGAAAGGCCGACCATCAGTGAACGGGCTGACTTCGAGATCAAGAGATTCTGCTTTGATCCCAGGCCGAGGAGGAAGAGTCTGTGGAGCACAGCAGAAGAGAATATTATCTTGCTGCTGACCTATGTGATCATATTAGGGTTCATCTGTGAACCTAAAGTATGGATCCTGGTTGTTTTGATTTTTTTAATGGTATTGCGGGATTGGGAATGAGAGATCTGTAGTCGTCACGGAGTCTGTTAGCCGTAAGCACAGCAGCAGGGACAGAGCAAGTGGAATGAATGATAGAACCTTGGGAAATGGAGAGCGCCATGAGCTGTTTTGCAAAAGCAAGTTATTAGGAAGTAGAGTTTTGGGTTCAACTCGAGAGTTCCAGACGCGCAAAACACGAACCTTGAACACTGATGCTGTTGACCGTACATAACGAGGTTGTCTGGATCAACCCTGTACCCTACTTTTGCATACGTGCTGCAACCTTTGCATTCCCTCCAAAGCCTCGTCGACAGTAGTCTTTGACGTCCACTAGCTCTCTGAAGCCGTCCATACCGGAGGTCACTCAGGTCTCCAACCGTAGACTTGACCTAGTTGATGATAATCTCGGCTTCTGCTTCCATAGCAGCGATCGCTGCTTCGACGTCGGTGCAAGCTTGGACCATTTCAGGCAGGATGCTGGTCAACGTGTGCGGATTGCTTCTAGGTAGATTCGAGATCAGCCCACATAGCTGTCATTTTGTCAGCTTTCGACCAGTAAGGGACCGTGGTGTAAAGGCGTCATCTCAATCTCCATGTCGAGTTCTCGACCGTCAAAGCCCTCGGTCACGTATCTCTCTGTCTTCCTTCTCGACCTGGCTACCTCTTTCTGTTGCCTGGAGCCATTCTTGACCTCCCGCGCTATGTTCTCCTTGATCTCATCGGTCTGGAGGCCTCGCAGGTACTGTAGCTCCCGATAGAGTAGTTTAATCTGCGGGTTGGAACGCTGTGGTCTAGGGAAGAGCTCCGTAAACTTCTGGAGCGTGATGAAGGTGTGTAAAGGAGCAGGAAGAAGGAGAAAGTTGGTGAGGATTGATGCCTCTGTGGGCGCCATGTTCTAGAAAGCAAAAGACCAATTGTTTGGGAACAGTAATGGTGCAGGTAAAGGAGCGCCTAAGTTGACGCGAAGAACATGCGCCAAGGGTTGCAGGAAAGCTTCTGAAATTAGTCATGGGAACGCTATTCCCAATTGAACGTTAATTACATTTGGCTGGGTAACCCAGCATAAAATTGCCACTTTAGAGGCCTTTTGCAGGGATAATTTTGGTACGTTGCCAACGTCTTATATAGGTGGGGTCTTGTAGCGAGACAGGGTCTTCTTAAGCAATTAAAACGGTATATAATTAATGTTCGACGGTGATGATTCAACAGAGCGATAGACCATCTAGAGAAAGAGGAACAGACAATTGCATAGACGAGGCCAGGCCAAGCCACCATTGCGAGGCGGTGGCTCCTTGTGGGCTAGAAAGGGAGTGAGGATAACTGTATGATACAGTAATGCCAAGGATACCAATGAACGTGTATAATAAATACACCACTTATTTCTAGTAAAGACACTTCATATCTTCCGATGTCATCAACGTAGAGGAAGGAGAACACAACCGTTGGAAATTCAACCTGTCCCAATCGATACCTACCAATAACAGTTCCAAAAAGTAGGTCGATAACGCAAACCTTCACTGTGATCAACTACTCTCGCTGAGCCGCCATAGCTCATTTTCCGATAATATGAAGCCACTGGGTGATAACCCTGGTCTCCGGGGTTGTGAAGAAGAGAGGGCGTTTGGGACTGACCAACCGGAGGATACAATTCTTCTCAGGCGTTCATGCTGCTGATAGATGCCTAGGGACAAGGGAAGTGAAGAATCGTTGAACCGCTTCCTGTCCACGTGCCGCCAGGAAGTTTATTCGACTCTGGGCCGTATCATGTTCCAGCGTGTGCGTACTGCGGGCCGAGTCCTGCCGGGAAACTTGCCGAAGATCCACTCCCAAGACTTGCCCTCTTTCTTGTATGCCAGTAAGCGCTGCTCGTCCAGGTCTGACCATCGGCTCTGCTTGCTCGTGGTCGAGCGACCCTGCTCGGCCTCGCTCAAACACCCATCATCGTCGCTGCTAGACTCAGGATCGCTGTCGCTCAAACCGCCATCGTCATTGCTGTTTGAAAACTCACTCCTTCGCGACGCAAGAGCCCCGGCATCAACGACGCTGCCATCCTGGGGTCGGGTACGCGTCGCATCGACGTGGTTGCGGCCTGCCTCTGCGGCAGTCGACAGAGTTGCTCCACCGAACGAGGGCTGAGATGGTGTATGCTGGCTGAAGCCAGTCAAGAGGAACGAATGTTGCTCTATTGGCTTGATGGTGAAGTCGTCAATCTTCCCCACATGGCCGATGCTCTCGATGAGTTGGGTAAGCTGGCTGAAAGAGACTCCTCGTCCGTCACAACTGTCCCAGATGACTGCTGCGAAGGAGCAGCAGTATGGGGAGTGAGGACGGAACGTAACCTCGGTCAGCGTCGGTAGGATATCACTAGATGATGGGTTGCTGCAGTCGGGCGACATGTCTGTATCCGTGGCGTGTGGTGCAGAAGGCACCGGCGAAGGCAATCGGACCTCGGCGCTGGAGGCTGCAGCAACCCTTGAATTGTGGCCGCGAGGGGAATGTGACTTTGGAGAGGGCCGATGGGATTTGGAGAGTACTCTACTTTGGCAGGTAGATCTCTGCTGAAGATGGTGCTTGCGCTTCTTCTGCGCCGGGCCCGCGCCAGACAGGGACGGCCATTTCCGCTTAAGGGGACACGGCCTCTTATCTTCCTCACCCGACTCAGCGTGGGTGCTGCTAAACTCATCGTTGCTGCAACCGTTGCCATGGCTGGCTCGTGCATCCTGATCTGGGTCTGGAGATGAATCGTGGGAGGGAAGCGGTCTCTGTCGCCCGGTTGACTTTGTGCCTTCATCCATTTTTCGGGGTAGACGGTAACTAGATGTCTTGGCCATCAGCGCCGCTTCAGCGCTATTTGTTTCTCGTTGCGGCCGCGCGTCGTCAACCTCCTCCTTCTCCTCCTCCTCATCGCTGCCGCAGCTCACCTTCTGCTTCTCGTCCTTCCGCCGCCTGTCCTCATGAAAGGCATGGGTATCATGTGAAAGGCGAGCCTGCTCGTGTTTGTCTACTGCGCTTCGATTGGTATGGAAATTGTCCTCCTGACTGAGCTGGTTCAATGATGACGATCTGGAGCGGCGCGGAGACTGGTTGCATGGAGGAGCGGGATGAAATATTGCAAACTTGAATCTGGCGCAATCCGTGGAGTGGTCTTCTGCATCGATGCGGTCGTGTAATAGCTCGCTCGAGGGACGCGAAGAGGGACCATGAGGTTGCATGTGATTGAACGTCGCAGCGTCTTGTTCGCTAAGCCGCAAGTGCTGAGCAGTTTCGATATCGTGGCATCCTCCAAAACTAGGGGACACTGAAGTTCTGGAGTCGAAGGTGGTCTCTGGGCTACTGAAAAGAGCACCATCCGACTCTGCACTCTCGGCACGCTGACTGCCACAATCAACGTCGGTTTCATAGTCATTTGGATCATCGTCTCCCAAAACAATTGGGTTATCTATACAGGGTCCAAAATTAGGGTCTGTTCCACGACGGACAGTAACAAGCGCGCTCACCTTGGCTCTTGCCTAAACTGTCGCTTGGGGCTGATCCACTATGATCAATGAAGGGGCCCCTCTCGCCCAAAGCGACCTTCACAAAGCCTCTGTTTGTATTGTTCGTGCCGTCGTCCTCTGTCGGAAAACCCTGCTCTTGGAGCACGGTACCCAGGATATTCTCAATTGTTAGGAAGTTGTAGTCGTCGTCGTTATTGTCATTACCATTGCCGTCGCAGACGGCGTCAATCTCTGCTGAAAATTAGCAACAGTCAGTCTTGGCTTCTGCAGCCAAGATCCAGATTTCAGAACGTACCTTGAACACGAGCCCTGTCGCTTCCCATATCATGAGCTGCCGCTGCTGCTGACAATTGTGTGATTCCGAGTACTCCTCCGTTGAGCTTGCTGCTCTGGTTCTTGTCGTGGACGCCGGAAGACTTAGGGTATGATTTCTCGTGAGCTGTTGTGCGCTTCTTGGGACGCGAAGCCGTTGGGACGTAAGTATACGATATGGGGTCAAATGCCATGTTGCGCGTGGAAACGGTTGGAAATGCCAGGAAGAAACAAGATTGTGGTCACTGCGGAATATGGACGCAATATGGACGAAATGGGGGGAGGGAGGATTCAATGGCTGTATTATATGCTCACCCCGCCCTGCCCTCCTACCGTATTCTACTCTGCGGCCTGCCGTCCACTTGCTGCCGTGCCATTATCCCTCTGACGCCCTCTCCGCCCCAAAAAGTCCTCGTTGTCGATGCTTCCTGCCTCGCAGAGAGCCCCGCCGCAGCTGGCCAGGCCCTGAAACTGTGCCTTCTGCGCTCTTGTACCGGGATATCCCCTTCCGTGGCAAGCATCTCCACCTCGCTGTGCACCACAATCGGCCAATCACAGTATCATCGCTCGATCGTTGGCGTCGCCGTGAAAAGCCGAGCAGGGAAGGGGTGTCAATCGCACAAAGAGGAGGGGGGCTGGCATCGCCTTGGATACCGCTCTATCCGCCAGAATCGGCCCGTTCAAGGGTGCGTCAGCCCATTGATGCCTAAAGGTGTCATGCGACAGACTTGGCGCAGTCCCAGATCCCCAGTTATTCTTGTTGTCGGCGCGACAGGGTTGGGGGTGTGTATCTGGCACAGTCCAATCGATCGACCACGAGCAGAATCGATAGGTCAAAGCCACGGCTGGGCTTCAGCCTCGCATAATCCTACTGTCTCAAAATCAGCTCAGGTTGACGCATGTGGCGCATACCGGAACCCCACTCCAAGGACTGTGAAGCTCACCTGCAAACCGCTGACGCGTCATCCATGCACGGCGCAGCCTAGGCAGCCAGCCGGGGCACCCCGTCGTGAGGCATTTTCGCGGCTGGCTGGGTGTTATCACGAGTGCAAGGAAAGTCCGCGGCAGCTCAGTCTCCAAAGGTTCCTGGCCGAAGGATCGGCGATGGTACGAAGGCAAGGCAGATCGAGACCGCGCGGAGCTGGGCTCAGCTGGTACTTTGGCCAACGTGAGGCAGACTTGCAGAGGTGATGAGCGTCGCAGAGGGTCCGCAGCATCGAAATTAGGAGGGGTGACTGGCCGGATTCCTGCTTGACGCGTGAATTTCAAGCTGCGGCGTGGCGGATCCGGTGAGCCCGACAGGGATGAGAGGGCCAGGTAGAAGGGCCGAATGCGAGGCGTGTTTTCTCAGATGAAGTGTCCTGAGCGGGGCACGGTCAGGTGGTGTTGAGAAGGAAGAACGAAGTAAAAGAGTGAGCAAAGGGAGGGGACGGGGTTCTTATAGGCCGCAAAAGCAGCGATCAGCCCAGGCCACGCGCCTTGCCTAATGCGGCGGTGGTGGGTTCCCATGCGGAGTTGCCGTCTGGTCTTTTACTAAATAAAGTAGTTTAAAGTTTTAATTATCTATATATAACAATTTTATCAGTCAATGCAGCACATAAATATTATTATAAGTAGAAAGATTTATTTAGATAAATTAAAACTGATTTAAATATATTTAAATTAATCTTATTTTCAAAATCTAATTTTATTTAATTAAAATTAATTAAGATCAAATAAACTTAAATATTCTTTTTGTTAAATTTACTTTATCATATTCATTTTTCTATGAGAATTTTGATCAGATTAAACTTAACTAAATAAAATTAATTAAAACTTACTTAAAGATAATACTTCTATCTTTTTCAGTTTTCTCATTCTTACTGAATCTATTAAAAGTTAGTAATTTAATTTAAAGTAATTTAATTAAAATTAAATTAATTATTATAATTATATAATTATCTTTACTCTTTCTCAGTTGTCATTTCACCTCACTGTCTTCTTATAAAGAGATTTGCTTGCTTTTTACTCACATTATAAGAATATAATAGTGCTCTTAGCTAAAGTCTATATAACTAGTCATATTTTATAGCTAAGAAAATTATTCTTTTCTTACATAATATAAATGACTCAAATGACTCATATGACTCATAGCAAATAATAACATCAATATTTGCTTCATTAAAAACTTAATCATTAATTTAATATCTTAATTAGCTGTCTTCATATAGCATCATTACTGTTTTCTTTAAATCTTCTTATTTTGTTACTTTCACATCATTTAGATGTCACACCTCATCAATAGAATCATCATTTTAGCTTAAATCATCATTTTACACTTTTTATATCATCATTAAACTGACTAAAATGTCAAGTCAGAATAGCTTCTCTTCATTAATATCTTTATTTAAACTTTTAGATCAGACAATAATCTTAATTTATTAATTTAAAGAATACAAATTAGTTAATTGCTCTTTTGCATCATTTATATCTAATAATGTTGTTACTCTTGCTCACAAAGTACACACACTATATAAATAGTCAGTTGTGCAAGAGACTCAGTCAGCATCAGTATTAATAGAAATCTTTTTCTTTATCTAATTATATAATCAATTTCTATTCAATAATGCTCTATAAATCTTCACTCAAAGCATAACAACATTACATATAGACTTTATCTTTCTTCAATAAGCTACAGACATCATTATTTAATTATTAAATTTTAATAAATTTTTAAAACTCATTAATATGTTTAAGTCTAATTCTTTAAATCTCTTCTTAGTTAGTCAATATCTACATCACTTTATAGCAACATCATTAAACATCAATCTTAACACAGTAAATCATTTCAGTACTTCTTTACTCAGTATATAATAAACTGACTTAAAGTTAACTAAAATTATACTTAAAAATAAAGACACATCAGTCTTAATGATAAATAAGCTGTCACAAGAATAGCTGTAATAACTTATTAATAATGCAATATAAACTTTCATGACTGCAGCTTTAGCTGAGTTCAATTAATAAGTAATAATAAAGTTCTTAGAACTGTTAGATTCTTCTGAATTTAAGAGAGCATCTGAGATGAATAGTAATGCTAAATATAAGAATAATAGCTTATTTCAATTAAAGAATATTAGAATGTTTAATTTAAACTTGAATGTCAATTTCATTAAAGTGAAAGATGATAAACAGATTTATCACAACATGTTTAGCTTCATTAATTGACTGCAAGTCAAAGCAATAACTATGAGTGCAGTCAAGATATAAAAAAATGTTGAGTCATATCTACTCAACAAGATAAACTGATGATATACTGAGAAGTTAGTTTATGTTACTTATGTTGAGCTACAAAACAATAATAATGAAGTTAAAGAATAATGCAAAGCTCTGAAGATTCATTTTTATAACTTATTAAGTAGATCTCTGACAGCATTATGCTTAAAAACAAAGAGATTCTATAGACTATATATAATTAATTATTCTTCATAAAAAGAATTTAAATATCATTACAATCAACTATGCTTAAGTTCTCATAACATATAAGTACTTCAATAATGAACTTTATCTTCATCTATTCATTTCTATTGAGCAATCAATCATTGCTAGACTGATTAAGATCATTAACATTTAGAAAAACATTTAATTTAATATATATAGTTATATCTCAATGAGATCTTCTAGACAAACTCAGTCATTCAGCTCATCTCAAAATTACTTATTTCAATTTTA
>JAABUU010005393.1_pt1 | contig 14385 bp, 15 predicted proteins | sample 5559301 | NCBI WGS metagenome assembly JAABUU01 (sample SAMN10711884, study PRJNA513360) | rock metagenome | isolation source: Antarctica rocks | place: Antarctica: Victoria Land, Richard Nunatak white | reverse complement strand
TCGTCGACAATAATGCTCTGTTCTCAGTCATTTTCTCGATCTCTTTCTTTTTCATTCTCGTATGAGCTTTGAACTCGATGTCAGCGAATATGAAAGTTCTCATGAACGCTTGCAGACAACTAAAGTCGAGAATATATCTGAACATATGAACAAAACACTGAAGTTTGCTCGCGAGTCGCTAGTCAAAACATGAGAACAAATGATGAAACAAGTCAATAAGTATAGAAAAGAAGTTGATTATAAGATCGAATCAAAGATGTTTCTGAATGAAAGAAACATCTTTACAGCGAGATCTTTCAAGAAGCTAGATGACAAAATGCTTGATTCTTTCACCAATCTAGATCTCGTTGACTCTTCATATAAACTGAAATTATCAGAGTCTATGCATGTTCATGATGTATTTCATTCTGATCTGCTTCGCTCTGCCGTCGACAATCTCTTGCCTGATCAAAAGAATGAATTCTCAGGTTCAATAGTGATAAACGACGAAGACGAGTGAAAAATCGATGATATGTTGAATTTTCGTCGATATCAAAGATGACTTCAGTATAGAGTCAAATGAAATGACTATGACAATGATCTCAATTGATACAACGCTGATGACGACGAATTTATGAACATTCAGAAAATCGTTGACGATTTTCATATTTGATACTCGAACAAATCGCGCTAATCGACAATTCAATCAATCACGATTTAACAGGTCTGAGTCTGTGAAATCATGATTGAGCAATCAATTGAGTCGAGCAGAAAATACATTCATGCAAACATGAATTGTCAAAGAAAAGAAATAATGTCATGATTCTAGTCTTGTCAGACTCAATCTTCTAGCCTTGTCAGATTTATTCTCGCTTCGTCATCTTGACTAGTTTCTATTGAGTCTAGCGTCAACTGAGAAACACATATATGTAGTCAGCTTCTTTTCTGTAGCTATCTTTCTTTCTTAGCATTTATCTTCTAGTTAAATGACACTCATATTGACTCGCTTTATGCTGACTTCTAACAGCTTTAATATCTTTCAAATTCTGAGTCATTTCATTGATTAAAGAGACGTTTAAAGCGTTCAAATTGCACTGAGTATTGTACGCGATTTTTGTTAGAAATCAGCATAGAGCGAGTCATATGAGTGTAATGTAATGAGTATATAAATGCTAAGAAAGAAAAGTATTTAGAAGAAAAGAATTGACTATCTATATGACTCAGAGAAACATAAGCTAACTCTAAATAGAGTTGACTTTGAAACAATTTGATAGTCTAGTGATGAGCGATCAACAATAGTCATCAACATAGTCATTAACATAGTCATCAACATAGTCATCAACATAGTCATCAACATAGTCATCAACATAGTCATCAACATAGTTATCAATATAGATGCGTAGCTAGAATCGTAACAGTATTTTCTCTCTTCAATGATTCATGTTTGCATGAATGTATTTTCTTAGTCTTATGTAGAATCGAAATGTCTATTGTAGCAAACTCACTATGTAGAGAAGAATCAATTTGCTCAGCAAAGAGATTGACTATTAACTGATATCATTGAAGCAGACTCACTAGAAGAAGATTGACTAGCTCAGCGAAGAGATCAACTATTGACTGATGTCATTAAAGCAGACTCACTGATTGACTTGCTCATTGAAGAGATTGACTTTGAACTCATCATTGTAGCAGACTCACTAGTTGCATGTGAATGTATGATCAGATTCACTGATGAATAGAATGATAAGAGCAAGTAGATCATTGCATTGAGAATAGATGTCATTGAAGCAGACTCACTAGTTGCATGTGAACTGATAGATGAATCGATTCACTGATAAATAGAGTGATGAGAAAATCATTGCATTGACAATGTCATTGAAGCAGACTCACTGAGAGTTTGCTTCTCAAGATAGAGACTTCACGCAGTTCTATAACTGATCTCATTTGATTATTCAACAAATTCAAAGAATATCTTGTAAATCTGAATGAATGATTAATTCGCTGATCTTTGACCTAGTCAAATGATTTCAATCGTTTGTTTATACTTGCTGATCAGCGCACGAGTTTGAATCTTTTGTTTATTCTCGCTGAGTCAGTTCATGAGAAAGAAGAATGAATGTTTGCACGATCGCGAGTTGACTAGATTAAAGTCAATAGTAATGTGAATCAAGCAAAGCAAGTCGATGCAGATTATTTCACTTCGTCTGTAACAAAGAAGCATTTATATAATGTTAGAAATCAGCATAGAGCGAGTCATATGAGTGTAATGTAATGAGTATATAAATGCTAAGAAAGAAAAGTATCTAGAAGAAAAGAGTTGACTATCTATATGACTCAAAGAAACATAAGCTAGCTCTGAATAAAGTTGACTTTGAAACAATTCAATAGTTTAGTGACGAGCGATCAACAATAGTCATCAACATAGTCATCAACATAATCATCAACATAGCTATCAACATAGATGCGTAGCTAGAATCATAACAATTTTTCTATTTATGTTCATCATGAATAAAACAAAGACTTTGATCTTGTTCTTCTTTAAATGATTCAACAGTGTTTTAAACGAAGTGATGTTTATGCTTTGAATCGAGAATGACTCTTTCTGAACAATGATTGAAACAAGTCGTTTAAGCATCGTAGAGATCTTAGTCTGAGTGATTGAAGAGAGCAAAGTTGATCGCGATCAACTTGAGTGCTTGAAATTGAGCGAAATCGAAAAAATCGAAATAGAAGTATTCAATTGATTTGAAAAAACAATGACGTTGTTTTGCATATTCAGTAATATTTCGTTTTTATTCATTCAGAGCTTACTCAATATGACTTCATGATGATTGATATCAGCTATCAACATTGATACAGTCAATTTCTTATGACTTTCAATGATGAGATTGAGTAAAATTTTATGAGTGATTGTCTTCTTAAATATCTTTTCATCATAATTTCTTATTAGCTTTTCTTTTGTCAGTGATATAAATTAAATTTTCAGTTTCTTGCATACTTTATCGACTAGATTGAAATGTATGATCATGTAAACAACTGAATCACTGTTTATTAAAGAACGAAGATTGAAAGATCAATTCTGAGAGATGAGATGAGTGTCAATTAGAAACAACTTTTCAAAGTAATTCTCTTTCAATAGAATTTCGTCTAGTTTGCACAAAGATATAATCTTTATTTCTTTGATGACTTTTAAAAAGATGACTAGTTTTTTGAATTGAAATCGAAATTCAAATCAAATCAATCATATTCTTTGTTCACTGCATTGATTTTAGTAGGTCGATTCAAGCACTCTTTAGAGCTATGATCTGATTTATGACATATGAAACAGATTTCAACTAGAACGTCTACTTTCTTGACGCTAGTTAAAATCGCGTTGCGCGACTTTGACTGATCAGACTTTGAATGATCAACTGACTGAGTGACAACAGTCGCTTTATAAAAGATAGTCTTTGAAATGTTATCAACGCATTTGAGCTTGTTCTTGATCTCTTGAATGACTCGCTGATCATTATTTAAATGAATCAGATAGAAATGAATTTCTTTTAGAGAATCAGATTGAACTAGTTGATCTATTCAAATGAATCAAAGACGAGAATGTATTTTATCTTTCAGATCAACGATCAGTTGCTTTTCATGATAGTCTAGATAGAAAGATAGTCGTTGAAACTGAGTATAGAACTCGCTGAATTTCTTTGATTCTTGAATCAAGTTGTAGTATTCTTTATGAAAGTTGACTTTCTTATTCAAGTCATTGAACAACTGAGCTAGCTCTTTCAAAAAATCTTCAATGATTCTATAAAGATTGACACAATCACGTTCATGTTTAGTCTGAGTGATCTCTGCTGCGTCATTGAATAATCTAGAATGTACATAGTTCAATTTGACTCGTTCATTAGAAAAGAGATCGACGTTGATCTCTAGTTTATTCTGAATTTTTCTGTATCAGTTCTCTTAAGTAGAGTTCTTTTCATCAGTAAACAGCGAAGAATCAGGTATTTTTTGAGATTTAGAACGCTCAGAGTAGATGAAATCAGAAGAAGTGTTTTCTTTAGTTTGAAGTCTTGTCTTTAACTCTTTAATTTCATCTTCTTGTTGTTTATTTAACTTGTAGAGTCAATCTGTTTCTTTATCAAGAACTAGACTTTGAGCTTTTCAAATTTCATAGAACACGAAAGATATTATTGTTTCAGCGAATGATTCATCATCTTCATGAATGAATGACGCAGCACTTGATGATTTCGTTCGTGATTTCAATGAATCAGCATCAGAGATTTGAGAGAAATGATTTCAAAATTTCTCAGAATGCTCTTCAGTAGATAAATGACTAGACATGATGAGATTTGTTTGAAAGAAGAATCAAATGAATGACGATGCTTGACGATTGAAGAAGAAAGACGTATAGAGTGATGTTTAATCTTCAACAAAGAAAATGAGATTTGTTTGTTGATTGATTTGATTCTTGAGCAATTCACGAAGATTCTTTATCGTTGATTCTCTTAATCGAGTTGAACAGCTTATTTTCACTCGTCTGTTTCATGAGAATGAGTTGATTCTCTTGATTGATTTGAACTGTGCATACTTAGTGAGTGATAAGTTGCTTAGCAATTCAAACAGTCTTGTCGTTGATTCTATCAAACTCTTTAGTGTTGTTCAGTCTTTCAATTGCATCGATCATCAGATAAACGAATTTCTTTAAACTCGTTCTGTCTGTATGAGTATGTTGAATGAGTAATGAGATCAGTATCATGTGATTAACGAATTCTTAATATAATGTCAGAATCATGTTTAAATGATACAATCAATGAAGATTAGAGTTGATAGTGCTTGATCTTTAAAGATAGCTATAACTGAATATTAAGAATACAGAAGAAGATTGATACAAGAGCTTTTATTTATATAATGTTCAGAGACTGCGCTAGACTTGAAAGAGATGTATTTGTAACACGAAAAGAAAATGATGTAAATGAACAAGATGTTGATGAAAGAAAAGAATGTTGAAAAAGTAAAAGAATGTTGAAAAAGTAAAAGAATGTTAAGTCATATCTGAGTCAAATCTGAATCAGATCTAGATCAGATCTCGACTAGATCATTGACTAGTTCTAATCAGTCTTGATATGCTTGTAACAGTATCAAATATAAATTAAAAATAAAATGAGTAAAATAAATGAGTCTTATAATATTTCTGTGCTTATTTTCTTTGATTTCTGATGTTTATCATCAAATGCTAAAAGCTGATAACAAGATTCATCTGTACATAATGTTAACTACAAATCTTTTAATTTTATTCTGTATTCAAATAAAAGTCAGAAGAATCAAGAAATTTCAATTCAACGTAATTTGAATAATGTTAAAATGTTGTGTAAGCAAAAAAGTTAATCATGCAGAGTTTTCATTTATGCAACAACATTCTTTCTAACAGTCACAATCAATCTACAAAGAAGATTAATGACATGTCAATGTCAGTAAAAGATGAAAAGATATTTAGTGAAAAAGTTGATCTCAGTATGAGAATCATGATTATAAGTGATTGAAGAATTTGCAACTCATTGATCACATCAATATACTGAAATGTCTTCATCATATTAACAATGTTGTCAAGTAATTAATGAAAAAATATCAAATAAAATAGTTAATCTAAGTCTGAAAATCATGATTATAATGCTTGAAGAAGTAATGATTCATTGATCATGTTAGAAATTGATCTAGAGCGAGTCATAAAAATGTCATTTAACTAATAGATAAATGCTAAGAAAGAAAAGTATCTACAGAAAAGAACTCAATTCTTATATGTGTATTTCTCAGCTCTGTGCTAAGCTTGATTGAGTTGATGTTTTACACATATGATGCAGAGACTCAATGACATCACTTCTAAATCAGATTCTCGCTAGATTCGATTAGAATGAAACTAGGCAAAGACTAGTTGAAGAATAGATGAAGACTAGAATCGTGACATTATCTTTCTTTCTTGACTATTCATGTTCACATGAATGTTGTTTCTTAGTGCGCTTTTCTTGAATATTTAATATGAAAGTCATCAATCATCTCTTGAGCGTTCATAAATTTGTCGTCGTCAGCGTTATATCAGTTGAGATCGTTGTCATAGCTCTTTCATTTGACTCGATATTGAAGTCATCTTCTATAGCGTCGAAAGTTCAGTATATCATCTATTTTTCATTCGTCTTCATCGTTTATCACTATTGATCTCGAAGATTCATTCTTTTGATCAGACAGAGAGTTATCAACGACAGAATGAAGAAGTTCTGAATGAAATACATCATGTATATGCATAGTCTCTGATAGTTTCAACTTATAAAATGAGTCAACAGACTCAATGATCTGAAAAAAGTCAAGCATCTTGTCATTCAATTTTTTGAAAGATCTCGCTGTAACGATGTTTCGTTCATTCAAAAACATCTTTGATTCAATCTTATAATTGATCTTCTTTCTATGTTTATTAGCTTGATTCATCATTTGTTCTCATGTTTTGATCAGAGCTTCACGAGCGAAGATCAAAGTCTTGTTCATTTGTTCAGATATATTCTTGATTCGATCAATTTGCAAGCGTTCGCGAGTGCTTTCATACTCGATGATGTCAGAGTCAAAGCTCATATGAGAATGAAAGTTCTTGTTCATGAAGAAGAAAATCAAGAAGATGACTGATGACAAGACGTTATTGTCAACAAACTCAATTATGAGTAGTCACTTAGATCAGTCGTTCTGCATATACGAACAGAAGAATCAAAGATAACGCTTGACGTTCTGATTGACTCGTTCGCTTTGATCATTGATCTGAGAATGATAGACGATGAACAATCAAAGAAAAATGCTCAGTCGTTCGCAAAGAAACTTTCATAGTATAGAGGTGAATTGCGAATCTCAATCAGATACTATGAAGCTTGATAGATCATGAGTTCAATATACTCATTGAATCAGCATTTCAGCTGTCTTTTCAGCTGTGATATTTTCATCATCAGTGATGCAAGAGATATAATGTCTTTCTTTTGACAATTTGCAGATGACAGTCAGAATAGCGTTGTAATTGTACGAATCAGATAGATTGATAATGAAGTTCATTGCTATGTCTTGTCATCGCTGTTCAGATATAGATAGAGGTTGAAGCAAGTCATTTGATTTATTTCTTGATGTCTTTGAACGTTGACATACGTAGCAGTTTCAAATATATCGATCTATCATTTTTCGCATAGAAGATCAATAGTAATTTCGCTTTATGATCTTCACTGTTCTAAGAATTTCAGAATGATTGATTGACGACTGATCATGTATCTTATGAATCAGATTCATTTGCAGAAGTTCATTGAACGAAACTCATAGCTGACTGTCTTTGTATAAGATTTCATTCTGAATTCAACAATTCTTCAGCTTGATGTCTTTGCATTGTGCTTCGTCTCTTGCTATTGCTTCGCGAAGTAGCGTACAATTCTCGTCGATTTCATTAGTCTCAAGAATCTGTTTATAGATTGATTGATCATTATTCTTCTTTAGATCAGCGATCTTCATTTGATTTAATGTCAGAATAGTAGTTCTTTGATATTGAATGCGTTCATCGTCGAAATCTCTAGACATGAAGTCAGCTTGATGAGTTAATGCATCGATCTTAATGTTTTGTTTATCAGATCAATACATTATCTTGAAGTTGAAGTTAACTAGCTTCTGAACTCAACGCATCTGTCGTTGACTCAGCTTCTTGTCTTTCATCAATGAGATGAGTGCTTGATGATTGATGAACATCTTGATAGAAATGTCAGTCAACTTCAGTTCAAGTCGTCAATGCTCAAATGCTCAAATGATAATCAGCAGTTTCTTATCATATATTTCGTAGTTGCACTCAGTAGAAGACATGTTCTTGCTATAGAAAGCAATCAAATGTAGTACTTCTTCGTCATTATATTGAGAGAGAACTTTGTCGTTTACATAGTTGAATGAGTCAGTTTTCAGAATAGTCTCACAAGTCTGGTCAAAGTGACGAAGTATAGAAGTCTCAGTTATACGTCTCTTCATGTGATCAAATGCAGTTTGACAAGTCTCATTTCATTCAAATATGATCTTCTTTTAAGTGAGTTGAATCATTGAACAAACAATCTTCGAAAAGTTCTTGATGAAGCGTCGATAGAAATTGCAGAAGTCAATGAATAACTGCATCTGAGTGAGATTATTGAGTGTAGATCAATCAACTACTGTTTGTATCTTTCGTGAATTCATCTTAAGTTTCTCGATTAACATCAAAAGTCTCAAAAAGATGATTTTCTGAACATGAAACTTGCATTTATCAATGTTTATCTGTAGATCAGCTTCTCATAGTCTATTCAAGATCAATCATACATGTCGCTTGTGTTTCTTCAAGATCTTGCTGTAGATGATAATGTCATCTAGATAAATTTGACAAAACTGATGAAGATATTTGAACAGCACATCGTTCATATAGTGTTGATAGAACATTGATTCGTTGATTAATTCAAAGAGCATTACATGATATTTATATGAGTCGAAGAAGATGATAAAGATAGTCAGATCTTCGCTATCTGAGTGCATTTGCAGTTTATTGAACGCGACAATGATGTTCAATCGAGTCAGATATTTGCTTTCTTGTATACAAGCGAAAGTCTCATCTATCAAGAGCAAAGAATAGTGATTTCGTTTGATCAGAGCATTAAGCTTTCTGTAGTTGACGCAGAAACGCAGACTTTCGTCTTTCTTTTCAGCGAACAAGATGAGCGAGACGTATGATGCAAAGCTGAAGAAAATGAACTCTTTGTTCAGATGTTCAATCAGATACTTCTTTATCTTCTGAAGCTTGTGATTGAACATCTGATATAATCTGCTTCGCGAGAGTGTTTCTTCATCGATCAACTCAATTTTGTGATTGTAGAAACGATGCAATGATAGCTGATCAATCATTGCTTGATCGAAGACATCTAGATAGTTGTGATATTCAGATAAAAGTTTGATCTTGACTTGCTTGAGAGCTTCAGTGTGAAAAAGCTTATGCAGATTCACTTCTTCAGACTTGTTTTCAGCTGTAGTTATGAGTTGATTGATTTTCAAGATGATAACAGCAAAGATCTTGATATCTGAACGTTTGACTAACATTCTATATGTTGCTGTCTTTATCATTGCTATGTTCGTTGAATCTGACGTCGATTTAAAGATTTTAACGTTAGTTAAAGTCGCGTCACACGATTTTAACTGTTCGATTGAACTCTTCTTTTGACTGAAAGAGAGTGATTTCTGACTGAGTTGAGATGTAACGAAAGTGAAAAATCTTTTTAGTATATGAGTAGAAGTTAAGCTCTTCTGTTTCGTGATTGTTCTATGACTTGAAAGTAGAACAATCGATTTCTGACTAAAGATGAAAATCGAAAATCAAAGAAAATCGATTTGCATATCTATTACTAGATTGATTTTGTTCATTCATGTTTTTTTAAGAATCATTTGATGTTGATCTAATTGAGTGATCAACATAGAAGCTGTGTCAATTGTATGATCTTGAACAGTCAGATTCAAATAGATGACATGAGTAATGAATTTCTTAGCATAATGATCGTCAAATTCTCGAATTGACTTCGCTTTGATCAAAGTCAGAGACTTGATTTGCAACTGATCACAAACAATCTGCGCGATCACTTTATCAATGAATGAATAGTCAGCAGCTTTGATGTCTATCAATGACTTCAATGAGTAACTAATTTCATTGCTAGAAAGTACACATTCAATAATCAAAGATTCAGAAGCAAAAGAGTCATCTGACATGCTCATTGTTGAAGAAATTAACACATCTTTCATCGCGTCTTTGATGAAAGTTTCTAGTTTTTTGCCTCGCTATCTTTGAAAGAAGACATTTTCTCATTCTTCTTATTCTTCGAAATGACAATCTCATGTAAATGAAGAATGAAGACACAAAATGCTGAAGTGTTGGTCTTGTTCTGAGAACAGTTCTTGAATAAGTGATCTGAGATCTTGCAGATATAGCAAACGATAGATGATCTGACTGACTCAAATGTAGAAAAGATAGTCAACTTGATATATTTAATTATTGAAGTCGTCACTGACAATGAAGTAGCAGCGCGTTTATCAGATACAACAGAGACTTTGATGATGACAGTGCGAAGCTGACTACGTAGCTGATAGTTGACTTGTTGTTTATTATTCACATCTTGAAGAAAGATTCTTAAGCGAGTGAGCGAAGTAAAATTCTCTGAACAGACTGATAGAGTGTTTTGCAAGCGATTATTGATTTTATTCTGAAGATCATTCATCAGAGTGCAATCGTCGTAGTCTAGATAGTTGAATAGCTTCATAAAGTTGAAGTAGAAGACATTGAAAGACTTGTCTGTTTATCTCAGAGCGTTGTACTCGCGACGACACTTTCGATTTCTATTCAGTTCATCGTATATTTCTTTCAGATGCTCAAATAGCTCGTCGATCGAAATGTATGAATGCGAAGCATCATGTCGACATTGAGCGAAGATGTGCTCAGCAGCATCATCTTCTAGTCTAGATATCACATAAACAATATAGATATTTTCATTATCAAAGTGATCGACATTTGCCTGAAGCTTGTCGTTCATCTTGACTCTTCAGCTGTCTCATGTCGATTCATCTTCATCAATGAATATAAATGAGTTTGAAAACTTGAAGAACTTGTGATGATCGTTATCAAATAGAGTGAATGACTCACGTCGAGTATGATTCTCAATAGATTGACGAGGTAGAGATTTCATAGACTGACGAGATCGAGACTGATTCGCTGAACGCTGTTTCTTTTTTAGACTCAAGACTTTCTCTCGTAGTTTGATGATAGTCTCTTCTTGAATGTCTATTGTCATTTGATTGATTTCTAGCTCATCAAGTCTTTTGATGTGATTGACTTGAACATTGATTCATTGCTTGTTGAGTTTTAAAGTCATGTCTCGTTGATCTCTTAGCTCGATCAGCATCTTGATGATCTCGTCTGACTGATTGATAGCTTATTGACAAAGTTGTTGATTTATGTTGATGTCTCATGAGATAACGACATTCTGAGATTCAGCTGAAACATTGAAAGAAATAATGAAAATGCGTCTGCTAGCAATGCTTCTAAGCAGATGAGCTGTTCATGACTTGACTGATTCAAAGTCGCGTGTCATTGTAAGAAAGATAAATAGATAGATTTGATTATGATAAAGTTGAGTGATTGATTTGATAAATTTGAGTAAATTTGAAGATGTATTTTGATGAAAGTAATTCAAAGAATTTCTTGCAAATTTTCTGAATAGAAGTAGATTATTTCGTATCATCTACATGTCGATAGCAGAGTAGTTGATGAGCATTTATCTACTGTTAGAAGTTGATCTAGAGCGAGTCATAAAAGTGTCATTTAACTAATAGATAAATGCTAAGAAAGAAAAGTATCTACAGAAAAGAACTCGATTCTTATATGTGTGTTTCTCAGCTCTGTGCTAAACTCGATTGAGTTGACGTCTTACACATATGATGCAGAAACTCAATGACATCATCTTTAAATCAGATTCTTGCTAGACTCAATTAGAATGAAACTAGATGAAGACTAGTTGAAGAATAGACGAAGGCTAGAATCATGACAAATTATGCTGATATATTGAAAAAGCTTAAACTCATCTTTTTTACTTGACATCAAGTCATACATTTATTTATGTGAAAAATCAAAAGTGCAGAAGAATGATGTTACAAGCGTATCAAGATTGATAAGACTGAACAAGACTGAAGTTCTAATCAATTCGCAATGCATGCTAGCGAGTACTTTGCATAATGATTAGAGCTAGTCAATGATCTAGTCGAGATCTAATCTAGATCTGACTCAAATATGACTCAACACTTTTTTCTTTCTCAACACTCTTTTCTTTCATCAACATCTTGTTCATCTACATCATCTTCTTTTCATGTCATAAACACATTTCTTTCAAGTCTAGCGCAGTCTCTGAACATTACATAAATAGAAGCTTTTGTATCAATCTTCTTTTGTATTCTTAATATTCAGTTATAGTTATTTCTAAAGATCAAGCACTATCAATTCTGATCTTCATTGATTGTATCATTTAGACATGATTCTGACATTATATTAAGAATTCGTTAATCACATGATACTGATCTCATTACTCATTCAAACAACTCGTACAGACGAATTGAGTCTAAAGAAATTTGTTTATCTGATGATTTGATCTTGAAAGACAAGAACAACATCAGAGAATTCATAGAATCAACGAGAACATATGATCATTGAATTGCTAGAAGATTTATCGCTCATTCAGTATACATTCGTTCAAAATCGATTGATAAAATCTATGATAAAGAATTTTCGTGAATTGCTAGAGAATCAAATCGATTAAGAGAATTATGATAAAGAATTTTCGTGAATTGCTTCAAGATCAATCACTTTCACAAACATCTTTTTTGTTGAATAAACATTCGTCTTTCTTCATAAAACTACTGAGCTTCGTTCTTTGTTCAGTTTCAATCAATTCTCATCTTCTTCACTATGATATTTAAGAACACATCTGATAAAAATAAAGCTTTTGTTGACTTCTTGCAACAAACATGTTCACAAGCTTTCTTTTCTATCGTTGACTCACAACACACTTCTTCATTCATTGCTTTCAACAAATCAAACGCTGAAATCATCATACTTGATGATATGAAAGTATGAAAGAAACGTATTTATGCTCTTAATAAAGAAATAGCTCATCTCGTTGAGATGAAACAACGAGACAAGAGCGAAATTCAACAGTTGAAAGCAAAACTACAAGCTTTCACTACTATCACAGTCAATGTAATCATCACTGCTTTCTTGATTGTCATCTACTTTGAACAATCTAAATATCATAAAATACTCAACTCTTCAATGTTTACTGATGAAAAGAACTCTACTTGAAAGAATTGATCTCTTGACATATGAGAGAAGTTAGCAATGAACGTCGACATCTTTTCAAATAAACTCTACAAGCTGAGCTATATTTACTCTCGACTAGCAGATGACATCATCGAAGTCACTCAAGTCAGATGTGATCTCAACTATGATAATTTCTATCTGACTGTCAATGAACTTCTAAAGAAACTAGCTCAATCGTTTCATGATTCTGATAAGAAAAACAACTATCATAGAAAATATATTAATCTGATTCAAGTATCAAAGAAATTCAGCGATTTCTTTAATCAGTTTCAACAACTATACATCTGTCTGAAGTATCAGAAGAACGTACTAGTCATTGATTTAAAGAATAAAATAAACTCTCGTCTTTGAATCTTTTAAACAGCTCAGATGAAATCACTCATTAAGCTATCAGATATTCGAAACTATCTGATTCGCTTGAACAATGAACATAAAGCAGTTCAAGAGATCAAGAACAAACTACTCAAACATGATGATTCAAAGATCATTGTCACGATTTTAGTCTTGTCAGACTCAATCTTCTGATCTTCTCAAATCTATTCTTGCTTCATCATCTTGACTAGTTTCTATTGAGTCTAGCGTTGACTGAGAAACACACATATGTAGTCAGCTTCTTTTCTGTAACTATCTTTCTTTCTTAGCATTTATCTTCTAGTTAAATGACATTCATATTGACTCGCTTTATGCTGATTTCTAACATTAGATAAATGCTCATTAACTACTCTGCTATTAACGTGTAGATGATATGAAATAATCTACTTCGTTTATTCAGAAAATTCGCAAGAAATTCTTTGAATTTGCATCATCATTTTAGATTGCAAGAGATTCTTCGATTCTACATTCATTTTCATCATTCTATTTGCAAGAAATTCTTCGAATATTACAATCAGCTATTATCAGAAAATTCACAAGAGCTTCTTTGAATTTGCATCAAATCAAAACATCAATCTCTCATCTATCTTTATCTCAACAACTTTTATCTACTATCATCATGACATGCAACGTCAAGTCAGTTGAGTTTCAAACTGCTTATCTGCTTAGAAGCACTGTCAATAGAAGAGTTTTACTTTTACTCATTAATGTCTTAGTTGAGACTGAAGAAGCTACAACATCATGAAACATAAAGAATAAGAAACAATTGTGTCAATGAGTTGCAAATCAGTTCAATCAGATTATTGATATGCTGAATGAGCTTTGAAGTCAGCGAGATCTTACTTTACAGCTCAACGAGCACTGAATTCTCATACAAGATGATCACAAAAAGAGAGCGAAATAACTAGAAGTCACTTTTGAAAAGAATGATGAGCTAGAAGAAAAGATCAATTAGCTACAAAGTGAACGATTGAACTTCAAAGCAAAACAACGTCAAGCTGATTGATCTATGTCTCATTAAGAGACTCAGTCAGTCGAGCATTGAGTCAATCAGAAAGAGACTTCATCAATCTATGAAGTTGATCAACGCTTTCAAAGCTCACGAAAGTCAT
>JAABUU010003250.1_pt1 | contig 14386 bp, 14 predicted proteins | sample 5559301 | NCBI WGS metagenome assembly JAABUU01 (sample SAMN10711884, study PRJNA513360) | rock metagenome | isolation source: Antarctica rocks | place: Antarctica: Victoria Land, Richard Nunatak white | reverse complement strand
AAGAGCAGCGTCGCCATCGGCGCGTCCTCCCCCGTGAACGTCAGCCCTTCCTTGACGAACGCCACCCGGATGCCGCGCCCGGTGAGTGAGCGCACAATCTGGCGGAGGTCGTCGAGGTTGCGCGCCAGCCGATCCATGCTATGCACGACGACCGTGTCCCCCTCGCGCGCGAAGCGCAACAGGGCGTCGAGCTGCGGGCGCGCGACATCCTTGCCCGAGGCTTTGTCGGTGAAGGTGCGGTCCACGGGAATCTGTTCGAGTTGGCGATCCGGGTTCTGGTCGAGGGAGCTGACGCGAACGTAGCCGATGCGCTGTCCATTCATGATGTTATTTCCTCCATCTGTCAAGATAGAGTCTATAAGGTTCGGGAACAGATGTCAAGAAAGGGGAAAAGAGACCCCAGATTGACAAGAACAAGGGAGTGTGCCTGACATCAGGCTAGGGTACACCCAGCCGGACAGACGGCGTACCAGCCACGCGATGCGCGCCCCGGTGATAGAATATTCTTGTCTACGAAACTTCTACACGGGGAGCCAATGATCGACGATCGAATCGAGCGGCTTGCAGGAGTTTCGCCAGTTTGCGGTAGGGCTGCTCCATCGGCCATGAGCATGCAACTCGGGAGTATACAACGATGGGATGGAGCTCACTCCATGAGATATGTAGATTTTCTATGTGATGAACCGTGGCGCGCAGTATGCAAGGAAGGAAAAGAGAAACTGCTCAGAGAGGTGCAATACGATGTCGGCTTTAGGGTTTACATGGCTTGGAATGACGATGCTGTTCGCGACGTGGGCATTAGTTGTTTACGTCCAATACGCTGCGTATTATTACCGCGTACACAATATTAACCGCACGGCCTGGGATGCGTTCATGCGAAGCGGGTACGAATGGGGCATCATGTTCGAGAGGCAGACTGACCCGGAGGTGGAGCGATTGCGGAGGCGGGCTCTCCGCCTCTATGCGATCATCTATGCCGTCGGCTTCGCGACCATGTTCGTATTTGTTAAACAATCTTGACCGTAACAGGGTCGTAAATGTCTTTCCACTAGGGAGCGTAGCGAGGCTGAGCACCGATAAGGGGATGCTATCGGTAGCTAGAAAGCGATCTCGATTACCGTATGCTGCCATGTTGGTGCATAATGGCATTTATCAGACGAGACCGAGTACCGGAGGCCAGAAATCACATGTCCACACGGCGGAAGCAACCATCTCTACGCCCCCGGTTCGATCCAGCGCGTCCGCTCAACGCGTGGGAATAGAACAACGTGATGCTAACTATACACCAACCTGATGTGAACAAAGACAAGAGGAGGTTCTATGAGCGCGAATGACTTGCACGGCGTGCCGATTACGATTGTCGGTGCGGGGGCGATTGGCGGGACGGTCGGTGCGTTTCTGTCGGACGCCGGGTACGATGTGACGCTCGTGGATCGCGACGCCGCGCATGTCGAGGCGATCAACGCGCGCGGGCTGCGGATCACCGGCATCCGGGGCGACCGCGTCTTCCATCCGCGTGCCATCCACGGCGATAATCTGCGCGGCCCGCTCGGCGTGACGATCCTCTGCGTCAAGGGGCATTTCACTGAAGGCGCGATGCAGCAAATCGGCCCGCTCCTCGCGCCCGACGGGTACGTTCTCTCCTTGCAGAATGGCCTCAACGAAGCGGTGATCGCCCGGCACGTCGGCGAGCAACGGACGGTCGGCGCGTTCGTCCATTTCGGCGCGGATTTGATGGAACCGGGCGTGATCCAACTCGGCGCGGAGCAGACGATCTTCATCGGTGAACTCGATGGCCGCGTCACGCCGCGTGCCGAGGCACTGCGCGACATGCTCTCCCACGTCATGCCCGCCGAGGTGACAGCCAATATTTGGGGATTCTTGTGGGGCAAACTCGTCTATGGCGCAATGGCCTTCGCCTGCTCGACCGTGGATGCGACCGTGTCGCAGGTGATGGATGACCCGCTCGGACGCCGCATCTGCTACGAGGCATCCGCTGAGGCGTACCGCGTCGCGAGGTCGCAGGCGAATCAGTTGGAGAACATCGGCGAATTCAACCCCAATCTCTTCGCGCCCGGCGACGATGCACAAGCACGCGGCGAAAGCGCCCTGATGGAGATGGCGAACGCGATGCGCGCCTCCGTCAAGCAACACATGGGCATCTGGCGCGATCTCGCCGTCAAGAAGCGCAAGACCGAAGTGGACATGCAGGTCGCCGTTATCGTCGAAACCGGCCGCATGCAGGGCATTCCCACGCCCGTCAACGCCGCCGTCCTCGCTATCATCCACGAGATCGAGGACGGCAAGCGCGGCATGGAGTGGAGTAATTTGCAGGAAATCGCGACACACGCCGGTCTGCGAGCGGGAGAATAGTGCGATTCCGTGGGGTATTGCGGCAGTGACGATTGGCGCGAACGTCAGTGATTGTTGCTGGTGATGAATGCCGGAAGGAAGAAGCATGGTCATACGCAACAGTGCGAAGGCATTCATTCTCCGTGATGGTTCCCTGCTCGCGGCGATCGGCAAACTGAGCAATGATGACACGTACTATGTTTTACCCGGTGGCGGACAAGAAACAGGCGAGACCCTTGCGGAAGCGGTGGTACGTGAATGCCGCGAGGAATTGGGTGCAGAGATACGTGTAGACAGGCTTTTGTACATTCGTGAGCGTATCGAGGAATAGCCTCATCGCGTGGAATTTACCTTTCTCTGCACATTGCTGTCCGAGCCGGATGCGATGCTCGCGACGGCACCGGATACGAGCCAGACCGGCATCGCCTGGTTGCCCCTTGCTGCGTTGATACACCTGCCATTCTACCCAGAGGGACTACGTGGACGCTTGTCGACCATCATCAGCGAGGGCGCGCCAGTGTATCTTGGCAATCTACCCTGATTATACTCTTTCGTGATACAGATGTCGTGTTTCCCGCGACCCTGTTTCCTTGTACTGCTATGGTCAAAGTGGGGTCGTATCACGACATGTCTAACGTGAAAAATATAAGGATCAGGCGGTTGGGGGAACGGCGGTGCGTGCTGCGACCGACTGTTCAGTTGGAGTAGACCCTATATGGACGCGCATGAGAAGACAACGTGGTGTGCGGCTGTAGTACTAAGCTCGGACATGGCTAAGGATTTCGTCCACGACGCTGACAAGCGGCTGTGTTGCATCTATTACGATGCTACTGCTGGGTATGTCTTCTTTTGTGGCGTGTAAACGTAGGATGAGTTCCCGCTCGCTCTTGCGCTTGCCCCAGTCATCATCAGGACGGTTGTCGAGCCGTTCATTGAGTGTCTTTGCATCGACGTCTAGGATGAAGATTTGATCAAAAAGGTCTATGAACTGCTTGAAATTCCTAGAACCGCCACAGAAGAAGGTGGCTTCGTCGTCCTGGTTTGCTGTCAATCTCCTTACTTTCTCTATATCCCAAATATGATATTCGTGGCCAAAGCCTTCGGTTTTCTCGCCAGTCGTTGGGTCTCCTTGGTAGGCCAGTTCTCTATCACCATCTATGGCTACGTAACCGCGTCGGCGCAGCTCGCGGCACGCTGAGCTTTTGCCGGTGCCGGAGACTCCCTCGATAAGATAATTTCCCTTTCCCATTGTCCTTACCTCTTTGGTGTGTTTGTTGGAGGATGCTGTGCCAAGTAGACCCTAGCCCGATGTCAGGCAGCCGATGCAGAAGCGTCAGGATACGATGGGTTTGTGGATTGACAGACAGATCTCGTGAGAGATTATAGAGGCTATCCTGACAAACATGCCGGTTTCGTTTAAATCTAAGACGTTACTGACTATCGGGGGAGATGCAGGATCATTACCGCAACCGGCACAGACTACGACCGAGGAAAGTTCTAACGGCATTTAGCAGTTGCCGAAGCGCGCTCGAACAGGACTGGCTATCTGCTACCGTTCCAGCGGTAGCGAGACCCAGCGCCGCTCGCGGAAGGAGACCTCGACGGCATTGATCGCCTCCTGTACCCACGCGCCGTCGGTGAAATCGCCCTGTGTCGGCACATCGTCAATGATCTCATCAAGGAAACTGGCGATCAGGTTGGCGTAGAAGAGCGAGCGCCACGACTCAGTGTTGCTGCCACCGCGCGGATAGAAGCGGGCGGGGATTTCCTGCTCCACGAACTCCACGGCGTCTGGCGTGGCAATCTTGATCGTCTCCGCCTTGCCGAACTCCTCGATCAGGCGGCAGATGATCGCGCCCTTCTCCCCATAGATGCGTGCCTCGATGCCAGGGTAGTTGCCGACCGTCACGTAACTCGTCTGGATCGAACACAGCGCGCCGTTCGTGTACTCCGCCATGTAGATGTCGCCGTCATCAATGTTCATCCGCATCATCCGGCCCGTCTGCCGCACGACCCGTTCCGGCACGAAGTTGCGCATCGTGCCGACGACCTGCGCGTAGTCCGCACCGACCCACCAATGGCTGAGATCAATCACCGGCGCGCCGTACCCTTCGAGCGATGAAACCTGGATGACCGACTGATCGGCGTCCGGGTCCACCTGACGCAGTGGCGTTTGCGGATCGAGCCATTGCGAGTTCTGCTCGTAGCCGTTGAAGATGTAGGGCGTACCGACGAACCCCGCATCAATCAACTCCTTCGCATAGCGCACGCCGGGGCTGTAGCGGAAGGTGAAGCCGAGTTTCGTCTTCACCCCTTTTGCTTTCGCCGTTTCCGCCGCTTTCAGTGTATCCCGGAAGTCGTACGCGACGGGCTTCTCGCAGAGGACGTGCTTGCCCGCGTCGAGTGCGGCGGTCGCCAGTTCCCAATGGGTGTGCGAGGGCGTAGCGATGTCAATGACATCAATGTCAGGCCGCGCCACGACCGCCTGCCAATCATCTGTCGCCTCGGGGATGCCGAAGTGCCGGGCGTACTCCTCAGCGAGTCCTTTTTGCACATCGCAGATCGCGACGACTTCGCAACGGGGATCGCGCTGCCAACCGGGGATATGCGCTCCCTTCGCCCACGCTCCCGCCCCGAGCACCGCGACTCGTACCTTGCTATTCTTCATCACCCGATTTTCTCCTTCCGTTCTGGTGCATTGTAAGGGCGCACAACCGCGCGCCCGCCCCCGCAGAGGGATGGTGGGCATCGCTGAATGGGATCGGGCGCATGCTATGCGCCCCTACATCATTTGACCATCGAACGTGCGCATCGTTTATCCCCGATCCAATGCTTCCAGCACCGGCGCGAGACGTTCGACGCCTTCGACGGTGCGCGGGTTCGTCCAGATTTGGATGTGCGAAATGCCCTCATCGGCGAAGGCGCGCAACTGCGCCGCCATCTCCTCCGGCGACCCGGTGATCGGCTCCGGATTCGCGAACGGGCGGTCCGGGGAGGGCGGCACATCGGGCCGGTTGATGAAGTCCACTAGCACGGAGGCCGTCCGCCCGAGCGTCGCGGGATCGCGTCCGACCTCGGCGCACGCCGCATCTACCGTCGCGCGGAGCGGTGGAATCTCGCTCGCATGGCTCTTACCGGTGATGCGGTACGTATTCCAGAGATCAGCGTGTTGCGCGGTGAGGCGAAGCATGCGCGGACTGGTCGAGCCGATCATGATTGGTGGACCGTTCGGGCGTGGGCCACCGATCCGCAGGACGCATTCTCGCGCGGAATAGTATTTTCCCTCGAAATCCACCTTCCGCTCGCGCAGCAGCGTAGCGATGATATGCAACGCCTCCTCGAAGCGACTGACGCGATGATCATACGGGATGCCAAAGGCGCGGTATTCCGGTTCGAGATAGCCCGCCCCGAGGCCGAGAATCAACCGGCCATTGGAAATCTCGTCAATTGTGTTCGCCATTGAAGCGAGCACCGCCGGGTAGCGGAAGCCAGTGCAAATGACCAGCGTGCCGATCTCCACCCGCGTCGTCACGGCGGCGAGCGCCGAGAGGATCGCGATACACTCGTACGTGCTCTCCGTCACTCCCGGATATTCAAAGTAGAGATGGTCCGGAATCCAAACCGAATCGAGGCCGACATCCTCGGCGGCTCGTGCCATCGCCTCTAGATCGCTCCAGCGCGCTGTCGCGCCAGCCATCTGCGTCTCGACAATCGGCAGAAAGACACCAACCTTGCACGGACGCGTCATGCGCCACCCCTTTCACCATATGAAACCGGCGAAGCGCAGAGGGCACAGAGAACGCAGAGCGCTCGGAGGGATTTTTCTTCTTTTTGGTTCCATCTCTGTGTTCTCTGTGTCCTCTGCGCTCTCTGCGTTAAGTCATTTCCGCCGTTCCCTATCCTTTATCCAACAGTTCCAGAACGGGAGCGAAGGCTTCGACGCCCGCGCTGCTGGTCGGCGTCAGCCAGATTTGGACATGCGCGATGCCCTCGCGCGCGAAGGCGCGGAAGGTGTCGGCCATCTGTTCGGGCGTGCCGGTGATTGTCTCGCTCCCCGGCATCGTCCGCCCGAGTACGGAGACGCCGACGGTCAGCGTGCGGCCCAGCGTCGCGGGGTCGCGGCCCTGCGCGGTGCAGGCGGCGTCAATCGCGTCGCGCAGGGGCGGGATGGCGGATACGTCAGTGCTGTGGCGGATGATCCAGCCGTTCCAGAGGTCGGCATACTGCGCGGTGAGGCGGAGCATCCGCTGGCCGGTAGCGAGCGTGCCGATCATCACGGGCGGCCCGTTCGGACGCGGCCCCGCCGGGCGGCGTTCCAGTTCATTTGCTGAATAGTGTGTGCCGTTGAAGTTGGCGACGCCATCCTTGAAATAGTGGTGAATGATCGTCATTGCCTCCTCGAAGCGACCGATCCGGTTGTCGTACGAGAGGCCGAGGGCGTGATGCTCGTAGCCGGAGTCGCCGCCGCCGATGCCGAGGATCACCCGCCCGCCGCTCACTTCCTCGATCGTATCCACGATCTTGGCGAGTACACCGGGATTGCGGTAGCCGGTGCAGGAGACCAACGTGCCGAGTTCGACGCGTGGCACGCTCGCCGCAATCGCGCTCATCAGCGTCCAGCAATCCCAGAAGCCGGATGCCGCCTCCTTCTCGCCGCGTGGCGTGCCATCCGGGTTCAGGCCGAGGTCGCCGCGTGGGTAGAAGAAGTGATCGGGGAACCAGAGCGAGTCGAACCCCGCCTGCTCCGCCCGCTGCGCGAGCGCGACGATGTTCGCCCACGCCGGTTTGCGCCCGTCCGGCCCGACTTGCGCGTGCGGAAAGAACAATCCAACTTTGAGTGGCCGCTTTGTGGCTGATGTCGTGGACAACGATGCCCTCCTTTATTCGGGACGCGTGCGACAACGAATCCATCCGTCCCTGGCCGTGTCTTGTGCAACGATTTCCGTGAGGCGAGTATCGGTCATTGTCAGCGCGAGGGCAAGACACAATTTCGTACGGGCTATTCGTGAACCGCCCGGCTCAAATCATCGCAGTCTGTTCGCTTGGATGTGAAACTGATAACGGTGGGGAGGGCGATCACACCGCAGTACAATCGCCCCTACAAAAGTGCCAGAAGTGTTTTCTCTAACAACTTGACGCTCGCATAGATGGCGTCAATGGCGGGGGTGGGGGTGTCGGTGAGGCGGCCGAGTTCGGCGACGGAGCCGATAATCGCGTCCACTTCGGTGGGACGGCCGGTCTCAATGTCCTGCAACATCGAGGTTTTGTGCGCGCCGACTTCTTCCGCGCCGGCGATGCGCTGCTCGATGGAGATGGGGAATTTGATGTCCAGTTTCTCTGCGATGGTCTGCGCCTCGGTCATCATCGTGCGGGCGAGTTCGCGGGTGGGCGGGTACTGGCAGATGTCCACGAGCGTTGCGCGGGTAAGGGCGCTGATCGGATTGAAGGCAAGGTTGCCCCACAGCTTAACCCAGATTTCGGCGCGGATGCGCGGACGGATCGGCGCTTTCAGCCCGGCGTGGATCAGCATTTGTGCGAGCGACTGGATGCGCTCGGTCTTCACGCCGTCCAATTCGCCGAGCGAGAAGCGGTCGCCCTCGATGTGCCGCACGACGCCGGGCGCGGCCAGTTCCGCTGCCGGGTAGACGACAGAGGCAATCACGCGGGCAATCTCGGTATTCGCCTCCACGATGCCGCCGGGGTCAACCGTCTCGATGCGCGTTCCCTCGTATCGCCCGCCGTGCTCGCGGAAATACCACCACGGGATGCCATTCTGCATCGTCACGACCATTGTGTCCGGGCCATAGAGGGCGCGCATCGCCGGGGCGACAGCAGGCACGCTGTGCGCCTTCAACGTCAGGAACACAACGTCCTGCAGTCCGGCTTCCGCCATATCGCTCGTCGCACGCACATCCGCCGCGATTGCCTCCGTACCGTCCGGCGAGACAAGTTTCAGGCCGTGGTGCTGGATGGCGGCGAGGTGCGGGCCGCGGGCGATCAACGTCACGTCTTCGCCCGCCAGCGCCAGTTTCGCGCCGAGGTAGCCGCCGATTGCCCCCGCTCCGACGACGCAGATTTTCACGCCTCACCCGTCAGATTGAGCGCCTTCGCCATCGTGATGCGCTGCAACTTGCCAGTCGCGCCGCGCGGCAGGGCTTCCAGGACATGGAACCGGCGCGGTACTTTGTACTCCGCGAGGTGTTCGGCGCAGTACGTCCGCAATTCGCGCTCCGTTGCCTCGCCCTTAAGGACGACCGCCGCGTGGACTTCCTCGCCGAGCGTCGGGTGCGGCACGGCGAAGGCGAGCGCCTCCGCGACCGCCGCGTGCCGCAGCAGGATGTCGTCAATCTCTAACGGCGAAATCTTCTCGCCGCCCCGGTTGATGAGTTCCTTCAGCCGCCCGGTGAGCGAGAGAAAGCCATCCTCGTCCATCCGACCCTGATCGCCGGTACGGAACCAGCCGTTGACGAAGGCGGTCGCGTTCGCTTCCGGGTTGTTCTCATAGCCGTCAATAACATTCGGCCCCTTGACGACGACCTCGCCGAGTGCGCCCTGCGGGAGTATAGTCCCATCGTCGTCCATGATGCCGACATCAACGCCGAAGCCGATACCCACCGTGCCTGCTTTGTGCTGTTTCGGCGGCAGAGGATTGGAGGTCATCTGGTGAGTCGCCTCAGTCATGCCGTAATTCTCCAGCACCGGCGCGCCGAAAGTCGCCTCCATGCGCTCCATGACGATTGGCGCGAGCGATGAACTGCCGGAGCGGATGAAGCGGAAGGGGTTCGCCTTGATGACCGCCGCATTGCGGTCGGCGCGCGAGAGTAGCACTTGGTGCATCGTCGGCACGGCGGAATACCAGGTCGGCTTGAACGTATCCACGATGTTCCAGAACTCCAATGCGTTGAAGCCGCCCGTCGGGCAGATTACCGTGCCGCCCGACGTGAATGTGGCGAGCATCGAGGCGACGAGCGCGTGGATGTGGAAGAGCGGCATGACGCAGAGCGAGCGGTCCGCCGCAGACAACTCGTAGGTGCGCGCGATGTTGTGCGCGGAGGCCGCGAGGTTGCGGTGGCGAATCGGCACGCGTTTCGGGCGGCTCGTCGTGCCGCTCGTGTGGAGGATCATCGCGATGTCTTCCGGCCCGGCGAGCGCTGCGGGGCGGGCGGGGCGCGCGTTCTTGATCGCCTTCAGAACGAACGTCCCATCCTGCTGCGGCAGCGCCTCGATAATCGTCATGTCGGCGGTCGCCGCCGCGTGCGCCGTTGGGATCGTATCGGGCAGCGTGATCAGCGCTTTCGCCTGCGTGTCTGCGAAATAAAAGGCGAATTCATCCTGCTTGTAGTTCGGATTGAGGGGCGCGGCGGTGCCGCAGAGTGTCGCGCCGCAGTACGCCAGCACCATCTCCGGGCCGTTGCCCATCGCAATCGCGATCCGGTCGCCCTGCCCCAACCCCATGCCGTTCAACTGCGCCGCCAGCGCGACGACATTCGCCCGTATCTGTGCGTACGCGAGCGACGGCTTTTCCGGCGCGATGAGGGCCGGATGGTTCTCCGCACCGGCCAGCAGATCGAGGAGTGTCATGTCCATTATCGCCTTTGCCATTGCGCAATCCTTTCCTGAAGTATCGCAACCTGTTAATCACAGTATCGCACGCGCGGATTATGCAGGGAACGTGCGGGTACGGTAGGATTGGGTAATGGTTGGAGAGAGCAGGCTTTCCCGCCTGCCCTTTGCCAAGGAGAGACAGGCGGGAAAGCCTGCTCCACCAAATGCTTTCCACATGAATAAGAGGTGGGCAGTGCTCGAACACTTCGTACGCAAAGCAGTCCGCGCGATTGATCCGTATGCATGGGAACCCTCCAGCGAGGCAGTCGCGGTACGGCATGGTCTGCGCGTGCGGGACGTGATCCGTTTCGACCTCAACACGTCGCCCTTCCCGCCCGCGTCGTGGGATGCGGCGATGGAAGCGGCGCGCGTGGCGGGGCAGCCGAACGAGTATTTCGATACGTCATACGCCGAACTGGCGGTGTTATTCAGCGCGTACTACGGCGTCGGCACGGATCACCTGATTGTCGGCGCGGGCGCGGACGAAATCCTCGACATCGTGACGAAGACGTTTCTCGACAATGGCGATCGCGTGATCGTCTCCGCGCCGACCTATTCGATGTACCCGATTGTCTCCGAGCAGATGGGCGCGACCGTCCACCGCGTACCCCTCCTGGCGAGTTTTGCGCCGGATATTGACGGGATACTTGCGGCAGCAGCGGGCGCGAAAATCATCTGGCAGTGCAACCCGAATAGCCCAACCGGCAACGCAACCGACCCCGCCGACATGGAACGGCTGATCGCCACGGTACCCTGCATGGTCGTCGTGGATGAGGCGTATGCGGAGTACATCGGCTGGTCTGCCGTGCCGCTGATCGCTAAATATCCGCACCTCGTCGTCGTCCGCACGATGTCCAAGGCCTTCGGCATGGCGGGGATGCGCCTCGCGTGCGGCATCGCCGCGCCGGAGGTGATCGGGATGATGAACCGCGTCCGCCCGCCGAACAGCGTCAGCCGTGTCACGGCTCGGGTCGGCGCGGCGGCGTTGCAGGACATTCCTTCGATGCGCGCGAACGTCGCGGCGGTGATCGCCGAGCGCGAGCCGTTCGCGGACGCTCTATGGGAATGTGGCGCGCACGTCTATCCATCGGTGACAAATTTCGTGCTGACGCGCTGGGAAAGCCCCGCCGTCGCGCAGTCCGTCTACGACTGGCTGGAAGCGCGCGGCATGGTCGTCCGCAATTTCTCCGCGCATCCTTTGTTGCCCGGTCATCTCCGCATTACCGTCCGCACGGCAGAGGAGAACGCCCGTCTCCTTGCCGCCCTCAAAGAATGGCGGCGTCAGGAATGACACGCGCTCGCTGTCGTGGCGAGTGAAGTGTTCCCTCTCGGTGTTATGATGGGAGCAGCAATGAAGACTTTCTATGAAATGTGGGATGCAGTAAGCCGGAATCGCATCGCGACATACGATTCCGAGGATGAGGCGCTGTCGGCGGTACGAACATTGATCGAGGATGACGGCGAAGAAAGCATTGAAGGGGTTGCCCTGGTGCGGCACGAGCCTGACGGAAGCGGTAACATGATCGCCGCAGACGCGACGTTGGCGCGATTGGCACAAGAGCGCCAACGTCAATCTATCCCAGCGGACTGACCCTTCATCTGCATGGTGTTCGCGTGATTCGGAACGGGGAAAAGATGCGCACGATCAAGGCCGCTGTTCTGTATGATTACAATACGCCGATGCTGATTGAGCAGGTACACCTCGACGATCCGGGGCCGAATGAGGTGCTGGTGAAGATGGTTGCCAGCGGCGTCTGCCGGAGCGACCTCCATGTGCTGAAGGGCGAATGGAAGCCGCCACTCCCCATCGTGCTCGGCCACGAGGCGGCGGGCCGGATCGCGGCGGTCGGCCCCGGTGTCACACGAGTGAAGGAGGGCGATCCGGTTGTCCTCTCGTTCAAGCCCAATTGCGGCTACTGCGCGCAGTGCATGTCCGGCCATCCCCATCTCTGCACGGGCTTCCGTAGCCCAGCGGGGACACTGCCCGGCGGGCACACACGGCTCTCAAAGGATGGGCAGCCGATCCATCATTTCGCCTCAACCGCATCGTTCGCCGAATATGCGGTGATCCACGAGAGCAGCGCGGTTGCCATTGGCCCGGAGACATCACTCGAACTCGCGGCGCTCGTCGGTTGCTCCGTGACAACGGGCGTGGGGGCGGTGTTGAACACGGCGCAGGTACGTCCTGGCAGCACGGTCGCCGTGATCGGCTGTGGTGGCGTCGGGCTGAACGTCATTCAGGGGGCGCGGTTCGCCAATGCGTCGCGGATCATCGCGGTGGACATCAGCCAGGATAAGCTGGAGTTCGCGGAGCGCTTCGGAGCGACGGACACGATTGATGCCCGCGAGGAGAACCCCGTGCAGGCGATCCGGCGGCTGACGGGCGGCGGGGCGGATTACGCCTTCGAGGTGCTCGGTAGCGGCGAGACAGTGCGCACGGCCTTCGAGGCGATCCGCTCCGGCGGCATGGCGGTCGCGGTCGGCATGGCGGCAGTCGGAGAGTACGCGCAGATTGACGCCTATCTGCTGGCGGCGCAGGAGAAGACGCTCAAAGGCTGTTTCTACGGCTCGGCGCGCACGCATGTGGACATGCCAAAATACATCGCACTGGCGCAGGCGGGCAAACTCGACCTCGACTCGCTCGTGACGCGGCACTACCCGCTCGAAGAGATCAACGAAGCGTACGACGCCCTTGATCGTGGCGAAGTGGGCCGAGGGTTAATCGTCTTCACCTGAGCATCGTTGCGGGAGCGCGTGATTCTCCGCTGTGGCCGTTTTCGCAGGTCAGCGAGTTCTCGACCACGCGGTGACCCGGCGGCGTGACGTAGATGGTGGCTTTACGCCAATCAAATAGGCAAAGTAATGCGGTAACTGACCAGCATCAAGCATTGCAGTGTCAATATCAAGGATCGCCTGGAACGCCTCACGCCCCTCCTCCGTGTCGTAGAGTGCGTCGTGATTGAGGCACCAGGAAATGATGAATGCAAGGGTGCCGTAGGTCGGGATAACGTCCAGTTGAGGAAATATCCATCGCGCTGTCTTGATGATATCCGATGAATGTACAGATTCTGTCGGATCAACGGCGATCACATCCGCAGGTGAAGGAAAGCGCAACTCGGGTTCCCACGTTTTCTTGACATCTGGATCGAGCGCCCGGTAGAGCCGCTTCGCAAACGCCGTATCAGCGTCCGGAAAATTGAAGCGGTCCGGCCCGACATACTCGGCGGCCCACATCACTCCACCGGGCGCTAGTGATGCGTAGCAGGATTGCAGCACATGCTCGAGTTGCTCCATATGATGCAAGGACGCGATGAAGGTCACGAGATCGTATGTTTCTGTGGGAAGCGCGACATGATTGATATCCTCGCACAGAAATCGTGCGCGATCTTCAACACCGAGCCGTCGTGCCTCTTCGCGCGCGGATTCAAGTGCAACCGGGCTAATCTCGTAGAGGTCGAACTGCTCAACTGCGCCGCTGGCGAGGAGCCGCAACTCTGATGTCGCTGTCCCCACGCCGATCCCCACACCCCGCTGCACTGGCCCATGCGGCAGATGGGTCTTGACGAACCATTCTTCGCGGGAGTCGTAACCTAACATTCGATGCAAACGTGCCAGGGCGAGCGGATGGTATGACCACTCGGCGCGAAGAAACGCGGTCGAAAAATGTTGTTTATTCCAGTGATCTGCCGTTCGTTGGATATCCATTCCCGAATCTTCGCTAGTCATGCGCGGCGCCGACGGCTTCCTGCGCCACAGGTGGAAGCGCCACTGGGGTTTCCACAGGGGGTAGTCGTCGCCGGACGGGCGTCCGGCCACGCAAGATGAATGGCTTCTCGACCGCCAGATAGATGGCACTACAGATCAGTACGAGACCAAGGGATGTCATCGCGAGCAATTGCACAAATTGTTGCCGTGGTGTGAGATGCGCGAACGACGGAAAACTGGAGAAGAGGTACAAGAGCGGAATGTGCCAGAGATAGATCGAATAGCCGAGTATGCCAATAAGGCGCAACGGTGTGATGCTGAAGGCGCGTTGCAACCACGGACCGCCGAAAAGCAACCCGGCAATAACCAATGTAAATCCGACAGCGAACGGTATTTCGCTCAGATAGTATGGCACCCAATCGCCAGGCTCCGTCACCTGCTTTTCATACGAATAGCCATACTGACTAGCGAACCAACTCACCTTGTCCATGAAATATATGACAATGATCCATCCAGCGATGAAGTAGCATTTACCGGCCCAATGACCTGTAATAAATCGAAGGGGTCGGCTCATTGCATGGCCGAGTTGATACCGAACATACAGATTAGCGAGGGTAATGCCGAGGGCAAAATGAATGAGATGGCCGGGGAATTGTTTGGAAAGGAAGTAACGAACAGCCGCCTCGCTTGGTGCCGTTGCAGGTCAAGTCCTGACTCTTCTGTA
>JAABUU010005391.1_pt1 | contig 14387 bp, 15 predicted proteins | sample 5559301 | NCBI WGS metagenome assembly JAABUU01 (sample SAMN10711884, study PRJNA513360) | rock metagenome | isolation source: Antarctica rocks | place: Antarctica: Victoria Land, Richard Nunatak white | reverse complement strand
GACACTCGTCCTAATCCCATCAACCTCTCTGATCCCCTGGTTGCGCTTGAGCAAGGTGCGCCCCACGGTGCTGCCGCAGTGCGGGCACGCCTCTTCGCGCGGGGCCGGGACGGGAACGCTGGCGGGAGCGATAGCAGGCATGAGCCCTCATCCTTTCGGACGCCGTGCGCGTCCCTTCTATAGTCGGCGGATCGCAATGCCGCGTGCGGACGCCGCCTTCGGCCCACTTGAGTGACCGGCTGAACGGCGTCCGCACGTCGATACGAGCCAATTGAGATAACTGGAGCGGGCGGCGCGCTACTGCTACCGAGTTAGGCGTTTCGAAGAGTGGACAATCGCTTCGGGAGGGAGCGCCATACGCACGTCCACCGCGCGCGGGCCCTTTCCCCGTAGGTCATGCACGACGGTAAACGTGACGCGGTCGCCTGCGTGTATGTGCTCCGCGGTCACATCGACAAGCGCCGACTGAAGGAAGGAGATATCGTCACGCCCGTGCGCGGGCCGAATGAAGCCGCAGTCGCCATCGGGAATGAGTGTGATCGTGCCAATGTCCATAGGAAACTCCTCGCCGAGACACGCGAACACAAGAAACGGCCCAGCGTATGTTGTAGACATGCCAGGCCGTCATATAATCGGACGCAGGCGTCGCGCCCACGATACCGTCACCCTTATGCAGCTCGACATCCTTAGGGGCCGTGCAGAAATAACCACTCCAACTTTTCGCCTCGTTCACGCCTACAGTGGACGGGGAGTTGACTACTTTATTTCTGCGCGGGCCCTTAGTGTACCACTGCATGGAGTCGGGAGTCGTGAGTAATCATGGTAGGGATGTTAGTTGGTGGTGGCGCTACCCGTTCGGGCGCCATCGTGACGCGTCTTACCATCGACCATCGACCATCGACCATCGACCATCGACCATCGACCATCGACCATCGACCATCGACCATCGACCATCGACCATCGACCATCGACCATCGACCATCGACCATCGACTAACGACTAACGACTAACGACTAACGACTAACGACTAATATCTCGCGCCCCGCCTCGGCCGAGCGGTAGAGCGCGTCGATGACGCGCAGGACGGCCAGGCCCTGGTCGACGGTCGCGGGCGGGGGCGTGCCGGTGCGGATGCTATCGACGAAGATGGCGATTTCGTGGTCAAAGCCGCCCCGGCCCACTTTGGGTAAGACGGGCGTCAGTTCGACGAGCGTCCCGGCCGACTCGGTGAACAGGTGTAGCGAGTCTTCTTCATGGTAGTCGGGCATCGCGATGCGCGCGCCGCCGTCGCGGCCGTAGAGTTGCAGGTAGATGTCATCGCGCAGGGACTGATAGCCGGCCCAACTTGCCTCGATCATCAGCGTCGCACCATTGTCGAAGCGGACGAACCCTGTGGCGAGATCCTCGACATCGAAGACGATGTCCGTGTTCTCCGAGAAGCGCGCGTAGGCCGCGTAGTCCGACGTACCCTTGCCCCGTGGTCCTAGGGCGGCGTACGTTGCCCCGCTGACCGCGACCGGACGCGGATAACCCATCATGTACAGGGCAAGGTCGAGCATGTGCACGCCGAGGTCAATCAGCGGGCCGCCGCCAGAGAGCCCTTTGGTGGTGAACCAGCCGCCGAAGCCAGGGATGCCGGCGCGGCGCGTCCAGCCAGCCTTGGCGTAGTAGATGTCACCGAGCGTCCCGGCGTCGATGAACTCCTTGAGCGTGACGGCGTTGGCGAGATAGCGGCGATTGAAGGCGAGCATCACGATGCGGCCGCTCTCCCTGGCGGCCCGTAGGATGCGCTCTCCGTCGGCCACGTCGATGGCCAGGGGCTTCTCCAGTAGGACATGGCAACCGGCCGCGAGGGCGTCTATGGCGATAGGCGCGTGGTACTTGTTGGGGACGGCGATGGAGACGGCGTCGATGCCGAGGTCGAGCATGGCGCGGTAGTCGGCGAAGACGTGTGGGATACCGTACTCATCGGCTACCGCCTGGCAGCGCTCGACGTCGGGGCCGGCGATAGCGACGACCTCGACGCCGGGAAGCTTTTGGTAGCCCTGGATGTGTACTTTCGCGATGCCGCTGCCGCAGATACCGACGCGCAGTGGAGCGTCGGACGTGGATGGATCGGTCATAGTCATGCTCTCAGTGTATAGATTGAGCAACCAAGGTGGCAACCAAGCTCATCACCCCTGCTGCTGTCGTTAACGATCCGCAACGCTTGTTGGGAACACAACTCAAGCCAGCGTCGATTCGGTTATCATATCTATAGCTTACGTAGAGTAGGTCTGTAGATACGTTAGCAACTAGTAGGAGTTAAGGATAAGGCTAAACACCTTGCTGAACGAAGAACCGAGGGCGTGATAGCCGATCTACTCACAATCCAAGGATGGCCATTAAACCGGCCTCCAAAGGGACGTGTTGTATTACAGAACGAGTACAAGGCTTTCCCTGAGTTGGAGGACATATTTAAAGGGAAAAGCAAAAGTGGCAGTGGTGATGCTTATCCCGATTACTTAATAGTTTCCGATCAAACTTTGCGGCCGCAGATGATTGTTGAAGCAAAAGCCGACGAACGGGAGATCGGCAAAGCAATAGTAGAGAGCCAATTATACGCCAAAGCGTGTATGGACGCTGGTCATGCAGTCATTGCCGTGGGTGTCGCGGGGCAAGAAAAAACAGCGATCAATGTTAGCGTCACGAAATTTTATAATGGGGGGTGGGCGCCTGTTTCTTATCAAGGCGCTCCCATTTCTTGGATACCTAGACCGGCCGATATTACCACGCTACTTTCATCCGACGAGATAGTAGATCTGGCCCCAGTTATTCCCAGCCCCGATGTACTAGCGGAAAAAGCAGACCTCATCAACCGCATACTGCGAGAGGCTCACGTCAAGGACGAGTATAGACCGGCATACGTTGGAGCCATGATGCTGGCCCTGTGGAAATCGCAGGGGCGTATACGAAAGGACCCCGAATACATCCTGGAAGATATTAACCGGGAGTGCGAGCGGGCATTTACTGCCGGCGGCAAGGCGGAACTAGCCCATAGCCTTCGCATCGACGAGGCGAACACCAAGTTGGCGGGATCGGCGTGGAGAATCGTAGCAACCCTGCAAAAGCTTAACGTCGTTACCGCCTCTTTCGCGCATGATTATCTTGGGCATCTGTACGAGGCTTTCTTTCGCTATACCGGCGGCAATACAATCGGGCAATACTTCACCCCCAGACACATAGCCCGATTCATGGCTGATATATGCGACACAACAAGTGATGATATCGTGATAGATCCAGCCTGTGGGACAGGCGGGTTCTTAATTGCCCATCTTCAAAGATGTTACGGCACGTCTATCTCCGGTGTATCGCGCCTGCGCTACGAAGATGTCGTCTCCCTCATACAGAATAAACTCCTTGGATACGAGTCAGAACTTGTAACAGCCGCCCTTTGCGTCGCGAACATGATCTTGAGAGGTGATGGAAAGACTGGAATCAATAAAGAGGATTGTTTTACAGCGCCGGATTATCCTACTGGCGCCTGTCAAGTAGCTCTCATGAATCCCCCTTTCCCCCATAAAAATACGGATATAGTTCCGCAAAGGTTTGTAGAGAGGGCGCTTGACGCGCTAGAGCAACGGGGGAAACTTGCTGTCATTCTGCCAACGAGCCTTCTTGTGAGGAAGGATATTGGAGTATGGAGAGAGAATATTCTTAAAAACCATTCGCTTCTGTCTGTATGCCAATTACCAGATGAGTTGTTCCAGCCGTATGCATCCGCGACAACGTCTGTAGCGCTCCTTGAGAAGATGCTGCTGGCGAACCCTTCACCACAAGTTTCGGGCGCGTTAAACGACCTGTGGTCACGCGTGCCGCCAACTTGCCGACGCGGCCCTCCTGAGGTTCGCCAGCAGCATCTTGGCAATTCGGTCTCACATGCACGGGCGTCAGGCGCTCCGTTCGGGTGGCGACTCCATCGACACCGCCCGTTCCCGCACACAAACAGATCCCCCGCGTGTCGGTGAATGCATACTAGGAGTATACTCTATGTATCATTCCATGCAGGGGCGACAATGGATGGGCCGCGCGTGGTCGGCGCGTGACGGTCATGGAGGGGCAATGATAGACGGGCGGGGCAGGGGAGACATGGGAGGCTCTGCGCGTCATGGAGGCAGCGCCACCGCGTTCGAGACGTTCGCGCGCGCGATCGCCGCGTCCAGTAGGCGCGTCAGTCGCCGGATGCAGGGGGCGTGGATGCGCGCGAACATTGCGAAGCGATGGGGGCCACCGGAGGCCATGACGCTCCTGGCAACGGTTCTCGTTGTCTGTGTCATGCTGTTCCAGCCGCTTCCCTGCGCGGCGACAACGTCCCGCGTGGCGTCCGCACCCACAGCGCAGGCTAGTCACGTCGCGCCGTGGGCGGGTAGCGCGCACCTATCCACCGTACGCCTGTCCCACCCACTCTGTACGCGGGCGCGCCCCTGGCTACGCCCGGTGACGGGGGACCGCCTCACCGCTGTGGCGTCATCGCCCGCACCCGGGCTGGTTCCCGCACGACGGTGCACCATTCCTGCCGTGCCTCCGGCGCATACGCGGGCAATTCATGCTACGCTCACGGGCTTGGTGGGCCGTCACCTCTCCGCCGCCGCGCGTCGCGCCGTCCTCCAAATATTCTTGCTCTGAACCGCTAGTCATGGGGGCGCTCCTCGTCGCTCCCGCCGCGCGTTCGTTTGTCCATGCCTCACTGAGCCGGATGTCGGCCTGTATCCGCGTCCGTCGATTACCAATCGCTCATCCTCCGGAGGTTCACGCGTGCCTGCTTCCGTTTCGCGCGTCCCCGCGCTCGGTTTGTCACCCGTGTCGACATATCGGTCCCACCCGTCCGACGCGCCGCGAGACTGTTGTCCGTTTCCCGTCGGGAGGGGCAAAGGATCGGTGCGCCCATGAGCCCGGTAGAGCTCGGGCTAGCTTTCGTGGCCGGCGTCGTGTCCTTTGTCTCGCCGTGCTGCCTACCAATGGTCCCGATGTACCTCTCCTATCTGGCCGGTATCGCGGGGCGGGGCGGCGAGGTGACAGCAGCCCAGCCGGCTGGGGCGGGGGCCATGGTCACCGTCGCTTCACCGTCACGGGGGCTCGTGCTCTTGCACGCGACGGGTTTCGTCGCCGGATTCGCCCTCGTCTTCGTGACAATGGGGGCGACGGCCAGTGTGCTGGGCGCTTTCATGGTCGGGCATCTGCGCTTCGTGCGCCACGCGGCGGGCGTCTTGATCGTGCTCTTCGGCCTGCACACGGCTGGTGTCCTGCGCATTCCATGGTTGTCGCGGGAGCGCCGCCTGCATCTCGACCCCACGCGGGGCGCTGGCCTCGGCCGCAGCGCCCTCCTCGGCGTGGCCTTCGGCGCTGGATGGTCGCCCTGCATTGGCCCCATGCTCGGCTCGATCCTCCTGCTCGCTGGCAGCGCGGCGACGCTTGGTCAGGGTGTCGTGTTGCTCCTGATTTACGCGCTCGGCCTGGGGGTCCCGTTTCTGCTCGCCGCCGTCTTCGTCCAGGGCCTGACGACACGACTCCGCCGCCTCAACCGCTACTTCGGGGTCATCAACCTCGCCGCCGGCGCGCTCCTTGTGGTGATGGGCGTCATGGTCTACGCGGGCACGTTCCTGCGCCTCGCCACCCTTTTCCGGCCGCCCGTTTAGTGAAGTGAAAGGAATCATGTATGTCTGACCCCTGCCCGTACGGTCGCATACCCACCGCCCAACCACCGTGGTGGCGATCCGACACGATACCGTGCGCGACCGCTCCTTCGCGGGCGCCTAGTGAGATCGCCGCACCGCGCCTATCGCGCCTATCGCGCCATGACTCGTTTCCTCTGCCGTCCGTGCGGCGACGATGCGCGTGCCATCGCGCGGGAAATCAACACGGATGCGCCGCCCGTCGCGGCTCCCACGGCGGCGCGCATCCTCTTCCTCCACCGGCTGGCGCCGGCGGTGTTTTGAAAGGTACCGTATGATGACCGGACGATGGATGATCTGGAAGGCGCTGGCCATGGGGGTTGGACTGGGAGCCGTGACGCTCTTGATTGCCGGCGTGCCGAGCGACGTCATCGCCAACCCCTGGTTCACGCGCATGACGCCCGTGCGCCCGCAAGACTATGTCTTCCTTGGCCTTACCGCCCTGCTGGCCGCGGCCCTAGGCGCCACGTACGCGTTCCCCGCCGTGTGCCCTTTTCAGCCGGGCAAGTATGGTGTCGGAACCTATCTCTCCGTGCTCGCCGTGGGTTGCCCGATTTGCAACAAGGTCGTCGTGCTCTTGTTAGGGATTAGCGGCGCGTTGACTATCTTCCAGCCGGTTCAGCCGATTCTTGCCGTGGGAGGGCTGGCTCTCCTCGGATACGCGCTCACCGTCCGTCTCCGCGCTTTGCGCGTCTGTCCAGGCATGGGGACGCGGGGCGCGGCGAGGGAGATGTGACAGGCCTCATACGCTGACAAGACACCCCGCCGACGAACGCGCCTGCCCGTACTCTCGGACGGAGCGCACGAGTGGCGTCGCGAACGGGTATCCCGTGCGCCGTCGCCAGATACGCCTGGGTGACGGGTGTAAGCCCTGTCGATCCTGGCGTCGTGAACCGCCCTGTGGACCGTGTGGGCCGACCGTCGGATCATTTGAAAGAAAAGATAAGGACTATTCTCGTGAAACAACGTTTCATCGTCGCGCTCGTCGTTCTCTTGCTCGCGATTGGGGCCGGCGCCTCCTATCATGCACATGGCGCGTCGCGGCCACACGTTCAGGGCGTACGTCTCGCCCCAGCGCGCGCCACACGGACGCCGTCACCGACAGCCACCGCACGGATGACACCGCGTACGCCGGTCGCACGCGCGACCGCGACCCCAACGCGAACCCCCACCGCACGCCCCACGCCCGGCCATCGCGTGACACGGCATGCGACCCCGACTCTGACGCCGTCGAGTGGCCCCGTGGTGTTGGGTAATGCCCAGTTCTCCCTCTACACCATCAACCCGCAATTCACCCGGCAAGACGTGTCCGTCAGCCTGTCGGCGCCGGCGCGCGTGCGCGTGCGCATCGCGCAGCCGGGCGATGTATCCCATGTCCGCACGATGGATCTGGGCGTCCGGCCAGCGGGGACCATCACGCTGGAGTGGGACGGGCGCGACAATGCCCACCGGTTCGTTCCCGCTGACTCCTATACCTACACGATCACCGCGACAAACGCTAAGGGACAACGCCATGTCGACACCTACAACATGCTGGCGGTCACCTATAAGCGCATCGTCATCTCCCTCGCCAAGCAGCAATTGTGGGCGTTCGACGGCTCTCATTACGTAATGAGTTCGCTGGTCACGACCGGCAACCCGGCGCTGCCCACGCCGACGGGAACCTTCCCCATCCTGGGCAAGTACAGTCCCTTCACCTTTGTCAGCCCCTGGCCGGTTGGCTCGCCCTATTACTACGCGCCCTCACCCACGACCTATGCCCTGCTCTTCGACGACCGTGGCTACTACGTCCACGACGCGCCGTGGCGTGGCAACTTCGGCCCCGGCAGTAACGCCACGACGGGGACGCCGGGCCAGAATTATACGGGGTCACACGGCTGTGTCAACGTACCGTTTACCATGATGCAACCGCTCTTCCAGTGGGCCACCATCGGCACGGTCGTGGACGTGACGCCATAGATGGGGCCATGGCAGCGTCCTGATCGTGCGGCGAGAAACAAACCCCCGTTGAAGGGGTTGGCCCACGTGGGCAGGGACAAGAGGTGGCAGGACGAGCCGCGCAACGAAGCGATCAGGCGACAACGATGCGCCGTCGAATAACGCGCGTCCCCCGGCGGCGCGGTCACGATCATGTTGGCCGCGCTGAGTGTTCGATGACACGAGTCATCGAGGGATACGCGCATCATGAGGAGACTTCGTAATTGACGTTGGTAGGCCGGATAGCTATGCACTGTCAGCCACATACGCCCGTTGCAACACGCGATCCTGTGGGTCGTACGAGTGTGCATAGACCCAAGATCACGGCCGTCGGGCTGGTGAACCTGCATGCTTATGCGCGTCCCAACGTCAATTACGAAGTCTCATCATGAGTGGGTGAGAATGTGGTGAGCGATGAAGGCGTAGAACTGAGAGCGGCGCCTTTCCAGATTAGTATCGGGGACTATACGTTGATCTGGGCGATGGGGCGGGATGCGTATAACCGACATCTCCTCACGGCAACAGTCGTCGAGGAGATGTCGCCGACCGATGGGGTGGGACAGGTCGCCGTCCTCGCCGTGCATGAAGGCTCACGGAGAGAGCCTGTTCTGCTCATTGGGCACGGCTATACCCCGCGCGGGCACGACGCGATCCAGCTCGGAGCGTTGCTTGTCCCTGGAACGCGGGTCTTGTTCGTCGGGACGCAGGATCTAGTGGTGGCCTACGACTTAGGGACGATAAAACGGTTATGGCGCGAACGGGTCACGGCCGGCTTTCTCGACTGGCAACGGCATGGCGCGTACGTGGTGATGTCGGCGGGGATGGAACTCGCCGTGTGGGATCTGTACGGCTCCAAGCAATGGTCGACGTGTGTCGAGCCCCCCTATGGCTATACAATCGCGGCTGGAATGATGCGCCTGACAGCCATGGGTGTCACGACATCCTTTTCGCTGGTGACGGGACCGTCCGAGGGCACAGCATTCCCTTGTCCGACGCCCGGCGGCTTCGTCTATCGCTGTCCCACCCTGGGGGGTATACTGGACTCATCATCTGCCCGCGTCAGTGGGACGCGTCGCGATTGACAAGGGGTCTACGGGGAGAACATCTATGGCGCGGGAACATCGGACCGAGGCCAGCCCGCATCTGTTGCGTTGGTTGGCGCTGCTGGCGATAGGCTTCGCCGCCTTCGGCCTGGGTGTCGCCATCGTTCTGAACGCCCTGTATCTCTACCATCACGCCCGGTGGCCCGCGGTCGTCTCCCTCGTCACGTTAACGTGGTTGCCCTATCACCACCTCCTCCGGGCGCTCATCCTGGGCGCGAGCGGTCTCGCGGGCGCGAGCTACGGTCTCGCTAAACTGCATGTGGCGTTGCGGGCCGCGCGCGATAGCGCGAGAGCGCGGGTCACGGTGGTTGTCCTTCCCCAAGGGCATGAGGCGTGCTCACGCGAGGCTCTTGCCGCACATCGGCACCACGTCGTGCGTACACGGCCGCGCCATCGCCGGCCATGGCGTCGGTGACGACCGGCTGGGCCGCCCCGAAGCCGTACGACCGGCTTGTTCTGACAGCGTTGCCCTTGTCATGACCCATACCAGCATCTCGATGGGGACGAGTATAGCGTGGTGTCTATGGCCCCAGTTGCATAGAGATCACGGTTCATGCATTTTGTCGGCGCCATCACAGGGGACGACGTGCCGCTTCCGGAACGAAAGCTGGCGGCGCCCGACGTGCGGCCTCGGTATCCCTTGACCCAACGATTTGATCTGCATCACAGCGCTCCCTGCCCCTCGATGTCATGTCGCACGACCGCCTGGACCCCAGGCAGAACCAATTGCTGGAAGATCGCGTGCATCTGCTCAGGAGGGTAGGGCCGCTGGTGCTCCAACCACCAGCGCAGCAGGCTCAGGAACGCGTTCGCCATGTAGTCGGCGAGGAGCGGCAGCGGGACTGCGGGTGGGCACCCTATCGCCCGCCAGCACGGCGAGCCGCTGCTCGACGCTCACGCTCAAATAGCGGTGACCCGTTTCGTAGAGCACCACCACCTGTACCATGCCCTCGGACCAGGGCATGGTACAGGTGGTGGTGCTCCTGCGCATGCCGGAACAAACCCAGACTGGGGAGGAGTTGCTGACCACCTGTGTCGTCGGGATCGAGGTGGAGGAGCGTCAGGACGCGTTCGCCTTCGCTGGTTAGCACGTCTTCCTTGTCACGGTAGTGCGCGTAGAAGGTGGACCGGCCGACATCGGCTCGGTCGATGATCTCCTGCACCGTTATGCGGTCGTAGCGCCCTTCGACCATCAGTGCCGTCAGCGCCTCAGCGATGAGCCGGCGCGTGCGGCGTGACCGCCGATCCGCTTTGCCCCCCTCCCCCTTCACCGGATACCTCCCCATTCCCGCACAATGGCCGCACGCTGTCCGGTAACGGATAGGCCGGCGCGATTGGTTGTTGACCGCTTGGCCGCTCATCCCTATGCTGGATGATGAACAGCGTGTACCGCAGCGGACAGCATGTCCGTCATGCAGAGAAGGACGAGGAAGCGATGACGACGGGTGGTGGGGCGCCCGTGACCACGGGGCGCACGATCGGCTAGGCGCGGCACTACGACGCCGTGGTGGCGATCCTGACGTTGGGCCGGGCGCGGGCGATCCGGACGAAGACAGCCGCGTTGGCCGGGATCGCGCCGGGGGAGTCCGTGCTCGATGTGGGCTGCGGCACGGGGGATGTGACCATGGCGGCGGCTGTGCACGCGGGCGCGGGTGGCCAGGTGGCGGGTATCGACGCCGCGCCGGCAATGATCGCGGTGGCGCGCCGGAAAGCGGTCCGCGCGGGCCACATGATCGACTATCGGGTCGCGGCCATCGAGGCGCTCCCCTTTCCCGACGCGACGTTCGACGTGGTCGTGAGCAGCCTGATGATGCACCACCTGCCCAACGACCTGAAAGGGCGGGGGCTCGCCGAGGTGCGCCGCGTCTTGAAACCGGGCGGGCGCCTGCTGGTGATCGACGTCAAACGACCGACAGGGCCTGTGGGACATCTCGCGCGGCCGCCGCTGGTCCATCACCAAATGCGGAGCGGCGTGCAGAATCTCTTCGCGCTGGTGGAGGCGGCGGGCTTCACCAGTGTCGAAGCGGGGGAGACGGGGTTCACGTTCCTCGGGTTCGTGCGCGGTTGGGCCGATGGGTGACCGTCGGCACGCTCGTCGTGCTGCACGGCGCCTCCAGCACCGGGAAGATCACGATAGTGGAGGCATTGCGGTCATTAGTCGGTCTGGCGTGCCCGTATATCGGCTTGGACCGCACGCTTGGGCAGGCGCAGCCCTTCGAGCCTCAACCTCGGACGCGCGTTGATCGCCTCCGTTGGAGTATGCGCATCGTCGCCTTTCGTCTGACCGACGGCCGCGTGCGGCTCACTATGGCACTCCATCGCGAGGTCGCGACGGTGGTGTGCGCCAGACACCACGTCGTCGTCGTCGAGACGGCGCTCATGGATCAGCGCGCGTTATGCGATGCTGCCGCCTGTTTCGCCCCTCTGGGTAGGGTGTTCGTCGGCCTGACGCCCCTGCTGGATGTATCGGAGCGGTAGGAGGCTGAGCATGGGGGCAAGACACGCGGCGCGGATAGGTAACGCCAATTCAGGGCTGGCTTGTCAGAAACGAGGGATCATCAGGTCTATTGTGCGAGGAGCGTACGGATGGTTTCGGCGACGCGTGGAGCGAGAAATGGCGCATTGTCGTAGAGGCGTAGCCGTCCGTGGGGATCGATCAGGTAGAGCCCGGCGAGATGTATCGGATCCTGTCCCGCTTTAGGAGGCGAACCGACAAGCTCGTTATAGGCGGACCACACAGGCGCGAGCGCCGTCCGCGACGCGGTGAGATAGTGCCAGTCTGTGTCACCCCAGCCCGCACGCGCCGCGAATTGGCGGGTTGCGCGTGCACTATCCTGTTCTGGATCGATGCTGATGGCTACAATGCTGAGGCGCGCGGCAAGCGGGCCGAGATCGCGACGGGTTTGGGTGAGGGTCGCGCCAACAAAGGGGCACTGCGACCGGCAGTTGGCGCTGATAAAGGTGAGCGCGATGATGCGGCTGCGGAGACGTTGGGGGGTGATGAGGACGCCCCGCTGATCCCGCAGGGAAAAGGCGGGCGCGGCTGGCGGCGGCGTAAATACAACATCAGCATGTAGCCGGGTATCTGCCGCTGTGGGCGCCCCGGCCCCCTGGTAAATCGTTCCAATGGTGAGGGACTGGAGGGGTTTACAGCGCGCGCAGCGTATGGCGCTGGCCTGTGCTAACCCCGCCTGCACCGTCTGACGATCCATCGGACCATCAAACCGGCCACGCAGCCGTCCTTGCGCATCGAGAAAGAAGCTCGTGGGCCAGCCTGTCACGAGGTAGCGCCACGCCACGTCTTGACGCGCATCGGTCACGACGGGAAAGGCGATGTGCTGCGCCTGTGCGAACGCGCGCGCGGTCGCCACCGTGTCGCCACCCGTGGCAACCCCCAGCACGACGACACCCTGCGCCCGATAAGCTTGGGCCGTCTGCCGGAGCGTGGGCATCTCCTGGATGCACGGGGGACACTGTGAGTTGAAGAAGTTGAGGAGTACCGTATGCCCGCGCAGGGCATGCAGCGAGAGCTTGCCGTGCGGACCCACGGCGACAGGCAACGTAAAGTCCGCGGCCGGACGGCTGCCCAGGGCCGTTGATGCGGGCCGCAGCACGAGCATCAAACCCGTGATAGTCAGCGCCACCACAGGCAGTATCCGCCGGACCCAGCGCCACCGCGTGGCAGATGCTTGCACGGGCATACCCGTGCGGCTATGCGTGATGTTGATACGGCGGCGCACCAGACGCATGACGTCGGGGACCGACTGCAGGCGAAGGGCCAGGGTGAGTCCAAGCAGGATGAGGCTTGTTAGGACGAGGGCGGGCTGTAGCGGCTCCAAGACGGTCCGCGTATCGCGCTCGTTAAAGAGACGCCGGATCGCGTTGGTCCACAGCGGACAACTAATGGCCACCATAGCCAGGTTCATGGCGCCGACGAAGGCGATCAGAGAACCGCCGATGGCCGCTAGACGTGGCCGCCGGACAGCGGCTGGAGGAAGGCCAAACGTTGCCCCGAACGCCGCCGCGACGAGGATCATAAGCCCGAGCACGACGTAATCTTGAGGGTCCGCGGACGCCGCGGGCGTGACGCGCGGATGCGAGGCGATCACGATGGGGAGGCCAACCACGACGAGCGCCAAGGCGCCAACGCCTAGTCCCAATGCGCGCGTGTTCCGCAAGCTGTATTCTGGTACGTTCATGCTACCCTGCGACCGTTGGTTGCTATCCCCTACATACTGGTTCATAGTATGCCCTATCTCCTCCGTACTGGTGGGCAGTATAGGAGAAATGCGCCGGCTAGTCAATAACTCACTACAAAGCACTTCTATCTGTAAGACATGGTTCAGCGCACGCTTAACGCAGCTTGACAGTTCGAGCCTTCAGCAGACACAACATTGTCAAGTCCATTTGAACCATGTCTAAGGCAACAATGCAATAAGGCCATGAGGTTAAGAGACAATGAGACGCGGCGCAATCTTGGCCTGAGCTAGACGCGCTGCTATAGTGGGGCTGGGTTTGGACGCCTCCTCCATTGGCGCCCTCGCTGAGGGAGACATGACCGCGACGCTTGCCTACATCACCATCAACATCAGCCCGGTCCTGGCGCGTATCGGACCCTTGACGGTACGCTGGTACGGCGTTATGTATGCTGTCGGGCTTGCCCTGGCCCTGTGGGTGACACTGCCTATTGCCACGCGGCGCGGGATACCGCGCGATACGCTCTACGCGCTCTTCTGGGGCGTCACGGTCGCTGGGCTCGTCGGCGGCCGCCTGTACTACGTGATCCAGAACCGTCCCGCGTACTACCTGGCGCATCCCGCGCACATCCTGGCCGCCTGGGAAGGCGGCATGGCCTTCTACGGCGCCGTCTTCCTGGGTGTGCCCGCGCTCTATCTGCTGACGCGCCGCTACCGAACGCCGTTCCTGCCACTGCTCGACGTCGCGGCCCTCTTCGCGCCACTGGCGCAAGCAGTCGGGCGTATCGGCAACATCATCAACGGTGACATCGTTGGCTACCCCAGCGCGTTGCCCTGGGCCACCGCCTACGCCAATCCAGGCGCCTTCGCCCGCCCGCTGTGCATCGCGCCCGGCGCCTCGTGCGTCGCGTTCCAGCCGGCCGCGGCCTACGAGTTGATCTTCAGCCTTGGCCTCTTTGCGCTGCTCTGGAGGGTGCGGGAGCGCTCCTGGCCCGCGGGCCTGCACTTCGTCGCCTACCTCACGCTCTACTCTGTGGGGCAACTCGTACTGTTCATCTGGCGCGCCAACGACCTTGTGCTGGGTCCCTTGAAGCAGGCGCAGGTCACCGCGCTGGTCGTCTTGGTCACGCTCGCGCCCATCACCTGGTGGCTGTACCGGCGCGGTCCGCGCGGGAGGCGCGATCGGTCGGCGGAGGCAAACCGCGTCCCGACGGACATCCTCACCGATGGTGTCGGCGACGAGCGTAGTGCCCCTGTGGGGACGCCATGAGAAGATACTGCTGGCGAACCCTAAAATGTTGGGTAACAAAATGAACAAAATAGAAAACAAAATAGGGGTAAAATTTCGGTGATGGAAAGGGCATAATCAGACCCATCGCCACCCGGTTTTTACGCAGGCC
>JAABUU010005390.1_pt1 | contig 14389 bp, 14 predicted proteins | sample 5559301 | NCBI WGS metagenome assembly JAABUU01 (sample SAMN10711884, study PRJNA513360) | rock metagenome | isolation source: Antarctica rocks | place: Antarctica: Victoria Land, Richard Nunatak white | reverse complement strand
CTGTGATCGTAAGGTCGTCGAGTTCGAGATTTTCCTTGAGCTGCGCGATCGTGTCCTCCAGCAGGGTGATCCCTAACAGGCCAAAAGTACCGACACCCACGGGGATGAATACTTCGGATGCGGTGGTAAGGCTGTTGACGGTAAGCAGGCCAAGGGACGGCGGAGTGTCGATCAGAATGTAGTCGTAGCCATCGACCGCGCGTAGCTTGCGCGACAGCAGCTTTTCCCGGCCCGGTACGCCGGCAAGGGCCAGATCGGCGGCGGACAGGGTAAGGGTGCTCGGCACCAGATCGACCCCCTTAGTACGGGTTGGTGTTATAACCCTGGGTATGTCCGAAGATCGCTCGATAAGGACGTCGGCGAGTGTTAGGTCTGGCGGTTCGGGGCCAAGCAACGAGAAGGTTGCGTTGGCCTGGGGGTCCGCGTCGATGACCAGGACGCGCCTGTTAGTAGCGGCCAAGCCAGCAGCCAAATTGACGGCGGTTGTCGTTTTCCCGACCCCACCCTTGTTGTTCGTGATCGCGATGACACGTTTTTTCATGGCACCCGTAGGGACGTAGACACGTACACAGGTACACACGTATGCGTGTGTACCTGCTCAGTCTAGACGCCACCAGGTCAATGCGTCAAGAGACTTGTTCGACGCGTGGTTACAGGTGGACATGTGTACGTGCCTACGGGTACTCTTTTGTGCGTGTGTGCAGGTAGACATGTGTACGTGCTTACATGTGTTTTAGGGCAAAAGGGGGGATATCCACACTATTTCACGCGCGCGCTTATCCATCGCCACTAGGGGTAGAAAGAGCGACGACGGTGAGAGGAGAAAGAGTTGGAGCGGGCGTGCGCCGTCGAGCGCTCGTGGCTGAGTGAGGCCGACCTGGCGCGCATGGCCGCCAACATGGAGATCAGCGTCGAGCAGTTCGGGCGGCACATGCGCAGCCTCCAGGCCAAGGGGTTCATGGAGGTGTGCCAGCGCTTCGATGCGGCGCGTGGGGAGACGCTGACTTAGCTCGACGACCGCGCCATCTTCCGGCGCATCTACGAGTTGCACGCGTTGGACACGACACGCGGGGCGCCGACGCGGCGCCCGGCCGACACGGGGCCGGGTGGACGCGACCAGGACATCCCCAGGACGGGAGTTAGAGCGAGAGGGCCAGCTGCGCGCGGGAGACCGGCCGCTCGCGGGCCAACACGCCAATGACGCGCCCCGCGCGGTAGGTGGCCTCGCAGTGGCATGAAACACGCTTGCCCGAGGGGAACGGCACGTACGACCAGCCGCTCGCCGGCCCGCGTGCCCGCCAGGAGAGCGCGAGGGGGTGGTCAGCGGGGATCGGGCTAGAGCGCGCGAGCGGGTAGCGCCCGTTCGTGGGGGCGTAGTCCACGACGAGCCCCTCCAGACCAGGACCAGAAATCGCCGCCCGGCAGAGGACAACGTAGCACTCCACGGGCGCGCACCGCGCCAGCTGGATGGCCGCCGCGGCGAGGGAGACCCCCGCGTGGTCGGAAAGGAGACCCACCAGGTCGGGCGCGAAACCCTCGGCCGCAATAGCTGCCTGGACGCGGTCGCGCGGCAGCAAGAACTCGGCCGCTCCCTGCTGGCAGCACCGCTCGATGGCGGCATGGTAGGCGCGGTCGTCGCGACGCAGGCGCGTGGTGTAGTACTCGATCAACGCGCCGTCCTCCTCGATCAGGTGGTGCATGATCTCGTGATAGATGCTGAACTCGACGCGCGCCCGATGGGTGAGCGTCGCGTCGACGATGACACAGTCGCTGGCGAGCAGGGCGTCGACCCCCGCCGGTAGCGGGGCGCGACGCAGCCGCAAGCCCAGGCGCGCGCAGGCGACCGCTCCCGCGCAGCCCGCAGGGAGGTCGTGCCGCCGACGCGCGTCGGCGACGAGCGCGCGAATCTTCTCGTCGAGCATGCGCGGCGTGAGCCACGCGTCCGGCGCGTCCAGCGCGTCTATCGGCCCTCTCCTCTCCTCTGTCTCACTCGTCCCCGTCGTCCCCGTCACCCGCGTCGCTTGTCAGGTCCCTGTGGCCGGTCAGGTCCGTGGTGGGGGCCGCGCGCGCCTCACCGGCCGTCGCCGGGTCGAGGAACACCTTGAGCAGCCCGTAGATGGCCTGCCACTCGTCCTCGGAGCGGGGCCGCTGACCGCGGAACTCAATGCGGGCGAGCGCCCCCGCCCACTCCGGCGTCACGATCTCCCGCTCAATGAGCGCGCGCAGACCAGGCGGATATTGGGCGAGCGTGTCCCCAGTTCCGGTCGCGCGTCCGAGCGTCATATCTCCCGCAGGCAGATCGACCGGTGCGAGCAGGTCCTGGGGAGAGATGTCGTAGGCGCGCGCCAGGCGGGCCAGCGTTTCCAGGGAGGGCAGCGCGTCGGTGCGCTCAAGCTCGGACAGGTAGGAGATGGAGAGGACGGCGCCGGTGCGCTCCAGGACGCGTTCGCGCAGTGCGCGCAGGGTCAGGCCGCGTTCGCGGCGCAGCTCCCCCAACCGATCCTTGAGTTGCATGGCCGCCTCGGGCCCTCCCCTCTCCACACAACCTGTCTTGTCTCGGCGTACATCGCTCGGAAATATGCGTTGACAGAGTAGTACGCCGGCGGTAGAATGAGCGTAGTAGTTCCGCCACCGGCACAATGATAGCACGAGGGGGCACGGCATGACAAGCAGGGACGACTTGACAGGCGCGCGGGTGTCCCTTACTCTATTACCATGGTATAGATACCATGGTAATAGAGTAGGGAGGGTGTCCATGAAAGCCGACAAGGGCGGCGATCCGGCGGTCGCGAGTCCGCTCAGCCCGGTCGTCCTGCACATCATGATCGCGCTTGGCGAGGGCGAGAGCCACGGCTATGCCATCATGCAGGAGGTCGAGGCGTCGACCGGCGGGAAAGTCGTGCTGGCGCCGGGCACCTTGTACCGGGCCATCAAACGCATGCTCGACACGGGTCTGATCGTGGAGGTGTCCGATCGGCCGGTCGCCGCGGGGGACGACGAACGGCGGCGCTATTATCGTCTGACCGATGAAGGCCACCGCGCGGCGGCGGCCGAGCGGCAACGCATGATGGACACGGTTGCCGCGATGGACGCGCGGCCACAGTTGGGGCGCGTGCGCGCGCTCTGGCGTCGCATGGCCGGGTCGCGCGCGGTGCGCGTCGGGGGGCTGATATGAGCGCGCCCCCCGATCGCGACCACACGCCGCGGATCGTCGCCCTGTCCATCGCGCTCTATCGCCTGCTTCTCCACCTCTATCCCGCGCCCCATCGCCGCCAGTTCGGCACGCCGATGGACAGCGCCGTCGCAGATCGTTGCCGGATGGTCTATCGTCGGGGGGGCGTTTCCGGCCTGCTGCGCTGGTGGGCGTGCCTGCTAACGGATCTGGTGCGGACGCTTCCCCTGGACTACATCGACGCCCTGAATCACGCGATCTTGCCCGTGGAGGGCCATGGCACGGTGCGAGACGCCATTGCCTTGGTCGGAAGGACAAGCGTCCTCATGGGGCTCTTCGGCGCGCTGCTCTTTCCCTGCGCGTTCCTCCTGGAAACCGCGTTGCGGAGCGACTCCGCGTTCCTGCAGGGCCTCACAGCCGTCGTCACCTCTTTGGTCCTACTGGGCTGCGTGGCCATGATGGTCCAGCTCGGGGCACGCGTCTACGACCTGGGCAAGGCGGTGCGCGCGAGGGGGCGGTAGGGTCAAGGCATAGGGCGGCTGGGACGCCCGGGATAGCGGCCGACGCGTGCGTCGAGACACGCGCGATGTGGACGAGAGGGGAGACGACAATGCCAACTGGATGGATGATGTCGACCGATGATGAGCGGCGCAAGGGACAGCCCTGTGCGTGCTTCGCGTGCGGTGTGGCAGTCTTCCCTCTTCCGCTGCGCACCAACCCTGCGGTGCAGGCGCCGCGGGCTTACGCGCACAGCGTGACGGTCAGGAACAAGCAAACAGACGAGTTGGAGAGCTACGCTATCCTTTTCTGCCCGGTCTGTGCCGACCCGGAGGACGTGCAGGACTACGCGCAGTTCGAGCCCGCCCTGACCCATGACGCGGCCACGCACGCCACGCGCATTGCAGCCGTCGAGGACACGTGCCACCCGGCGCATGTATAGAACAGGTGTGCTATATTAACCCCACCCGTTGCGTGTGCGCAGTGGTATGCGCTATGATGCCCAGCATGGAGAAGTTTGCTATGTTCTAGCGTGCTCGTGCTAGACGCACGAAACCCACCGGGTTGCCCCGGTGGGTTAAGGCTACGACTAATACTGTCCGGCTCTGGTGTCGCGGACTAAGAATCACCCACCAGGCCGCTAAATCGGGTCCGAAAACTCAACCGGGCTACCACCCCCAAAAGAGCTTTCGGGACTCACAGGGGAGCTTTGTGCTTCCGAGGAGTACCTATGAGCAATCATACGGGACCGGCGCGTGCATGTCAATATCCACCCAGCCCCGACGCTAGAGAAACTACACCGCCGCCCCTCGACACCATCGACGGAATCGACCGGCGCCTGGTCGTCCGCTACGGGGCCTGGCTGCTCGTGGGCGGGTACACGGCGCTGCCGACCTACGCCTGGGTGTACTATGCACGGCTCGGCGTGAGCGAAGCCGAGATGGTCCTCATCGCGCAGCTCTGCACCTACTGGTGGTCCGCGCGCGATCCGTACCCTGGCGAGGCGGCGTTGGCGGCGCGCATGGGTAAGAGCGTGCGCACGATCCAGGGCTATCTCCGTTCCTTGGAGGGAAAGGGGTTACTGCACATACAGACTCGACTATCCACTAACGGACGGCAGTCCACGAACGCTTACGACCTGCGCCCGTTCTTCGCGGCCGTCGAAGGGCTCGCGCGGCTCGACGGCCTGCTCCCCGCCGACGCCGCAGCCCCCGCGACGCCGGCGACCCCCGCCAACGATGCGTGCAATGATGGGCTATGTGACCATCACAAGGGGGTACAGAGGGACGCGGAACAGGAGTCACTATGTGCAGAGGCCGGTAGCAATGGACTCGAAAACACCGTTAAGAAAGCCGCCACACTGACCGTAGGGGAGGGCGAAGGATTGCGTGGGGAAGGGATGAAGAATCTTTCACCCCAAGTAAACCCAATCGAAATAGAAAACTTCGATCTCGATTCGATACCCCCTACCCCCACTAAAGCAACACTGACCACGGAGTCTACCGATGGCCACCCTCCGGCCAACGCGGACCCGCCCGACCAGGCGCTCGCGGTCGTGATCGCCGCCCTGAGTGACGAACTAGGGGACGACGCGCCGCGCTCAAGTCTCGGTCGTGCCCGCAACCTGCGCCGTGACGCCGGCGTGTCCCCCGGCCGCTTCCTGCGCCTGCTCGACGAGGCGGCCGCCCGAACCCGCGACCGCCAGGCCAGCATCGTCAAGCGCCGGCACGACGGCCAGGCCACCAACGGCATGCCCTACCTGTTCGCCGTTCTGCAGGACCTCTTGCACCCCGCGCCGCCCCAGACGCCAGACATCGGTCTGGACACGGATCGCCAGCGATCCGGCCCGTCAGGTCGTCGTCGTCGCCGGCGTGATGACGGCCGCGGTGAGCCCGTCGGCTCCTATGCGGCGTGGTCCGACAGCCCCGACCGCCTGCCCATCGCCGAGGAGCATCCGGTGTGGCGCGCGGCCCTCGACGAACTCGCCCAGGTCATGACCCCCGAAAACTTCAACGCGTGGCTGGCCTCGACGCGCGCCCTGGACCAGGACGGCGCGGTACTGCGCGTGGCGGTTCCCGGTGCCTTCAACAAGACCTGGTTGGAGCAGAAGTTGCACGGCAAGGTAACCGGCGCGTTGCAAAAGATCGACTACACCGCCCTGCACGCGGAGCGCGTCGGGCGCGTCGAGTACGTCGTCGAGGCGGCCGCCTCGACCGAGACCACGGCACAGGCATCCTGAGCGACGACACGAGGCACGAGAGGAGCACGGCATGTCCATGTGGGAGACACCGGCAGAACCAGCCGGGGGCGACGACATCGCCCTGACGACACCGGTGAGCGCGGCCGTCCTGGGTCCCGCAGACGCAGCGGGCGACACCTGCCCGACCTGCGGGGGTACGCCGGGGCCGGGGCCGATCGGCCGCTGCGCGGCGTGTATCGAGGAGGAATGGGCGACGATCAGGACACAGATGGGGGAGGAGTGGTATCGCCGGCACCGCTACAGCGAGGGCGACTGATGGGGCGAGCAGCGGTTCTAGCTGTCCCTCAGCGCACGACAGCCGTGTAGCAGGGCGACGCCAGGGGTGCCGGGCAGCGTGCCAGCGCAAGGAGTTGGACGCGGTAGACGCGCGGCTCCGGCCCACCCTGCATGGTGGCCGTGCATGTGTTCGAGCGGCGCGGCCCGCCGAGCAGCAGGGCAAGGGTCTGGGTGGCCCAGCGTGTCATACGATCCAGGATCGATGGGGCGGCTGGCGGCGCGCCTCGGCGCAGGAGCGTCGAGGCCAGCCTAGGCGCGTTCGACCGCAGCCCCCCTGCCTACGTTGCGACGATGGTTGGTAGCGCGAACCGGTGGCGCGGGGCGGGGTAATTGTCTCGATCGAGCAGCAGCGTCGCATGCCAGGACAGCATCGTCCCCGTGCCATATATATGGATAAGGAAAGGGTCTCCCGCTTACGTTGGCACGCATTCTGCCTTATTATTTGTTATTCGATACTTATATTACCTGTTGCTTCTAGTACTATCTTTGCACTTTTCGATTATTGTCAAGTAAAACGGCTTCTGCCCGCTAGATATTGCGATCGTCGCGCTTGGCGAACAACAACATGTGGTAGTCAAACAAAAAGTGCAAAGATAGAGTTCTAGCAGTGCCTCATGTAAATGCCTCATAGAGAGGGGGTAGCAATCCAGGAAGAGGAAGAGGTCGTGCGTTACGACGCACTATCCTGGGTCACGCCGACCGAGGACATGAACTGGACAATGCGGATGATCGGACAATCAACCAGAAAGAGCTTGACGACGATGTTAGGAACCAGAAAGAGCTTGACGACGATGTTAGGAACCAGAAAGAGCTTGACGACGATGTTAGGAACCAGAAAGAGCTTGACGACGATATTAGGATACAGGGAGCGACGACGGCCTCCCCTGATCCTCCTGACGGGAGCCCTCGCCCTCGCGCCCCTCGCCTCCATGGTCGGCGTGACGGGGAGCGCTTATGCCGCGCACACGACGTCTGCCGCCTCCGACACCACACCCTGCGCGACGACACCTCTGGGGGCGGCGACGCCCTTCAATGTGTTCGTCACCGGCGACGCTTCCCTGCAAGGCTCGGACAGTGAGGGCGCGCTCGCCGTGGGCGGCAACGCCACCTTGCGCGACTATAGCGTGGGAGCCACCCTGCCCACCTCCAATGGAACCCGTAACGTGCTGGTCGTCGGCGGCAACCTGACGTTCACCAATGGGGCCGTCCAGAACGGGAACGCCGTGTACGGGGGCAAGGGGACGCTGACCAACGTGACCTTCCCTCAGGGCGGGAGCGCCCAGCAGGGCTCCGTGCTCGACTTTGGGGCCGCCACGACCCAGCTACGCGGCCTGTCCACGTACTACGCGACGCTAACGACCAACGGGACGACGAGCGTTCAGAACAGTGCCCTCACCCTGAGTGGGTCCAGCACGACCCTGAATGTTTTCACGGTCTCAGGAAGCGCCGTGGCGGGAGCCAGGAGCGTCACTATCAATGCCCCGGCCTCGTCCACCGTGTTAGTCAACATTGATGGAACGACCGGGGGCTTCACCAACGCGAACTTCACCCTCACTGGGGTCGACGCCAGCCATGTGCTCTACAACTTTTACCAGGCGACGGCCCTGACGCTGCAAAACGTGGCCATCCAGGGCAGCATCCTAGCGCCATCTGCCGCCATAGACTTCACCGCTGGCGTCATCACGGGGACGCTCGTCGGGGCGTCGCTCAACAGCGGCGGTCAGGCCAACTCCGGTCAGGCCAACTCCGGTCAGGCCAACTCCGGTCAGGCCAACTCCGGTCAGGCCAACTCCGGCCAATCGAACACGGGACCCTTTACAGGCTGTCTGCCCACGCCGTCACAAAGTGAAAGCGGGAGTGGGAGCGGACCGACCCCGCAGCAATGCAAGCCGGGGCACGGGTACGGCGACAAGAACCACTGCCATAGTGGTCCTCCCGGCCATCAGTAGACCAGTCGCCACACATCTCCTTCGGGAGTATCATTTCTCACATGAAATGACGGGAGTGGAAGGGGGGAAGGTCAAACCTTCCCCCCCTCCGCTCCCGTCATTTGTATCTCTCATCGAGCGCAGGGTTTGCGCGCCAGTGAGCAGAACCCGGCCTTGTCGTAGTAGGGGTCCGACTATCATTGGAGTCGGACCCCTACAAGAACCACCCTCCTCTTTACTAAGCAGGTGTCCACAAGTCTGGCATGGCCTATCTGAGCGTGAGCCAGACGCGAAAAACGTGCCGAACTTATGGTCATGTGCTTAGCACTACTTTGGCGACTTCCAAAATCGCCAGTCACATTGACCAGTTAGCATTGTCCCTAACGATGATTGTGACGATGATTATGCGGTTCACCGCACCTCACTACCGGTTACTATGTCCGGACGCTGAACCGGGAAAATGGCATCACGCCAAAGTAGTGTTAGTAACCGGAGCCCGTTAGAAAGCGAGGAGGGAGTCTGCTCCTCCTTCTCCTCACTCATGGATGAGTCGCTATCTACACGCCGGTCTTGGCACCGACAACTGCCCCGTGCCGTGGCTGAGGTCGCCGATCAATGGCTGCCTGTTGGCTACTGACGCCCTGCGCTGTGCGGCCGCCCCACCTGGGGGATAGGCGGGTGCGGTCGCGGGTGCTATAGTAGGCGGGAACCATCCACCCGCCCACGTGTCGACGTGGCAGAGGGAGAAACATGAGGATGCCGTGAAGGACGGACCCCGCGCGCTGCGCGGCTATCTGTGGGCGATCTATGCCGCCTGCGCGGCCGTGCTGCTGCTCCAGGCACCGCTCTTGCCCGTCGCGCTCGCCCGCCCTGGCGTCATCCCTGCGGTCCTCGTCTTCGCCCTACTCACCTACGGCAGCGAAGCCCTCACGCTCCAGATCACCGCCGAATCCAGCCAGACGATCAGCGGGGCCGCCCATGTCGCCGTGCTCCTGCTCTTCCCGCCGCCGCTGCCCCTGTTCGTGGCGTTCGCCGCCGCCTGCGCGGCCGAACTGCCCCAACGCCGCCCCCTCTACAAACGCGCCTTCAACGCCTGCGTGTCCGCGCTCGCCGTCGGCCTCACCAGCCTGGCGCTCGCCCATATCCCCACGCCCCTGTCCCTCCGGCCGGGCCACGTCGCCGCCGCGCTCCCTGCCCTCGCCCTGCTCATCGCCCTGTACTACGCCCTCAATAGCGCCCTCGTCGTCGGCGTCATCAGTGTGGCTACGCGGCAGGCGCCGTGGACGGTCTGGCGCGCCGAGCAGTGGCCGGCCCTACTCCCCGAGTTGGCCACCGCCGCCATCGGCATCCTCGCCGCCGTCGCCTGGCGCGTCGACCCGCTGCTGCTCGGCCTGTTCGCGCCGCCCCTCGCCGCGATGCACGCCGCCCTGCGCACCGCCGCGCGCGCCCTCGCCGCCGAGGAGCGGGCGGAGCGTGCCCTGGCCCAGGCCTCCGTCGACGGACTGACCGGCTTGCTCAACCACCGCGCCTTCCATGACCGCCTCGATGAGGAGATCGCCCGCGCCACGCGCGGCGGCCGGTCCTTCGCCCTGCTCATGATCGACCTCGACGACTTCCGCGCCATCAACAACGGCCACGGCCACCAGGCCGGTGATGCGGCGCTCGTGGCCATCGCGGCGGCGCTCCGCGCGAGCATCCGCACCGCCGACGTCGCCGGACGCTACGGGGGCGACGAGTTCGCCGCCCTCCTGCCCGACGCCGACCTCACCGAGGCGATGGCTGTGGCCGCGCGCGCCTGCGCGGCCATCGCGGCCGTCACGGTTGAGCGTGACGGCGCGCGCGTGGGCACGACGACGAGCCTGGGCGTGGCGGTGTGGCCGCGTCATGGGCGGACGCGCGCGGCGTTGATTCAGGCCGCCGACGCCGCGGCCTACGCGGCCAAGGACGCCGGCAAGGGCCGGGTGTGGGTCGCCGGCGACGACGCCCTACCCGTATCACTGTCGCGGAGGAACGGAAACGTTTGACTCACGAGTGCTTTTGTTGGTACAGTGAGTGCGGACAGCCCCTCGTCCTCCAGGTCGTCGAGCGGCGGGAGACGCCGCGCGGCCGGAGCCGACATCGCAGGGCTGTGAAGGAGCCCACCATGAAGATCGCTACACTGATCCCGCGCTCGCTGGCCTGCCGGGTCCACCCGCTCGTTCCCCGCCTCATCCTCGCCGGGGCCTCCCTGGCCAGTCTGGTGCTGGCCGCGGGCGCCGGCTTCAAGTGGTTATAGGCTGCTTATCGACCGCCGGACGCGTCCACGCCCGGTGTGCGGGACGCGGCCGGCGCGGTAAGGAGGTCGGCGTGTTGTTGCTCGTCCCCGTTGTCCTGGTCGTGCCGTTCGCCCTGGCGCGCGGCGGCTCGCTCCAGGCCCTGGCGACCCTGCTGCTGCGCGTGCGCGGCACGGGCGTCCTGCTCGCCGCGCTCGCCATGCAGGTCGCGCTCTACCTCCCGCCGCTGCGGACCGCGCCGCTGGTCGCCCACGCCGGCGGCGCGCTCTACGTCGTCTCCCTTGGCCTCGTCGCCGCCGGCGCACTCGCGAACTGGCGCCTGGGGCCGGCGGCGCGCATGGCGATCCTTGGCGTGGTCCTCAACATGACGGTGATTGTCGCCAATGGGGGGTATATGCCGGTGAGCGCCGCGGCGCTGCGGATGGTGCGGGGCGCGCGGACGGTCCGTGCAATCACGGACGGCCATATGTTCAACAACGCGCACCTGGCGACGTCCGCGACGCGACTGGGCGTCTTGAGTGACGTGATCCCGGTGCGGATCGCGGGTGGGTTGGGCAATGTCTACAGCGTCGGCGACATCCTGCTCGCGCTGGGCGTCATGGCGCTCATGTATCAGGCCATGCGGCACCCCGGCGACGCGCGGACGTCACACCCTCAGCCTCACCACAAGGTCTAGGGGTTCCGCGTGTCACTTGGTTCGCTTCCTTGCACGGTTTTTGGGTCGATCATTTGGGGGTTTCTGCATATCCCCTCAAAAAGGTGCAGTAGGCTCTTCCCGTCGTCGGGACGGGCAGATAGGAGGGCGATCACCCGACTCCGGCACCCAGGACCGGGGTCTCACAAGGTACACTTTCGGAGGCACAATGCTCGACGGGTCGCATAAGTCGTCTCATAATGCCCATCTCAGGGCATCTTAGAGATTTTGAGACGCCCAATACCTGGGGTGCGACATTGGAGCCGTATCATACGCTAAGGCCCGATGTGGAGCGGCTCATCATGCGCATCGGGCCCGCCATATGCGCTACACTGGGGGCGTTGGCGATAGTGGAGGGGCATACATGACCTCATAGCTAGGGCAGAGTAGACGCGATGGTGACAGCGGCCCACGGAGGCCGACGTGTCCGCCTATCATCGTCATCCCCTAGCTTGCCGTCGCCGCCGTCCCATCGTCGGCCACCACGCCGCACCCTCGCCGTACTCTGCCCACGGCCACGAGCATGACGCGCTCGTGGTTTTTTTGTGCCTCAAGAGCCAACGACCGGGCTGTTGTGCGAAAGGATATACGCGTGGAACGTCAGAGCCTGTGGTGGCACCCCGATTTTCTCAAGCTGTGGGCCGGGCAAGCCGTCTCCCAATTCGGGACGCAAGTCACCTACCTGGCGCTCCCGCTGACGGCGGCCCTGCTCCTGAAGGCCACGCCCGTCGAGATGGGCGTCCTGGCGGCGGCCGAAACCCTCCCCATCGGGCTCGTCGGCCTCTTCGCGGGGGTGTGGGCGGATCGGTCCCGTCGCCGTCCCGTGCTCATCGCAGCGGATATTGGACGGGCGATCTTGCTCGGCTCCGTCCCGCTCGCGGCCGCTATCGGCAGGCTGCACATCGTCCAGTTGTATGTCGTGGCGTTCCTCGTCGGCGTGCTCAGCGTCTTCTTCGGCGTCGCCTACGCCCCTTTCCTGCTGACGCTGGTGCAGCGCGAGCGGATCGTCGAGGGCAACAGCAAGCTCAGCATGACCGAGTCGGCCGCGAACATCGCGGGGCCGGGGCTCGCGGGTAGCCTCATCCAGCTCGCGACGGCCCCCGTCGCCATCCTCGCCGATGCCCTCTCCTTCCTGGTGTCGGCCCTCTCCCTGGGCCTCATCCGGTCGCCGGAGCCCGCGCCCCCGGCGCCGGAGCGTCGAGGGAGCATCCGCCGCGAGATCGGCGACGGGTTCCGGGTGGTCACGCGCGACCGAGTCTTGCGCGCTATCGCGGGTTGCACCGGCACATGGGCATTCTTCGACACGGTAGTGCTCGCGGTCCTCGTGCTCTATGTCACACGCCAATTGCGGGTCGCGCCCGGTCTGCTCGGGCTCATCTTCGCCAGTGGCAGCGTGGGTTTCTTGCTCGGCAACCTGCTCGTCGAGCGCGCGACGCGGCGCTTCGGCCCCGGCCCTGTCGTGATGGGGGCGGCGGTGGTCAGCTCCCTCGGGGGCGTGCTCGTCGCCGCGGCGCGCGGCCCGGCCATCGTCGCGGTCGCGGTCCTCGTGGTGGCCCAGTTCACCCTCGGGTTCGGGGCCGGGCTGTATTTCATCGTGACGGCCGGCTTGCAACAACTCGCGACCCCAGACCACGCGCAAGGGCGCGTGAACGCCAGCATGCGGGTCCTCTCGCAAGGCGTCCGGCCTGCGGGTGCCGTGGTCGGCGGGATACTCGGCGCGCATATCGGGCTGCAGCCGACGCTCGTGGTGGGCGCGGCCGGCGGGGTCGTCGGATTCCTGTGGGTGTGGTTCTCGCCGTTACGGACGCTGCGCGATCAGCCGGCGCCTGCGGAAGCGATGGGGACAACGCTGTTGTGAACCACATCGCGTGGGGGTCGGGGTCCGACGGGCCGCTTAATGCACCTTTTTGAGGGGTTATGCAGAAACCTGTATTGGGCAACAAGATGTTGCACAAGCAGGCGACAGGCGACTCGACGGTCAACGGGCTAATTCCAGCTTCAGTGTCATTACCTCCCAAGGGTCGCCCCCCTGGGATCACCGCGAGAAGTGTGCAACATGTTCTTGCCCAATACAGGTTATGCAGAAACCCCCACATACTGGCAATAATTGTGACGGATGCGGAGGCGGGGCTAGGCGCCTCATCCCCTGACTGGCGCGGCGTGGGTGTGGCAGCGCCTTATCGACCCACCTCGTCCATCCCACGGTCTCGCACCGCCCCGACGACGATCGCGGCGGCCTGCGCCGCCGTCGCGTGGGTCGTGTCTACCACTAGGTCGTATGCGATGCCCCGATGCACCGTTTCCGCCTGTTTGCGTGCCATGCCCACGGCGCGGTCCCCGCGGGCGCGCTCCCGCTCGGCGGCCACCTCCGCGTCGCAGCGCACCCCGACCCACAGCACGGGGAGCGGCCCCAACGCGGAGCGCCATCGCTCCTGGGCGATCGGTCCGCTCAGGAACCCATCCTCGACGATGACCGGCACGCCGGCCTGGGCGATCGCGGCCACCCCGCGCATCCACGCCGACTGCAACCGCGTGAACTCCGCGCCCACGTCCACCTCGCCGTTAGCGCCGAACCCGATCCCCGGCCCGCCGCCCGTTATCCCCGGCGGCAGCGCCCCGATCAACGTGTCGACGCTGAGCCGCAGCCACGGCTCCGGCAAGGCTTCTTGCAACGCCGCGGCGAGGGAGGATTTGCCCGAGCTGGAGCCGCCGTTGAGCACGATCACCCTCGGCACGGCTGCATCCGTCGAAATTACTACCGGCATGTGTACCCCATCCTTCGACGTGGTTGGTGTGCGGATCAGGACTCCCTGGGGGCTATAAAGGCCCATCGTCCAGCGGGGATGAGCGACGGGCTGCCCGTCGCTCTCATCCCTGCTCGCCACCGTCACCCGGTGCGGTGTCGTCCGCCCGCGCCTGCTCCTGTCCGTTACTCCGTCGCCCGCTCGCTATGTCGCGGGGTGGGCGCTCCGCGGCCGCTCGTCGCTCGTACTTCTTGCGCGCCCGTTCGTCGGCGATGCGCTGGATCTCGACTTGGTGCTCCAGGATTGCCAGCATGTGGTCCCACTGTTCGCGGTTGAAGTCGCCGGTGGTGACGGCGATCTCGCGCACCAGAGGGTTCTCCAACGCCTTGCGCAGACGGTCGTCACCCGCCGTCGTTTCGGGCAGTTCCACCCGTTCGCTGCCCATGAAATAGGCCATCTCGACGCCGAAGAAGCGCGCCAGCGCCGCGACCTTGTCCGCCCCCGGCCCCGTGACCTTCCCGCGTCGCAGGCCGCTGAGGTACGA
>JAABUU010005389.1_pt1 | contig 14391 bp, 22 predicted proteins | sample 5559301 | NCBI WGS metagenome assembly JAABUU01 (sample SAMN10711884, study PRJNA513360) | rock metagenome | isolation source: Antarctica rocks | place: Antarctica: Victoria Land, Richard Nunatak white | reverse complement strand
CAAGGCAACCATGGAGCGTATCATTGGCACAGCTGGCTGGTGCACCAGTGCCATCCACAGTTGCCGCGAGGCTGCGCGATGAGAGGATGAGAGATAGCATCATGCTATTAGCATGGTGCACGCGTACGTCCTCCGTGCCTGGCGTCAAGCGTCCGTGTAAGGTGGAACGCTCCGTATGGGCGGTGGCGCCGGGCGATGACTAATCACACAATTAGGCTGGCCTTACATTCCGCAAAAATGGCAATCCGGTTGACAGCAGATTTATGGGGGAATTTGTGTTGGGTCGCGATTCCATGCACCATGTCACTTTGACGTCACCGATGAAGCAGGTGCACAGATGAATTTTCTCATCCGCACAGGCTCTGTGCTGAAAGCAATGCAAGCTGGACCCCACGCAACCTGATTGCCGTGAACATGATTGAGAACAAATGTCTGTTGAATTTGCATGTTTGTGGTTTTGCAACTCAAGATGCCATCGGATGCACAGTCCACTCAGCATGTATCGCATATGGTCACCAGTTTGCCGCAATATTGCAATACGAATTAAAGGGGGTGGTTTACCAGGCCACCAGGCCGCCAGGTCACCAGTTTGCCGCAATATTGCAATACCACATTAATGTGGTATGTTGAGCAGCGTCATGATCATGTGGCTCAAAAGAGCGTTCAAGTCACCTACACTTTGGTCTGCATACTTTACAAGCTCAGCGGGCCCACAAACCCGGATGTGCTGCTTCAAAAAATAATTTCCACTTTGAACAGCTTTGCCTGATGAAACTGTCAACCTCATTCATTGTTTGCAATGCTCAAAAAAGTGTCGGCTGAGGGCCAGGTTTGCAGAACCTGAGAAATGAATGTGCCGAAAGCAAACTGCTGTTGTTCTCTGAATAACAATCAGGCAAAGCACAGGAAGGCACAAGCATGCATTCTGACTGCAAGACAAAACTGAGCAGGTGGTCCAAAGTCAAGAAAACACTTCTAATGCAATGTACAAAGGTTTGTTGTGCTATGCCATGCCCAGATTTCACTGGACCAGACACAGCAACAGCTCTTGCAAGCTTCCCCAGCTGGCTTTGGACGTGATGACGCACAACCACTTGGGCAACTGAGGTCTATGAATACAACTATTGCCACCATTATACAAGGCAGGCAGCACACAGCCAGCCTTCAGACAGTACACGAGACCAGAGCATTGACTTTGGGATGCTTGATTGCCTGCTGCTGTTTCTGAGCCTCTGCAGCCCTTTTCAAAGCCCTCAGCCCGCCAGTTGCCAGCTGACTGGTCCTCCTGAACCTTGTCCCGCAAGCATTGCACAGTACAGGCGCAGCTGCTGGACCACGTCGCCACTGGGGAGAGTCTGCAGCACATGAACAATGTCATGAGTTGAGGCAGACAGTCAGCAGAAGAGGCCACTAGCTACTACAGGGCTGTGCCAGCGTCTATGTGGCTATGCAAGTGAGGACGCTGTAGGGAAGACTCTGGAAACAAGGATGTGTGCTCGCAACACAGAGAGCATGCAGCCCCGCAGCTTTTGCTACATCAAAGCTGCTGAGGATATTGAAGTCGTGCAACGTTGTCGCAGTCAACAGCAGTGCCGCCTAGGTGGGCAGGACTGGACAGATATGCACAAACCCTTGTGTCACGACTTCGAGACTTCCCAAGCACAGGAAGCGATAGTCGCCTGATGCTTCATTCACGTGATTTCCAGTCAATGCAGAAAACCCTTGCGCTGGCAGCAGCAATGAGCAGTAAAACTAAGCATCGACCCTCAGGTTCCCTCCCAATGCTATGCAACTCGACTCACCCGACTTGCTTTGCGTACATAACATACACGAGAGTACCGGCAAGTGGTGTCATACCTACAACGCCACAGTTATTGCATGGTCCTCCGGGCTTGGGACGCGACACACTGTTTTGCCTGCTGGTGGTGGGGGTGGCACCTGCTGAGGTAGCATTGGCCTGGGGTTTGCTGCGGTTCTCGGCGGTGCTGAGAGCGCGAGCCACCTCCTCGGCCTCCTCATCTGTCGCTGGTCGGACGGCATCTCCCGTTTCACTGTCGACGAATGCCAGACAGTACAAGCTTCGTTCCGCAAATTGCTCAGAATGTTCTGAGCCACTGCTCGTGCTGGGCTTGTCTACGCAAGATATGTCCAGCTCCACGCGCTCCGAGGCTGTTGATATCTCTTGACTAGACATGCTGGTCTCGGAAGACATAACAGCGACAGAAAGCGCACAGGCCAGGACAACGTGCCACACGAAGTTTGCATGCCTCGAAGATGTCCTTGCTGTGCCAAACTTCGGGACGGAGACATCCCCAAACTCAAGTAGTTCAAATTCGAATCAAGTCATGCTTTCTGGCCAAATTAACAAAACCCTAGTGGAGCACTACAACGCTGGCATTTGACAAGAAGCTTCACACGGCAAAGCAGGACGTTGAACATGAGACGGATACGCATCAGACTGTGTTGTGGCTGAAGTGATTGAAATCAGCGTGCACTTTGTATTTCTGCATCCAGCAGATGATCACGGTTTTGTGATCAATATTTTGTGAGGAAGTCCACATGCACGCTGTTTTTGAAACCGTGCTGCAGAGCATGCATTGTATGTATATATGCCTGAGGTGCTGGAAAATGCAGCTGCTGGCCGTGCACCAGGCTACAAGGCAGACATTCAGGCACATTGCTGCTACTTGACATAATCAATAATTTTAGGCAGATGCCCCACAGTAACAATTAAACTACAGTCTGCTTAGTCACCGACCCAGGTCAATCTAGTGCAAGCACAAGCCATTCCCCATATCCTTGAGCTCACTACCATTGTGCCGTCTGCATTGATGGCAGCGCTGCAACATGTGCCATGTCATACTGAATCACTGATGCTTCATGGCTGGTGGACTGAAGATCTTGCTGTGATTGCTTGGAGTAGCAAAACACAAGCACAGTGTCCGCTACAAAGGCTGGTCCACGCAAGTATATAGCACTCGTGCTTGACAAGAAATGGCTCAATGAGCGCAGTGCCCCTGTCTACCAGTTTTCGAATGGAGCACCTAGAGCAGACGGCAACTTGCTGCTTTCATTATCAAGAGCCGCCATTTCGTCATTTGACAAGCGCCACCCAAAGGCACCTGCAACACAACAGACACACTGCTTGGCATTGCCACCCAAGTATCCACACGATTACCTCAAACGGCACAGGCAAATGTTGGATCCTGCATGATCATCATTGAGGACTTGTCAGTACTTGCACCACCTCATCAGCCATAAATGCCTGTAAGATGCCTGCAGGTATGCTGCTGACACTGCTTGGAACAGCAAAAGCAGTAGCATGCAACTTGGCAGGCTGGTGTGCATTATTCATCTCACCACCAACACAGACAAAGCTTGACATTAAAGCAAAACTGAGGAAGCAATGCTGGTCCTGAGGCCAGGTTGAGAGGTGGGCAGACCTGCTGCTTCCTTGGCTTGCCTTGCACTCTTAGCGCCCGGGATGGGGACAGCACCCTTGCAAATTGTCCAATTGATGGCAACCTGCAAGTACACATATTGCCTTATTTGTACGCAGACTTGATACACTGTCCCCGTTGTGGCGCCAGTTAGGTCATACTGCATCTCATGAGTCCTAGCAGTGGCCTGTACTGGACACATACTGTTGTCTGGTTAGCAAACACACTTGGGCAGCCCATGCACTGGTGGAGACATGTTCGTGAATTGCAGGTGCACTGTACATCTGGGTAGCTATTCCAGACTTGACTGGCATGTGGAGTGTTGCGTCAGATGCATGGCAACTTCTTGCGCTCCAGATAGGCACAGGAGTGGTGAAAGACACCTTTTCTGGCATTATTGTGGGGACACAGCTGCAGCTTTGGAGACACGACTGCAACTTTGGGGACACAACTGCAAGTCATGAGATACCATGACACACTGTTTTAGAGGACAGATGTTGCACCTGGCCAGGGGTTTTGCCACCATGGGCAGAACCTATATCTCGCATGAGGCCAAGTAGGGGTTGCACCTCAGCTACCCTGTCCTTGTTGATGGTTGCCCCCCGGGGTCCCTTTGGTAAGTTGCTTTCAGTAAACTTGCCTACAAAGGCAACTTACCATCACACTGCCACTTTCACTGTCAGATGTTAGCTTGGTGCACATCTGCATTGGGTGTCCTGATGACAGTTCTGTTTGTGAATAGATCCTCAGCACAAGTCCTTGTTTATGGTCCAAGCAGCACACACCAGCATGCTGCACTTGACAACCTCAAGAGCAATATATCAACCTCGATGGAACAAACAAGCAGGGACAAATGATCATGCTTTAGGGCACCTGAGTCTGCAGCAACACAGACTACTCTGCATGAACTGACAGACTGACAGACAGACAGACAGACAGACAGACAGACAGACACACAGATACAGACACCCATGCATCATCCCACTGCACAGCGACGGTGTTTGAGGTACTGAGGACATGGTATGTGACAGGGCACCTGTCAGTAGCCCTTGCGCTAAAGGCCTCCCTCTTCACATGCCTGCTTCACTCCATTCCTCTCTGGTGCCCTGTACAGAAGGCTGTACTGCACCTGGTTGGACGCCAGACTGGTTCCTCGGTCCTGCAACCCATACCGGAACATGTCGGAAGACCACAAACAAGCAGCAAAGGTATCAACCATGAGCTGCAACCTACATTGATGCAGCCAACAGCAACAGCCAAAGCCACCATTGAGAGCTAAGATATCGCCACAATGGACACCTGATACTAGTCCCCAGGCATTGTTGAGTGGAGTTTTGCTATGAAATGGGCTCCAAGAAGAGAAAGTGACGTTTCTGTATCACAAAGAGCTGCTATGCAGCATTGACATGCAGAGGCAACTTTGCACTACCTCACACCAGGATACTGGGCATGCAAAGCATAAACAAAAGGGTCGTTACTTTCAGAATTTGCTGTGCAGTCTTGACACGCCCTAGGTTGAAGTTGGAAACCCCAACAGCTTGGGTGAGGCCTTGTTGTTGGCAGTCTGCCAAGCCCTGGACAAAGGCATCATTGCACCAGCCATTAGTGATGAAGCCTGGCCAGTGAATCATGTACAAACCTAATTTGCTGATGCCTAGTCTCTTCAAGCTCTTCCTGCATCAGACCAGTGCTATTCCAGTCAGGCAAGGGTCAGCAGGCATTTGCAAAGGTATGGTGCTGGCATGTCATCAGAGGCAGCAGTTGAAAGCAGCATGATTGCTAGGAGCAGGTACAACAACAAAACTGCACAGCATTGTTTTGTTGCAAGATGGAAGGCAAGAAGCAAGGCAAGAAGCAAGGCAATGGGATCAATTGCTGATGACCACAAAATGCAGACATGATACTTTTACATATTGCACTTACTTACAAGCTTCAACGACATTCTGTTCCCGAAACCGCCATGGCAGTGGTGCAAACTTGGTTGCAATGACTGGCTGTGTCCCTGTCTGTTTCATGAAGTCCTGCAGAAACTCCTCTGATAGCCCAAAACCATACACCTGCACATGAGGTACCTAGCATGAAGCAGTTGCACTTCATCCAGAGATGCCAAGCCGTCCCATGCTTCCAATTGCCAGAATAGTATGATGCCAAACTGCACTTGACAGTACCCACTTGACAGGTGGTGCCATGCTAAACTGGAGTGATGCTGACGTTAACCAAAGTCATGCAGTGCTGAAGGGACGGCAGGCAAGGTGACCCTCACCTCTGAGGTGTCTATGAAGCTGATGCCATTTCCAACCACAGCCTTGTACGCTTCCAAGTTGTCATCTTTCTGGTACTCGTTGCCATAACCCCAGTATCCTGGACAGGGCAGCTACTGCGTGGCAACGACTGCCGAGCAGTACAGTAAGCAAGGTACACAGCACAGTGAAGGTAGGCTCACCTGTTCGATCACCCCAACTCCATGCTCCCACACCAACTGGACTGATCTGCAGGCCTGCGTTGCGTTCAGCAGTATCAGCAGCAGCAACGTCAAGATGTGTGACAAAGCTGTAGAGGGCTGCGACGACGAGACCTGACTGGCCAAGCTGTACAGTCTCTGCTGATTTGCCGCTTGCTGTGACAGCCTCTGTTTCAGCCTGGACAGTGTCGGGTGTAGCAAAGTTTGATGCAGCTAAAGTTCCTGCTCCGAGCAGCAAAGCCTGCCGCCGAGACAAGGATTGTGAATCTGCACTGTAAGCTTTTGCTTTGACAATTTGTTTGGATGCCCTGGAGGTTTTCAAGCATGCCTGCGGTGAACTCGTATGTTAACCCAATGATCGTGTGTCGAGCGCGGGCGAAGCAGCTACTATTCAGGGTGAGCAGGCCTGTGTGAACAAGCACGCTATGGGAACCTCGCGCAACTCACGTTCGATCGCCGCAGGCCGCGCCCGGTAGCGAGTGGCCGAAGTAAGAGCGCAATGTTTGGAGTCAACTGCAGGTGAGCAGTTGCATGACCACTGCACATGCTAAGGGTGTTGCGCATTGGCAGCGCTTCCGACGTTTGGCAAGGTGCATGCACGCTCCCTTTGGAGGTTTGACCGCAGTCCGGGTTTGACCGTGTACGCAAACCTTGTCTGAGCCACAACATGCATCGAAGAAGAAGCACACAAATAGAATGCAAAATGACAATTTCCTGATGATGACCGTCCCTGTCTGCGTCACCTTTTGTCTGTTTCGTTTTTTTATGAAAGACTGCAATTTAGTCAGATGGGCTAGCTGGCCCCAACGACTGTAAAATGCTTGATTGATTGATTAATTTCTCACACAACAGCCATACTCTCAAAGAATGATCTGAGCCAGAAGTCGAGTGTCCTGTGTTCTAATTTGACCAAAGCAGAGCAAGAGGTTCCATGAGCAAATGCTGCTGACTAGCAGTACTGTCAGGTAAGAACAAGGGTTGGAAAATAAAAATCAGGTAATTTGCAAAAGAGCAAAGATCTCTTCACAACAGCAAACATTGACGAGCACCAAAGAGCTACTGCGTGACAGTAGTGTACTGTGGGCTGCTTTCTGGGCAAAAGATAGCAGCCAAATCAGTGTTGCAACAAGACCCAGACAAACGCCACAAAAAAGCTTTGTCCTGAGAGCTGAAAAACTTGGACACCAAACCATGCAACCAAATACAGGGTACGTTACAGGTCAACAGCTAGCCAAACGACGGGGCCTCGAATCAGCCTTCCCTTGCTCTGATGATATCACTCTCCAAGGCGTCTACAGTCTCCTTGTCAAGATCATCAAAGTAGGCGCTCTGCAGCGCCTCCTTGGCCTGCATAACAGAACAGTGCGTCATCCACAGGCAGCTTGAGAACACCAGAAACCATCAACCGTAAAACCAGTGATCAAGTATGTGGACTCCACCTGGCGATGATCCACATGCAGGAAAGCATGCAATGTATGATAGCACACCATGCACACAGCAGCCATGCATGCCAAATTACAAGGTCACAACCATTTGCAGAGCCATCATATGCAGAGTGCTCACCGACATCCTCTTCACGGGGTCATACACAAACATGCCCTTCATCAGCTCAATGCCGGCTGGCTCCAAGCTGGGAAATGCACGTGTCATCTCTTGTGCCTTCCAGTTTGGGAACTCATGCCAGTCTCTGAGCTTGCTCACACCAGGCCATATTGCCTCATCTGGAGTTCCCAGGAATTTGAAGATGTGCAGCAGCTGCTGAAGCTCACTGTCGCCAGGGAATAAGGCTTGCTGTAACACAACAGACATCTGAAGGCGTTGCTTATTTGATGAAGGTACTTGCTGTGTGCCACAGAGGTGTTCCCACAGTAGCTCCTATCATGATGCAGCCATCAGCCTGGCTGGAGAAACAAGCTGAAGATGCTTGTTGCTTGGTAACAGCATACCTTGCGCACCATCTCTGCAAAAATGCAGGCCACACTCCACATGTCTACCGCAGGTGTGTAGTGTGTGCAACCTAGCAGTACCTCAGGCGCTCTGTACCACAGCGTCACAATCTGCATAGATGGCTGTCGGTCAGGCATCTGAGTGCTTCATAATTGGCAACATGACATCTGTGGCTTGCCACGCTATATTTGCTATGTCAAGCAATGCACATGACTATGCATGTCATGTGCATGTCTTGTACATGATATGTAGCATGACAGGTCACTACTGACAAATATGCTTGGTACAATCATAGGTTGAGGAACCTTTGCGACCGCTCGTGACGTGCACTACACATGCGGCTAGCAATAGCAAACACATCAGACTGACCTCATGTGTGTAGCTCTTGATTGGTATGCTGAAGGCACGTCCTAATCCCAAGTCAGCAATCTTCAGGCACTCTGTTTCATCGTCCACAAGCAGATTTTGAGGCTTCAAGTCTCGGTGCATCACCCCATGTTTATGACAGTGTGCAGTACCTTTGATGAGTTGGTACATGAAGCTCTGAAGAACAGCACAAGCCTTGAATGTCAAGTCATGAAATTGTAAGAGCAAGAAGGAAAATCTTGTCAGCAATGATTGACAGGTGGCAGAAACTCTGCTTTGAGTTATTATGGCACCGCAAAAATGCAGCTTGCTGACTGCAAGGTACCTTGATCAGCTGCTGTGGCATGGGATTAGCGTTGCCTTTACCAGTCCTGTCCATAAACTTCTTCAGGTCTGTGCTCAGATACTCAAATACCTGTATTGCCACAGATCATCTGCCAAGAGTTGGTCAGTTGTATAAGCATAGTACAAGAACGACATTGCAAATTTGGCAACGCATCGCACCAGGTACAAGCACGGCTTGTTGTGCTCCTCAACGTGCTCAACACATAGCAACCTGCAGCACAAGAGCAGCTTTTGGAGCTCGGGCCAGTCGCAAGCAACAGGAGGGGTGGCTCTAGGCTATTGCTTACTTTACAACGTGATTACTCTCATTCAGCATCTGCAAAAGGGACACCTCGCGCAAGGCCGTCGAAGGTACGCCTTCCTCCTCCATCTGCAAGATTGCGATCGAGCTCAGGCTTGTTCATTTTGCGCATAAGTTTGGACTCAGCCTGCTCACAAAATGCTCACCTCCAACCTTGTCTTCTTCAGGGCAACAAGCTTGCCTGTGTTCTTCTCCCGGGCTTTGTATACCTTTCCATATGTGCCTTCGCCTATCTTTTCCAACTTTTCGTACTGATCCATCGCACGATTGCTACGCAATTGCTTGCACGCAGCGCCGTGCAGAGAAGCAGACGCAGGCAGGCTGAACTCTCGGTCTTAGCTGAAACGCAATCGAAGGGGACAAATCGACAAACAAAGCGGTGCAGATTTGAAAGTTTATACTGAGGGCCGGCCCTGGCTGGCTATTGCCCTAGCTTTGATCACAAACTGATCAGTTGCCAGCGATGCAGACTTGCAGGAAGCAACCAGGTGGGGACTATTAGCCTTGACCTCACAGTCAGCAACAGACGCTACGAATGTTCCTCAGCAGCTTTCAAGCCAGCGGTTCTCCTCACCACAACTGTAAATATAGCCTCTGAGATGCATTTCAATGAATTGCTCAGCCTAACACAACCCTGCATTGATGCATACTGTGCCACAATATCTCCACGATCCAGGCATGTTATCAGGCTCTACAGATCAGTGCATCCTTGGAACTGTGTATCTGGGATTCAAGGAAGGATATCGAGGAAGCAACCAGGTAGCAAAGTTTGTTCAACATTGTAAAAAGCCTGTTCCTTGCGCTTGCGTATCAGCATCTGCACTAGGCCTTTCCAGCGCAGACTCCCGATCTTTGCTACTACAGCAATTTTGGTTCGATATACGATGTAAGCTTGCAGAGATAGCCATAAGGCAGCTGCAAATATGCACAGTTACCACGCGGGAAAGCAACGCTGAGAACACACAACCATTTGTGTCAAGACTGTGATGCAAAGCAAAAGCAGCAGTTGTTCTAAAGGTCCTAGCTAGAGCTGCAGCTTCGTGTATACTACCTGTGTGAGTATCTTACAAGCCATAGCAGGGTAACAACGAATGCATATGTTCAGGGATTAGCACAAACAAACACTGAACAGCACCATCAAAAGCAAGGCAGTGACACTGAGTAGGCAGTATCATCTGCAGGCAATGCACCATCATTGCTGGCCTGGCATAGGTGGCATGCCACCTCCTGTTCCTTGTGGGAACAGCTGCTGCATCTTGGTGAACACCTAGCAGCGCACAAATATGTAAGACAACCAGAACATCCCGCATGCAGGCATTCAGATCCACTGCAGATTGCAGCACTTCTGGTGACCGTGTCCACTGAGCACTGTGTAGCTGCATCACATATGACATCCAAGCGCCTGCCATCCAAACGCCTGCCAGCAATTGCTACCAGGAAACAATGTCAGCAAGCACAAACAGGACTTTCCAGCAAGTGATACCACACTGTAAAGAGCTCTGCAGTTACAGGCTGCAAATACAGGCTATCATACCAAGCAAGGATGTGTGGCACAGAGTCAGGCAGACTGTGGGTCAGACCAGTGACTCACCATCATGACCTCAGGGTTGCTCTGATACTTGATGACGTTCATGGGGTTCTGAGTGCAGTCCATGATGGCTGTTTGCACCTCTGCCTTGCTGAATGCCTACAAGGATCAACATGTATGCTTACATCATATGTGTTTCTTCCTTTCATGTCAACATAAACGTATGACCATGATGAAGCACTAACAAATGCTTCGAGTCGCTCCAGAAGTGCAGTAGATGCTTACCATCATCTTGTCCTCGTCCATGCAGACGTGCATACCAGACATTGGCATAGCATATAGATGTTGGACGATACAGCAAATGTGCACGCGTTGGGCATCGGCAGCGTGAGCAACCATTGCTGCTGATTCTGACTTACCACAGCAAGTTCTGGATCGCTCATGATCTTCTGCATGACCTCCTCAGGAGTCATGTTCATTTCCTTCAGTGACTGTTCAAAGTCTACACCCCCTGCTTGTCCTTGCAGCGCCTCCATCATCCTGGGATCAAAGGCGCCCTGCACAGAATCTGCACACTGAAATAGACTGCAGGCATGCCACACTGAAACGTGCAGATCACAGGCTTTGTTGTAGAAGTTCGTATGCGCAGTTGACCGCATGGGCAATGGTAGGTTGATGTTTGCCTTCATGACAGTAGGCTGAGAGGAGCTTTGTACGGCTTGAATTTGCAAGAAAACAAAAGGATGAAAACAAGGTGTCAGCAAGACAAAGATTGACAAAGGCGAAAAAAACGACAAAGGGTGCAGGCACATGATACTGAACCAACGCAGGTGAGACAGGGTCGCTGCTTTGTGCTTGCTGAGTGATGATGCCGCTGACTCTGGTCAGCAGGAGGCCTTCTTGGATCTCCCAAAACTGCCACGCCACTCTTTTAGGTGGAGTACTCCTTTTCTGTTTTTTTTCTGATGATGCCGGGCGGCAAAACTGACCTGCTTCTCCATCATTTGCTCCAGCTGGGCCCGATACTCAGGGTTACTCATCATCCACTCAAAGGTCTGGGGATTCCTCATACCTTCTGGCAAGTATGGATACAACAGCTTCTGCATGGCTGGGTCCTGCACAGAATTTTCAGCAAACCATCAAAACAGATCACAGCAGCAGTCCACTCTGAAGTGTGACCGCAGCCTGCACTGCACCAAAGCTGTTTGCAAAGCTGTGAATAGCATGTTAATAGCTTCGCAAACAGCATTCACATGTGGCTTCAATGTGCTTGGGTTTGTTGACAATCCTCACCATCCCAGACACATGTCACGAGGCTGGCTGCAGTTTAGAAACCCAGAACAGATCCAACAGGGCACTCGTATATGCAGCCGAGAAGCACATGCAACACGTACACAGATGACACGGCATCAATTCAGCCTGACTCTAAGAAAGCAGCACAGTCTAGCTTGAGAGTCAATACTCAGTAAACATGCAACATTGTGATACAACAAGCTATACAAGTCCAAGCACATTCACAAGTGTTCGGCAGCTGCATATTGCGAGCTGACCTTGAGCATCTTCTCCATAGCTTCCACAGCACCTTTGCCTCCAGAACTGGCCCCACTGCTTGAAGCCTGCTGCTGTTGCTGCTGCTGCCGCTGCTGCTGCTGCTGGCCAAAACCTGCCCCAGAGAACTGCGTCATAACAGAGCCCACTCAGCAACTGAGCATCAACACACATAACTGCAACTGTAGGAATGGCCAGAAGGAAGGAAGGCAGATTTCGGGTACCATACTTATCACGCCATGGCCTGAAAGCTTGTGACAGTGACAGCAACAATGGTGGTCGTCGAACAAGCATAATGAAACGCACCACAAAAATAGTGAGGGAAGTACCTGGTTGTTGTCAAAGAAGCCTGAGGAGCCGTTACTGGTGCTACCAGGGCCTGCAGGATTGCTGCTGGCTGCAGTACTGCTGGACGCTTCATCCTCGTCGCCCTACATACATGGGAAGGGTCAGCACTTGCAACGTGCTATGTGACATTGCAACAAGACCCTCCCATGCTCTCTGCACCATTGCAGGCTGCAACACTGCCATTGCCTCATGGACACAGCTGACATGAGCAGGACAAGTAATGCATTGGAAGATTGCATTACGGCTTCAGTAAGGCTGCTGCTGAAATGCAGCAGCAGAATGTGATGATTGTGGTCTGCCTCTGCCAGTATGTATGCGCTGAATGCGGCCTGGTTTGGCCTTGCAAGGATATGCAAACCTATGCCATGATTGCTTGAAGCCTGCATGGGCCACCCTAGGCAGCGATGTTATGGAGTTGTTTAGAGAAGCACACCACATCAAAGAAGGAGGCGGACTGCTTAGGGGGGTTGACAAAGGTGCTGGACGGGGCAGAGGAGGCTACAGATGGTGAGGAGGCTGAGCTCCTGGGAGAGGCATCTGCAACAGTCTCCTTCTTGGCTTGCTGGGCCTTGTGCTCTTGGAAACGCTTGCCTTTGTTGACATCCTGATTGAAGGGGGGGGGTTGTGAGCTGGCAGCTGACTGACTTTGTGGCGGAGCACCTGAGTGGATATTGGAAGGTAGGTAGTTGAATGATTGATCAGTCCATCAGATGAGTTGTGGGATTACCAGCAGGCAAGTTGTGTGCAGCTGCTTTTCAGTGTGCCTTAGTAAATGTGCAGGGACAACAGATTGCACTTCATGCCAGCATACAAGCCCAGGGGGTCTGCTGTTGACAGTCAGGCCTTCTGCATTTGGCATGAACAGACATTCATGCCTTGTGGCACTAGCTATGGCATTCAAGGCTAGGCAATCAGCCTGAATGTGCAGTGCCAGGCGTACAGACAAGCACCTCTTGCAGCCAACTGGTTGTCTATGCGGAGATGCATAACATGAGGAAGCATACTTGTTCGTTGTGCCTTTGTGCAGGGCAAAATGGCCACTGCTATGGACAGGCTCCAAGCAAGCATGAGTGGCATTTGCACTGTGCATGTGTCTAACAAGCAAGGCTTGAAGGCAGAGTTTGAGATTGTGCTGACCTGCAGGGCGAGCAGTTGTATCGACTGCAGGCGGCCAACCTTGGCCCATAGCCCCTTGCATGTTGGGTGGCATGCCTGGGAAGCCTGCTGGCATTCCACCTGGCATGCCCCCTGCTCCAAAGGGATTGGCCCCCGGCTGCCCTGGCTGACCCCCCATGTTTTTCATGGCTGCTTTCATGGCTTGTTGCATCATCTGCAATAAGTGCATGTGTTGCAGAAACCTACAGGTATGTTGTATGTGTATACTCACCTACTTTGCTAAAATGTATGCACATATTTGCAAACCAATGCAAACAAGATTTGAGGGAGGGCAAGTGTTCATTAAGTGCATTACAGTCCTTGGCTTTGCACCGCAATGTGTCTGCTTGCATATTGGCAGATGCTTGTTTATGTGCCGGACAATGAGAGCAAGGTAGCAGTGCTCACCCAGCCCTGAACCCCCCCTGGACTGCTGACAACACCATACACCTTGCTCACAACAGTGGCAATGACAACTCCAATGAAAACCCACAACAGATTGGGCCATCCACCAGATGAGCCTTTGCGATCATACTGAGGTGGTGGGCTGGGGTACTGTGGTACACCGTACTGCTGCTGGTATTGTTGGGACTGTTGGTTATTGGAGGGAGAGGGGTATTCTGGAACCTGCTTGCAATAAGACAGAAACGCTCAAATACAGTTGCCACGCTCATGCTGTAATCAACAGAAAGCTGAGTTTCTCTGCATCAAGAAAGCATCTTGACTTATCTCACCACTTCTGCTGCAGCCAGGTTTTGGCCTGCTTGCGCATCGACCGCCTGCCGGTGACGATCTGCAGCAACGACTCAACTGACGACCATGAATACCTGAGTGTAACTTACGCTTTGTGAGGAAGCACCTACTCACCGCTCGCTGCTCGCACACTAACCGGTCTCCAAGATTTACGCTGGATCACAAGCTTGCATCTGCAGGAAGCTCTGAGCAGCACGGG
>JAABUU010005388.1_pt1 | contig 14393 bp, 14 predicted proteins | sample 5559301 | NCBI WGS metagenome assembly JAABUU01 (sample SAMN10711884, study PRJNA513360) | rock metagenome | isolation source: Antarctica rocks | place: Antarctica: Victoria Land, Richard Nunatak white | reverse complement strand
ATTTTTGACTGCCTAGAGTTCTGAGTTCTATAGCACTGATAGTAATGAGTTTTGGTGGTAAACAGGCCATTCGCGAAGACTTTTGACGTGGTATTGTATCTTAACGGAGTTTATTATCTTTGGGCGAGGAGTTCCGATTGATATGAATTGGAAAGATCTTTAGATATCTCAACCTACGAGAATTATACAGTAATACATGAACATGCCACCTCTCACAACGAAGCCCATTTACTTTGGCTCCTACCTCGTGACGTCGCAGGTAAGCAAAAGCAGATCCAGCGACCCCTTTTGCAACTTGCTCAAAACTACAGGTCTTTCACTTAACGCCACTCTCCTTCGCCCTTGTAAATCTCAAGCCACTGCTTCCTGGCCACGTGCTTGTCTCTCCCCGTCGCGTCACCCCTCGTCTTTGCGACCTAACACAAGCCGAAATCAGCGATCTGTTTCTGACGGTGCAACGTGTCGGTCGTATGGTTGAGCGGGTATACAATGCTACCAGTCTGAATGTTGCGATACAAGATGGGCCGGATGCTGGCCAAAGCGTGCCCCATGTGCACACGCATATAATACCTAGACGGGATGCAGATCTCGATGATAGGGGTGGTGGAGACGCTATCTATGGGATGTTGGAAGGTGAGGAGGGCGATATTGGAGAACAGATGAAGCAGAGGGGCTCAGCAAGGCCGAAGTTTCCGGCAGTTGATAATGACAAAAGAGAGCCGAGAAGTGAACAGGAGATGCTCAAGGAAGCTGAATGGCTAGCAATGGAAATGGCGAAGTCATGACCATGCTTGTTGTTATCAGCCAAATGTAACCCGCCTTGGGGCTTGTATGGTGAATTTAGCAATATATTCAGACGGATGGTTCTCATGAGGCTCAGCTTGTGCAGTGATTCCGTTGTTGGGGGTTCCCTCTCCATTGTGGGATCTATTGGGTAGCTATTGCGATTGTTTTCCTAATATGGTCCTGCTAGCGTGCTGGGGAGACTTCTACGGCAAATATGTGTGAGCGGACTGGAGCAAGTCTTATCGTCCCGAAGGCGCTGCTCCGTTACCATAGTACTCATCCTGCTGAGCCTTTTGCTCCTCGCTTATATCAAACCTTCGGGGTGTCTTCCCGATGATTCTCCAATAGTCCTCCCTTTCCTGCAACACCTCGTCGCACCACGTCTTGACTTCTGGAAGCTGTATCCTTTTCGCAACCCACGAGAATTCGCTGAGATCTAGCTTTCCGTCATGCGATCTTTCGTACTCAACCATTTGGAGAATTAGCTCCATCTTGTCGATATCGTGCACATATTTCGATTCCAGTGTCTCCCCATCCTCATACTCTTGCCAAATCGCCCTCATCTCTTTCCCGGCCAAGCCGCTATCAACCTTGCCTAGCAATGATGTGCAGATATAGTCCATTGTGGCGCCCTCCCTTCGAGCCTTCTCTACTTTGGCAACTCCCTCAATGGGTGTGATGTCACCGACTAACGACTCCGCCATATCGTGTACAAGCGCCATCTTCGTACAGTGCGCGATGTTAATCTTCGAAGCTATCGATGATGGAGCCAGCATGGTTATGAGAGACATCCGGTACATGTGATCGGAGATAGATTCGCCATTGCTGATGCCGAACCGTCGCCAACCCTCCCGCTTTGTTGTTTTCAGCCGCTCAAGGATATGGAAGAAGGGTACAGGTGAGTTCGAGTCGATCTTAGGTTGCTGGGGTAGTGTTGAGAGTACTTGACGTTGTTAGCCACTAGAGCATCTTCTGAGGCCTCTGCAACGGCTTTGTAGCTCTTGAACGAAGGATGTGCCGAGCTTCCATACGCCTACTCACCAGATTGGACTGACCAACCGCCTTCAGCAACGAGCGCGGAGTTATCACTTGATCCGGAAGCTTTTGTAACTACGTTAGTACAGGAAGTCATACGTAAGAATTGAAGCATGGTAACCCACCACTGCCAACAGGCAGTGGCCCAGTAGTCTGGACCATTGTTTATTTCTACTCGTTAAAATCCCCTTCCAACACTGGGTGTAATAAAATTATCTGGTATGCTCTGAGGCGACACTGAATGATCTATGACCGAAAACTGGGAGCGCACACTGGGTTGATATAAGATCTAATAGCTACCGGAATGCCTTAGTTGTATGCTGGGCAATCAACAAACATCAAACCTCATTTGAATTTCGGCGTCAACCAGGTAACTACGGGTAGGTACAGAGTACACGCATGCAGGTCGCGAGGTGCGGCTCGGTCTCGGTTGATTGGTTGCTTCATGTTTGTCTGTTTACGACTGCCGTTTACAATCTAGATAGGTAGTTGTACCTCATGTTATGATCCTGATCCTGATCAAGCGTCATATTCGTGGAAATGGTATTGGGTGTCACTCACCATCAGGATCATGATCAGTCATGCCGATTCCCGTCAAAGCATCATCTTCACGTGCACCGTCCAGTGACGCTGCTGCAAACGTCAAACCCTCTGAGGCTGCGAAATCTATTGCTGAACCTGTGTCGGTTGCACTGTTGTCTGGTGGTTCGAACATAGCAGTATTTCTGAAGAATTTACGTCTGCTGAATCTCGATCAACGCTGTGATTGGCCTTCAATATGTACCGAATCATTCTCCACCAAAGGGGCACAACAAAATCAGAAGCACCGGATTCGATGCACCGAGTGGGCTCTGTATCGTTTGTTCGAGATATGGGACGTTGAGGAGACGCACGAGGTAGGTACAAAGTCGCGACCTACAGACCGTATGATCCGCGTTGACACGACTCTGGTGCCCTTCAGAAGCTTCGGCCGCACTTCCCACCACTCCAACCCTTACAGTCGATCAATCTTCGTGCTGCACTGTTTCGCAGTCTCTCAGAGCTGAAGAAGAATGGGGTCTTGGGACGCGAGATTACCCTAAGGAAGACAATGCTGGACGACTGCGCAGGGGATCGCTTGGAGGAGCTTCTGGCTGTCTTTTCTACAATCGTGCTAAAGAAGCTTGTGCTTGCTGCAGAAAGGGAGCATGGAGGTGTCGCTAGGAAGCTGGCAACAGAAGAAAACATTTCCCCTGAATGGCAGAAGCTCATGCTACCGCTAGTATGCGCGCATAGGGCGTCTCTGACAGCTCTCCTTCGGAAAAGAGAACTGCTTACTTCACGATATTGCGACTTTACAAAAGTTCTTGAATCGGAGTCGAGATTGGTCAAGAGGGAATACGAGCAACTCAATGCAGAATGCGAAGGGAGGACGTATCAAGGTGACATGGGATCGAGTGAAGCTGAAGCCCTTATCAGACAAGTCCGTGCGAGTTGGCTTGGCGAGTCGGGCTGGGCTAAGCTCGTCGTTGGAGGAAGATTACAACGGTCTCATGCCACTATACTCGGCTCGACATTTACCGATGTGTTCACCCAAGCTAAAAGCGGTGCTCAAGGCACTGCTGGAGACCACAATTCTAAAGGCCTTCTTCAGAACTTAGAATCAAGGGTCAATGACCAGCAGGAGCGATTGACGAGATGGGGTCGGTACAGGGACGAGTTAAGGAAGATAAGCTGTTCCCCGGAGCGGTGTGCCCCCTGGGCCAAGGATGTGGAACGACCGGCAACTAAGAGGATAAACTTGGTCTTTGGGGACCATCAGTATCTTCTGCCAGGCGCCACAAGCAACGGAAATGAAGATTCGGGCAAACGTGGCAAAGTACCTAAGATTGACATACCGCAGTTGCCCGCAAGCACGGAATATGGCCGTCTGGTCGAGAGAATGCGAGAAGACTTACTTAACGTCTCCAGGCCGGGATTGCAAGGAGGCAAATCATGGCGGAAACTTCGGAAGACCAGATCTCTCATTACCGGAAGCCAAACTTCTACCGTTTTCGAAGGGTCAATGTCGACGCGCAACGCTCGAGAGCAGGACTCCGTCAGCGATGTAAGAGACGTCAATCACGGTATCACTACCAACAAACAAGCTCAGCAGCCGAGTACAGGTCATCTCGGAACGGTCTCGTCGGTTGATGGCCAACAAGACGTTGAACATGATGAAGTGCAGCCACGCACGATCAAGACCGGGTTTAATGATAGCTCTACTCCCAGGCCTCGGAACAGAGATCCCATGTTCGTTCCAAATACCACACCCACCACCAAGACATTGCTGCCCGATCTCCCTGAGAAACGCACCCAAAAAGGGCGCACTAGCGCTTCGGAAGAAGAAGATCCAGAGCTGTTAGCAGAAGCCATCATTTCGTCAATTATCGAAGCTGGTCCTACGCCTGCGAAGTCGAAACCGTCTCTGCTAGAGCGCACTCGTATGTCGATGGCCCTTTCTAGCTCCTATAGTATTCACCAAACGCCGATGGGTCCGCCAGTCCAGCCACCACCCGACACCGAAGTGACACCTAAACCACGGAAAGGTTTGATCATCATGAACCACAGATCTACACTTGTCGAGCATACACGAGCATCAATGTCAGTGCCGGATTCGGTCCTGCCAGCACCCGATCCAGAAGCGACTCCCAAGCCACTCAAAACGCCGATGACCATCAACCGCAGCTCGACGCTTCTCGAGCGCACACGACAATCCATGTCCATGCTGCCCACAACCTCCCGCCAAACCCGCAAGTCCACCTACGACCTTCGCTCTTCTCGAGGCTATCCCATCAACCAGTTCGGAACGCCCAGAAATCAGCAGCCGCTCAGAAGCGACGGGATGGGGACGGTGTCGACGACTCCGCCTCCGGAAGAGCTATTCAGCGATGCCGATTACGCAACCGTGTTCAAGAGTCGGCCGAAGATCGCGGTATCGCCTACCGCCTCCCTGAGCTTGGACTCGGACGCCTCGCTGCTGCTGGATGGAATGACCGACTTGGCCGGCAACGATAGTTCCTGGGGCAGCTCGCCTTTGACGAGGGTTCGATGATATTGGCCAGGCTCAACGTGAGTGCAGATGAAGATTGATCAAGTCTCAAGGATATCTTGAAGGCATTGGGACCGGAATTACTACGGGGTATTGACTTTAGGGTGTACACATTACCCTCCTTCATCAAGTCTTTCGCCAATAGTCACCCCTACCTGCCCATGACAGAAGGGGCTATATGCGGTCGATGTTTATACTTATTAGTAGAGTCACTTGAAGTCACGGATGAGTATAAAGTCTCAATCAACTTTCATATAAATAGCTCCACAAGTGTAGTGAAAGCCAGTAGTAGGAGGTGTATCATTTTCTTCAGCTTGACTACCTTATCTCGAAGCAAAAACTGCTTTCTAACCCTATCCCTGTATTACGTAAAGCACATCCTAAGACATCTTGGACCCTGCCTCGAAATCCTCCACGTACCGTACACGTATCACGACAACGCAATATCACCCAACGACTTCACATATAAGGTCCCTAACCAAATCGACAATCCTGGCGGTCTCTCGATACTTGAAGCTAGTCATCGCCTCCGTCATTCTCTTTGCCTCTATCTCATTCATTCTGGCTCCACCTGCCCGCTTCGCATCGCGGGTTTCCCATATATTCAACCAGATCAGACCATCGATCACCAAGCCTCAACCCTGGTCAACTGCAACGTCATCTAGAACCATCACCACGGCCACAATGGCACCGCAAGCCTTTAGAAAACCACCGCAGGCGCCCCCCGTCTTCACAGCAACCCCGTCCTCTTTGGTCGAAGATACGAAGAGACTTGTAGATATCTCCCGCAAGCTACAGGATCAAATCGTCGGGGATGTTACGGAGGGGACTGCGTCTTTCCAGAATGTCGTACTGCCCATGGCGCATGACGAAAACACCATGGGTCTTGAAGCCCATATCATCGGGTTCTATCAGGCAGTCTCTACCGACCAGGCTCTACGGGATTCGTCAACGGAAGCAGATAAGCTACTTGATGACTTTGGGATTGAGTCGTCTATGAGAGAGGACGTTTACAAACTCGTAGATGCGGCTTTGAAGAGAGGAGAGAAACTAGACCCAGAGTCGCAGCGGCTACTGGAGAAAGAGCGGAAGAGTTATATCCAGAATGGACTTGGGATACCTGCCGGACCTAAGAGAGACCGCTTCAAGGAGATTAAGAAGAGGCTGAGTAAGATTAGTATCATCTTCCAGAAGAACCTCAACGAAGAGAACGGCGGATTATGGCTTACAAGGGAAGAGTTGCATGGCGTGCCGGAGGATGTACTGTCGGGCTTGAAGAAAGGCAAAGGGGAAAATGCGGGAAAATTTCGACTTTCCTTCAAGTACCCGGACCTATTCCCGACGCTGAAGTACGCCACAAACCCTGCCACGCGAAAGAAGGTGTTTATCGAGAACGAAAACAAGTGCAACCAGAACGTACCGCTGTTCCGAGAAGCCGTAATCCTTCGCGACGAAGCCGCGAGGCTACTGGGCTACCCCAATCATGCCGCGTATAGAATAGAGGATAAGATGGCCAAGACGCCTAAGACGGTAGATGATTTCCTGGCTGACTTACGATCACGTCTCACAAGCGGAGGGACATCTGAGATCAAGAAACTCAGAGACCTCAAAGAGCAGGACCTCAAAGATCGTGGAGAGGAGAGATCTTTCGATGGCCATTACTACTTGTGGGATCACCGCTTCTATGACCGCCTACTGTTGGAGAGAGATTTTTCTCTCGATCAACAAAAGATTGCGGAGTACTTTCCTCTTCAATCGACCATTGTAGGCATGCTAGAGATCTTTGAAAAGCTCTTTGGACTGGCGTTTGTGGAGATAACTGGCGAAGAACGCGATAAAGTCGCGGAATCCGGCAAAGGTGATGATATCGTCTGGCACGAGGACGTGCAGGTCTTCAGCGTGTGGGACGACGAGGGGGAAGGTAACGGCTTCGTTGGCTATCTCTACCTTGATCTGTTCCCGCGAGAAGGCAAATACGGTCACGCTGCCAATTTCAACCTGCAACCTGTAAGTACAGTCACAGAACGCAGTGTTCGACCGACTAATGGTATGTCAGGGTTTCATTACCAAAGAGGGCAAGCGTCGATACCCTGCAACAGCCCTTGTCTGCAATTTCTCCAAGCCGACGCCGAAAAAGCCTAGCCTGCTCAAGCACGACGAAGTCGTCACCCTCTTCCACGAACTCGGCCACGGCATCCACGACCTCGTCTCACGGACGACCTACTCCCGGTTCCACGGCACCAGGACCGTCCGCGACTTCGTCGAGGCCCCCAGCCAGCTGCTAGAGAATTGGTGCTGGACACCCTCGCAGCTGAAATCGCTCAGCAAACACTACTCCTCGCTCTCGCCCGAGTATCTCCAAGCGTGGCAGGAACAAGCCGCCGACAGCGCACACAGCGGCACACAGACCAAACCGGCGGAGAAAATCCCCGACGACTTGATTTCGAAATTGATCAAGACGAAGCACGTCAACGACGCCCTGTTCAACCTGCGCCAATTGCACTTCGGCATCTTCGACATGACCGTGCACGAACCGGCAGACCACGCGTCCATCGAGGGTATCAAGGTCTCGGAGACGTACAACGAGCTCCGAAAACAGATCAGCCAGCTCGACGGACCCGAGGTGCTAGGTGAGGGGTTCACGTGGGGAAACGGCGAAGCGACGTTCGGGCATCTGATAGGCGGATATGATGCCGGGTATTATGGCTATCTGAGGTGAAGACTCCCGTAACACCTGCTACTGCTACTTTTGATTTTGTGTATGTGTGGCGGTGCTGAAACAAGAGGTGCGATAGCTCGCAAGTCTACTCGGCCGACATGTTCTACACCATCTTCGCCAAGGACCCGATGAACGCGAAGGAGGGCAGGAGGTATAGACACACGGTGCTCGAGCGCGGTGGAAGTCAGGACGAGATGCAGACGCTGGAGGATTTCCTGGGCAGGAAGCCCAGCACGGAGGCGTTCTATCGGGAGTTGGGCTTGTCGAACTGACGAGGACGGTCGGGCAACGGAAGAGCGGGGATGGAGCATAGAGCGGTGTGATTGGACCTCCTGGGCGCTGGGCGCTGGGCGCTGAGGGCGTTGCGCTCAGAAGTAAGTACTGAGGACCGCAAGTCTTAGTATAGAACGGCTCCGGTACGATAGAAGCACAAATTTCACAGTGAGGCCCCACCCGTTGAGGATGCCTATAAGGACGTCCTGCCAATCCCAGTTCTACCTTCCCTCTCTTCCCCGACCTTGAGTCCGCCCATCAATGAAACTTCCAGGCCTGGTCCGTATTCTTCCATTCCGACCCTAAGTATCACCCTCGCGACCCTTCGACGTGGTGGCAACTCTAGGGTAAGCTCCCAGTACGCAAGAACGCGACCCATGTGGATCAGACGTCGGTCCCCGTGCTGCCCGCATAACCACGATCCCTCCTTGAATCCATACTCGTCTGCCATCATAAATCTTCCATAGTCTTTCGAATAGTCAGATTCACTCCCTCTTTGTTTCTTTCAGCGCGAAGGAACAATAGCGCAACAACCTCAACGCTCTTCTTCCCAATCAAAAGAGCCCACCCAACACCGCTCCGTCACAGCAACAAGACCTACCGTCCAGACCGCCTTGGAAAACCGTCCCACGTATCCTCTGCCGAAGCCCTCCCATCCACAACCACGATCCCCTCACCGATCCCCTCCCCCACAACGGCCCATCGTCGACCCCATCGAGACTCGTACCCAGCCCCGCCTAGATATCCACACCATCCACCCGAACTCGACGACCTACGCCACACCTCCCCTCGCGAGCCATGATAACACTTTTCCTGCCTGTGCACTCCTCCTCCCTCCTAGTACTGTATCGATACCTCTTCCTTCATCGAGTGCCTTCTTTCCCTCCCACCAACGAGAATTTTCTCAGCTCCATTCCACGACAGTCCAAGGAGACAGATGTCGTCGGTGGTGCCGAGATGCGAGCTCGAGCTCGAGCGCAGACGAATAGGAACGCGAGCACGCGATGGTCCGGGGTTATACGGCCGGGGAATTGAGGGAAGAGAGAGTCAGACGAACAGCAGCGTCATCGCATCGTTCGGCCTCGGTTCGGATCCGATGAACGTTGCGTACGACGCCTTCTGGATTCGGAGGCGAAGAAAGCCATGGACTGAGTGCTCACGAGGAAGGAGAGAATCGGGATTACGGGATCAGGGGACTGGGTTCGCAAGTGGCATGTGCTAAGATGACGACTCAATATCTTCTGCGAGATTCCGTGGACTTTGGAATCTGTCTGGTTGAGACTCTCATCTTCTTCGGCCGGTAATTATTAGGAGCAGTTTGACTGCATTTGTCAGGTACGAAGCTCCCGAACTTGTACGTACGAATGTCGGACCACACATGTCGGATGGTCTCACTAAAATGTCGGATGGTCTTGACAGGGTTTATCGGGAGACCATCCGACCTTCCGAAACACCTCAAGACCAACTGAGGTCCAATTTCTTTGAATATATTACTAATCAATTCACAATATATTAGCCCTAACTTAACCTCTAACACACAAACACACTAATGTATCTGAAATGCATTCTCAATATATTTCATATTGCTAACCCTAACTCCCTAATTCTAACCACCTAACCCCCTAACACTAACCCCTAACCACTAATTAGTTATGAATAGATTCTTCATGAATTTGTAATGAATTATTAATGAATTACACAGTCACAATTTCAATTTCTCGCTTGTTAGCTCCACAAAAAACTTTAATTTATCGAATTAGCGTAAGACCATCCGAGGTTTTAGTGAGACCATCCGACCTGTGTCCCGCGAATGTCGTGATTGGTAGTATCCAAGTGTCTTCCGCGGAGCGCTCCCCACGTGACCTCAGTACCTTTTTTCGGCTGTACGAGTACCCAAGGTACTGTAAGGTAGTGAGTCGAAATGAACGCTTGGCTCTTGATGGAAGTGCAAACCTAGGGATGTATTTCCGGTCAGGTGGCCAAAGACTTTTGAAGATACATGATTGGCCAGTTGTTTCTGAAGAACTTGGTGCAGATGGAGGTGTAAGTACTGAAGGTGCAGCTATTCTCGATTCTCCGAGCAAATCACATCTACATCTCTGGATTGGTGGTGGTTTTCACCAACAAGTTAGTTATATCAAACTTTCAGATGGTACAGTACGAGTACCTTTTCCTTTGCTCCCCGGATGGCAATACGTATTTAAATTTCTGATATATCCATATCCAAACAGCAATCTCGGTCAACGAACACGGTCATAAGTGGGTCTGCGCTCCTCCTTCATAGAGGGCTTTTGCTGTCTTGCCACCTTCCCTCCGGTCCTGAAATTCCGCTTCTCTCAACACCAAGTTCAGTCGGCTGTCTTGAGGTTGGAAGGTAAACGAGAAGGTCGGTGGCCGCCAAGAACGTTCTATGACTTCGAAGAAGTCCCACCTCCGCGACATCGCTCCCTCTTCGTCGGACCTCCCGGCGTCGTCCTCGTCCTCGAATAGCAAGGAGGAGCTAGGGACTAGTACAGGTGGCGAGGGCAGCAAAGGAAACCGGAAGAGACGACCTCCGGGGGATGTTAACACATTAGCATGCGAGGCATGCCGGCATGCTCGATCCAAGGTACATTCAAACCCTTCTCCAACAAGAGCCCATTTTCATCCCCTCTTACCCGCACGTTAAAGTGGGCTGTGCTGATCAGGTCGGCGATTGACTGCGCGCCTCAGTGTGATGGCGTAAGGCCTGATCCGTGTAGTCGATGCATAGCTCGGACCCAAAACTGTGTCTATGGGATCCACGTCAGAACGCACAAGGTTGACATGGTCCGCGAGATCAAGAGACTGGAAGAAGCTAATTTTCTCCTGCAAGAGGAGAAGGTTGAGCTCCTTGACACCAACTCAGGGCTTCGCAAGACCATGCAAGGACTGCAAACAACCAACGAGTGGGTGGAAAACATCCTTGAAGTACTCAGCTCCAACGGCCACGCAGAGGAGATCAAAAAGAGGCTTCGCGAAGGCGACTCTCACCATTCCATCGCCGCGTGGTTAGGCAGCGAGCCCCCGATCGCTGGGAATGTGGCTATGACCGAGATCACGCAGCGCAACATCATCGATGTCGTGAGAAGAATAGAGAAGTATTACCGGGGGAATGAAGAGAAACGTCTTGAAGAGGCCTCAGACGAGCAATCATTCCAGTGGACTCGAGCGACTGCGGACGGAAGGCTTATGAAACACCTCCTCAATCTATACTTCACCTGGGTCCATCCAGTGCACATGTTCTTCAGTGAGTTGGAATTCCTCGACGACTTCGCAAGTCGGAAACGCACATACTGCTCTTCAGCGATGGTCAACGCCATCTTCGCGATGGCTTGTCATCTACTGGACGAGCATGGAGAATATGCAGCAGGAGAGCCCCTAGACGTGGAAACGTTGCGTGAGGGCTTCATGAACGAAGCTCGGGCTATAATATCACCAGAAGACTATACGAAGATGACTACCGTGCAGGCTTTTGCAATCATGTTCTTGGTCGACTTGAGCTCTGGCCAAGCGCGCAGGGCGTCTGGCTACTTAAGGTTGGCTGCAGATGGGTTGAGGTCGATGAAAGACAGCGAGCATTCCGCTGCAGCGATCCAAGTGTCCCTGTGGGGCGTTCATACGTTGAATACGTCTGTCTCAGTGGTCAATTTGCCATCTGAATCGTTGAGCTGATCATTGCAGTGCTTGGGCGGCGATAACCTACCAAAAACCTTACTCTCCCGAATCACCTCGCTCGCCCGTCTTTGAAGGGGTCCAAATGGACAAGGATGACGATGTGTGGAGGTTCTATCGACGACCAGGAGACAAAGCCCATGTGCCAAGACGGCCCAGCTATGCTATTCAGACCGCCTGCTACCAGGCACAGCTGTACCGCATCGTACACGAGACCATCAATATGTACTGTGGGGCGCGTGGAAAGGTCACCGCTCCGGTTTGGTTGGAGCGCTATAAACGGTATTTGACTTGGAAGGATGAGCTCCCGGAGTATCTTGCACGAGTCGATACGAGCGCGCAGGCAATGCCTCATATACTATTCCTTCAGTATGCTCCGGTCAAACTGTTATAGGGGAAGTGTTGGTACTGACCTATTGTCAGTGTGCAGTATCACACCGCTCTTGTCTTGCTGTTCCTGCCCTTGTTGCATGTCGAAAGCTTTCCCACCAGCACGCGTCACGAGCTCAAACGGATACTCCTCGCAAGTGCCAAAGCTGGTCTCAAGATACTCGAACAATCCGAGAGACTGTACTCTTGCCGCTATCAGTTGCCCTTGATGGCTTTCTGCACACTTCACATGAGCGATGTCCTCATCCGATACTCCCCTTCAGAACCGCATGCGCCGGAGGTCGTCGAATTTTGCCTCCGAACTCTCCAAGCTAACCGCCCGGGTTTCGCGATCTGCGGGCCTCTGCAAGATCTCTTCCGCAAGGGCGCTGTCGAATGCAAGGTCCAGCTCCCGAGCAATATCCGCGAACTCATGAAACCGTCCCGGCACTATAGCGTTGACGACATCCTTGACGCCTGCGCCCGGATCTCCTACACGCAGCCCACCGAACAAATAGTGCGGTATATCGACGAAGGGATAGCCGAGAATTGGGAAGAGAAGTGGCGAACATTTATCGGGCAAGTAGACGCAGCACTATCTCGACAGTTCTCTGGAGGCAGTGAAAGGGTCATGCACATTAACTGGCTACTGAATGATTGAAAGAGCGCCTCCCAACGGTGGCGACTTGACGAAACACTACGAAGGACGATGGCGACGAATTCAGGAGGGAAAGAGAAGAGAAGATGAATGTTCTTGCGACAGAGAAAGTGGTGGTCGGTAGAGACTGTGCTTGTAATACCCCAGAATGTATAGCTCTCCCGTCAGTCTCTGCGGATATATCTGCTCTGTACCAAGCGCTCTTCGACTGCTCTTCGACTGCTCTTCGACTGCTCTCCGACTGCTCTTCAACTGCTCTTCCCACGCCATCTGCTCTTCGTTCGCACATCAACTGCTTTGACTGCTCTTCGACTGCTATTTGACTGCTATTTGACTGCTTCTCCCACACAGGTCGCTCGACCGTTGAATGTTCCGATGTTTCGTTTCATTCAGTCCGTCATTCAAGAGGGACGTTGGCGTAATCAATAAGGTCAAATGTGCGATGATCGAGTAGCAAATGACCCAACCGAATGTGACTGATCATGGTGAAGGAGATTTTCTCCCGCGAGTGTGGTCGTAGTGACATAATATGGACATCCTGAAAAGCTGAGGTGATATAAGTCAGGCAGGTACGAGTACACTCTCCACCGTCTGGGAAGAACGACGCCTCGATGAGTCTCGATGAGCTGCAAACCACGAAGATGAGAAGAGCGGGGCTGATGAAGAGATAATTGAGGTTACGAAGTAGAAGTAAATCATGGTGAGTGAGGAGCTTTCCCTTCTGGTTGTTGCTTTTACGCGAGAGGGCTGCGTTGACGACGTGCCGGGACTAAAAATACGGAGGGACCTCCGACGTCCGAGGCGCTCGTTACCTTATGATGGATGGTGTGGCCATCGACGATTGCCTACCTTAGCTACCTAACGTAATCGCCACCCAGTCGAGCCAGCCACCCAGTCAAGCCACCCCATTAGCCACAAACATCCTCATCAACATTGTTGTCCACCTTGTCATCATCACACATTCACAATGACCTCAGATGAATCAATTAAGTCAATTTCTGATATTTTCACACAATATAGTCTTGCCTTAGCTGATTTGAACAATGATTCATCAGTTTCTCTTTGTGAAATTGCTTAAATTTATGATCTATCTCAATCTACTCTACAAGCTCATTGAAAAGAAAGATAATCAGTAAAGATCTTTTAAACAGATCAACAATGACTGTCAGTGCATGAGAAGAATGCTTTAATTTAATGAATCAATATTATGACAGCTTAAGAATGATCTTCATAAATTGAACAGCTGAAATTTATAATAAAGCATTTAATGATGATCAAAGACAATCTGAATTCTCTAGAACAACATTGATATAAGAATTTTCTGCATCAACATTCAGATTTTAAGACACAGTATAGCTACAATTTTAATCAGAATTGAAAGAATGTTAAGAATCTTAAAATCATTTAAAAATGATTTGATTTATACAACTTTATGTAAATTCAGCATGATATTTTGAAGTCAGACATATATAATATGAATGAAAAGAAATTTGCAATGAACATTATAGACAGCTTTAAAGTTCTAGTACAATGCACAGAAATACAAGCTTTCAATGTTCAGACTGATAATTAAAATTAAGTGTTTCTTATTAAGTATGTATTATTTAATGATATCACTCTTTCATTCTATTTCATTTTCAAGAACAAGCTGATACAGCAGATATAGCTAAACTCTGTTAAGAATGATCAGACTGTTCTATAAGTCAGTAATAATGATTAAATTATTAATGTAATAAAGCTTCAGTGATTTAAGATCTTCAATCTACACATTAAAACTTAGACTTAAGATA
>JAABUU010005387.1_pt1 | contig 14394 bp, 21 predicted proteins | sample 5559301 | NCBI WGS metagenome assembly JAABUU01 (sample SAMN10711884, study PRJNA513360) | rock metagenome | isolation source: Antarctica rocks | place: Antarctica: Victoria Land, Richard Nunatak white | reverse complement strand
GGCTTGCGGTGTGGTGCGGTTGGGTTGGGGCGAGTGCTGATGTGATTCCCGCGCAGGTATTTTGGACGGGCGAGAGAATTGCCGGGGGTGAAAGAGATGTTTGAGTCCGCGAAGCCGAAACCGCCGCCGGATAAGCCGTTGGCAGGGCGAGCGGATCTGCGGAAGCAGGTCGATGCGTCTTATTACGGGTATAATCTTGATGAGGAGGATGGCTCGTTGCTGGCTTACGAGGCCGCCAAGGAGAAGGAAGCGTTTGAGAACCTACTGAAGAGTGGGGAGGACGACGACGTCGATCCGGATTGGGAGCCTTTGCCAGGCGATGCGGGGGATGGGAAAGGCTGGCGGTTGCCGACGGCGGAAGAAGTGCAGGAGGAGCTGGTGGAAAGGAGGAGGCGGAAACTTTTAGATCAGCTTGGATGAGGGCATGCCGGTGGTCCTGGTTGTTTGTACAGCATAGCAGCGGCGTTGGCGGAATGCTTTCATTGTCCTTGGGTAACTCGAAATATGCTATTATATTTACATTCTCAAACAACGCTTAGTGCTCGAAAGTGCATCCTCAGGCTGTGACTGGAGACGTCTGCCGCCCTCTTTGTCTCTTGTCTTCTTTCTTTGCTTGATTCAAAGTGAGTCCAATTGCTTCGATCTCCCTTTTCCGCCTTTCCAGGCCATCTTCGGTGATCTCGTCGAGAAGAAACCTCCCCAGCTGACCAAGTCGCCATCTCTGAACAATCCATAACGCCGCTGCTTGGATATCCGGAACCCCGCCTCGCTGTATCCTGCCAGTCTTGTGCGCAACGGCGCTTAGGAAGGACTCAATATTGTTTGTTGGCTGACTGAACCTGGAGTATGATTCCGGATCGTTGATATTCAGATGATATAAAAGATAATCCGCCACCGTTGTTGGATCGATGATCGTGTCCTTTACGCAGCCACATAGGGCAAGCTTCAGCACTCCCTCCGCATCCGGCACGTACGGCATGAAGACTCCCGGCGTATCAACAAGATACACCTTCCCCGACCCGTCCTCATCCTCCGCAATCTTCACGCTACTTGCGATCTTCCTCGTAATCCCAGGTTGTGCTCCCGTCCGAGCGGCCTTCTGCCCCCCCTGCCCCACCTTTCGAAGGGCATTGAGCATGGAGGACTTGCCGACATTTGGCATGCCAATAATCATCATTCTCGAGCCGGTCAATGAGTCAGACATCGAGGCACGGCCGCGAGCGAAGTTTAGGACGGCGCGTACGGAGGGCTTGTTTTTGTGGTCTGAGAACAGCACCTGAGAGGGCTTATACCATTGACGGATTATTCCTTCCCGCTACATTACATCTCGAACGCCAAGTGAGCTTCATAGTCCCAGGTGCCGCGCCACAGCGTATGCATAAATTCCACATACCCTTCTATCCTCGTCCGTCCCTTCGCTGCCCAGGTCTTGCTTGGTGTAGACAATCAGTCTCTCCGTCCCTGCCAAACTCTCGTCCAGAAGGGGATTCTGTGAAGTCGCAGGAACGCGGTAATCACGACACTCAATCACCAGATCCACAGACGAGAGCATTTCTTTCATCTTTTTCAATCCGGCGGCATGGTGGCCAAGAAAGTAGGCCCGTGGAATGCGGCCAAGGTCCGGAAGAGTCCGTGGGAGAAACGAAGGCATGGGATTGAATTGTTGGGGCTCTTGCGGTGGGAGCCATCACGATACGTTATTGCCGCAGTAGATGAGTTCCATTGATATATACAGTAACTGAGGGAGTCCTCGGATCCGATTGCTTCGCGATGGCAGAAAATGGAGGCGGTCTGCGAGCCTTGGCGTACCGGCAGAACGGTCTTGGCAGAACTCACCTGACGCGTCATTGTCTATTGGAACGCTTTTAACAGTCTGCCTTCAGTTCTTGGTCGCCATGAATAGACTTATTCTCTACATCGAATACAGAGCAGCAATTGTAAGCACTCATTGCTGAGAAGTACCCAGCTGTTGCCAAAACGAGCCTGGTGTCTACATCCCGGCCCCCCTCAACGAGAGGACCCAGCGCCCTACGACGCACCAGGTAGATCGAACAAGATGCGAAGGCGTAGGCGCAATACCAACGCTTCAGAACCGGATTATTCGTCAATAACGCCCTCCAAGCACACTCCGAAGCCCCTCCAGATCTTACGTGGGACTGTCGCCGCTGGAGGACCGCTTCGCCCATTCCGGTTGCTTAGACAGGACCTGCAAAACCTGGGCCGACGATATAAGTCTGACTGGACTGTTTTCAATCAGCTTGTTTTCGCAAGTGCTGTTTATGTGTTCTTTACCAATCTACTTCCAGGCATCACGTTTGCGAGTGATCTCTTTGTACTTACAGGAGCCAATTGGGGGACTATAGAGGTGGTGTTTAGCACTGGGTTGTGTGGGATCATCTTTTCAGTGTGGGTGCTTCTCTTATATGGTTGTGTTTGTGTACTTCTTGCTAGCAGATATCCTTGGAAACAGTGCGTTCAGCGACACTCCGACGCTTTGAAGTTGCGTGATTTACCGCCGAATTTTCTGATAAGCGCGAAGCATATCGCAAGTAGAGTCTGACTGAATGATACCCTCTCTTCATTGCACTAGCCTTGATGAAGTCTATTGAATGCATGGGGCGACAAGTCTCCCTGAAACCTCAACGCGGGGGGAAATGTAAACTAACTCATTGGCCCTATTAGACTTTCTATACAGCCTCTGACGATACTAGGAGTTACAGGACCCTTCTCTGTACTCGCAGAGAACATATATACGTTATGCATAGACTCTTTCGGGGTCAGTGTGCCATTCTCAACGACGATGATCGCTCTCCTTTCCAAAACCGCTGATGATCGCACAGGTACCATTTCTTCCATTCATGGCATGGTCATTGATCCATGCTGGTTGGATGCATTATATCCTAGCCATCATTAATGCTCATGACTGGACTATGCGCTACGTTACAACTTTTTCTACGGAGATTTTCTCCCTCCTGAACAGCATCATTTACTTTCACAAGGCTATACAAGAGTTACAGCGTGCCCACGAGGGCCTCTCCTTTGCTGCCTTCCTCTACGCCATCATTGGCGCCATAGGTACCATGCTCTTCGCCATCTTTCTCTCGACCGCAGAGACTTGGAAGCCGCTTTTCCACCGCTACATCCGTATGGGGCTCGCCGAATATGCCGCAGCCATCAGTATCATTATCTTTATCGGCATGCCACACATCGGCGAGCTTGCCTCTCTCGACAAGCAGACACTCCAAGTTAGCACCTTTTTCAAACCGACCAGTCCTGACAGGTCCGTATTCTTCGTCCAGTTTTGGCACCTCCCAATCGGCTGGATCTTTGCGTCAATCATTCCGGGTTTGATCATCACAGTACTTTTCTACTTTGACCACGAAGTCAGCAGTATAATCTGCACGATTGACCGCTACGGCACTAGAAAGCCTGGAGGATTCGCATGGGACATTGTACTCCTTGGGTCGACGACGGCGCTGTGCGGTATCTTAGGCATACCCCCCGCGAATGGCCTTCTACCCCAAGCGCCGCTACATTCGGAAAGCTTAATGCACGCCGAGAAGGTCGAAACGCAGGTTCTTGTCAACGGCGAAGCCAAGACTGAGACCAGGGAAGTTCGAAGAGTCTATGAGCAGCGATGGAGTGCGTTCCTCCATGCTGGAGCTATCCTCGCCTTCATTAGCCCGCCGCTGCAACATGTTCTAGGCCTTACGCCGACCAGCGTACTGGCTGGGCTGTTTCTGTTCATGGGCGAGCAGAGCTTGTCTGTCAAGTATGCTCATCTCTCCATTTAACTACCTCTTTCCCAATGCTAAACATTGTTTCCAGCCCCATCCTTTACCGCTTCTTCTATCTCCTCACACCTCAATCGGAGCTTCCCGCTCTTCCAAAGGCCGTCAAGAATTACTGGGGTGTCCATATATACACCAGTGTTCAGATCTTAGTGACTGTAGTCATCTTTATTGTCACTCTGACAAAGGGAGCTCCAGCTTTTCCGGTCCTCATAATCGCTTTAGTTCCCATACGACTGCTTGTGATGAACAAGATCTGGCATCGGGAGACCTTGAGATTTGTCGATGCGTGGGCATGCAGGGAAGGTACTCCAGAAGATGACGAAGACGCCGAAGCCAGATCAGAGGAAGTTGAGTTGCAGGTTATGGAGCCGAATCTACAAAGCCAAGACGTAGTGAAGCAGCCATCAGAAGATGGCATCGTCTGATGACACAAAGCGACTGTGAGGATGGCATAGGAGTCTCGAGGATGGGCTGGACACGCAGTCCAGCCGCCAGGTATTGACCTATTGCCTCGAACAGAGGAACGCGTTCCTGCCCTGGTTCCAGATATGGTTTGGTACGACGATAGTTTGCTCAGTTTGGATCATCATCGGCGTCAATTTCATCAATCTCATCACCCAAAGGACTGACACGTTCATCCAACAGGTCCAGGTCTTCCAACTGCTGGCGCGTTGGCATCTTCCATAGACTCGTAGCACAGACTCTCTCCTTAGTCAGTAGATCATCGATGAATTGATCAACATGCGTGAGAAGGAATCCGTTGTTAGTGCGCCGTTTCAGCTTGCGGTAGTCCGAGAGCAGTGGTTCCAAAGTCTTGTAGATATCAGGAGGATCGAAGGTAAGTCGAACGTAGAACGCTGCTAGCGCTCGGAGATACCTACCACATCGTCAGTACCGCAAGTGTCTCCGAAAAACTTAGGTACGCACGCACTTGAAGTCCTCGTTGTGCAAATACTCAAGCACAATTCCCCTCTCCGGTGTCAATTGCAACAGCTTGAAGACCAGACACAGAAACGGGGTGGGTTTTTGCTGTCCGTATGTTCCGCCGATGAAGGTCAGCTCGACCGCTCGATCGCATAGGGTCGCTGCGTTAAGCCCGAAGCACTGCTCTTTCCAGTAATAAGACTCGGTGATTCGGTCGCGGACAGCCTTTTCCATCAGGAGCGCGGGGTTTTGACCGCGGATGAGTACGCCTTCATAGCCGCGGTCGTCGAGCATCGATTTTGCATCGGCACGGTGGGCCATGTTGTCTTTTGTGCTTGCTCTTGCAAGTGCGGTAACAATTTGCCTGTGGTGTGGAGTGGTTCTTCAACGTAGCCTGGACTAGGATCCATGCTTTATCGATTGTTGCTGTGCCAACCAGGGTGACAATGCTTGTAATCACGATGAAGGCAGAATATTAATCTGAAAGCGACAGCAGATTATATACAGTTGTCATATTGTACAGAGACGACTCATTAGCAATGTTGCTGACCAGCGGCCAGATCTCCATGACCATATCCTCCGGCATCGGTACGTCTTTCTGTCTACCCTGGCTTGGAATTCTTACTAACGGCCTCATAGTTTTCATATTCACAACATTACTCTTTCTCTCCGGCTATGTACTTCAACAACAGACGGTTCGAAACCTGCAAGCAGCTCTCAAGCCACCACCTCCTCCACCCTCCCAGACTCTATCTCTCAGCGCATCGGCCTCCGCATCGGCAGTTGCTCGAGTATTTGGGGACCCGCCAGGTTCACCTGGCCGTGTGGCTTACGAGGAATATCTCACAGAGGCGCGGCCGCAGGGGGGCTGGATGAAAGTGGCGTACGTTCAGGTAGTAACAGAACACCTGCATTTGTGCAATATGGTCATGCTGTTTGCGGAGCTGGCGCGGCAAAAGAGCAAGGCGGAACGAGTGCTTCTGTATCCAAAGGTGTGGAACAGAAGGGACGGCACGGATCAGGAGTCTTTGAATCTTTACACTGAGACCACTAGACGGCTTTTGAAGATGGCGTCGGATCGATATGGTGTGGTTCTGAGGACCGTGGAGCCCATAAATGGGCAAGAGGGTAGGTTATCGGCAGTCTTGGATATAATTTGCCGTACTGAATACCTCTTTCCACATAGACCTTTTCCCTTCGACGTATATGCTCGCTGAGCTTCTAGCCCTCACCGATTACAATCGCATTCTCTACCTTCAACCCTCCGGTCTTCTGCTGAATTCGACCAAGCTCGACCGCTTACTGGCAACGTCGCCAAAGAACCTGTCGATGGACCGATCAACAATACTTTCCGAAAGCCGAGAACCAAGACCCCTACTCTTGCTTGCTCCATCTCCAGCGGGCTTCAGTAAAGCACAAGACCAACTTGCGTCTGGCCGAGCACCAGACACCGACCTATCGGAACAGAACCTCATACCACCCTCCTCTGACAATGACCGACTCGTTCTGGAAAGTTCATACCTGGTAACTGAGCCACAAAGCTCTGAAGCCACGAGCTTAGCATCTTCAGCCTCCTACATACACTTCTCAGAATTCTCGCTGCCAGGACCCGAGTACGACATTCCACGCGACATGTTCTTGCTGGAAGCCCCTAGCGAAGGCCATTCACGAATTCTATGGGCGAGCTGGTATGAGAAGTTCAGAGACTTGAGAATGGAAGTTTGTGGGCTAGATCTAGAGCCAATGCCCAGGGAAGCAGTGAAGCCCCCAGAGATGTTGGACATTGATGGACATAAACGGCGGTGAGGCACCGGATGACCTTTTACGCTGTCTCATATCGAAACAAACGATAGACCCATCGATCCAAGAATTCTCGGCGACACTCCTTAGGATTACAGCCGTGCAAGGACCAGTACCGACTGCTGACGGCGCTGAGATGACGAAGTACATGAGGATTTCCTGAGTAACTGTCAAGCAGTATGGGAAGTTGAAGGAAGAAGCAAGCCCGTAGAGACTTGAAAAATGCTCCAGTCGAGTTGTGTGCTAGGACACGCGCTGTGGGTTCATATTGCAGAATCTGGATAGAGAGGCGAGTCCGATATCCGTCAAAGGTATCAGGCACTCACTCAAACAGCTCATCGACGCACAGTGGGAGAGTTAGATAAGAAGCCATTTCAACGAATGTGCTGAAGAGGTGCAATGTCGGACTTGCAGAAGGATCAAGAACACTCTGCCTTTCTTAATGGCATAAAGCATAATGAATGATGGCGGTTTCAGACATATACATAGTTTGCAAGAAGAAGATAGCACGTCTGTTTGGGTTCTTGCGGCGCCCTTGCTCGATGACAGTATATCAGAACCAACGCATAAAGAGATGTCTGTAAATTCCTTCTCAAAACAATACATAGGCTGCCTTTGTGACTACTGCTTTATCTACCTTCAATCTTCCCAAGAGCTGGTTCACTTTGCGTGCTACAGCCAGCAGACAACCCGGTTGACATTTGCGTGATTGCTGAGCTTGCAACACGAACCTGATCGAGAATCAAGTTCGAAGAACACCAAGCTCTGCACGGCGTCTTTTGTTTCTCTGCAAATGATATACTTGTTTGTTTTCTTAGCGGTGTTCTACCCCTTTTCCACCCTACTGTACCATGGCATCAGTCAACGGTATAACCACCTGCATCAGCGTCCCCTTCGCCATTCGCGGCGTCTTCCCGATCTTATATACATGTATAAAGGCCATATTCATCCACTAAACATTCAGCACGAGCGCAAGCGCAATGGTGTCGATTACGCAGTCACAAGAGGCAGCCTGATGTCGTGAACTATCGAGGTCGAGATCCCGAGAGGCAGGATCACACCCCTCAAACGCGACGGAACAGAACTGGAAGATTGGGAAATCACACTGATTATCAGAAACAAAAGGTACTCCTCCATGGCCACGCAGTACGAGCCACCCCTAGCCATGAACAGGAAACATTCCGACTCCCTCGCACGAAGACGACGAAAAAGCCACCAAGCGAACAATGCCACCCGCTCAGGCGCAAGCGGCACGAAACGCAAGGCTAGCAGAGGACCGCGGGGCATTCCACGACAGAACGATGTTCAACATGGCGGAGCGGAGGGCACGGGAGGGAATGATGGCTCTCGATGCTGTGCCTCGCCCCGACTGAAGAGACCCTCGGTTGCGAAGATAGGTTTGAGGAGAATCATGGACGATGAAGGCCTCGATGAGTCGTACACCATGCAACACGCTCGTCGACGGCGTGATTTATGATTGACCTGAGCATGGTGGATCCGATTCGGACACACTGGACCTTCAATCGACAGGACAAGGGGCTGCATGAACAAAAAGTCGTTGAGAGAGAGACCTTTCCAACTTGTGCCATGCTCTTGCATCATGTCGTTAATTCAATAGACATGTTCAGAGGGAGACGCCAGTGTGCCAGCGGCATGCGAGAATGCATGCGGCTGTACGGGAAACTCAGGGTAGGCTGATTGCTCATGAGATGAAATTACTGGGTGCGTTGGCACGACATGTATTGCTGCTGATCAGCAGCACGCAATGCGCGAGCCCTGCGTTACGCCTGTGCACACCAGTGCCTCGAACGGAATACTGAAGACCCTCTCTTAAGCGTTGAGCATGGAATCTGCTTCGGACCGGAACGTTGCGCGTTTCCCCGAACCGGCCTAAGCAGCTGCCGTCTATTGACTTGCCTGACACCATATAAGTGCACGACATTGCTTAAAATGTAGGGTATAATGACGGAGGCATAGGAAGAATCGAGTCGAGTCGAGTCGAGTGGACCGGACTGACGGAAGTGAACGATGCAGGGAGCACTCTGCTTGTCATTGCTAACCCGGACGTAAATTTATGCACTCAAACAGACGCATACCATGATGAAACCCCTATATTCAATACTTCAATGGTCATCGGACAGCTCGAAATGATGTAGACCAACACATCAGAGGTTTCAATCGATAGGCACATAGCAAGATTATCGACGACCGATCAACAGAATGCAGCATCTCCATCCTGAGAACAAACCGTTGCCACCCGCTAGTCCACTCACCTACAAAGCTCTTACCTTGTATGCTGTGTTATACTCTGCAATCTCGGTGCCAGACCCCGGGCTTACAGGATGGGCAGTGCCTAGGTCTCCCACAAGGTCGACATCTCGAATCCATAGGACCTTGGGGGTTGCTTTCGACGACAGTCACGGTTCTCCGTTTGCTGGCGATGCCGGGCTGATGATTCGTTCAATATTTATCTTTCCCGAGAGCATATGCCCAGTATCATGTAGGATCACATCGGGAGCGGCCACTTCCGCTGCACTGATACAAGTTGTCATCAATCAGTAGTCCTCGAAAAGCGTCACCTATGGACTTGGATTGTGTGATGCTAGTCCGCTCGATGAGATCCACACAAATACTGAGAGGGCTTGCAGTCCATTTGTTTCCGGTCCTCAGGCTGTCCTGTGACACATGAAGGATGGATCCAGACATCATCGCCAGCCCTCGTAACACAGTCAGCGCAAGCCTCAGTTGTCGAAGCCTTTCAAGCGCAAGTGCGTCCGTAATTTCACAAGGCGCTAGGAGGGTGAGGGATGGCTTCGCAAGGGCTTTTCGACAGACAGCCAGCCTGGAACTGCGTGGGGTTGTTCGCGCACACCAAAACCAGCTCCGGCCGAGCTGTCACTCGCGCACAAAGGTAACGAGACCTTTGGCTCATCCGCATGGCAATTGACTGGCTGGAGTGATGGCCTCTAGAATGTTCGGCGCATGTCGGCTGTCGTACACTCGTCTCTTGGTATCTGTAGGTGTGCGACAAGGATGAGTGTTGTGGGGTGGTGGGTGACGGTGATTAATTGGATGTGTAATTGAAGATAGGAGACCTCAGCATTAGCTCGTTAGGAAGTTCCGTTCAAATGTTGAGGTTTGTTTGCGTTCAAATGCACAGCGGAGCATGAAAAACGCTTTAATTCTCTCTCTCGCAATATAATTCGGCAATGCATCCCAGGTCATGGTCATTGCTTTCCGATTGCTTGTTGAGGCCTGCATATGCAAGGAGCTGAGGCGCATGCACATGCACATGCACATGCGGGCAGACCGTTTCGATGGAGCAGCCTTCAAATATTTTCTGTTGAATGATTGGTGAGTGTGTCAATAATATCATTGCCTGCCCAGCGATCTACGACAGGGGATAGGGACTCTAGGTAACCACATAACCCCAGGCCAAATAGAACCTCGCAGGAGACTTTGGCGCCGTGCTCTGAGAGCAAGAAGACAGACATCCTTATACACCGAGTATACCAGGTAGGTAGGTACTGTTATATTGGAGTTGCAGCGATGCGATGCCCCTGACTGGGATCCAACAAAGCACTCCACCCAGGACGTCCCCTGAGGACCTGCTTTCGTGCCAGCTTCACAACGTCTTTTGGCACAGGAGGTTGAGGCATTTATCGTCATATGTGTAACGTATTCTTCTGGAGTTTAAAGTATATGCTCACGCGGTATATATCCGAATTCGTCTCGAGTCCGGCTGCAGACATGGACCCTGCTGCTTCTTCGTCATGAGACTGATTGGTCGAGACCACTGCAAGAGACTTGCTGCATTGCCATGAGTACATAGGTATTGCAGCCTCGCTCTCATTTCTCTCTGTCCCTCCACGCTTTGCGCTTTGCGAGGAAGTACGAAGTAGATGTATGTACGAAGGCGCGGGGTGCATACCACAACTGCCCAAGATCCAGCCCGTCGAGAGGAGAGGGTTCGGTCCACAAACGATCATCCACGCTTGTTTGCTCACAAGCTAGTCTGCCGTGTTATCCGTGGGAAGTCGAAGCCTTCTGGGGAATGGTTCGAATAGCCCCCACCAACTTTCGGAGTGCGATTCGGACCGAAACCGGAATAACTCAATGAACACAGAAGATCGTTTATACGAATCATCGAGTTTGCCTGTAGGTACCTAGCCCATCGCGCTTAGTACGGTACGATGGATGATACCAAGGCAGTTTGCTGGGCAGTGGCAGGGCGCAAAACGCGGTTGCACACAATATAACTAAGTTAGCAGAGTTTCTCGATCCGCGATCCTCAACTCCGGACACAGCTGATCAAAAACGGTCTCAGACTGACCTCTAGTTAACAACAACCCTCTCAGAGTCCCACTCTCCAGGATCTGTACGTCAAGGTTAGTGCGACAACTACTTTCATTGATATTCAAACACAGCCAAGCACCTGGGAATGCCTTCATTAATCATTAATCATTATCATTGCTGTCATATGCTGAACAGAGAGAGACTTGCCCGTCAGGAAATACTCACACTCAGGAGAACTCATTTGGTATTATTTTCGATGTTATTATTACTGTTTTCCCATATGTCCACGGAGTACTCCGTGTACTTTGAAGAAAGAGAGAGATAAAACCCACTGTGGAAATCGCCGTGTTAGAAACTCCACTCTGGATACACGGATGAGCCTAAGATTCAGTAGAAGAAAAGTACCTGATTCGTATGCTATAGAGGCATGCATTCAATGATAGTAAGGGTCCATACGGAACCCAAGAGTACCAAGTGAACCTTACAGTACTAACATCATGATCCATGAGACCGTGGGGGCAGACACCAATATCTACTCCATCACTCCCCGTATCACCACCACATATCCCTATTCACTGACCTTTGCTCTCCAGAATTATAATTATCCAGTGTCATCCAGTGTCGCTTTTATTCATTACCTACAGTATTCATGAATCATTGCTTACTATGAGTCTGAGTACCGAGACTTTTGATCTTGGATTATTATAACTCATTATTATTGGAGAGATCTTTCTGGGAATCTCCTTCCCAGAACCCAGAAAGTACAAACACATATCAAGTACAGTACCTCAGGTAAGTTACCTACCTAGAGAGAGTCCTCGGCACATATCCCGAGTTGGTCTTGCTGTGCGTTGGAGGACGGACGGACAGAAGAAGAAGAAGTCACCTGGAAAGTGGATCATTACGTCTTTCTCCTACTTCTATTCATTCTACCTTACCTTACCTTACCTATAACTGCACCATCTTCGCTTTCGGCCAGGATAATTTGATTTGACACCGGCCAGTTTATCAGACTGCGCGATTTTGGGTTGGACTGGAAGATACCTACCTAGGCTGGCTCCGTTTCGAAGAAGTTTGGAGAGGGACCCACCTACCCAAAAACCCACCGTGGCAGACCGGACGAAACCCTCCCAGTAATTGGGCCCGGGTTTGTAGGGAGAATTGATCCATACACCGTCTGCTCTAAACAACCTTCTCCTCCCACTTCTCCGACAACGTCGATTGATATTGTGACGGCGCAGAGTTGCTGATTTGGGTGGACTGCCTGGACACATTCTTCCATCTTCCATCTTCCACCTTCCACCAGGCCAGTGCTCGTCCTCCATTCCGCTTTGCTTAACAATGGCCGTGGCCAGCCAGTCCGCTCAAACGGTTACAATGTCCCAACACCCACCGATGTCGTCCATCGCCGCTCCGGATGTCTCCCATTCCAATGCGCAGCCTTCCATCTCAGCGACAGGGGCGTCTTCAGACCCACGCTCCATCGACTGCTCAGATCCCATATTCGAGGAAGACGAAGACGACAACGAGACCAGTAGTGAACCTGCCGAGGCAGTGACCCCGACGAGCGATCATTCACACGACGACTTCCATCACCTTCATGTCGGATCGATGGGGGGTAATACTGGAGTGTCGGCCGCTGTCTCGCCAATGAAACCGCTCATAGTGAACGTTCCCGCGACCCCGCCCCCAAGCGATCCACATCCGGCCGTCTCCACTAATACCACCCATGACCCTCCACCGTCAATACCACCTGAGAATGGACAATCTCCTGTCAAGAGATCGGCCAGACTTTCATTAAGATCGCTCTTTCGCCGCTCGAACTCGACCAACGTCGCAGATATGCACCTCGGCCACCATGCGAAACCCGGTCCTTCCGCTCCAAGACGGATGCCTTCATTCACGCTGTCCTCCCGCAACTCTCCGGTAGTATCGCAGTCAAACTCGCCGCCATCTTCAGGCTCGCCCACAAGTACGTTGGATGACGATGGACAATGGCACATCCCTCCGCCGCTGGATCCTCTCAACCAGAAGCAAGCACGATCGTCCACCGGTCTGAACCTTCAGGACAAGAGTCGCATCATGTTCAGCACGATGAACAAACCGCAGAGGCCTGGCTCGCGCAAACGGTCCACGAGCATGACCGGCCTACCCTTCTTCGAACCGGACAACTATATCTCCATGCCCGCCGCCACTGGCGTCGGATTGAAGGCGCGGAGGATGAGCACCAGTCTACCGGACGATTTCAATGTGGATACCGTCGAGCTGACGAAAGAGTTCACCAGCCCAAGCATTCTGCCCGGGAAGAGGGGAAAGATGATCGGCAAAGGCGCCACCGCGACGGTCAAACTGATGATCCGGAAGGGTGGCCCTGCGGACCATGTCTATGCTGTCAAGGAGTTTAGGAAGAAGGGACAGAAGGAGGATCAAGATGAATATGAGAAGAAAGTCAAGTCGGAATTCAGCATCGCCAGAAGCCTCCATCACCCAAACATCGTGGAGAGCGTACGTCTCTGCACCCATTCCGGCCGCTGGAACCATGTCATGGAGTACTGCCCGCACGGAGAACTCTTCGCGCTGGTAGAGAAAAGATACTTCAAGCTGGAAGACCGGCTATGCCTGTTCAAGCAACTGCTTCGTGGTGTCGCGTACCTTCATGCCCACGGCGTCGCTCATCGCGACATCAAATTGGAGAACTTGTTGATGACCAATGAAGGTCACCTGAAGATCACCGACTTTGGTGTATCCGAAGTCTTCTGCGGCGAGCATCCCGGGATACGTGCCGCGAGAGGTGAGTGCGGCACAAACATGAAGGAATTTCGTCGATGTTCGCCGGGCATATGCGGTAGTCTTCCTTACATTGCGCCTGAGGTGCTCGAGAAAAAAGGTAAGCAGATCATTCATCATAGATGGGGGCGGGAAATTAACGTCATCTGCAGGCGATTATGATCCACGTGCTCTGGATGTGTGGTCTTGCGCGATCGTGTTCCTGACCATGACCTTTTGCGGTTCACCCTGGCCGTCAGCCGAGCGCAGCCATCCTTTCTACCAGAAGTTCGCAGCGGGATGGGACACCTGGCTCGCCAAACAAACTGACGGTGTGATCACCGACGATGCGGACGGAATGCCGAAATGCGGCCCGATCTTCGCAAACCTCGACAGTCCCGCCATCAAGCGTCTCATGTTGAAGATGTTAAACCCCAACCCGGACAGGCGCATCCTGATACACGACGCCCTCAACGATCGTTGGGTCAAGATCATTGACTGCTGTAGCGTCGAGGATTACGGCGCCAAGGAGCAGGCCATCGACGCGGCCGGAAGCAAGAGTTGCAAGCTGGCCAGCAAGCTCGGTATCAAGAAGATGCACAACCATCTACCGCCGACGAAGCAGAGGATGCCGCAGCATCGCTTCGATATGGGTGACGGGTGGTCATGATATTGGCCAATTCACGGGCAGGAATGTCCGGTGCGTGTTGACCGAGGATTTGGGGAAATGATGGTGGTCAATTGGTATTAAAGGATATTGGGTGGATGGGCTTTTTGATCACTTGGAGTGGGTGGCATATGTCTGGTTTGTCAT
>JAABUU010005383.1_pt1 | contig 14400 bp, 21 predicted proteins | sample 5559301 | NCBI WGS metagenome assembly JAABUU01 (sample SAMN10711884, study PRJNA513360) | rock metagenome | isolation source: Antarctica rocks | place: Antarctica: Victoria Land, Richard Nunatak white | reverse complement strand
ATTTTAACATCAAAACACTGAATTTGAGTGTGATTTTCAAAAAAAAGTTGCAAAAAGTTCTGAGCGAACCGAGGAGCCAACATTCTAGGAATAGCTGTAGCTTGAGCTCTGTACCCAACTTACGTCCTTCAGTCACAATGTCGAGTTCAGTTTACCCCCCAAGGCAGCTTTACTATGACGGCAAAATTCAGACTGCCACTTCTCAACACACCTTTCAAACTGTTGACCCTTCATCCGCAAACCCTCTGGCCGATATCCATACAGCTTCTCACGCAGATGTCGACTGTGCAATAGCGTCCGCAGAGCAAGCCTTCCCCGGATGGTCAACCACGCCGCCCGTTGCTCGATCGCGAATTCTCCTGAAAGCGGTGCAGCTCCTCCGAGCGAGGAATGATGACATTGCGAAAGTCGAGACGCAGGACACAGGAAAACCTTTCTCGGAGACAAGCACGGTCGATGTCATAACCGGGGCTGATGTTCTCGAGTACTATGCAAACCTGATCGGTGGAGGAGGCCTCAATGGCGAGACGACTCAATTGAGAGAAGATGCCTGGGTATATACGACAAAGGCAGCTCTAGGTGTTTGTGCGGGCATTGGTGCCTGGAACTATCCATTACAAATGTGGGCCCGCTCCAATGGCTGTTGAATCGGTCATTGCCCTGTGTACTGATTTGACACAGAGCTCTCTGGAAATCTGCGCCGTGTCTTGCTGCCGGTAACACGATGGTCTACAAACCAAGCGAGTTCACCCCGCTCCATGGGCAGATCCTCGCCGAGGTATATACAGAGGCTGGTCTACCTTCAGGCGTATTCAACATTGTCAATGGAGCAGGTGACGTCGGGGCCTATTTGACTTCTCATTCTTCGATTGCAAAGGTCTCGTTTACTGGTCAAGTGTCGACCGGTAAGCGAGTTGCAAGCTCGGCGGCAGGTTGTATGAAGTACGTTACTATGGAGCTTGGGGGCAAGAGTCCCGTCATTATTCTGCCAGACGCCGAGCTTGAGAATGCTGTGGACGGTGCAATGATGGCCAACTTCTTCAGTACTGGACAAGTGTGTACCAATGGCACACGAGTGTTCGTTTCCGCGGGAATGAAGGACGCTTTTGAGAAGCGACTACTAGAAAAGATGGAATATATTCGCACGGGAGACCTCATGGATCCAAGCACAAATTTTGGTCCTTTGGTTTCCAGAGTGCATCTCGAAAAAGTCCTCAACTATATTAAGCATGGCATCGAAGTTGATGGCGCGAAGCTACTTTTCGGTGGCCTTGGAAAGCCAGCGACGGTAAAGGGCACGGAGAACGGCTATTGGGTGAAACCCACGATATTTACAGACTGCAAAGATTCTATGAAGATCATCCAGGAGGAAATCTTCGGTCCCGTCCTCAGTATTCTAACCTACTCCACCGTTGATGAAGTGGTCAAAAGGGCGAACGCCACTTCGCTCGGTCTCGCTGCCGGAGTGTTCACCAGAGACCTCAACCTAGCACATAAGGTCATAGCTCGGCTCGAAGCCGGCATTACTTGGATCAATACATGGGGCGAAAGCCCTGCCGAGATGAGTGTAGGTGGATGGAAGCAGAGTGGTGTTGGAGTCGAGAACGGCAGACGTGGTATTGAAGCATGGGTCCGGAACAAGAGCACTTTGGTCGATATGAGCGGTAGTGTGCCCACTGTCTTCTCAAATATGACTCTTTGACATCTCTCGAGGACACCTGGAATCGAAGCTGTAATGTCAGCCATCGCACCCATGCATGCATAACGTCAGGCTGATTCTCCAAAGTTTCGCTTCCTGCTACTACAGCACCCGAGTCGATAGATCTATTCTGCCTGAGCTCCCACACTCCAGACATGGACCACGTCGGCAGAGGAACACTTGTGGCTCAGGGCTCAGGTATCCATGGCCTGTTTCATCAACAGATGGGAGATAAGTCCGTTGGATTAATTCATCGGTACTACCATCTTATGGACTCGAACACAATTCATACTGCCAGAACACGTGCCTTTCCACTTATTGACACTTGAGTCTATCGCTTCGTGCCAGGGCTGGACACTAAAGACACCGCCGTGGGAGGCGGAGCCAGGAGGACCTGACCGCATCAAGGCCGTACCTGAAACAACAAATCTTCTGAGGCGTACTTTACAGAAGGTTGTCTGCTAGACAGGAGGTCCCCTTCTGCAACTGGGCTCGACTCCCGGCAGCTGAGCCGAAGTTTGCATATGACACATTGCCAGCAGCGCAAGGACGGAAACATATGCAACAGCCCATCTCCACTGCCATGTCGTGCATTCGGATTGCATGTTTCTGTATGAACCAAGGAGCTGTAAGTACGGCTGTGCAGCGTCAAGGACTCGTGGTAGTGTTTCATGAGCGCCGAGTGCCCCAGTATGAAGATATCAAATATGTCGCCTACAATATTAATGCGAGGAGAGAAAGTACGCAGCGCAGAGAAAGCAAAGGACTGCAGATTCATGCTTTATCAAGCAGCGGAGGTAGCACAACACATTAGTACGAGTGGTCATTGGTACCTACCTTAACGTTACCAGGTACCTACCTTAAGCAGCGGAGGTGCCTCGTTACATGTCCAGAGTTGGGTTACATCCAATGCAGCCTCCCGGGAAACGGACCTGGTACCGCCCCTAATGCATGGATCTCCATGGGTCAACGGTCGTTTAATCTACGGAACGTGAACGTTAACTTACCTTACCTTATTCATTGTCACCCCGCCATCTCCCAATGCATTCTTCTACAGGCTCGTACAAAGTTCGATTAGGCCCTATCATAAGTAAACCTTCGGAGTGCGGAGACGCCCACCAGTACGAAGCATGTACGTACCTTACGGTAGTGAATGCCTCAAACCCGAATACGAAGCTGTTCCGGCCAGTTCACGACTATTAAGGATTGGTTGCACAGGGCACCTCAGGCAACGCATCTCCCTCCCTGTGACATGAGCATCAACGTCTCAACATCCATCTGTAATCCTGTCAGAGATCTTACTGAAGCGACTTGGTGTTGCATCGAGGAGGCGACGTTGAGCTCGAACATCCAAAGCACTGACAGCGTGTGATTTACCTTACTGCTCAGTTTTGGCTTCATACCTAAGGTAAGGTATCTGTACACACCTAACTTGACGGTACAAATATCTAATGATACCTGAGATTAGGCGTGCTCTCCAGCCTGAGCCGAAGTCCTTCCATTACTCAGCATGGCCGAGATCAGCTCTAACGAGAAAGGAACGCCCACACAAGATGTCAACTCGCCATCTTTATCACACAGCGCCGCCGCCGAGATGGGCGGCCACATCGACCAGCCACGATCATGGATGTACAGGCCCTTGCAGGTTGGTCCCTTGAGGTTACCATGGTACGCCTCCCCCCCAACGCAACTCACCATGGTCGCCTTCGTCTGCTTCATGTGCCCGGGCATGTTCAACGCTCTCAGTGGACTGGGCGGTGGAGGGCAAGTTGATGCAACGGCGGCCAACAATGGAGCTGTCGCCCTCTACAGCACCTTTTCCGTGGTCGGTTTCTTTGCCGGCAGCATCGCAAATCGATTGGGTATCAGACTCACTCTGAGTATTGGAGGACTGGGATATAGTGTCTACATCGCAAGCTTGCTGAGCTACAATCATAACGGTAATGCCGCGTTCATCATTTTCGCCGGTGCACTACTGGGCGTTTGCGCGGGATTATTGTGGACCGCTCAGGGGGCGATCATGATGAGTTATCCCAAAGAGGACAGCAAAGGCAGGTACATCAGCTGGTTTTGGATGATCTTCAACTTGGGCGGAGTCATTGGCAGTCTTGTAAGCTTTTCAGATCTCCGTCCAAGCTGCGCGGTGGCTGAGATTAAGTTTTAGATCCCACTCGGACAGAACCTTCACTCCACTACCAACAAGGTCAACGATGGGACCTACATCGCCTTCTTGGTCTTGACTTTCCTTGGGGCTTGTTTGGCGTGGACGTTGGTAGACTCGAAACAAGTCTTGCGTCAGGACGGCTCTCGTGTCATCGTCATGAAGCACCCGACATGGAAGTCGGAGATCCTGGGGCTGTGGGAGACCTTACGCTTTGATACATATATCGTCCTGCTCTTTCCCATGTTCTTCGCCAGCAATTGGTCCTATACGTACCAGTTCAATGACGTAAATCTGGCCAAGTTCAACATCAGGACGAGGGCACTGAATAATACACTCTACTGGACCAGTCAAATCCTCGGTGCGCTTGTCTTCGGGTATGCACTTGACGTGCATCGTGTTTCGCGCCCACTCCGAGCACGAGCGTCATGGGCTGCTCTGTTAATGCTTACCATGGCGATCTGGGGCGGGGGTTATGCGTGGCAGAGGGGTTACACTAGGGCGGACACGGAGTCGGACACTTTTGTTAAATTGGACTGGACTAGTACGGGTTACGTTGGGCCAATGTTCCTTTTCATGTTTTACGGGTTCTTCGACGCCGCATGGCAGACGTGCGTCTACTGGTATACTCCCAGTCTTGTAACCCTTGATGCTCTTGCAGGCAACAACACTAACCCAGTTCTCAAGGTACATGGGCGCCTTGACCAACAACGGTCGCAAGCTCGCCAATTTCGCAGGGTTCTATAAAGGGATCCAGTCTGCCGGGGCGGTGGTGATCTATCGGATCGATGCGTTGAAGACCCCCTTCATCAACGAGTTCGCGTCGTGCTGGGCTCTGTTCGCTGGGGGTCTCCTCATCGCGGCGCCGGTCATATTTATGAAGATTCAAGATACCGTCGCGACGGAGGAAGACTTGAAGTTCTCGGATGAGACTTTGTCCGATGTCACGGCTACCCACAGCGGGTTGGCGGCCGAGAAGGCTGAGAGGACAGGACCTAATGTTATTGGATAGGTTGTCGTCCGGCTTACCTACTGCCGTAGTGACTTGCTATTTGTGGTATCTCATGCTTTGTTTTGCAGCGATGGATGCTCGGTGGATTTGATCCAGGAAGGGACCCCACATCTATAAGAGGCGTCAGGTAAGCATAGGTTGGCGGGAATATCTCACTGATGCTACCGTTACTGTTGCGTTCCTCTTTGCATTGTCCCAAGGTGGTTGGGGTGCAGGGAACCGCCAACCGCCAACCCTTAACCGCCAACCGCCAACAGCCTACAGCCGGGTGTCTCCCTGTGCCAGTCATCCCTAGGTAGGTAGCATAGAGGTTAGGAGAGATTAGAAATGCACTGAATGCTGTGCAGACGCGAGGTAAGAAGTACTGAGACCCTTGCCGTGATTGATTGTAGATGTTCATTTTATAAAAGAGTAACTTACATGTTCGTAGAGGGGCGTCACACCACAACACCCCAAACCATCAACAGGGACCCTGCTATAATCAACTCCATATACACGTGTAAACCCGACAACTTAGCTGCTTGGCGGCAGATACCCGAAATCTTGTTCCCATCGCCCCCTTCATGGCTTTTACATGAGAACATGTACTGTAGCTGGATTCGTACCTAGAGTTCTAAAGCAAAATATCAAAGCGGAGCATTCCGGTGGCGATGGCATTCCAGCCGTGTATGGAAGGTTACATCTGTCCCGATACCTTACCTTAGTAGTGACCTTAGAGCATGTTATTAACGAGATCTGCTCTGCTCTGCTCTGCTGTGTTCCCTTCTTTCCGCCACGAATCAGGTCTTGCTTGGCCACGTTGCTTTGCTTGCTCACTGACCTAAAGTGAACCGCCTACCATGACGCTGACCCAATCACGCCGTTCAATGGCGTCCTCTGCCGAGCTGATCCTATCCTAAAAGCCTTTGCGAGAAGTTAAGTGGGGGAACTCACGCAGACACAAACACATATACAGACACATACACGGACGGCCTGCACGACAACATGCGGCGGAGTGGATCTTCTTGACATTTTAACTGTGATTGAGGGAAAAGATTGAACTGCATTTGCCCCAGATATCACCGAAAGTCAATCAGGGATATACGTCTCTCCGTTATTCGTCAGCTCTACCTCCTCATTATGTTTTGATTGCGCCTGTTATTATTCTACGGCTACTTGTCGCCTATGTTCCTTCCGCAATCAGTTCTTGCCCGGTCTACGTTCCCAATGAATTGAATTTAGTGTTCACTCATTTCGTTCGAACGCAGCAATGCTCAACTTCATGACGAACAGGTCTGTACCTACAGAAACGATGGTGATGCACTCCTCATTCATCTACTCTCCAGGACCTTCGCCGCCGCTCAAGGTGTACGATGTCCATCATGTAGCACGCTCGTACCATAGATCCATGGGAGGCTTTTTGCAGGAGGTTCACGAACAATTTGACGTGTCTTTGGATGCGCCTAGCTTGCTAGAGATATCCGAACAATTACAGAACCAGTTCCAGGCCCGGCTCCGGTCACATCCGCATTGTATGCTGCCCTCCTATATCCATACGTTGCCCCAAGGGGGTGAGCGAGGGACTCATGTTGTCCTGGACGTTGGAGGTTCGACGCTGCGCGTTGCACTAGTAAAGCTATGTGGAAGGACCGATGCCGATGACCCAATGCAAATACTGAGAATGGAGACTTCGCACATTGATAGCTCGGTGAAGGCGTTGAAGGGTCTAGCTTTCTTCGATTGGCTCGCAGCCAAGGTGAAGCATGTCTTAATGAAGAGCAGCATCCGTCATGACCACGAAGGTGTTCCTATACCTGTAGGGCTGTCGTGGTCCTTTCCCATTGCGTACGTCAGACTCAAGATTGATTATGCGGTAAATTACCTTTGACTAATATCACGCAGTCAGACCTCAATGCGTACTGGGCGTTTGCTCGGAATGGGTAAAGGCTTCGCATGCTCCAGCAGTATCCTCGGACATGACCTCGGCGAGGTGCTTGAGCAAGCGTGCCGGCGGCGAGTATGTGACCCCGAGACTGGGTAAACATCTGCTCTCTTCCAGCACGGAGAGGAATTCGTTGATATTGATAGCTGGATAGAATCTCAACATCCGAACAGGGGCGATCTTGAATGATTCGTCCGCCACCCTTCTATCATCTGCCTATTTGAATGACTCTACCTCGATCTCTCTCATTTTCGGTACCGGCATGAACGCCGCCGTCCACCTTCCCGTGACAGCCCTAGGCCCCGACAAGTTCACGGCACGGCCAAAGAGTTGGCATGATCAAGCAGAACACGTCCTCGTCAACACGGAGCTGAGCATGTTCGGCAAGAACATTCTGCCAACGACAAAGTGGGACGAGGAGCTGAATTCCAGCCACCGCATCCCGGATTATCAACCATTCGAGTATCTCATCACCGGCGCCCATCTCGGCGAAATCTTACGCCTCATCCTAGTCGAGATGGCCGCAGAGACCGGCTTTCTCGGCGGCCAATTGCCGATATCATTACAGAAACCCTACTCCCTATGTCCTCAGACCATGGCCATCATCGAAGCCGACGACACACCCACACTCGCCAAAGCCTGCGCTTACCTCCAAAACAAGCACTGCTTCCCAACCATTCCTACACTCCAAGACCTGCAATACATCCAAGCCATCTGTCGGTGCGTCTCCCGCCGAGCAGCCATCTACCTCGTCACTGGCATTCACGCGCTGTGGAAACTGCAAATCGGCTCCGAAGGCGTGGATCCTTTGGAAAGTGGCCACGTCAGCGTTGGCTGCAACGGAAGCGTCATCAACAAGTACCCTGGCTTCTTCGAGCGCTGTCAAGAGTACATCAACGTCCTGACGGAAGCGGAGGGTTTGGGACGAGGCAGGGTGACGCTCGAACCGGTATACGAGTCGGCTATCCGCGGCGCCGCGGTCGCTGTTGCATTGGCAGAGAAGGAGGAGACGTCGTGAAGGCTTCTTCGGCTAGGTGGAGTTGCTTGCTCGCATGCTTGCTCGCTTGTCTGGCACAAGTGGCATTGCGGGAGGTCTTGGTCGATTTTTGGGTATGGCTGTTTTGCTTAAAATGGCACTGGGACGGTACCGGATGTCGTCTCTATCATTCACGGCAGTCTGATCCCCATTCCTAGAGCTCTATAACAAGAACTATTATCATCAAACACCAGCGACATCCACCGGCCAACACCACACCATTTCTTTTCACTATTGAAACCCAGCAATGCTTACTTTCCCTCTCCCAGAGCCGGCATGCACCAGTGCCAGCCACTGCCTCTACATCCCCCCCTCTACAAGAGCAAGCAAGTAAGACCATCGCACCCCAGTTGCAACGCAGCGCCACCACGCGTCCTTCCATCCTTAATCTTAAGCTCTTCGCTCGAGACGTCTCTTTGTCCGTCCGAGGTGATCCAGACCGGCTCACTGTAACGTTGTCCTCAAGCTCTTTGCTCAAGCATGCATCCTGCTTCGTGTAATAAAACTCGATTGGGCTGGCTGGCTACGTGCAGGACATGATAATCGGACAGCCTGCGTCTGTCTTGAGAAGGAGAGATACCTTGGAGCGGCCCCATCGTGATCAGGAAAATGACTCAAAGGGTGGTTGTCGATGCAGGTGCTGGTTGCGTTGGTGTTTCGAGACGGCCTGCGTGGGTTGGAACCCTAGGGCGTGCTTAGTCAGCGGGCTTGTCTTGGGGTAAGGGATTTTGTTGAGACGTGTTGTGCTGCCGACGGTGGGGTGGCTAATGGTCGAAGTAGATGCGGAGAGGGGTGATCGTGTTGCATCCTGAGAAGGGCTGTTGGTCTAAGGTACCTGGTTACGGTTGCAAGTTCAAAGTCGATGATATGCTTGCACCCACGACTGGCCTGACCACCTCTTATCATCGGCGATGTACTCGTACATCACGCTGCACCATTGTTGCTCTGCCGTCACGCACTGACCTCATTTTGAAGGAGTTGATTTGCTCCGTGCGCTATCTATGTGGAAAGACCTAGGGCAAGGCACCCAACAATTTCGCTAGCTTCCTCCCTACCCTCCCGGCGTACCTTACGCCAGCGCAAAGTACTTAATGAAAGTGGAGAAGAACACAGATTCCGGGTACAACTGTAGTGTAGAGAGAAGAGATGACATAGCGAGTCGTAGAGAGAACCTAGCCATCCTTCTTCGCCTTCGACCTACAAATAAAAGCGCAAAGAGGAAGAAAATTGAGATCCATATCCCGAAAGTGCTCGAGAAATAACTCCCATCACAATCACTGTCCCCCACCAACACCCACGCTCCCCGCACTCTCACCAACACGAACGGATTCCGATTCGTCAGTTTCGTCGTCTTCTTTGTCAGAAGCGTTCCTCACTGCCTTTCCAGAGTTCAGACCAGCGTTACCGCTCCCCGAGACACCCGCGCCCGTATCCGCAGTGGTGCTCGTGCTACGTCTCCAAGGCTCTGAATTGGAATGTGATTGCGAATTCCGTCTCGCGCTCAGACCCCGCTCCAACTCCCTGATGCGACGTCTTAGAGTTTCATTTTCGCGCTTCACAACTTCGAGTTCGGAGCGGTGGTACGCGGCTTCCTCGTAGCGCGCCGTCGACGGGGAGCGAGGGACGTCCGGGCTCATGGCCGGATGGGCGTGGGTGAGCTGTGCGGATTGCGGGTGCGGGGCGCCGTGCTGGGAGGAGATGGAATGGCGGTTGGAATAGAAGTGGGGGAAGTGGTCGGGGTGTTGGAAGGAGGAGGACAGGGATGGCGATGAGGTGCCGGAGCGGCGGGAGGAGGTCATGGAGTTTTGCCTGCTGAGGCTCCCTCGGGCTCGCTCGGCCGCTGCTTGAGAAGTCGCGGGGGCGTTGGTGTGCTCTCTGGCGGGTGCGATGCCTGATACAGTGCTTCCTGCTACGCCTCCGGTAGTGTTGGCCGTGCTGCCGCTGACGGTGGTGGCGGGAGTGGTGATGCTTCGTGTGCTGAGACTGGACGATGAACGGTGTCGTCGAGAGGGGGTCGGGCGACTGGCGCCGGAGATGAGATGGTTTGCGTGGTGGTCGGTGGAGTCGGCGAGACCAGTCGATGTGGATGATGCGTTAGATACTACTGAAGCGGATTGCTGGCGTAGGAGGGACAGTTCGCGAGTCAATCGGTTGACCTGCCAGTTCCGTGCTTAGCATTCTGTTGCCATTGCTACACCCTGAACAACGAGATGCCTACCACTGCTTCCTGTTCCTTCTCCAGCTGTAGGTGTAGATCCGCAGCGGTCAGAGGTCGAGGATGACGGAGTGGTCCTTCACAGGTTGTCAGTACGTCGGGGACACCTGAAGGTACCAAGCGACGGGCTGACCTGGTCCGATCCCAACGCCAGCGTTATCGGGAGAGGTTGTGCTGCCGATTATATTTGACATTGGTGGAGGGAGCGGAGTTTGGCCGGTCGAGATGGATTGCTGCGGTAGGATAGCTCCTGGTGAAGCAAGAGGGAGGGGTGGTGGACCCATGAGCTGTGAAGCTCGTCGAGACGATGAAGTTGAGGTTGGGCGTGAGGACGATGCGATGTTGACGGGCGCGGCAGGCACCGAGTTCAGGTCAGGGGCCATGCTGTTTGTACTGCGACTCGTGTCTTCATCTCTTGTTGATGGTGTCAAGGTCAGCGGAGCTGAGCTGGACGCTTGTCGTTCTTATCGTATGCAGTATAACTCCAGTCTTTGCGAAGATCAAGGCTTATTATTGTCCATGTTACGATTCGCCGCGATGATGACGGTAGTTCTGTTTATCTAGTCGATGTTAAGAAGTTGGTTGTCAAACTTTCAGCCTCGTTTCGTTACCTTAGTGGTTTCAGAGCCCTACAGAGGTTTCAGGAACATGTGGAGTTTGCTAGGACAAACAGTTTGCTACAGATAAAAGTTTTTCCTTTCATTGATAGAAGGTCTTCTTATAGAATTACATTTTCATAGAGTAGCTAGACACTTATGATTATATATTCATTTCATTAGTTACTTCTTCTATGTTTGACAGATTATGAGCTCAGATATGTATTGATATTCATTTATTCATTAAGTCATTTATTTCTATTCAAAATGATGAAAGAAAAACATCTTATCATTATTGTTATTTTATAAATGCTAGAAAGAGCTCTCTAAGAAGTAAAGTGAATTCAATGTATAATGAGAAGTTATTTACATTAAACTGTTATAAATTCATGAATAAAATGATCAAAAACAATTCTCATAATCATTTTAAAGTTAAATCTTTACAATGAAAATAACTTCATCATCAATTTAAATGTTCTCATTATACAAAATAACTATGATGTCATACAACCTTACATTTTCAAAAGTTACAAAACTTAAGAAGTTGATGAATTACTCATTATAAAGAATGTTGATTAAATACAGTCTGATGAGTGCTGAATTATGAGATTTAATAGTAAAAAGTGATGTTGAACTCTCATTAAAGTTAGATGTTTCAAGTTAGTCAGTAATGACTGAAGAATTTATATTTAAAATAATAACAATTACATTAACAGTCTTAACAGATGTTACTTGAGCTGACTAAATTACATAAAACAATAAGATTACAGTTATTATTGTTTTTACTGTTAGCTTGAAGATCACTGTCATTATAGACAACATAAAAACAGCAAAAGAGATGCAAAATCATCTTATATATCTTTATCTATCTTATAAATTTAATCTTAAATATATTCTATTCAACAATCTATATGTCTGTCAACTCAATCAATACTTCTCTGTCAATGCTTATACTTTAAAGTATAAGACACTTTTATAAGAAATTGTAATCTTTAATCTTATTATTGATGAAATTCTGAAGATCTTTACTTTTCTATTAAATCTAGAATTCTTCTATTCTCAATGAGTAACAATGAAATGCTTCAGAGTCTATAATATGATCTTATTTCTCAATGATTTGATTGCTGAACTAATTGATGAAGAGTGTCTTAAAGAAAAGAATGAGAAGCTTGTTTTAATGAGTAAAAAGAGAAATCATAAAGATAAGAAGAAAAAGAATAAGAAAAGAAATGTTAATAAGAATAAGAATAAAAATAAGATATATATTTACTGTAAGAAAGCAGTTCACTCTAAGAATAATTACTGAAAGTTACATTCAAAAAAGATGTTTAAAGAGATAAAGAAGAAGTAAGAGACTAAAAAGAAGAAAGAGAAAGAAAAAAAGAAATTTTTAAGTTTTAAAGATAAGTAATATAATGAGAACACAGTGATCTTGACTGTAATAGAGAACTATAGTCTTATAGTTAATAAGATGTCATAAATAGCTGACTTTAATGCAACATAATATATGTGTTGTGATCTCTCTGCATTTAGCTCAATCAAAACATTCAATAATGAATTCTCTATAAGAAAAGTGTCTGAAGTGATGCACACTTAAGAAATAAAAATGATCAACTTATACCTAAAGAATAGTGATGAAAAGATTTAAAATATCATTTTAATGAACATTTATCTTATATCTAATATAGAGCTTAATCTCTTCTTAATTGAAATGATTAAAAAGAAAGAAATATCAGTTAAAATTAAGAATGAATTTGTTATTATTAGGTAATGTTAAGAGATAAAAAGCTGTCTTGCTAAGTAAGCAAGAAGTCTCAGCTATATAGTTGTCTAACTATTACATCATAATGGTAGGTAGACAGAAGCAATTTCTCATAATGGTGAATAAAGTAAGATTGAATGCTTAAATGAAAAGAAATGATGAAAGGTTATAATGACAAATTAGTGTGAGAGAAAGAAATGAGACATCAATGTTATAACAAGTTGCTGATTACAAAAAATATATCAGTTTCTGATGTTACTTCACTCATTTTAACATTACTTCATTTATTCATTCTTATTCTTGCACTTCATCAAGAAACTCTCATTCTTCATATTCAGCATTATTTATCTATTTTCTGCTGTCTCAATCATGTCTGCATCTGCCATTCTGTCATTCTTTCTTAAATATTCAATAATGAGACTTAATATATCAATTATCTTCACAAAAATGCTCTGAGTTTTCACTGCATAATCTTTAATAATGCTCAGTTTTTCTTTTAAAACAATAATGCAATTCTTTACTTCAGCAATATAGCTTTATACTTCAGTCACTGTCTTTATTTATTCATTCAAATATACATCTAGTTAAGTAAAGCTATCAAGTAATTTTTCTATTATTGCTTATAAAAGAAATATGTTGATGATAAGAATTGCAGCAAGTAGAGATTGTAATTTAATTGATATTGCAGCTAATCTTAAAATAAGTAGATTCATCAGCTATTATTTATCTATTAAGAAAACATTAAGTTCTGTTTTATCTGTCTTTTGTTTAGATGTGTAAAATATAGTAAATAATGTAGAGACATTGAAGCTGATTGTTATTTATGATGATGTAATCATTTCAGTAGATACAGTGATAATATTAAATGCAATTAAGTCTTGAAGTGTTGGCTTTGACAACAGTGTTGATTGAGTAAAGAAGTTTAAGATTAGCTTTGTTATTAGATTTGAAGTAAGTAATGATGTCATTATGTTTGCTAGATTTAGTGTAGATGACAACATCATGATGATGAATAAAGTCAGAGTTAATTTTAGTGATGATGTTGTTCTGATAGATAAAGTCATATTAATGTTTTAATGCAATAAGCTAACTTGATTTAACAGTTCAACTTTTGTAACTTTTATAGTAAATGTTCTTGCTTTGCTGTCTTTGACGGTTTTCTTTGATTTAGAGGCTAATTATGAATTAAGATGTATGATCTTGTTATTAAATTGAAGTAATTTATCATCTTTAATTTAATGTGTATTGTAATACATCTTTATATCTGCTTCTCTTTTCTCTTCTTCACATAACTGATAATAGCTCTTAAAAATGACATAGCAGTTCTTATCAATGTTATTTATCATAACAATCTCATTATTATAATTAGTTCTTAAGACTCTGATATCTCTCTGCTGATTGAAGTCTGCAGATCACACTATATCTCTCTTGTTTTTCTGTATCTTTCATATAATCATATAAACATTGTAATCATCAAGTCTTACTTTATCTAATAATGATTCATCTAAGTAATTTAACATTTCAGTGTAGAGCTTTCATTTCTTTCATACTGTCTGAAAAATGTTGCTTACTTTAGCTGTATCAATCTTTTTGCCTGATTCATCATCATATTATAGTTTGTAATTCACTGACTTTGAGTTTTTCTTTTAATTAATTATTTTGATGTCTTGTGATATAAAGAGTGAATGAGTGCTGTATGTGTCTTGTAGAAATGATTGAAGTGCTGAAATTGCATAAAAGATGTAAAGAGTAGTAGTTGATAAAAGTTCTAATGAATAATGATGTTATTTATTTCTAAATGTTTATTTACTTTTCTAATATCTGTCATTTAAATTTAAATTGTGTATATGGAATTTACTGCTTGAATAAGAAATGCTATTATATAGTTATGCATCAGACATTTATCTCAATTCATACAGCTACATTAGCTCTTTAACATTTCTCAAATCTTTAATATTGATTTAGCTATCAAATTCTGAGCTATACTCTAGTTAACAG